>Ga0164290_1000306_pt1 | contig 176703 bp, 130 predicted proteins | sample Micstemetagenome_FD_108782 | JGI IMG/M metagenome (GOLD analysis project Ga0164290, IMG submission 108782) | Contaminated culture microbial community from soil near Moab, Utah, USA - Microcoleus steenstrupii SON62 (Illumina Assembly) | ecosystem: Environmental > Terrestrial > Soil > Soil crust...
AGGGTGAGGTCTTCCTCGCGCGTCGCGCCGCGTCGGCGCGTGCCCGCGAGCGGGCGGTTGGTGACTTCAAGCCCGCGGTCGGTGCGACGCACGCGGCAGAGGATCTCGGGGCTGCTGGCGACGCACGACCCCGCGAGCGTGCCGCTGGGCAGTGTGAGCGTGGTGTGGTATCCGAAGAGCGAGAGCGGAGCGTATTCGATGCAGTTGTTCACGGGCACGGCGGCGGCTGCGGTGGCGAGCCTGAGTGATGCATACGCGACGCCGACGCTGTTTTCGCACAGCAGTCTGAGCGCGGGGAATGCGACGCCGTGGGATGATGGGGAGTTGCTGACGACGACGGGCGGCATTGCTGACAGCGACCCGGCGTCGTTGATCGCGTCGCTGCTGCCGCCGGGCGGGGTGCAGTTGCTGGTGGAAAACGGGAGCACTGGCGCGACGGCGATCAGCGGCGAAGAGGTGGAGATCGGCAGCGATGGCGTGCCGGTGAGTCAGGAAAGGCTGAAGAAGATCGGGGATGGCATCACTGCTGACGTTGTGATTGCGGCTGGCTCCCTCGAGCCCTCGGTCGCATGGGGAACGGGCTGGGATCCGGGCATTGGCGTGTGCTTTCCGGGCACCGTGACGGTCGACGGACCTCCTTCATATGCGGGGTGTGGCACTGGAACCCCAATCGCCGCTCCGCCCCCAGGTGCCTGCACCTACACATGCACTGGTGCGAAGACTTGGACGCGAGTCTCCTATTGGCTCAACGCTGATTGCACTTCAGGCCCGATGACGTTGACACCGATGACCGCGCCAGGACCATTTACGATTACGAAGCCGATGACGACGCCCGGTGTGTGTCCGTGAAAGACTCGTCGACACCGCACCGATGATCCGCAACGGCAAAAGTGACGTTACCAAGGACGCGGCAGGTGCGCGACGATCCAACGTCGGGCACCTGCTGCGATTCGCGCAATTGTTGGCGGTTCCTGTCTTTGTGTTGTTTATCACAAAATGTTCTTGCAGTTTGTACATCCGGATGTGGATGGATGATGTTTGTGGTGGCATCACACAAGCCGCACAACACATTTACTTGATTAGTCCAGAAGTAAATTCACGTCTTGCGCCTTCGCCAAGACCGCAACTGGTGTCAGGCGCGATATCGCCGCTGGGCGATGGACACCAACCCGCCGCGGGATCGATCTTCTCGATATTCGACATCAAAGCGTTGACTCGCGCATGGGATATCGGCGGTGCCGCGTGGAAGCGTCAGAGAGCACTAGACGGCGGCTGGGATGTATTTGATCCCACGTCGGATGCGTGGAGTCCATCTCTTCCTGTTGTTGTTCTTGCACATTTGTGCGTGGCCACCATCGCAGTTGATCTATGGCGACGCATTCGTGGCACAAGAGTGCACGCAAGCGGGATATGGAACCGGCTCGCCCGTATCCGCGCTCGCTGGCTGCTCGCCGGGGCCGTGCTCGTACATTGGGTGTTCAATGATCCCTATTCGTATGTGCTTTCGTTGACTCCTGCATTGATCTGGATGGCAGTTGTATTTGGCGTGATACGGATTGGTTGGCTCGGTGTTTCCGGCGGCATACCTGACGTCCGATTCGTCTCGGTGTGGGCGCGAATCTGCGTGGGTTCGGCGGTCGCATCGATGGGGCTTCCAGCAGCTTACTTGGTCTGTTTTCTGTTGTGGCACGCCCTGCTGCACGCTCAATCGCTTGGCATGCGAACGTATGCCCCTTGGATTCATCTTGAGGCGCCTTGGAAGTTCGGTCCGTTGGCGGCAATCGGCGTCGCTTACCTCGCGTTCGTGCTGATGATTTGCCAGCGTGCATTCACGATGCCCTCGCGAATCAAGAAACTCACGGCTCCAGCGTTGGCACCTTCCAATTCACATGAAAAGTGCCCCAGTTGTCTGTATCCCAGAGTTGAAAACATCCCCCGATGCCCTGAATGCGGTGTCACGCCCGCGTCACATCCCCAGTACTTCATTCGCTGGCCTTTCTGGCCGCGATGGGTCCGGCTGGGGCGTTTTCATGTTCGGTCACGAACGCTTATCCTTGGGGCGATTGTGTTTCTCGCCTTCGGCCCGCTGTGGGGCGGGGTGTGGTACTGGCTGCTCTCGTGGTTCACATGACGGGGCCGCGGCCACGCACGCCCGAATGCCGTTCAAGTTCTTTGTCCCGGAGAACCGTGAATGCAGGCACGTCTCCGCATCGGACTCTGTGTCGCGTTGTTTGCGGTCGCACTTGTATGGTGGTGCATTTCCGCCGCTACGTTCGCCAATCATCTTCGCATCCGCGCCTCAATGCAGGACATCCAACCTGATGTCTATGCCGTACTCGACTACTCCCCAACATGGTTCCCGCGCGGCGTCATGCGAGGTTTGTTTGTGTCAGCATCGGAGTATGAACGCGCCTACATCATCGACGATCCAGCGAACCCTGCAAATCGGTTTCGGTGGTTGTCCGCAGCCGGATGGGATTCCTGGCACATTCGAGTTGCAGACGCGCCCAACGGAGTGCCCTGGGTATCAGCGCGATTCAAAGGCATCAGAGGGGGAGCGGACTTCTACCCCGAGGATTGGCTCTCGCTGCATGCGTTTGGAATGCTGATCGCCGGCGTGCTGACCACATCCCGTTTCCCGCGGAAGCCAACACGCTTGGGTCTCGCCGTCGCGATGGCAGTGATTGCGACAGTGTCAACCGCAATCCTCTTTCCCGCACTCGCACGACTGGTCGTGGTATACTGGCAATCACTCGCGTTTCTCGCGAGAGGCGAGCGTCCGATCTGGCTGGCGGTGGGCTCGACGCAGCGATCTATCGTGCTGGTCGGTGTCGGGATGCTTTACCTCTGGGCAAATCAAGTGTGGTTCTTCGCTGCATTGGCGATTGAGCGCCGTATTCATGTGTGGAATCAGGCTCGCGGACCGCGAACGTGCCCACGCTGTGAGTATCCGATGGAGTCGTTGCCCATCTGTCCTAAGTGCGGGCCCCAGACATCACCTCCGACCGCGAAGATGACGACACGGGTGGGAGCGTTGGTCGGAAACGACGCGGTCGATCGGCTTCGCGTCGTCACACTCTTGGCGGCCATCTTCGGAATGACCATTCCTTTCTGGAATGGGTTGCTGCTTGGATTCATCGACCGCCTGTAGATCGCCATTTTGCCGGTATTGCCTGCGTTCCACAAGGTTGGCCGGTTCTGTTGGCGACTGATGGCTTCAAGTGGTGCTACGCTCCGTCCGATGAAGCCGCCGATCGCTCTCACCGTGCTTCGTTCCGCGCCCGATGAGGGCGCGTGCCGCCGCACCGAGTCCGCGATCTCTGCCGCGGTCGCGGACCCGAAGCCGAAAGAGAAATGCGGCGTCTTCGGCGTGTGGAATCACCCGCGCCCGGCCCAGGTCACCTACTTCGGGCTCTATGCGCAGCAGCATCGCGGCCAGGAATCCGCGGGCATTGTCGTCAGCGACACCCGGGCGATGCGCGGCGTGACGGGCATGGGCCTGGTCGCCGAGATTTTTGACCCGGCGATGCTGACAGAACTGGATGCGGGCTCGCGCGGCGCGATCGGGCACAATCGGTATTCGACCGCAGGCGGCTCGCTCGCGTGTAACGCCCAGCCGCTGCTGGAGCGATTTGTCGGCGGGCAGATCGCGCTGGCGCACAACGGCAATCTCGTGAACGCGGACGCGATGCGCGAGAAGTTCGAGCGCAACGGGCACCTGTTCCACACCACCAGCGACACCGAGGTGATCATCCATCTGCTGGCGTCACCCGAGCAGCAGCAGACGCCCGACCCGCTCGCGGCGACGCTGCGGCGGTTGCAGGGCGCGTTCAGCCTGGTCTTCATGAGGCCCGATCGGATCGAGGCGTGTCGTGATCCTTGGGGCTGGCGGCCGCTGGTGATCGGGTCGATGCCGCACCCGGAGGGCAGGGGCACGACATGGGTGGTGGCGAGCGAGACGGTCGCGCTGGATGTGGTGGGCGCGACGTTCATCCGCGAAGTCGAGCCGGGCGAGATCGTCACGATCAGCGACGAAGGACTCAAGAGTCGGCATTATGTGGACGCGGTTGCACCCGCCGCCCACTGCGTGTTTGAGCATGTCTATTTCGCGAACCCGGCGAGTAATGTGTTCGGCCAGAACGTGCAGGCGACGCGTGAACGACTCGGCGAGGCGTTGGCGCGGGAAGCGCCGATCGCGGCCGACTTCGTGATGCCGATGCCCGATTCGGGACGCTCGGCGGCGAACGGGTACGCCCGCGCGAGCGGCATCGCGTATCGCGAAGGGATTGTCCCGAATCGATATGTCGGACGCACGTTCATCAAGCCGAGCCAGGCGGAGCGGGCCGCGGCCGTGCGACTGAAGTTGAATGTCATCGCCGATCTGGTGCGCGGCAAGCGACTGATCGTGGTGGACGACTCGATCGTGCGCGGCACCACGACCAAGGCCAAGATGGACCAGTTGCGACAGGCGGGGGCCAAGGAGATCCATCTGCGGATCAGTTGCCCGCCCATCAAGCATCCGTGCTTTTTCGGCGTGGACTTTGCAACCCGCGATCAACTCATCGCGCACAACCGCGACGTCGAGTCGATCCGCGCATTCCTCGGCGTGGATTCACTGCACTATCTGAGCCTCGAGGGAATGCTCGCGTGCATGGACCGCCCGGCGGGGTCGTACTGCACCGCTTGCTTTAGCGGCGACTATCGCATCGATGTGACGCATCCGCAGAGCGAATCGGAGATGCGAACGGATCAGATGACGATGTTCGCGTGAGGCGTCGCGCGTGGCCTCACTCGGTGCCGTACATGCGATCGCCCGCGTCGCCCAGACCCGGGCGGATAAAGCCGTGGGAATCGAGTTGGCGATCGATGCTCGCCGTGTAAATCGTCAAGCCCGGATGAGCGGCCAGCAGCAGACGAATGCCTTCGGGCGCAGCGACCAGACAGATCATGCGGAGGTCTTGCGCGCCCGCGTCCCGCAGGAGTCGCACGGCCTCGACCGCGGAACCGCCGGTCGCGAGCATCGGATCAACGAGGATCACCGGACCCGCGGCAAGATCGGCGGGAAGTTTGCGCAAGTAAACCTTGGGCTGCAGCGTCTTCTCGTCGCGAGCAAGGCCAAGGTGGCCGACGCGGGCTTCGGGCATCATCTCAAGGATTCCCTCCGCCATTCCGAGGCCGCTGCGAAGGATGGGGACGACGGTGATGGCCTCGCTGAGGCGGCGGCCTGTCGTCTCTTCGAGCGGCGTCTGGACGAGGATCTCCTTCGTCGGCAGCGTCCGCGTGACTTCGTAGACCATCAGGCCGGCGATCTGGTAGAGCAGGGCCCGGAAGGGGCGATGACTCACGCCGCGATCGCGGAGATGGGTGAGTTTGTGCTGGATGAGCGGATGCTCAAAGACGATGACGCCGGGGAAGTCGGTGCTCGCTTGTCCCATGCGGCAAGCCTATCCGATACGATCGGGGCATGACTTCCACCATGAATCGTGCCGCCCTTTCACGCGATGAACTCGACGCGTTGGCGCTTGAGGCCGCCTATCAGCAGGCACTCAAGTCGCAGCGCGAGGGCGGAATCCCGATCGGCTCGGCGTTGATGACCGGCGACGGCGTGATCGTCGCGCTGGGGCACAACCTGCGGGTGCAGACCGGGGACTCAACCGCCCACGCCGAGACCGTGTGCGTCCGCAACGCGGGGCGGCGGCGCGACTGGCACACGCTGACGCTGGCGAGCACACTCTCGCCCTGTGCGATGTGCAGCGGGACGGCGGTGCTGCACCGCATCCCGCGCGTGGTCATCGGCGAAAACCGGACGTTTCAAGGGCGCGAGGACTGGATGCTCGCGGCGGGGATCGAATGCCGCGTGATGAACGACGCGCGATGCGTGAAGATGATGCAGGACTTCATCGCGGCGCGGCCCGAGTTGTGGAACGAGGACATCGGCGTGCCGCCCAAGTGAGCATCCAGACCGCCGCGAGCATCTCGATTCAGCACCCGGCTTCGAAGGCCGCGACGAAATCGTCGAAGTCGGAGAAGTCGAGGAAACTGTCGCCGTTGAAGTCGGCGTTCAAGGAGCCGACTTCGAACGCGATGACGAACGAGTCAAAGTCGGAGAAGTCGAGGAAGCCGTCGCCGTTGAAATCGCAGCGACACGGCGTCGAGCGGTTAATCGCGGACGCGATCCGCGGCGAAGCGGAGGTCGAATCGACGGTGATCACGTCGCGGAATCCAGATGCATCCACATCCGCGATCGCCGCGAGGCCCGCAGTCGCCGCGGCGGTGAGCACATCCTCAGGGCAGATCGCGAGTTGGATCGGCGTTCCGGACACGGAATAGGTGAGGTCGTTGCGATAGACCTGTGTCGTGCTCGTCGCGCCGAGGTCGTCGACGACGATCAGGTCGATGTCGCCGTCGTTGTCGGCGTCGAGGGCTTTGACGTCAGTCGGCGCGACGCCGACGGGCAGATCGACGGCGGGCTTGAAGCCGCCGAGGCCATCGCCGAGCAAAATCATGAGCAGGCCCGAGGTCGGTGAGACAACGGCGATGTCGTCGGCGAAGTCGCCATCGAAGTCGCCGTGGGTGATCTTGCCGGGTGTACCACCGACGGTGAATGCGGTGCCCGAGCTGAGCGTGCCAGTGCCGTTGTTGACGAACACGGTGACATCGGTGCCGCCGCCGCTGCTGACGGCGATGGAGGCCTGGTCGTCGTCCTTGCCGCTGTCGGGGTCGAATGGCTCGACATCGACGGGGTTGGGGCCGGAGGGAAGTTCCGCGGCTTTGAAGATCGTGGAAACCGATCCGGTGTTCGTAAAGGACGACACAGAGTTCGCGCCGCGATTGGCGACGGCAAAGTTGGAGTCGAGCCCAGAGATCGGATCGCGACCGAAGACCGCGACATCCCACGGTTCTGAGCCGACGGGCTGGGTCGCGATGGTGTTGCGCGTGAACGTCGGTGAACTGGCGTTGTTGTTGGTCAGAACATCGATGGTGCCGTCGCCCGCGTTGGTGACGATGATGTCGCGGTTGAAGCCAGTGCGGAGTTTGGCGATGGCGACGCCGCGCGGATTCACGCCGACGGTGATCGCCGGGCGCGCGGTGTAACCCAGCCACGTTGTTCCGAACGTGCCGTTGTTGATGTAAACGACCACCGTGCCCGCGATCGCGGGGTTCGCGTTGGAGAAGCACGCGACGAGATCGGGGCGGCTGTCGCCGTTGACGTCGCCGGTCGCGATCGCGTTCGGATTGCCCGCGGCTGCGCGGTTCGCGCCGGTGACAAACTGAATCTCGCTGTCGATGGCGTCGGTGACCAGTTCGACACTCGCGCCGACGAGTGCGCTGGGAGCCGCGGAATCAGCGATGTCCGGGGCCGCGGGCCCGGTGGCACTCAGGCCATAGGAGAGCGACAGGAAACGCTTGCCGAGGATCGGCGGCATCAGCGCGACATCGAACTGGCGATCCAGAAGGCTGGCGAGCAGGACCTTGACGCCCGTTGGACCGTTCTGCGGCGGCGGGCTGTAGTCGTTGTCACGCACGATGATGCCGCCTCCCAGGACAGCCGTGCCGACGACATTGATCTGATCGTGGGTCACGCCGGGGCCCGTGCCCTGCACGTCGCACGTGTAGACGCCGGATTGGTCGGCGTTGCTGCGCGGGCCGAATGGACTGGGGTCGGTGCCGATATTGAAGAAACCGAACGAGGTTTGCGTGAAGGTGCCGGTGACGTTGAGGATGCCAAAGGGATTGGCACCGAGAATGCCGGGGGAGAAGTCGCCCCAGTTGTTGACAGGCGCGATGAACTGACCAAGCCCGCGTGCCGTGCCGCGGTCATAGAGCACGATCGGCCCGTTGGCCTTCAGCACGCCGCCCGCGCGGACATCAACAAGTCCGATGCCGCCTTGCGAACCACTTGCGCCGCCGATGGCGATGCCAGCGCCAGGGCCGTTCTCAATCCACGAACTTGTCCCGTCGATGAGCACGCTGGCGGAAGAGCCGGGGAAGCGGGCGATCGACGGCGAGGCGGCGGTGGTGGTCGTGAGTTTGGAGCCGTTCGTGAGTTGAAGCGCTGCGCTGCCGAGCGAGCCGACGGTCATCGTGCTTTGGCTGGTCTTCCACGTCGAACTGTCGAGCAATATCTGACCGAGCGACTGGCTCTGATTGCCAAGCGTGATGGACTGGAGCGAGCCGACGGCGGTGAGTTTGGACGAGTTGAAGGAGAGAATGCCCGAGCCCTCGTCGCCGAGCAGAACACGCGAGTTGGCGACGGCGTTGATGTTGAGCGTGGCACTTCCCGTCAGCGCGGTGGTGCCGCTGCCTGAGCCAAACTGTCCGGAGATGAACGATCCGACGTTGGCGGTCGCACCGTTCTGGATGTCCATGACGCCGTTGCCCGACGCACCGACCACGAGTTGATCGGCAAGGTCCAGACCGGCGAATGCCCCCGTATGGATGAGCCTCGCGGGGACGCCTGCGCTGGTCGCGACCGCAGCGGAGTTGGCGACGATGCCTCGCCGAAACAGCGTGCTGTTACTCTGAAGGATCAGTTGACCAGTGCTGTTGCCAAAGAGCCCCGGCATCTCAAGGCTCTCATCGCCGGGCTTTCCGCCCACAAGCGTGAGGTTGTCGAGGTTGAAGTTGAAAGCAACAGCCCGATTGGTGTTGAAGAGAACCTGATACGCCTCGGGGGCTCGCGTGCCCGCGACCATCTGGACGGTGTAGCCGGAGGTCAGCGGCGTGATGGTGTTGTTGAAGACCGCGACGACGGACTGCGTCGGCACCGCATCGCTGGACCAACTTGAGGTGGAACTCCAACTTCCGCCGTTGCCGTTGCGCCAGATGTATTGATCGAGGCCGCCTTCGATCGCGCCCATGTTGACAATGGCGGATGCGGTGGCCGCACGATCGCGCACGACGCGGGCGGAGCCCTTGACGTCTTGCGGCAAGGTCTCGGCGAAGTTCGCGTCGACATCAATGTCGAGCACGTCGGCGGGCAGCAACGCGTTGCTCCCCGTGTCGATGCAGGGCGAGGTGGCGAAGTTCAAACGAAGATCGTCGTCCAGCGTGCCCCATTGGCCGTCACCGCCGACACCCACGCGGAACTGCGGATTGGTGTTGATGTTGCCGGTGCCCGGCTGAAGATTCCCTTGCACGCACGAGAACTGGATGCTGGACGTGACGCCCGCCCCGGTGAAGATCTGTCCGAGCCCGGTGTTGCCGAAGACGATGCTGTTGGACATCGTCAGCCCGCCGCTTGCGACGCTGACCGCGTAGCCGCTGGCGGTGGCGGAAGCGTTGCCAGTGATGGTGCAGGTGCTCACGTTGAGCGTGGAGTTGACGACGCCGACCGCGCCGCCATTGCCAGACGCCGCGGCCCCGCTCGTGCCGCCGTTGCCAGCAAAGATCGAGTCGGTCGCGGCGACGGACGCGCTATTGGCGTAGATGCCGCCGCCGATCGCGCTGGCGCGATTGGTGTAAAACTCGCACGCGACGACGCGGAGCGGCAGCGTGCTGACGCCGATCGCGCCGCCCCAGCCCGCCGTCACGGTATTGGATTGAAAGCGTGAGCGACTGACATCGACGATCGTGTTAGGGCCCAGCGCGGCGATCGCGCCGCCGGAGTAGATCGGCGAGGGATTGACAGTGGGCACGCTGTTGGATGCAAAGTACGACGAGACCACGGTCAGGAAGATCGCCCCCGACTCGCCGATCGCGCCGCCGTCGCTGGAAGCGGTGTTGTTCGTGAACGACGAGTTGGAGATGCGGAGTTCCGAGCCTGTCGAGAGGTAGATCGCTCCCCCCCGGCCCGCGACATCGACTCCGCAGGCGTTGGTGTCGAAGATCGTCGAGTCGATGGTGACGATCGAACCGCTCGAGATGGCGAGCCCGCCGCCGTTGTTGGTGGCGCGATTGTTGTAGACACTGCAATCGCTGATCGTGGGTTGCGAGGAGACGACAGCGATGCCGCCACCGTTGCCGATGGCGGTGTTGTAGCGCACCGTCACATCGCGCAGCGTCGGGCCACCACCGCCGGTGATGTACACACCCGCGCCGGTCGCGTTCGCCCCCGGGCTTTGATTCGCGTTGCCCGATTGAACAAAGAAGCCGTCGAGGATCGCGCTGGCATCGACCGTCGGCGCGGTCACGACGTGATACGAGTTCTCCGAGTAGTTGAGAAACGTCCCCAGCGTGTCATTACCAAGCCGATCGCCGGAGAGGATCGTAATGAACTCGCCGGGCATGCGCTGCGAGAGCAGCGTCTCGGTGCCGCCGAACCCGCCGTAGACCTCGACGCCGCTCTCGAGTTTGAACGAAAGCGTGCGGCTCGTGCTGCCGTCAAACGGGGTATAGACGCCGCCGGCGACCCAGACTTGCACAGGCTTCTGGAGCGACGACGCCGCGGCGAGGGCTTGATTCAGCGACCTGAAGGCGGTGGCCCACGAGAGCCCGCTTCCGCCGGCCGGGGCGACGGCGTTGACATACACCACGCGCTGGCCCGCGGCCCACGCCGTTGATGCCGCGCCGAGAAGAACACAGAGAAGAACAGTGAGCCGTCGCATGCCCGAAGAAAGACCCATGGACGCGCGCCGGGCGCGTCGCCGCCGCGGAAGACGAGATTGTCTCCACGCACCGCAATCGGGCACCAAGGCACAACGCCCAGGCTCTCTCCCCGATCGACCGCAACCAGACTACAAGCCCGGCGAGCCTCGGCAAAGCCAAATTTTGCGAGAGACTCAGTATGTCTTGGCGAGGCGAGGCTCACTTCCTTGCAGACTCCGAACATGAATGATTTGACGACGTGCGCATGCCGCCGTCGCCGCGTGTCTGTACCAATGGGAACCGTCGCGATTGTGCGCGACGCGTTTCGATAGGCTGTGGACGCCTTCGAATCTCGGGTGACGAGGAACGCCGTGGACGAACAGACCGGACCCATCTCGCCTCAAGGCTCGCCAGACGATCAGACACGTCCTGCGGAGCCGCCGACGGATTTCGGTTCGCCGTATCCGACCGAGCCGTCGCCGCGCGAGCAGAAGCGTCGCCCCGCCTCTGGCCCCGACAGCATGGCCACCAGCGCGACGCCCGCGCCCGCGACATGGCAGCGCATGTCGCTCCCCGAGTCCACGCCCGAGACCGTCGGCCCGTACCGCGTCGTCGCGGAACTGGGCCGCGGCGGCATGGGATCGGTGTTGCTCGGCGTGCGCTCCGACGACCCGTTCCAGAAGCGCGTCGCGATCAAGCTCATCAAGCGCGGCATGGACTCGGGAGAAATCCTGCGCCGCTTTGAACTCGAACGCCAGGTGCTCTCGAGCCTGAACCATCCCAACGTCGCGCGCGTCCTCGACGCGGGCATGAGCGAAGACGGACGCTCATACTTCGTGATGGAGTTCGTCGCGGGACTCCCGATTGATCGCTTTTGCGAAAACAACAACCTGAGTGTGCCCGAGCGGCTCAACCTCTTCTGCAAGGTCTGCAGCGCGGTGCATTATGCGCACCGCAACCTCATCGTCCATCGCGACATCAAGCCCGGCAACATCATGGTCGGCGACGACGGCGAGCCCAAACTGCTCGACTTCGGCATCGCCAAGATTCTCGACCCCGAAGTCGGCCGCCAGTTCATCATCACCGCCCCCGAACAGCGGTTGATGACGCCCGAGTATGCAAGCCCCGAGCAGGTGACTGGCGATCGCGTGGGCACATCGAGCGATGTGTATTCGCTGGGCGTGCTGCTGTATGAACTGCTCACCGGGCGTCGCCCGTATCACTTCAAGACCCGACTGCACGCAGAGATCGTGCGGATCATCAGCGAGGTCGAGCCCGAGCGACCCAGCACCGCCGTCAGCAAGGCGGGGACGATCATCCGCTACGACGGCACAACCGAACTCATCAAGCCGGAGGACGTCGCGAAGCACTGCGAGGGCGCGCCGCAGCGGCTGCGCCGCCGCCTCAGCGGCGATGTCGACAACATCGTGCTGATGGCGATGCGCAAGGATCCGCTGCGCCGCTATCAATCGGCCGAGCAGTTGGCCGCAGACATTCAGCGGCATCTGCACGACGAACCGGTTATCGCGCGACCCGAAACGCTCGGCTACGTCGCGGGCAAGTTCGTGCGCCGCAACGCTTGGGCCGTCGGCGCGGTCGCCGCGATCATCACGCTGCTCGCGGGCGGCGTGGTCGGGACGAGTCTGCTCTATCGCGAAGCCGAGCGTCAGCGTGCCGACGCCGTCACCCAACGTGGGCTTGCCGACGTCGCCAAGGGCGAAGCCGAACGCACGGGCGAGAAGTTCCGCACGCGCAGCGCGGCGTATCGCGACGGCGTGCTCGCGCATCTCTCCAAGTCGCGCGACGTGATCCGCAAGCAGGAAGGCGCGACGGCTGTTCGCAAACTCATGACCCAGGCGGCCATCGCGCTCGCGGATGAACTGCGCAAGGACATCGGCGACGATGAGCAGTTGCAGCGCGGGCTTGCCGAGCATTACTCGGCCTTGGCGGAGATCAGCGGCGGACGTCGATCCGCGAACGAGGCCGATCGCGATGAAGCGCTGCAACTGCAGCGCAAGGCGATCGCTCTGCTGGAACCGCTGCTGAACGCGAATGCCGCGGACCCAACTCTGCAACTCGAGATGGCCAGCGCTCAGATGCGCCTCGCGGATATTCTTTCGTTGCGGGCCGATGGCGCGAGCGATGCGGAGCAGGCGATCACGCGGGCCTTGTCGCTCGCTGAGCCGCTGATCGGGTCAGTCGGAGGCCCACCATCAGAGCACCGCGAGCGAGCAACACGAATAACGCTTCAGACCCTGCATGTCCGCGGCGACCTGCATGTCCTGGCCAAGGACAACGACGCGGCACTGACCGAGTATCAGCGCTCTCTTGACCTCGCGACTTCGCTCGCCGGAGCCGAGCCCGATCGCGCCAGCGAGACGATTCGGCGGGATCTGTCGGTGGCGCTGGGCAAGGTCGGTGATGTGCTGCGCAAGGCCGGCAGGCGAGCCGAGGCCCGACCGATGATCGCTCGAGCCATCGCGATCCGCGAGGTCCTCAAGGGCGAAGACGAAGGCACGGCACGCTCGCGCCGCGATCTCGCCGTGATGCGCGAGCGCCTTGCCCAACTGATGCTCGATGAAAAGGATCCGGCCGCGACCGCGCAGTTTGAACTCGCGCGTGCCGAGTATCGCCAACTGCTCAAGGGCGATCCCAATGACGCCCGCGTGCTGACCGACTTGCAGCGCTCGACCGGGCGACTCATCGGCATGGCGCGAGACAGCGGCGACATCAACGCGGCCGTCAGCCGCGCCGATGATCTGCTCGCCGCCGCCGACGAAGTGCTGACGCTCAACCCGACGAGTCTCAAAGCACGCGCGGTGCGCGGCAACGCCCTCGAAGCCCTCGGCGAGGTGGATCGCTCTCGCAAGGACTGGGCGGCGGCAACCAAGCACTACGACGGCGCGGTTCGCGAGTACCAGGCCGTCGCAGCGGGCGACGCCAACATGATCGAGGGGGCGTCGGGCTTGGCGCGCGCGACGCTGCGACTCGCCTACGCGACGCATCGCGCGGACTCGCGTCTTGCGGCGGCGAGCGGCTATATGAATGCCGCCACGCTCTACGAGAAACTCGCGTCGGGCAAGCCGCTGGGCGCGGAGGACAGGGCGTACCACGTCTTCGCACTGCGAGCGGGCGCGACCGCCGCCGCGGACACGAACCATGGAGCACTCGCGCAACGTCTGGCTGAACGTGCCATCGCGGTGTCGGGCGAACGCAGCGCCGAAACGCTCGTTGCGATGGCGCGCGGGCTTGAAATGCAGGGCAAGGTCGAGGAGGCGGCGGGCGTGGCAAAGGAAGCCCAGGCCGCGCTCGCCACGATCGCGTCTCCCGACGACGACGACCGGGCCCTCGCCGCGGAGGTGAACGGCGTGCTGGAGCGTTTCGCCAAGTCGCGTCCGCCCGCGGGCACGCCGACGATCGGCGGGATGTGAACTCGGTTCGGGCTCGACCTAACCTCGCCTCATGCCGGTCGTGTTTGATGATGCCGTCTGCATCCGCGTGTGGGACTGGTCCGAGACCAGCCAGACGGTGTCGCTGTTCGGACGCGAGATCGGCGTCGTGCGCGGGCTGGCGAAGGGAGCACGCCGCGAGAAGGCCCCGTTTTCTGGCGGGTTTGAAGTTCCGATGCGCGGCGAAGCCGGCGTCATCATCAAGCACGACTCCGAATCACTCGCGACGCTGACGCAGTGGGATCTGCGCGAACTTTTCCTCCCTGTGCGGCAAACCCTTGCGGGGTTTTACGCGGGCATGGCGATCGCCGATGTCGTCCATCACGCGGTGCGCGATCACGATCCGCACCCGGGGTTGTACGACGCGATGGTGGCGTCACTGCGCGCGATCGCCACCGCGGGACCAACGCCGGCCCTGCTCCAGTTTCTCTGGGCGACGTTGACGGAGACCGGTTATCGCCCCGAGTTGACCACCGATGCACGCCGCGGCGGCTTGATCGACCTGAACCAAGACACGGCACTCGCATTCAGCCCACGCCTTGGCGGATTTCTTGCGTTGCAGCCCGGCGAGCGAGCTGAGGAGCTCGGCGCGTGGCGTGTGCGCGCCGACACATTGCGCCTCCTGATGCAGGTGAGCGCGGCCCCCACCGCCGCCCCCGGCGCGGACGGCCAACCCAACGCGGACCGGGCCGCCCGACTGCTGGCGGCGTACCTGCGGGAAGTTATCGGGACGGACATCGCCGCCTTGACCCCCGCGCTCGGGGCGGCGGCCGCGGGCGAGATCGGCTCTCGGACGCCCGCGTCGCCAAATCGTTGAGCACGCGCAAAGTCGATCGTCCAAACTGCCGAAACAAGGGATGCAGGTCGTTTCCCCGGCGGGGCCTTCACTCCGTGGAAACACCGAGCGACAGCACGCCGGACGGATCCGGCGACCGAGAGAAGACGCTTTCGAGAGGGATCGCACGCATGAACAACGAGCTGCTGGAGGAAATCCTCAGCTGCCCGTCCCTGCCGTCACTACCGGCGGTGGCTCTGCGCGTGATTGAGCAGACGTCCGACATGAACGTCAAGCTGCCCGAACTCGCCAACACGATTCAGAACGATCAGGGGCTCGCGGCCAAGGTGCTGCGCACCGTCAACTCGTCGTTCTACGGCCTCCGCACGCGCTGCTCGACGATCAACAAGGCACTGGTCATGCTGGGCCTCGGCCCGGTCAAGGCGCTCGCGCTCGGTTTCAGCCTCGTCTCCGCGCTGGAGAAGCAGGAAGGCGACGAGGCGTTCGATTACACGGCGTATTGGCGCCGCGGGCTATACACCGCCGTCGCCGCCAAGTGCGTCGCCGAGGCGGCACGCAAGCCGTGGGCCGATGAAGCATTCCTCGGCGGGCTCTTGCAGGACGTCGGCTCGCTGGCGATGTATCGGGCGATGCGCCGCCAGTACAAGGATGTTCTGAAGCAGACCAACGGCGACCATCGCAAACTCGTCAAGCACGAACTCTCGACATTCGAGATCCAGCACCCCGACATCGGCGCGATGCTTTGCCAGCGCTGGAAGTTCCCGCTCGAACTCGTCCTGCCCGTCAAGTACCACGAACGCCCCACCGCGGCCCCGAAAGACTGCGCCGAGATCGTGCGGGCGGTCGGGCTTGGCAACTACGCACACGACGCGCTCACCGACGCCGATCCGGCTCCTGCGCTCAAGCGGTTCTATGAGCGGAGTAAGGAGTGGTTCGGGCTGGACTCGGACGAAGTCGAGAAAGTGCTGCGCCGCATCGTCGACGGCACCAAGGAAATGTCGCAGCTCTTCAAGCTCAACACCGGCCCATCCGCCGACGCGGACAAGTTGCTTGAAGTGGCCGGGCAGCAGTTGACGGCGGTGTCGAGGCTCCCCGCCCCTGACGGCATGCGGAGCATGGACAACCTGCTCGTCAACTCCGGCGAGATCGACCCCCTCACCGGGCTGGTCGGTCGCTCGGGCTTCGACTCGGCGGTTCGAAATGGCATCGACCTCGCCAAGAACAACAACGAGCCATTCAGCCTGCTCAACGTCTCGCTCGACGGCGGCAAGGCCATCGTCGCCGCGAAGGGACAAGTCGGGCTCGACGACGCGATCACCACAGTGGGCGCGACGCTCTGCAAGTTCTTCATGCCCCTGGGCGGCGTCGTGTGCCGCCTGAGCGGCGAGATCTTCGCGGTCGTTATGCTCGGCACCGGGCAGATCGAGGCGAGCAAGGCCGCGGGCGAGTTCCTCAAGGACTTTGAGCGCGCTCAGCGCGAGTGGAACGTCCCTCAGGCCCGCTGCGCGATCGGCTTGACCGCGATTTCGGCCGAGCAGGCCAAGGTCGTGGAGAAGGCCGACGAACTCGTCCTGTCGATGGTGCGTGCGGCCCAGGAAAGCCGTGCTACCGGCGGCAATCGCGTGTGCTTCCAGGCACCCGGCCGCGCCGCAGCGTGATCGCAGTGACCTGAACGCGCGTCCTCTCTTCCCTTTACATCACAGTCAATGCCGGAAGTGCCGCAGACCGGTTGTCAGGCATGTGATGCCGCGCTGATTGCACAGATCGAACGTGTCCTGATCACGCTTGCTGCCGCCGGGATGCACGATCGTCGCGACGCCCGCGTCGGCGAGCACCTGAGGCCCGTCGCTGAACGGAAAGAACGCGTCACTGAACACGAGCGCTCCCGTGGCATTCGCGCCCGCCTTCGCGACAGCGATGCGACACGAGGTCACGCGATCCATCTGCCCAGCGCCCGCGCCAAAGAGCCGCATCGCGCGCGGTCGCGTCGGCGACCAGCCGCCAATGGCCACGGCATTGGAGAGCAGGCTCGTCGTCACGACCTCCATGAATGATGCAAGACGCAGTGCCCGCTCGTCGGGTGCCGGCCCGGCCCGATGCGCGATCTCGTCGCGTGCCGCTCGCCGAGTATCAACGCGCTGGGCCAGCACTCCGCCTCGGATCGAGCGGTACGCGATCGTCGCCGCGCCGGGATCGGCGATCGCCGAATCCAGAGGACCTGTCGCGAGCAATCGCAAGTTGGCCCACCGCGACCTGAGCGCGCCGAGTGCGTCCTCGGTGTATCCGGGCGCGACGATCACTTCAAGAAACACGTCCTTCTGGCACAGTCGGTCCGCGGCGGGACCATCGATCGGCACGCCGACGGCGAGGATGCCGCCGTACGCCGCGAGAGGATCGCCCGCGATCGCTTCGTCGACGGCATCCAGCGCGGTGTCGGCGATCGCCGCGCCGCAGGGGTTGGCGTGCTTGATGACGCAGGCCCCGGCCCGGGTCGGGTCCACCCGCGCGAGCGCGAGTACCAGCTCCAACGCCGCGTTCGCGTCGTTGAGGTTGTTGTAACTCAGCCCCTTGCCGTGCAGTTGGGCGGCACCGGCGACGCTCGGGCCAGTGCTCGCATCGCGATAGAGCGCGCCTTCCTGATGCGGGTTCTCGCCGTAGCGGAGTTCGCCGTCGGCCCGCGTGAACGCGAGCGCCAGACGCCTGGGGAACGCCTCACCCGCGTGCATGTACGCGGCGATCGCCGCGTCATATCGCGAGGTCAGCGCGAACGCCTCCGCCGCCAGCGAACGCCGCATCGCGAGCGTCGTCTTGCCGCCGTGGGCCCTGATCTCCCCGAGCACGCGTGCGTACTGCTCGGGGCTTGTCACTGCGGCGACGTACGCATGGTTCTTGGCCGCCGAGCGGATCATCGACGGCCCGCCGATGTCGATGTTCTCGATCGCGTCGGCGTCGGCGACGCCCGCGCGGGCGATGGTCTGCTCAAATGGATAGAGGTTGATGCACACGAGGTCGATCGGCTCGATGCCGTGGGCCTTCATCGCGGCGGCATGGTCGGCATCGTCGCGCACGCCCAGCAGCCCGCCATGCACCTTGGGGTGCAGCGTCTTGACGCGACCGCCCATGATCTCTGGGAAGCCGGTGATGCTGGAGACATCGGTGACGACGAGCCCCGCGTCGCGCAGCGCGCGGGCCGTGCCCCCGGTCGAAAGCAGCGCGACACCCGCCTCCGACAGGCCGCGACACAACGGCACCAGCCCGCTCTTGTCGCTCACGCTGACGAGTGCGCGGCGGACGGGGCTCAGATCGGGTGCGACGACGACGCTGGCGGAAACGGTCATGGCCAAGTGTTGCCCCGCGGGCTCGCGAAGTCACACGCCGCCCGTGATTGAAGAAGGAAAAACCGCTCGATTCACTCCGCCACCGCGCGATACCCTCTCGGCGTGAACACCTTTGCGGGCAAACGCGTCACGGTCATGGGACTGGGCAACTTCGGCGGCGGCGGCGGCGTCACGCAGTGGCTGTGCGACCAAGGTGCCCAGGTGCTGCTCACCGACATGAACCCCGCGGAGAAACTCGGCGCGTCGCTTGAGCCGCTGCGGGTCTTGATCGACGCCGGGCGCGTGATGCTGCGACTCGGCGGCCACGATGAAAGCGATTTCACGCGGACCGACGCGGTGGTGGTCAACCCGGCCGTGCCCAAGCCGTGGCACAACCCGCTCGTGCGGGCCGCGATGGACGCGGGCGTTCACGTCACCACTGAGATCAACCTGACCATCGAGCGCCTGCCCGCGCGGACGCGCGTGGTCGCGATCACCGGCTCGGCGGGCAAGAGCACGACCTCCGCGATGATTCATCACGTCCTGCGCGAGAACACTCGCCCCGTGGTCTTCGGCGGCAACATCGGCGGCACGCTGCTGCCCGATCTTTCTGCGGGGCGCATCTCGCACGAGACTCGCGTGGTGCTGGAACTGTCGAGTGCGATGCTGCACTGGCTCGCGGGCTGGTCACCGCACGTCGCCGTCGCGACAAACCTGTCGCCCAATCACCTCGACTGGCACGGCACGGTCGACCACTACCGCCTGAGCAAGCAGAACATCCTGCGCTGCCAGCAGCCCGGCGATGTCGCCGTGCTCGGCCCCACGCTGAACGAGTGGCACACGCGCGACGGCGTCACCCGCGTCTGCCCCGGCGACGCCGATCTGGTGCGCGACCTTGCGATCCCCGGCTCGCACAACCACATCAACGCGGCGATGGCCGTGGCTGCGGCGATCGCGCTGGAGCACGCCGAACTTTCGAGCGACGAAGCCATTCGCGCCGTGCGGTCGTTCCCGGGCCTGCCCCACCGCTTGCAACTGGTGCGAAATGTCGCCGGCATCCGCTTCTTCAACGACTCCAAGTGCACCACGCCCGAGGCGACGCTGCTGGCGATCCGCGCGTTTGAGTCCGACCCAGGTCCAGCACGCGTCCATCTGATCGTCGGCGGCTATGACAAGGGCTCGGACCTTGCGCCCGTGGCCGCACTCGCGCCGACCTTGGCGGGTCTCTACACGATCGGCAAGACCGGGCCGGCGATCGACGCCGCCGTCCCGGCGAATGCGAAAAGCATCCCCTGCGGCACGCTCGACGGCGCGATGAACGCCATTCGAGAGCGAGCGAAGCCCGGCGATGTGGTGCTCCTCAGCCCGGCGTGCGCCTCGTGGGACCAGTTCACCAACTACGAGCGCCGCGGCGAGCGATTCGCCGCTTTGGCCGCGGAGTGGAACGCATGACACGCACTCATCGGCTGCTCACGATCGTCATGGGCGCCCCGCTCGCCACGCTGCCCGCGTGTTCGACTTCGCCCACACCCGCGTCGTCGGCCATGCGAGAGGTCTTCCCGGGCGTGCGTGTCGATGCCGCATCACGCACGGTGGAGTTCGACGGCACGGTGCCGGTCGACACCCACAACCCCAGGTTCCCACGCGTCTATCTGGAGGTCGTCGTCACCACACCCGACACCCGCCCTCATGAAGCACTGGTGGTGACGAACGCGAAGGCGGCCCACGTTCACGCGGCGTTGCTGCTCGCCGGATACACGCCGGGCACGCCGGGTTCATGGGTGCAGGAGGGCAACGAGATTCGCCCGGTCGCGCCCACCGGCGAGGCTCTGAATGTGTGGCTCGTGACGCGCGACGCGAGCGGGCGCGAACTCTCGCAGCGTGCCGAATCGTGGATCGGCGTCGGCAACGACAACGCGCCGCTCCCCGGCAATGGCTGGGTGTTCGCGGGCTCGCGGCTGCGTGCGGCCCGAGTCGCGGGTGAGCCCGACCAATACCTCGCCGACAACGAAGGAACCATCGTCGGCCTCACCACGTTCACCACCGAGTCCATCGCGTGGACCACGGTGTTCAGCCCGGATTCGCGGGTGCAGGAGCCCGAGTGGATCGCGCGGCCCGATCGCGTGCCCAAGGTGGACACGCCGGTGACCGTGCGGCTCACGCCCGTCACGCCCGCCGCTTCAACGAGCACGCCGAACACGTCTCGCTGACGCGCCAGGCCCGCGTTTGCTACGCTCGCACGCATGTGCGGCCTCGCGGGCATCGTGCGATTCTCCACACGCGGTGACGGCGCCTCTGGCGTCTCCGGCCCGGCCGCGCACGCCATCCCAGACTCCTGGCTCGACGCGCTCGACGCGCCGATCGCGCATCGCGGGCCCGACGGCGGCGGGCGCTGGCGCACCATCGGCGGCGACGACCATGCACGGCGCGTCGAAGTCGCACTGGTCCATCGGCGTCTCTCCATCCTCGACCACGCCGGGGGCGGGCAACCGATGGTCGCACGCGACGCCGACGCCGCGATCGCGTTTAACGGCTGTCTCTACAACCATCGGGCCCTGCGCGCGGAACTGATCCGCGCCGGAGCAGCGTTTCAGACCGATCACAGCGATACCGAGTCGCTGCTGCGGGCCGTGCTGGCGTGGGGCGACGACGCGGGACCGAAACTCGAAGGGATGTACGCCGCCGCCGTGTGCCGGCGCGTGGGGCCGAACGCGAGCGTGCAGGTCTCGCTGCTGCGCGACGCCGCAGGCGAGAAGCCGCTCTGTCTCGCGGGACCGTTCGCGCACTCGGGCGGCGAACTCTGGGTCTTCGCGTCGACGATGCCCGCGATCGTCGCGTGGGCGAACGTCGCGGGCGTGCGGCTCGCGCTCGACGCCGAATCGCTCCGCGAGTGGCTGGCCCTCGGCTGGTCGAGTCGCTCGCCGTGGATGAAGGTGCGCGAGATCGGCCCCGGTGAGACATGGATCGTCGGCGAGCATCAGCCCCGTCGCGTCTTTCACTTCGGTCAAGCACCTGTCGCGAACGACGCCGCAACGCGTGCCCGTCCGTTCGACTCCGCCGCCGAGGTTGATTCGGCCATCGCCGCGTGCGTGCAGGCACGGCTCGAAGCCGATGTGCCGCTGGGGTGCTTTCTCTCCGGCGGCGTGGATTCCTCGCTCGTCGCGCTGCACGCGCGCCGTGCGCTGGGCGTGCTGCACACGTTCACGGTTCGCATGAACGACCCGCGCTACGACGAGTCCGCGTTCGCCGAGCAGGCCGCACGCAAGATCGAGTCGCGGCACACGACCATCGACATCCAACCCAGGCCCGCGGAAGATCTGCCGCGTCTCATCGAACAACTGGGCCTGCCCTTCGCGGACAGTTCGCTGTTGCCGACGCACTGGGTGAGCCGGGCCGCACGCGAGCACGTCCGCGTCGCGATCGGCGGCGACGGAGGCGATGAACTCTTCATGGGGTACGAGCGGCACACGCTCGGGCCGCTGCTGCGCTGGCGGCGGCTGCTGGCGCTGCTCCCGATCACGTCGCTCTCGCGCTCGGACGCCAAGGGACGCGGCGACAAACTCGCGCGACTCGTCGTCGCGTGCCGCACAAACTCGTACGAAGACCTCGTCGGTATCTTTCAATCGCCGGAGTTACGTCGGCTGCGGGGCGAGCGCGCGAAGCCGACCTCGGCGGGCACGCTGGACGACATCCGCGCCACCGATCTTCGTCGCTATCTGCCGTGTGATCTGCTCCGCAAGAGCGACGCCGCGTCGATGGCGGTCGCGCTCGAAGTGCGTTCGCCGCTGCTGGATCGCGACCTGGCGGCACGCGCGATCGCCACCCCGCGGCGACTCCTGCTGCGCGGCGGGCGCAAGGGGCTTCTGCGCGAGGCGGCCCGGATGCACTTTGCCCGTGAACTCATCGACCGCCGCAAGATGGGCTTTGCGATCCCGATCGGCGCGTGGCTGCGGCGCGACCACGCCGGCATGGGCACGCTGCTGCGCTCGCGGCTGGAGAGCCCGTCGCCGTTCGGGGCGGCAGGTGAGTTGCTGCGGATCGATTCGCGCGAGTGCCGGCGGCTGTGGCGCGAGCACGCGCAGGGCGGACGAGACCACGGCCAGCGGCTCTACGCCCTGCTCGTGCTCTCGCTGTGGGCCGAGCGATTCGCGACGTGAACCGCGACAACCGATACGGATCGCCGATCAGTATCGGGCGTGCCTTTGGTGGCCCGTATCTCCGAGCCGGGCCGAACATCGCCTGTTTTCCCTAGGCAACGAGGCCCGCCCGGGAGAGGATTGTTCAGCAAGCCCGCTGCAGGGAAGAAAGAAACGGCCGGGAACACAGAGCAAACAGAGGGAATGTGAGGACAAAAGAGGAGTTGCGAAGAGTCGACCGTCGGCGCGAAGTCCTTCCCCTTGACTTCGCCTCTGTTCCCTTCGTCACCCCCTGATCTCTCTGTGTTCCTCTTCGTTCTGCCGCATCATGCTCGGAGGTTCGGTCCACCAAACGACGCTCGCACTTGGTTGAGATCGCCGCCTCATCCCTCCAGCGCTCGCACCGCGTCGTGGGCGACCACCGCGAGTTCGTTGCGGACCGTGGCGAGATCTTCGCGCGTCGTCCACACGCCCACGCTCCAGCGGGTCGTGCCGTCGGTGTAGTCCACCAGCGCGACCTCAGGGGCCGTCGAGAGTTCGCGCTTCTGTACGCCCGCGGCGGCGGCCATCAACGCCTGATGCACCCGCTCGGCCGCGACCGTGCGCGGCACCGCCACACGCACCTCGGCCTTGCGGCGCTGGTGATGCGTCACGTTCTCCACCGTGCTGCTGGCGATCTGGGCGTTGGGCACGATGATCCGCCTGCCGTCGGCGGTGTCGAGTTCGGTCGAGAAAAGATCGATCTCGTTGACGGTGCCGCTGATGCCGCCGACGGTGATGATGTCGCCGACCTTGAACGGACGGAAGACCAGGAGCACCACGCCCGCCGCGAGGTTGCCCAGCGTGCCCTGGAAGCCCAGGGCGATCGCCAGGCCGACCGCGCCGATGACGGTGGCGAAGGTCGCGGTCTCCAGCCCCATCTTGCCCAGGGCGGTCACAACGCCGATGGAGAGGATGCCCCAGCGGGCCAGATTGCTGAAGAACTTGCCCAGCGTCGGGTCGAGGTTGGAACGCTGGACGGCCTGCCGAACCGCACGCCGGGCGGTGCCGCTGAGCCACCAGGCGATGACGAGGATGAGCAAGGCCCACCCCAGCCGCCCGGCCCACTGCGCGATCAGGTCGGCGTTGCGGGCGTACCAGTCGGCGAGTTGGCGGGGCCAGTCCGGAGCGCCCGAGGGGGAGTCTCCGGGGGGGGCGGATTGGGCGAGCGTGATCAGCCAGTTTGTGCTCGATGGCATTGCTTTTCTCCGTCGATGAGTCAGAATGGCGGCTGTTGTAGGCGGGCTTGGCCGGGGGGTCGAGCCCGTTTCAACGTCCCGCCGGGGCTTTGACCGATAGAGTCGGTTGCCGTCGTCGCCGGATCGGTGTCGCCCCGTCAAGTGAGAGCCCTCGTGAACAAGAACGCGGATCAGAACCCGGACCACAACCCGGATCAGTCTCAGAATCTGAATCTCGATCGTCGCCGCGTCGTGTCGGGGGGCATTCTCCTGGGGGCGACGTGGTTGCTCAGCGGCTGCCAGAGCGGGCCACGGGTCGCGTCGGGCGAACTGCCCGGACCGATTTGGCCCGATGAAGAGCATGGCAAGACCATCGCCGGTCCGCTGGGCCCGTCGGCGACGCCGTACACGCCGCCGCCGTCGCCCGGGCCGATCGCCCCGCCGCCGGGCGTGATCGCGCGAGGCCAATGGACGAACGAAGCGGTGCGGCGTCAGCGTGATCTGTATTCGATGGGCAAGGTCACGCGGATCACGATCCACCACGACGCCTTGGGTTCGGGCAGTCTGCGGACGATGAGCGACTCGCAGAACCGGCTCCGCAGCATCCGCTCGGGACACGTGCGCGAGGGATGGGCGGACATCGGCTACCACTACATCATCGATCCGTCGGGGCGCATCTGGGAAGGACGCCCGGTGGTGTATCAGGGGGCCCACGTCAAGGACCACAACGAGCAGAATATCGGCGTGATGCTGATGGGTAACTTCGACCAGCAGCCGCCGACGAGCAGCGCGCGGGCCTCGCTCAACGGGTTTGTCGCGCAGTTGATGAAGCGGCACAACGTGTCGGTGTCGCGGGTCTACACGCATCAGGAACTGCGACCCACGCGATGCCCGGGCCGCAACCTGCAAAGCCACATGCTCGCGGTGCGTTCACGCGGCGGTGCGCTGACGTACGCGTGATGGGAAGGGCATTGGGGGAAGAAAAAGCACTGGGCACTCGTGGAAACCAAAGGCCTGAGCCCGAATGCCTCGTGCCCGAATGTTTCGTGCCTGCACGCTTCAAGATGCTCATCCAAGATGCGCATCCCCCGGCCCCGGAGATGCGCATCTTGAAATGCGCACACTCTTCCACTTCGCCACTCTGCCACTTCGCCGCTTCTTCACCGGCCACTTGGCTCTCCGCTCCACTCACCTCCGCCACGGCGTCAGCACGCGCAGTCGCGGCTCGCGAAGAAACAGCCCCAGCCAGAGCAGCACACCCACCAGCACCTGAACGACGAACGGCTCGCCGATGCGCGCGTGGGTTGCGATCGCCCCGCCCATGTAACCCGTGAGCAGAATCGCGCCGAGCATCGCGGTGCGGGGGAACAGATAGATCAGTGTGCTCGCAAGTTCAACGACGCCCAGCGCGATCGCATACTTGATGGGCCATCCCATCTGCTCCATGTTCTTCTCCATCCCGTCGGGTTGGATGAACTTCATCGCCGCACTGAAGCTCAAGAGTGCGCACGGCAGCCCGCCGAGCACCCATCCCGCGATCGTCGCTCCGCGCCCGGACTTGGCCGTCGGCTGCTCGTTCATCATCTGCTCCTTGGATGTGAAAACTTTCGTGCCCGGCTCAGTATACAGCCGTGATGCCGTGCCCCGACCACTCGCTCACTTCACCGGCGCGCCGGCCAGCGGCGGGTGCAGCAACTCGCGCAGTCTCGCGATCTTCTTCACATACATTGCGACTGCCGCGTCGATCTCCTCCATCGATCCGCGCTCGATGCCCCATCGCAGCGTCGGGATCGCCCACGCGCCGTAGCCGGTCAGATCATCGGTGCCGCCGAGCGAATAGCGATGCCACGGGCGACCCGCGATGGCGTTCTCGTCGTTCCACACCTGGTTCGCGTCCATCAGCAGGCGATTGAGTTCGCGCGGGTCGGTCCAGCGCGGCGGGTCGCCGCTGGCGATCGCGTCACGCACATGGGCCGCGACCGGATCGGCGTCGAACGCGGTGATGGCATCGACAAGCGGCTTGAGTACGCTTGGGATCTGCCCCGCATCGGGCTTGGGCCAGAGTTTCCTGGCGATGCCCCGTTCCATGATCTCCGGCAGCGCGTCCTTGATCTCCTCCACGGCCTTCCACGGCTGGACCGCCAGCACGCGCGGCGAGGCTAAGCCCCACGCGAGCGTGCTGGTCATGCGTGTGATCATCAGCGCGGGCTCGTAGTCGGCCCCCACCACCTTCCAATACCACGGCAGCGAGTCGTACGCGGAGTGGTATGACCAGCCGCTGCTGCCGCCCGCGCCCAGCCCCGCGCTGGGAATGCCGCAGTGGTAGAGGAAGCCGACGTGGTCTGACCCGCCACCCATGGAGCCGACGCGCGGCGCGCGATCAGGGCCGTCCTTCTGCACGCGCGCGGTCCAGTCCGCGAGCACGGTGCGCGAAGCGTCGCGGGCCTGCGGCACATCCGCGGCGGCGGCGAGAATCGCGCCGCTGAGCGTCGCGGAGGCCGACGCGCCGAACTGCGGCCCCATCGCAGCCATGTCGAGGTTCACATACGCGACAACGTTCTTGGTGAGTTCCGCCGCACGCGACTCGACCCACTCGGTGCTGCCGACGATGTTGAACTCCTCCGCGCCCCACGCGGCGAAGATGATGCTGCGGCGCGGGCGTTCGCCGGCTTTGGCGCGATCACTCAGCACACGCGCGGCTTCGAGCAGGCAGATGGTGCCCGCGAGCGGATCGCTCGCGCCGTTGACCCACGCGTCGTGATGACAGCCAAGGATGATCTTGGTGTCGGGCTCGTCGCTGCCGCGGAGCGTGGCGATCACGTTCTCGCTGCGGACGATGCGGCGGTTCTGCTTGACCATCACGCGCACGCGCAGATCGGGGCCGCCAGTGAGGGCGTAGTTGACGGGCAGGCCGCCCTGCCAGCCTTCGGGCACGGGCTCGCCGCGCATGCGCGAGACGATCTCCAGCGCGCTCTTCCACGCGATGGGCTGCACGGGAATCTTGGGAAGCGCGACATCATCGGGGCTGAGGCGTGCGGCATCTTCGCTGGCCTCGACGCCGGGCGTGAGCGGATCGCCGGGATAATCGAGAGCGGCGACCGAGCCTCGCTGCACGCAGCACTCGTTGGCCCAGCCACCCTGCGGATACATCAGACCCTTCGCATAGCCGCTGTCGGCGGGATCGGTGAACATGACAAGTGCGGCGGCGCCGGCTTCCTGCGCGAACTTGGCTTTGTTGCCGCGATAAATCTTGCCGTAGCGGGCGAGCACGACCTTGCCGGAGATATCCACATTTCGGCGAGCAAGTTCGGCGAAGTCCTCGCGGGTCGCGTGGTTCGCGTACACGACCTCACCGGTGACATCGCCGCTCGCGCTGTAGGCGTTCCACGCGAACGACACGGCGGGGTGATCGGGGCTGGCGTCGCCCACGACACTCGCCTCGCGGAGGTTGATGGCGATCGGCGGCTCGCCCTTGGGGATCACTTCGAGCGCAGCATCGACCGGCTCAGCGAGGTACGCCCAGAAGGGATGGCGCTCGACCTCCAGGCCCATGTCTTTGAAGGCTTTTTCGAGAGATTCGATGACCTTCGCATCGCCGGGCGTGCCCGCGACGTGCGGCTCGCTGGCGAGCATTTCGTGCCAGCGGCGGAGACTGTCGGCGTTGCCGCCGGTCGCGATCACGGTGCGAGCCGCGTCTGATCGCGCGATCGCGATTTCGGACGTGGCGCCAAGAAAAATCGCGAATGCCAGCAACAGCAGCACTCGAACGCCGAACCAGACATGTGCCGGCGCGTCCAACTCTGGGGCGGCGGTCGCGGTTCTCGCGGGTGTGCTCGGCGCGTGTGTCATATTCTTGCTCTCGCGTGTGAATGGGCTTTCGCCCGGGTGACGTGTCTGCCAGAATAGGGGAGAATGATCGTGATGAATCGGGCTGGTCCGGGGCATGTGGCGCTTGAGACGACGTTGCTCGTCCACGGCGTGCCGCGCGATCAGGGTGTGCCGCTGGCACGCGAACTCGCCCAGACCATCAAAGAGGCCGGAGCACAACCCGCATTCATCGGCATTCACGCGGGGCGGCCCACGGTCGGGCTGAGCGACGCGGAACTGGGCGAACTGCTCAGCGCGGACGACGTGCCCAAGGCCAACACCTCGAACCTCGGCGTGCTCATTCATCGCAAGCAGCACGGCGCAACGACCGTCAGCACGACGATGGAACTCGCCGCCGCCGCCGGCGTGCGCGTCTTCGCCACCGGCGGTCTCGGCGGCGTCCATCGCAACTACGCGGTCGACCTGGACATCTCCTCCGACCTTGCGGCGTTCACGCGATTTCCCGTCGCGGTGGTCACCAGCGGCGTGAAGTCGATCCTCGATGTCGCCGCCACGCGCGAGGCGCTCGAAACGCTTGGCATTCCAGTCATTGGTTTTGAGACCGGGCGCTTCCCGGCGTTCTATCAACGCTGCGGCGAGGGGACCGTCGACGCACGCTTTGACGACCCCGCCGAGATGGCGAAGTTCGTCGCCAGTGAACTGCAGCGGACCGGGCGCGGCGTCGTGGTGTGCAATCCGATCCCCGCCGCGGATGAACTGCCCAAGGCCAAGTGGGAGGAGTGGCTGGGCGTGGCGTCCATCGCGGCCGCCGAGGCGGGCGTGCGCGGGCGCGGGGTGACGCCGTTCATCCTCGGCAAGGTGCATCAGATTTCCGGCGGCGCGACGCTGAAGGCGAACATCGCGCTGGTGAAGTCGAACGCGCGGCTTGCTGGGCGGTTGTGCCGCGAACTGGCCCGGCTCGGGCCGGGGGCGTGGAGCGGCGGGTTGAGCGGGGCAGGCCGATAGCCCAAACGCGCAGCCGACCGGCGCAGATTCTGCCTACTTTCACACAAACCCCGCTGAAACCGGCCCCGAGAGGGTCCGGAAAGGGCGGTCCTTCACAAAAACTTAGCCCAAGGCACGCGCCCCCCTGTTTGTTTCTGCGCGGGGTCAAGGTACGATGTTTGCGCTTCAGATCGGTCTTGTCGAACCGGGCAATCCGGGGAAGGCCGGGGGTTGACCCTGGCCAAACGTACCAAAGGGAGAGAGAGACTCCTTGGGTACGGCGTGATCGGTGTCGTCGCGTGCCGGTGGTGGCGCGGCGGCGGTTGTGTCGTCGGTGCAGGCGGTGAAAGCCGTTGGTCAAGCTTTGCAGTTGCCCCTGCCGTGAATCGTCGCGTGTGAAGAGTGTGAAGAGTTTGAATCACTCGTTCTTTCTGCTCAGGAGAGTCCTCATGGTCATGAATCGTCGCATCGCGTGTCTGGTTGCCGTCGCTGGCCTTGCCGCCCCCGCACTCGCTCAGGACAGCGTGGGCGCTGGCGCTGGTCTGGCCGGCAACGACTCGCTCTCCCCGACCACGGCTGGCGCGCCCTTCCAGCGGGCCAACTACGTGGTTGATCTGACCCCGTTCTACACCTCGTGGGGAACGACCTTCGGCATCGCCCCGATCATGAAGGCCTCGGGCGGCTTCAAGGACTCGGCGACCAACAACGAGTTCTTCGGCGCTCTCATCTCGGCCCAGGGCATGAGCCAGACGATGGTGACCTCAGACCTGAGCAACCAGACCTACTCGCTGTGGTCGGTTGCGGGCGAGGGTGTTCACCCCACCAAGAACACCGCCGCCGCCAGCAGCGTGAGCGGCCCGGCCGCCGCACTCCGCTTCGGCGCTCTGTTCTCTGAGTTCGGCACCGACCTGCTCGGTCGCAATGCCGAAGACGTCGTCGCGGGTCTGGTCGGCATCGACCCGGCGAACCCCAACCGCCTCTACGTCACCCGCAACGTCGCCGCCGTCAACCGTCCCCCGGCGGCCGGCGGCCAGAACGCGGCGTTCGGTGTTGGTGGCATCGACTCCAACGGCGTCGTGTCCCTTCGCGCGGACGGCTTCGGCGCCCTCGGCGCTGACGTCCTGACCGGCAACAACTACTACCGCGTCAACCTCGCGGGCCGCAACATCGCGCTCGTCAACTCGATCGCCAACTCCGGCGCTGGCGACGCGGGCGCGACGGCTCGCCCGCTGGTCAACAGCGCGACGACGCACAACACCGCGACGGCGATCCCGTCCGACCTCCTGGGCCGCGCGTCGGTGCTGGGCTCGAACTTCAATCGCCAGCACGTCTATGAGAACCCGACGGGCACGATCGTGACGACGACGACCCACCGCACCGGCACGGACGACCATCGCGGCGGCGCGGTCTTCAGCCAACTCAAGCTCTTCGGCGCGGCCACCATCGGTACCGGCGGCATCCTGACCAAGCCCTCTGCGGCTTCGTCGGCGACCAACGGCATCACCATCTGGGGTATCGCCCCGGCCACGGGTGCGCCGACCGCGACCTCCACCGTCGTCCTCCCCGCCAACCCCATCGACCTGTGCGACAACACGGCGTGGAACCTCGGCACGGGTGACTTCCGCCACTACGCCAGCCAGGTCGCCGCTCGCGGCGGCAACGGCCAGGTCGCCATCGGTCGCGACCCCAGCAACGGCCAAGCCTTGGTCGCCGCCGTCGCGTATTCGTCGCAACTGACCGGCAACGACAACCCCTACAACGCGATCGCCGCGGCCCGCTTCAACCCGGCCAACCCGGCTGGCGCGCAGTGGGGCCTGGTCGCGTGGGTTGACAGCCTCGCCAGCACCGGCAAGGCGATCAACGGCGACTTCGGCGCAGACGGCATCGCCTTCACCAGCGACGCGGGCGAGTTTGACGGCGTGGTCGACGCGACCGACGCCCCGATCGGCCGCCTTGCCTCACTGTTCGAAGTCACCGGCGGCTCGCCCTTCGGCCCGTCGATGTCCTCGCCCGCCTTCGACGCGTACGGCAACTGCTACTTCATCTCCGAAGTCGCCCTGAAGAAGCAGGATCAGACCGGCGCGCCCATCACCGACTTCGACTCCGCCCTCATCCGCGGCGTCTATGACCCGGCGACGATGTGCTGGAAGCTCGACCTGATCTGCGAACTGGGTGACACGTTCACGGGCCAGAACTCGGCCACGAAGTATCAGATCCAGTTCCTCTCGGTCGCCGACTCCAACTCGGTCGACTCGGCCGGCTTCTGGAGCAACAACCTCATCGGCGGCACGGGCTTCGCGAATGGCGCGGCGACCAGCCCCGCAACGGAGTCGAAGAACCTTGGCGGCCTCGTGTTCCAGGCCAAGATCGTCTACGACGTTGACGGCGACGCCGACTACAACGATCCGACCCGCAGCAGCAACACCGACCTGACCACCGCGGATCAGGGCTACAACGTGCTGCTCTACGTCGGACACGCCGTCCGCGAGAACCCCTGCCCCGCCGACTTCAACGGCGACGGCTTCCTCGACTTCACCGACTTCGATGACTTCGTCGCGGCGTTCGAAGGCGGCGACCCCGCGGCCGACTTCAACGGCGACGGCTTCCTCGACTTCACCGACTTCGATGACTTCGTCGCGTCCTTCGAGGCCGGCTGCTAAAGAGTTTTGTCGGACGGGTTCGTTCGTCTGACTCATGGTGAAACTGCGGCCGCCCGTGTGAAAGCACGGGCGGCTTGCTTGTCCGAGCAGGTCTCATGTTCAGATTTCATGAGCGTCTTGCGGGTCACAAACCCGCATCGCTTTCGCGGAGTTTTCCCATGCTGCGTCGCTTGATCGCGTTGTCGCTTCTGGTTCTCGCCGCTCCATTTGCTGGCGCGCAGTGGAGCCCGGCCGCCGGCCAGTGGGGTCGCACGGACTCGCGCGACGCCCGCGTCATGACGTGGAACGTGCTGGACAACATCTGCCGCACTCAGCCCAAGGTCGAAGGCACCAACGGCTGGTGCGCTCTGGCCCGCATCGTCGCCGCAATGAAGCCCGACGTGCTCATCCTGCAAGAGTGCGGCGACAACAGCGGCAACGGCACGGGAACCGGCGTCGATTCGCAGACGCAACTCACCAGCGTGCTTCAGATGTTCGTCTCCGGCGGCACCGACACCTTCCTCGGCGGCAGCGTCACTTCCTACATCCAGAAGTACGACCCCACGCTCTCGTACCCCTACATCTACGTCAGCGATCAGACCGACAACTTCAATCGCAACTGCATCATCAGCCGCTATCCGTTCATTGATCTCAACGGCGACAGCAAAACCGCCGTCGGCAACATCATCAATGCCTCGGACCTCTACGCCCCCGGCGGCGGCGGTGGCATCCGCGGCTTTGGCTGGGCGGAGATCGACCTGCCCAACGCGCTCTATCGCGGCGATCTGGTCATGGGCTTCGGACACCTCAAGGCCGGCGGCACCAGCGGCGACCTGGCCGACCGTCTCACCGCCGGACAGAACATCGCGTACATCATCGACTACCTCTTCAACGGCGGCGGCGGCAGCACGCCCGACCCGCGCGGACGCATCATCGACACCGCCACCCGCGTCCTCGACGCGTACACGCCCGTCATGTGGGGCGGCGACCTGAACGAAGACGAGAACACGAATGGTCGCGATGGGCCGGCGCTCTGGACCACGCGCGCCCAAGTCGCCGCCGGCACCGACGGAACCGATCGCGATCGCAGCGACTCGGCGTTCGACGATGCCCGCGATCCGTTCAACAACAGTCGCGTGACGCAGGGCAGCAGCAGCAAACTCGACTACATCTGCTGGCAGGACAGCATCGCGACGCTGCGACGCTCGTTCATCTTCAACTCGGCAAACATCGGTGCAAACACCCCGCCGCCGGAGTTGGTGGGCTTTGGCGGCAGCATCGCGATCATGACATCGCTCGCGAGCGACCATCGCCCGGTGATCGCGGACTTCATCCTGCCCGCGCCGCCGCCGCCCGCGCCGGGGGCGTTCTCGCTCTCTCTGCCCGCCGACGGCGAGAGCGGCACACCCACGACGCCGACGCTGACGTGGGGCACGTCGAGCAACACGACCAACTATACGATCAAGATCGCGACCAATGCCGCGCTCACGTCACCGATCCTCAGCCAGACGATCGCGAGTACCACGTTCAACGTGCCCTCGGGCCTGTTGTCGGACTGCACGACCTATTACTGGGGCGTGGTCGCCAACGGCACGGGCGGCAACACGAACTCGACACCCGCGTCGCGCTCGTTCAGCACGCGCTCGGCCGCGGACTACAACGGCGACGGGTTCCTGGACTTCACCGACTTTGATGAGTTTGTCACGGGGTTCGAGGCGGGTGACACGGCGGCGGACTTCAACAACGACGGCTTCATCGACTTCACCGACTTCGACGAGTTCGTCCTCGCGTTCGAAGCGGGATGCTAAGGAAAGAAATCGGGCATTGGGCTCGCCGTTTTACTCTCAAAACGAGCGACTTTCGGCCCGCTCGGATATCCGGGCCACCAAAGGCATGCCCGGTTTCGATCGATAAGCCTTTTGATCCACCGTGGCACCTCACCACCGTGCCGTTCCTCGTCTTCGGTTCGCCACTTCTTCATCGCCACGGCCGCCACCGCTGCGCGATGGGCATGCGGCGGCCGGTGCCGAAGGCGACGCTCGTGACTTTCAGCCCCGTCGCGGCCTGGCGGCGCTTGTATTCGCTCAGGTCAATCAGGCGCATCACGCGGCGCACGGTCGCGGCGTCGATCCGCGTGCGGCGAGCGATCGTCGCCGGGCTCTCGCGCCCTTCGACCGCCCGCTGAAGAATTTCATCCAGCACCGCGTACTCGGGGAGCGAGTCCTGATCGGTCTGGTTGGGGCGAAGTTCCGCGCTGGGGGGCTTGTCGATCGAGCCGACAGGGATCGGTGCGACGGCGAAGCCCGCGTGCTCAAAATGCTCGGTCATCCAGCACGCCATCGCGTAGACCATCTGCTTGGTCACGTCGCTGAGCACCGCGAGCCCACCGTTCATGTCGCCGTAAAGCGTGCAGTAGCCGACGGCCATCTCGCTCTTGTTGCCGGTGGTGAGGACGATCGCGCCGCTGCGGTTGCTCCACGCCATGATCGCCGTGCCGCGGACGCGCGATTGAAGGTTTTCTTCCGCCAGGTCGGGCAGCGTCGCGCCCAGGGCGGCGAGGTGGTTCGCGGTGAACGCGGGGTCGAGCATCGGGCGGAAGGCATCGACCGCGCCGGTGACACGGAGCGTCGCGGTGGTGATGCCCAAACGCGCTGCGAGGTCGAGCGCGTCGGAGATGGAGTGGTCCGAGGAGTACGGCCCGGGCATGAGCAGGCCCGTGATGTTGGTCGGGCCGAGCGCGGCGACGGCGATGGCGGCGGTGACGGCGGAGTCGATGCCGCCGGAGAGCCCGATGACCGCGCTGCGGAAGCCGGTTTTGAGGCAGTAGTCGCGCACGCCGAGCACCAGAGCGCGGAAGATCAGTTCTGGCTCGCTGGCGGAGAGCAACGGATCCGCGACGCGGGCAGCCTTGGCTGGCATTGCCGCGGACGAAAGAGCCTTCGCGCGGGAGGCCTTGCTCGTCTTGCCGCCGCCCGCGGGAACATCGATGCACACCAGATCATCGCCGAATCCGCGACCGGCGGCGACGAGCGTGCCGCTGGGGTCGTACACCGCCGCGTGGCCGTCGAAAACCAGGTCGTCGTTGCCACCGACTTGATTGACGGCGGCGACCCACACGCCGTGCTTTTTGGCGTGCCCGCGAAGGATCGCGCGATGACGCTTGCCCTTGCCGACAACGAAGGGGCTGGCGGAAGGATTGACGATGACCTTCGCGCCCGCGCGAACCAGAGCCGCGACCGGATCGGCCCGGCCCGCATAGCGCTGCGAGAAGCCCGCGTCCTCACCGCGCCACAGGTCTTCGCAGATCGAGAGGCCGACGGCGGTGGGCTTGGCGTCGCTGGTGCCTCGGACGCGGAGGACGACCGCGTCGTCGCCGGGCGTGAAGTACCGGTCCTCGTCGAAGACGTCGTACGTCGGCAACAGCCGCTTGTGATACGTCGCGATGATGGTGCCGCCGCGAAGCGCGACGAGTGCGTTGGCGATGCCGCCCTTGGCTCGCTTGCCCGCTCGCGTCGGCGTGCCCAGGACGATCGTCATGCCGCGCGGCACGATCCTGGCGAGTGTGCGGCACGCCCGCTCGCACGCGTGGACGAACCCTTCAGCGAGCAGAAGGTCCTTGGGCGGATAGCCGCACAGCACGAGTTCGGGAAACACGAGCAGGTCCGCGCCGCGTTCTTCGGCCAGGGCGGCGGCACGGGCGCAGAGTTCGGCGTTGGCGTCGATGTCGCCGACCGTCGGGTTCACCTGCGCGAGCGCGATTCTCATGGGCGGAGCGTATCCAATGAGACATCCAAGCGGGCGAGTGATTCACTCGGGCAAAAGGGGCGTGGGCGAGGCCGGCGCGGACGAAGCCGGCGCAGGCAAAGGCGCGGCGGGCGTGGTGCCAAAGCCACTCGTGCCGCGGGCCCGCGTGGTGACGACCTTCAGTTCGGGGAGTTCCTTGCCGCTGGTCACGCCCGCGTCCTCGAACTTGCGGAGCGTCGGGTCCAATCGCGTCTGGCAACTGGCGACGAGGGTGTTGAAGCGCTCGGCGGTCGCGTTGATGGCGTTGCCGAGGCCGTTGATGTAGCCGAACGCGGTGGACGCACGCTCGTGGAGTTCCTTGCCCAGCGCGAGCAACTCCTGCGTCTGTTTCTGCAGTCGTTCTTCCTTCCACCCCACCGCCACCGCGCGGAGAAGACCGATGAGCGTCGCGGGCCCGGCGAGCAACACATTCGCACGCGCGGCTTCGTCGAGAATCTCCGGGCGGCGTTGCAACGCGGCGTCGATGAACTTGTCGCCGGGGACAAACATCACGACAAACTCCGGCGAGCCGTCGTACTCGGCCCAGTATCGCTTCTTGGAGAGGGCGAGGGCCTGCTCGTGGACGTGCCGCGCGAAACGATCGAGTTGGGCCTCGCATTCGTCGGGCGTGGCGGCCTCCATCGCGTCGAGGTAGGCCTTGATGTTGGTCTTGGCGTCCACGACCACGACGCGCTCATTGGGCAGGCGCACGATCATGTCCGGGCGCTTGGCGTTGCCTTCGAGATCGGTAGTCGATGATTGCAGTGAGAAGTCGCAGTAGCCGCTCATGCCCGCGAGTTCGGCGACGCGCTTGAGTTGCCACTCGCCATAGCGGCCGCGGACCTGCGGCTCGCGCAAGGCACGCACGAGTTTGCCGGTCTGGTCGCGCAACTGTTCATTGCCGACCTGCATCGCGCGGACTTGCTCCAGCAGTCCCGCGTGCGAGCCGGCCCGCTCCTTCTCCATCGCTTCCAGGCGCGCGTTGGTGGATTGCAGCGTCTGTTCGATGGGCTTGACGAGGTTCTCCACCGCGAGCCGACGCTTCTCGAGTTCCGCCGCTGAGGTCTCGTGCTGGCGAGCGAATCGCTCGGCTGCGATTTTCATCAACTCCTCGCTCGCGTTCTTGAGCGTCTGCCCCGACAGCGCGGCGAAACTCTCCTTGAGCATCGACTGGCTTTGCTCACGCTCGATCTTCGCCTCTTCGATCTGGCGACGGATCAGTTGCTCGCGCTCGATCGTCCGCTCCCGGGCGGCGGCCTGCTCCGACTCGTGCTGCTCGCGCAGCGACACCATCTGCGTGGTAAGTTGGGCCGCCTGCACTTCGAGTCGGCGGGCCTCGTCCTCAGCGGCGTCGAGCGATCGCTGCGCGTTGTCCAGGTCCGCTCGCGCCTCGGCCAACTCCGCGGCCTGGGACTCGGTCTGGACGCGGCTTGCCCCCACCGAGGCGAGCAATCGCCCCCGCTCCAGCAGAAGCCCCACCACGAGACCGGCCAACGCCAGGGCAACCACGACCAGCACGATCGACGGCACGTCCATGGGGCAAGCGTATCGGGTTCGGGTGGCGGCAAAGCCGGGGCGAGTCCGGGCGGCCGGCGAGATTCCTGCCAATTCGGCACTCGCTCCGCCTTTGGACAGCCCGCCGGACCGTGCGAGGGCCTTGTGAGCGGGCCTCGCATGGGTCTAGAGCACCTCGGCCGGGGTGCTCGGTGGGAATGGTCCGGCACGCGGCTTGCCACTGATCTGCCATGCTTCCGGTGCGCTTCCATCCCGCACATGACCCCGACACGCCCTCCGGCGGCGGGTGTGGCATGGGCGGGGGCAGACCCGGGGGCGCGGGTGGCCCGGTCGGCGGGAGACTGAACCTGCTGCTCTCCTGCGGCGGGTGGCAGCCCGATTCCTGGGCAGACCGCTTGCCCCGACTGCTTGAGCCGATGGGCGTCGTCTCGCATCGGGCCGGGACGGGGCGACAGGCCACGACGGTCCTGCAGACGACGCCGATCCACATCGCGGTGGTTGACCTGGGCCTGCCGCTGGAGGCGTCGGAGACGCCGGAGCAGAGCGAAGAAGGCGGCACGCGGGTGCTGGACTTGCTCGCGCGCCTGAGCCAGCCGCCGCCGACGGTGGTGGTGAAGCGAGCCCGCTCGATGCGCGACGACCGGCGCGAACTCGCGGCCGCGCTGCGGATGGGCGCGTTCGCGGTGGTCGACCCACCACGCGAAACCTCAGACCTGGACCTCTTGCTCGACGTGTTGCGTCGGGTGCTGACAAGGCATTACCACGGGCGATGGCCGACGTAACGGCGACCCGGACTCATAGACCGATTCGTGCCCTCGTGGGAGGGCGACATCAAGTTTCTCACTGTTCCACTTCTGAAGATGGAGATGACCATGGCCAAGACCGCGACCGCTCCCGCCCCCAGCAAGAAAGCCAACTCCGCCGTCCGCCCGCTGCACGACAAGATTCTCGTGAAGCGTGACGAAGCACAGAACAAGACCGAGAGCGGCATCTTCCTGCCCGAGTCGAGCAAAGACAAGCCCAAGACCGGCGTGATCACCGCCGTCGGCACCGGCGCGCTGAACACCGACACGGGCGTGCGCATCCCGCTGTCGGTCAAGCCCGGCGACAAGGTGATCTTCTCGTCCTACGCCGGGACCGAGATCAAACTCGACGGCGATGAACTGCTCATCATGAGCGAAGACGACATCCTCGCGGTGATTGACTGAGAGAAAGAAGGCACTGGGCACTTGGGACGAGGCACTTGCGAAGCCGACTCCGCCGTGCCTCGTGCCTCATCCCAAGTGCCGAGTGCCAATGACGCCCGACCAACTCCGACAAGCCCTTCGTGAACTCAGCGGCGATCGCGACCTTATCGTCGCATTCGCCGACGTTTTCCCCGCAGGCGGCGGCAGCGTGAGCAACGCCCTGCTCGAGGTCCGCAACGCCATGCTCATCCCCGATGAGCCGGACCACATGGTCAAAGTCACCGACGGCAAGCACATTTACATCCTCGATGCCGACCGCGTCGTGTGGATCCGCATCGCGCTCAAGCAACCTGTCAAGTAGTTCGTTCATTCGCATTTGCCTTCGCCGAGTGCCAAGTGCCTCGTGCCAAGTGCCTGAGGAGATTTCAGATGGCTGCCAAAGCAATCGCATACAACACCGATGCCCGCGAGCGGATTCTTCGCGGCGTTCAGAAACTCGCGCACGCCGTCAAGGTCACGCTCGGTCCTTCGGGCCGCGTTGTCGTCCTTGAGAAGTCGTTCGGCGCGCCCACCGTCACCAAGGACGGCGTGACCGTCGCCAAGGAAATCGAACTGGAAGACCAGTACGAGAACCTCGGCGCGCAGATGGTCAAGGAAGTCGCGTCCAAGGCGTCCAAGGACGCGGGCGACGGCACCACCACCGCGACGATCTACGCCGAGGCGATCTATGCCGAGGGCCTGAAGAACATCACCGCCGGCGCGAACCCCAACAGCGTGAAGCGCGGCATCGATCAGGCCGTCACCGCGATCACCGATGAACTCAAGCGGCTCTCCAAGAAGGTCGAGACCTCCAAGGAGATCGCGCAGGTCGGCACGTGCTCGGCCAACCACGACGAAGAGATCGGCAAGATCATCGCCCAGGCGATGGACAAGGTCGGCAAGGACGGCGTGATCACGGTCGAGGAAGGCAAGAGCCTGAACACCGAGGTCGAACTCGTCGAGGGCATGCAGTTTGACAAGGGCTTCCTCTCGCCGCACTTTGTGACCAACCCCGCGACGATGGAAGTCGATCTGACCCAGCCGTACATCCTGATCCACGAGAAGAAGATCAGCAGCGCGAAGGACCTGCTGCCGATCCTCGGCAAGGTGGCCGAGGCGGGTGCGCAACTGCTCATCATCGCCGAGGACGTCGAGGGCGAGGCACTGGCGACGCTGGTCGTCAACAAACTGCGCGGCATCCTGAAGGTCGCGGCGGTGAAGGCACCGGGCTTCGGCGATCGTCGCAAGGAAATGCTGTCGGACATCGCGACGCTCACGGGCGGCAAGGCCGTGATGGAAGAGCTGGGCATCGAGGTCGAGAAGCTCGAACTCTCCGACCTGGGCCGCGCCAAGAAGGTGACGATCGACAAGGACAACACGACGATCGTCGAGGGCGCCGGCAAGCCCGCGGACATCCAAGGCCGCATCACGATGATCCGCGCTCAGATCGACGCCACCACCAGCGATTACGATCGCGAGAAGCTCGAAGAGCGTCTGGCGAAGCTCGCGGGCGGCGTGGCCCAGATCAATGTCGGCGCGGCGACTGAAGTCGAGATGAAGGAGAAGAAGGCCCGCGTCGAAGACGCCCTGCACGCCTGCCGTGCGGCCGTCGAAGAGGGCATCCTCCCCGGCGGCGGCGTGTCGGTGCTGCGTGCCCGCAAGGCGCTCGACAAGCTTCGCAAGAAGCTCGAGGGCGATGAGCGCGCCGGCGTCGACATCATCCATCGGGCCCTGTCCGCCCCGATCAAGCAGATCGCGGCCAACTGCGGCCTGGATGGCTCGGTCATCGCCAGCAAGGTCGAAGAGTCCGACGTGACCAACTTCGGCTACAACGCGCTCACCCACGAGTACGGCGACCTGCTCAAGATGGGCGTGATCGTCCCCACCAAGGTCGAGCGCGTCGCACTGCAGAACGCTGCCTCGGTCGCGGCACTGCTCCTCACCACTGAGGCCGCGATCGTCGAGATCAAGGACAAGAAGAAGCCCGCGGGTGGCGATCACTCGCACGATGACATGGATTATTGATCCAGCGGCGGCGTCGTAGAAATGCGACCACGCCGCTTCGTGAGATGCGAAACGACCGAGTTTGAGCGTGGGCTGGTAGTTCACATGAACTACCAGATGCTCATTGGTGATCCGCAGGTGTCACATTCGGTTCGTCCAGCCTACGACGTTGGACAATCGGTGAAGCCCCGCACGTTTGTCTGCATCAAGGTGGATGGCGAACAATCATGGTGGACACCCACTTCCACAAAGCCTTGCTCAAGCGGATACGCTCGAATCGAAATCGAGGCAAAGTATCGCTCGGGAGGCGATGCTCAATGGACGTCTGAGTGTCAGTTTCTACTTGATGGCGCTCAGGTACTTGAGGGGCCGACCATTTCGTTTGCTAGGGCGTCGCATGCGGAGCGAACGGATGTCTCTACTCGAGCTCGAGTGTCCGACGATGGAATGCATGTGATTGAGGCAGAAATATTGAAACAAAGGCACCGGCGAGACAGTGATTCGCGAGTATTAGTTCCTCTCTTGGACGCGTGAATCTCTGAAGGGTCAAGTTCAAAGGATCGCCCCCTAGGTAGGCGGCGTCGAAATCGTTAAGTATAATTGGATTCTGTGTTATTGTTCCATCGAAGTCCGCTTCGGACCGCGATGCTTCGCGTCTCCCGACTCAATCACATCGAAGTCGGAGGAACCGACTTCGATGGCACGAAGGCATTGATGCCGCATGCGTCGGCTGCCGACCGTTGTGTTCAGACGCAAAGCTTTGGTGCAGCGGGACGTATCGTCGTCCACACTCCGTTCGCACAACGCGATGCGAACGCTGAATTCCGTCGTCATGGCAAAACCCGCCGCGTCCGTTCTCGTACAAGCCTGTACAGCCGGCGATCGGCAGGTGGCATCGAGGTCGAGAAACCATCCTCGTGCCATCGAAGGCCGCTTCGGATTTCGATGAGGTTCGTCTCGACCGATTGCGGAAGCATCGAAGTCGGAGGAACCGACTTCGATAGCACGGGGCACCAGAACCACGAGAGCGATCTCGTGCCATCGAAGTCCGTTTCGGACTTCGATGAGGTTCGTTTTCACCGATTGCGGAAGCATCGAAGTCGGAGGAACCGACTTCGATGGCACGGTGTTCGGCTCACACGTCGATGTGTTTCTTTCACTTTTCGGCGTTCGAGTTCCGAGGCAACTTGGATGGATCCGTTATCCTGCAGTCGTGGAGAAGGACCATCCACATCGGAAGTTGATGAAACGGCGAGAGATCGGCGGCGGGATCCGCTTTGCCACCTTCTCATGCCAGCGTCGTCTCCCGCTCTTCAAGAATGGGCGACTCGCGCAACTCTTTGTCGATGCGATGGCTCGAGCAAGGTTGCAGCATGTGCTCGAAGTGTTTGCATGGGTTGTCATGCCAGAACATATCCATGTTCTGTGCCGCCCACCCGATGACATGAGCCTTGAACTGCTGCTTCGCCGCATCAAGAGTCCGGCCCGTTCCGCCATCCGCCGTTGTTCTTGGTCGTCAGTTCGGCTTGGGTCGTGTCTGCTTCTTGACGCGAGGCAGAACTGAAACGCCGGGCATCTCGGTGCCGTGTTCGCGCTGCGTCTTGCCCGAGTCGGGGGCGTTTGCAATCAACCACGCCATGACCTTCGGATGGGCTTGGTAGGCGGGCAACAGTTCGCGGGCCGCCAGCTGCCCTTCATCGTCGCTTCCCGGGCTGTAGAGGGGAGGCGGGGTCTTTGGAAGGGTTTTGCGACCCGACAGGTACGCTTCGGCGAACGCGTTGCTTTCTCGGGCGAGCTTCAGGGCCTTGGTTGCGGCGGATTCGTTGCCGCTCGCCACAGCATGGAGCACGGCCGCCCATGTGAAAAACGCGCTGTCGTCCATGTCGTACCGTTTCAGCCAGCGTGCGGCTTTGTCCAAGTTCCCGAGTTGCAGGTGCAATGCAACGACGATGTAGCGCAGTCCGTTGTTGTCGTCGGTGTTGAGTTCGAGCAGGGCCTCGTATTCCGCCAGTGCTTCCAGCGGTCGAGACTCGGCGAGCAGGTTGGCGAGCTCGATCCGGGCTCGCATGTACGGCCGAGTCTCAGTGAACCCCCAGAACATGCCGCGCAGTTCGCGGAACGCATCCGCACCGAGGGCGCGTTCGGCCGCCTGAATCGCGGTGCGGAGGCGTTGCTCAAACTGGGCATTGGAGAGCTTTTCGGTCTTCGCCAGCAAGACGATGGCGTCAGAGCAGTCGGGATCGATCTCGAGCGCCTTGCGGCAGAGCGCGGTGACCCTTGCGACGCTGCGCGCCTCCATCGCTTGAAAGACATACTCCTGAGCCTCGTACCGGCGGCGTTCGCTCGCTTCGCGCTCCGCACGCGTCGGCTTCTTGGGCTTGGCCGCTCGCTTGGGCTTTGACGTCGGGGAGGGATTCGCGTCTGGTGGGCCGTCTGATGGCGAGTCGTTCATGCGGGATTCTTAGGCGGCGGTTGTGCCTGCGGCAAAATGTGCATGCAGGAGTGGATGCGGCGGGCAACTGGCACAACGTCGCCGTCGCCGAGGCACTGTCTGACGGATCGAGATCGTGGTGGCACGAGTCTCCGAATCGTGCCGTTCAGCTTGCGAAATCGGGTGCCCTCAGGCCCGGCTCGGCGACCCGGGCCACCAAAGGCACGCTCCATCTGGAACGGCGATCCGTTTGCGTCGCGAACACGCACGACGGCAGACGCGTCGGTGCCGGACCCGCCAGCTACACCTTTCGATCCAGCAGGCGATACGACACCGCTTCCGCGATGTGTTCGATGCGCACGCTGTCGCACTCATCAACATCCGCGATGGTCCTCGCGACGCGGCGGATCTTGTCATACGCCCGCGCGGAAAGGCCCATCTCCGTCAACGCCTGCCCGAGCAGCGCCTGGGCCTCGTCGGAGAGCGGGGCGAACTGGTCGAGCAGTTTGCCGCTGAGGCGGCAGTTGGGCGTGTGGCCTTGTCTTGCGCGCTGGCGGGCGCGGGCGATGTTCACGCGCTCCCGCATCATCGCGGTCGTCGTGCCGGGCTTGGCCTTGGCGAGTTGCGTGAAAGGCACGGCAGGCGCCTCCACGTGAATGTCGATGCGGTCGAGCAGCGGGCCACTGATCTTGGAGAGGTATCGCTCCATCTCACGGCGACCGACTTCGCCGGGCGTGAGGTCGCCCTTGGGCGTCGGGTTCATGGCGGCGACGAGTTGGAAACTCGCAGGGAACTTGAGCGCGGCGTGGGCCCGCGCGATGGTGACGACATGGTCCTCCATCGGCTGGCGCAGGGTTTCGAGCACCACGCGCGGAAACTCGGCGAGTTCATCGAGGAAAAGCACGCCGTGGTGCGCGAGGGAGATTTCGCCGGGGCGCGGCACGACCCCGCCGCCGACGATGGCGGGCGAACTGGCGGTGTGGTGCGGCGTGCGGACGGGGCGTGTGGAGATGAGGCCCTGACCCGGGGGCAACATGCCGGCGGCGGAATAGATGCGAGTGATGTCGATCGCTTCGTCCGCGGTCAGCGGCGGCAAGATGCCGGGCAGGGCCTTGGCCATCATTGTCTTGCCCGTGCCAGCGGGGCCGAGCATGAGGATGTTGTGGCCGCCCGCGGCGGCGATGGTAAGGGCACGCTTGACGGATTCCTGGCCGCGGACTTCGACGAAGTCGATGGGTGCGGGCGCGCTGCGGAGCATGGCGGCGATGTCGAGCGGCGGCTGGATCGCGGGTTCGAGGCGGCCGCAAAGCATGCCGACCGCTTCGGCGAGTGTGCGCACGCCGATGACTTCGATGTCGGGGACGACGGAGGCTTCGGGCGCGTTGTCGGCGGGGACGAAGACGCCTCGCAGGCCGCGTGACTTGGCGAGTGCGGCGAGAGCGATCGCGCCCTTGATGGGGCGGAGGCGGCCGTCGAGCGCGAGTTCGCCCGCGAAGAGGTATTGACGCGGGTCGAGGGCTTCGGTCTGTTGCAGCGCGGGGCGCTGCGCGGCCTTGGGCGTCTTGGGGGTGATGACGCCCGTGGGCACGCTGCCGAGGACCATCAGTTGGCCGATGGCGATGGGCAAGTCGTAGACGTTGCCCTCCTTGCGGACATCGGCGGGGGCGAGATTGATGAGCAAGTTGCCCCACGGCAGCGAGAAGCCGCTGTTGGTGAGGGCGGCCTTGACGCGCTCGATGGATTCCTTCACCGAAGCGTCGGGCAGGCCGACGATCATTTCGCGGCGCGAGTCGGACTCGTTGAGATCGACCTCGACCTCGCAGGGGAGGGCGTCGATTCCTTCGAGGAGATAGGACTGCACGCGGGCGAGCATGGAAACAGCATAGCGAACGAAGGCCGACCGCGCGGGCCGGGGCACGGGACTGCCGGGTACGCTGTGGAGATGAGTGTTTCGGAGATCATCGCCGCGGCGAATGCGGCTCGTGAGAGTGCGGCGTGGCGGGCTTGCGCGCGGCGGGCGGATGCGCTGGATGCGATTGCGAACGCGCTGCGGGCGCGCGAGGGCGAGATCGCGGCGACCGCGAGCGACGAGAGCGGCCTGACGCGCGAGGAACTTGCGCCTGAGTTTGCGCGCGCGACGCGCACGTTGTCGCGGTTCGCGGCGGAGCTGCGAAGCGGGAACGTGTTTGAGGAGGTGTACGAGCCCGCGTGTGCGGATGCGACGGAGTCCATCGGACCGAATCACGATCTGCGGTTGATTCGCGTCGCGCTGCCGGGCGTGGTGGTTGTGTTTGGCGCGAGCAACTTCCCGCTTGCGTATGGCGTGCTCGGAGGCGACACCGCGTCCGCGCTCGCGGCGGGGTGTGGCGTGGTGGCAAAGGAGCATCCGGCCCATCCGCGCACGGGTCGGCTGCTTTATTCGATCGCGTGCGGTGCTTTGGCGAGCGTTGACATCGATTCGCGCGTGCTCGGAATAATCGGCGATGATGGGAGTGATTCGGCGCGCGTGGCGAGAGACGCGATTCAAGCGGAGCACGTCGTCGGCGTGGGGTTTACGGGCTCGCGGCGGGTGGGCGAGAGCATTGTCGGGCTGGGGGCGGCGCGCGTACCGCCGGTGCCGGTGTTCGCGGAGATGGGGAGCCTGAATCCGATTCTGGTGTTGGGCCGCGCATGGCAGACGCGCGGCGCGGTGATCGTCGAACAGGTGGCGACATCACTGCTGCAACGACACGGGCAGCAGTGCACCGCGCCGGGGTTGCTGTTGTTGCCGGATGATCGCGCGGCCCGCGAAGCGTTTGAGTTGTTGCGAGAAAAGATCGAGGCGGCACCGGCGCGGCGGATGCTGAGTGCGGTGGTCGCGGGGAACTACGTGCGGCGGGTTGAAGAAGTCGGCGCACTGCCGATCGTGGTTGCGAGAAGCGAGTGTTCACGCGTCGATGGGCTGAGTGGTCGGTCAGATGGTGGGTCGCGTGTCGCCCGCGCTTGCGTCATGGTTGCTGACGGCGATGAACTCCCCCACCACTCCTTGGCATGGGAAGAGATTTTTGGCCCCGCGATGCTGGTGTCGTGGTTCGACGATGCAACGCGATCGCTTGATTCGCTCGCGGGTTCGCTGACGGCAACATTGCATGCGGAGCCGGATGATGTCGGTGTTGGGCGCGTGCTTGATCGTCTGGCGGCGGTTGCGGGGCGCGTGATCTTGAACGGCGTGCCGACAGGCGTGCGCGTCTCGCACGCGATGGTGCATTCGGGCCCGTGGCCCGCGACGAATCGACCTGAGGCGACGGCGGTCGGGCCGCGTGCGATGTTGCGATGGATGCGGCCGGTCACGTTGCAGAACTGCCCCGCGTGGGCGACGAGTGAAGGATTGAGTTCGTGAGCGCGTCGCCACGCTGCGATCGCGCGTTCTTCGCAACTGATGCCGAACGCCTCGCGCGGCGGTTGCTCGGGCAGCGACTGGTTCGCCTCGTTGACGGTGAGCGAGTCTCTGGCATCATCGTCGAGACCGAGGCATACCTGGGCGTGCATGATCTGGCGAGCCACGCGGCACGCGGCAGACGGACGCCACGCAACGAAGCGATGTACGGCGATGCGGGCACCGCGTACGTCTATTTCACATATGGCGTGCATCACTGTTTCAACCTCGTGTGCGGCGAACGAGGCGAACCGGCGGCGGTGCTGGTGCGCGCGCTCGATGTCGACGCGGGCGAGTCGGCCATGCGCAGGATGTTGCCCGAGGCGCGTCGCGACTCAACGCCAACGCGAGATTTGTGCCGCGGGCCGGGACGATTGTGCCGCGTGCTGGCGATTGATCGGACATTAAACTTTGTTGACATGACATCCAGCGATGTGGCGTGGATCGAGCAGGTGCGGACACGCGTGCTCTCACGCGGTCGGATCGGCGTGTCGGCGCGGATCGGCGTCGACTATGCAAAAGAGTGGAGGATGAAGCCGCTGCGGTTCTTTGATCGCGCGAGTGATGCGGTGAGCGGATCGCGGCGTCTGAACTCGTGACGAACGCGGACGTGGCCATCGTGAATCAGCGTCGGCGTGACATCGCTCTGGCGATGTCGCGGTCGGCGTCGCGCTTGGCGATCGACTGACGCTTGTCGTGCTTGGCCTTGCCCTCACCGAGACCAATGAGCACCTTGGCCCAGCCGTCTTTGAAGTAGAGTTTGAGCGGCACGATGGTCATGCCCTTCACCTCCGACGCGCGGGCGAGTTTGATGATCTCACGCTTGTGCGCGAGTAGTGTGCGGGCACGCGTGCGCTTGTGTCCCATCGCGCCGGCGGGGCCGTAGTCGCCGATGTTGACGCTGTGCATGATGAGCGTGGGCGGCTCGGCGGTGGCCCGGACGTAGCCTTCAGCGAGCGAGACTTCGCCGTCGCGGACCGTCTTGACTTCAGAGCCGCAAAGCGCGATGCCGCACTCGAGCGTGTCGAGGATGTGATAGTCGAACCGTGCTTTGCGGTTCTCGATGACGCGATCGTTGGTGTTGATTTTGCCTTTGGACACGGGAAAGAAGGGTACGCGAGCCGAGGCGGGACCGTGAAATCTTCTCGATCATCGCTCGAACATCGCCGCAAGTTCCGCAAGCGTGCGGCACTCAATGTCCGGCGTGATCGCCGCCCCAACCTCCGCCGCCGCCCCGGATGCTCCAGGCCCGCGGTGGGAGCGGCGGTTGATCCACGCCGTGCGCATGCCCAGCGCCTTCGCGGACGCAATGTCGTGGTACACGCTTTCGGCGACATGCAACACGCGATCGGGCTTGGTGTCCAGCAGCGCGAACGCGACGTTCCAGTGGCGAGGGTGCGGCTTGTAACTGCGGCAGAGTTCGGCGGTGATCACGCGCTCAAAGTGCCATCCGCCGCCGCTCGTGAGTTGCTCGTGCGCGTGTGCGAAGAGATCATCGTCAACGTTGGAGGTGATCACAAGCCCCGTGTGGCTCGCGAGCGACGCGAGCGCATCGGGCACATCGGCAAATGGCTTCCAGCGGCGCATCGACTCGGGCAGACGATCGAGTTCTCGCTGGTCGAGATCGAGGCCGAAGTGATCGCCGATGCCGCGCATGACGTCGCGAAGGACATCGCGATAGAGCATGAATGCGGGTAAGTCGGTGACGTCCCCGCGCGATGTTCCAGCAGGACCGGGATTGCACGCGGCCTCAATCGCTCTCTCTCGTTCCGCATAGACACGGATGATCTCTTCGTTGTCGACGCCCGCCACGCCGCGTGCGGAGAGGACGGGGCGCACCGCGCCCAAGATGCCGGTTTCCCAGTCGATGAGCGTGCCGTAGCAGTCAAACGTGATGAAGTCGATGTCCGCGAGTCGTGCCGGGTCGGCGAGGTCGGTGCGGGGCATGATGCGAAACATCGGCGTTTGGGCGGCACACCGTCCAAGGGACGAATCGCGGGTGGGGTGGAGGCGGCCGGGCGGTTGACGCGGGCGTGTGCGGGCCTACTGTCGTTTGTCCTAGATGTGGTCTGTTTTGCCTCGTTCTGGCCCCATCGTCTAGCCTGGTCTAGGACGTCAGGTTCTCATCCTGAAAACCGGGGTTCGAATCCCCGTGGGGTCATTGCCCCCGCTTCGGCGGGGGTTTCTTGTTTTTTCACCCAATCACATTCTGCGTGCCCTCACAAGAATCGCAATGGGTGCTTTGTCGGGATTCACTTCAGCCCCGACGTCGGGCCTCAGTTCGGGCCTCAAGCCGCGAAGCGGAATCGAGTCCGGGACATCAAGAGTGACCTTCCCCCGATTGAGTTACCACATTCGATCTGAGAGTTGATCCTGCTGTCCGCTGCTGGTCTGATCGGAGCGAAGCGGAAGTCGGACCAGCACCGATCGCTTCGGGTGCTGGCGGCCGGTCGCCAAGGCTGCTGTGTGATCGCGAGCGTGATCGGGGAGGTTGGAAGAACGACCCTTGGGGCCCCGCGCGACCGGCGTGGCCCGCGTGAGTCCGCCAAGTGTTACCCCCGGGCGACCTCGGTGCTTGGGTGAACACGCACCCCTCGGTCGGGCTCCCCGAACAGGCGGTTTTCCGGTCTTTCGGGGATTCCCCAACAAGAGTGAATCGACGGTCCGCTTCAACCGATGGACATGTCCGGGAGGTCATCATGCCCGGCGACGCGACATCCAACACTCCGATCAAGTCCGAGTTCGCCTCGGACCCGGACATGGTTGAACTCGTGAAGGAGTTCGTCGATGAACTCCCTGCACGCACCGATTCGCTCCGCACCGCGCTGGCCCAGAGCCAGTACGCCGACGTGCAGCGGATCAGCCACCAACTCAAGGGCGCGTGCGGCGGGTATGGCTTCCCCACGCTGGGCGAAGCGGCGGCGAAACTCGAAGCACAACTGAAGCAAACCGGCGGCAACCCCGAGGTGGCCGCCGTTGAAGACATCACGCGACAGGTCAATGAACTCGTCGACCTGTGCAGGCGTGCGACGACCTGATGGGGTGGGCATGGTCCGGGGGCGGGGCTGGCGGCAACTGACTGATGCGTTGACTCGTTTGGGGTTCACATGGCCGAAGCAAGCGCACAACCCGCGGCGATCAAGAGCGACGAAGGCCGCCCGGTGGTCCTCATCATCGATGACTCGCAGGACGTCCATCGCCTGCTCCGTGCACGCCTGAAGCAGGAAGAGGTTGAACTCATCGACGCGACCAGCGGCGCGGAGGGGATCAAACTCGCGACGCAGCACATGCCCGCAGCGATCCTGCTCGACATCGACATGCCCGGCATGGACGGCTTTGAGGTGCTGCGGACGCTCAAGGACGATCCCGCGACGCTGCACCTGCCGGTCATCATTCTCTCGGGCCAGCAGAGCGCGCAGGACAAGGTGACCGCGTTCGAACTCGGGTCAGTCGACTACATTACCAAGCCCTTTGAGTTCACCGAACTCCGCGTGCGGCTGCGTTCGGTGCTCCGCACGCACCGGCTGATGCAACTGCTCAGCCAGCGGGCCCAACTCGACGGTCTCACGGGGCTTTGGAACCGGCTGTTCTTTGACACACGCTGGGCCGACGAAGTCTCTCGCAATCAGCGTCACGCTCGCCCGCTGTCTGTCGCGCTGCTTGACGTCGATCACTTCAAGTCGGTCAATGACACCTACGGCCACCCGGCCGGGGACGCGGTGCTGCAGGGCGTCGCAAAGGTGCTGCAGCGCGAATGCCGCCAGTCGGATGTCGCCTGTCGCTACGGCGGCGAAGAGTTCGTGATCGTCATGCCCGACACGAACGCGGCGGACGGTGCCCGGGTCTGCGACCGCATCCGCGTTGCGCTGGAAGAGATCACCTGGCCTCGCCATCCGGAACGCAAGATCACGGCGTCGTTTGGCATCGCTGGCGCCACCGGGGCGTCGGCCCTGAGCGCGTCGGCGTGGGTCGAGGCCGCGGACCGGAATCTGTACAGTGCCAAGAAGGGCGGACGCAATCGCGTCGTTTCGAGCGATGTCTCGGCCCAGCCCAACCTTCGCGCGGCGGGGTAAGTGCCTCACAACTTAGGACCGCGTGAGCCACAGGCGAAGTGCGAAAGGCGCCTCGCGCGTGGCTCCTTTGATGACATTCGGCTTGCCCCGCCACGTCGTCGGTCCCCGGAGTCTCGCCCGCGGGTATACTCCCGCGTTGCGGCAAGTCGCCGCCTCCGGAGACGCTTCCCTCATGCCTCCACAAGTTCTGATTGTCATCGGCATTGTCGCCGTCCTGTTCGCGATCATTGTGATTTTCATGCTCGGGCAGTTTCTGAATCTCTGGATTCAGGCCTTGCTCTCCAACGCCCACGTCGGGCTCTTTGAACTTGTCGGCATGCGACTGCGCAAGGTGGACATCAGGACGGTCGTCTACAGCCGCATCCGTGCCGTGAAGTCCGGCATGGATATCACGACCAACCAGCTTGAAACCCACTATCTCGCCGGCGGACGCGTCCCCAACGTCATCAGCGCGATGATCGCCGCCCGCTCGGCTCGCATCGACCTTCCTTGGAATGTCGCCACCGCCATCGACCTCGCGGGGCGCGACATCCTCGACGCCGTGCAGACGAGCGTGAACCCCAAGGTGATCGACTGCCCCGACCAACGCGGCCCGCGCCAGACCATCGACGCCGTGGCTCAGGATGGCATCCAGCTCAAGGCCAAGGCACGCGTGACGGTGCGGACGAACATTGCGCGACTCGTCGGCGGTGCCACCGAGGAGACGATCATCGCTCGCGTTGGCGAAGGCATCGTCACGACGATCGGCTCGGCCCAGAGCCATAAGGCCGTTCTCGAGAATCCCGACAACATCTCCAAGACCGTGATGCAGAAGGGTTTGGACGCCGGCAGCGCGTTCGAGATTCTTTCCATCGATATCGCCGACATCGACGTCGGCGACAACATCGGTGCTCAGTTGCAGGCGGCACAGGCCGAGGCCGACAAGAAGCGGTTCCAGGCCGAGGCCGAGAAACGCCGCGCCATGGCCATGGCGCTCGAGCAAGAGAACAAGGCGACCATCGAAGAGAACAAGGCCAAGCTCGTGCTGGCTGAGGCCGAAGTGCCCAAGGCGATCGCTGAAGCGTTTCGTAGCGGGCGGCTCGGCGTGATGGACTACTACCGGATGCGGAATCTCCAGTCCGACACCGCCATGCGCGAATCCATCGCCCACGAGCAGCAGCCCCAGCGGCCGCAGGGCTGACCAACCCCGGGCGAACAATCAACCTTGATTCGGAACGCCCGCCCTCGCGGGCGTTTTCGTTTCTTCACATGCGCGTTTGGATCGGGGGCACGCTCCACCGCTACCATCGCGCATGAGTACCGCCGCCACACCCGCAAGCCAAGCCTCGGCCGTCCATCGCGTTCTCGTCAGGCCGCGGGCCGGTCGCGATGATCCGCGAGGCAGAAGCGTGGTCGCGGCGGCGCACGCGGCGGGGCTGTCGCTGGCGGCGTGTCATGCCGCTCATGTTTACTTGATCGAGGGCGAGTTCTCGGCGGCGGAACTCGAGCGCGTGACTCGCGAAATTCTTGTCGACTCCGTGACGCAGGCGTCGGGCGTGGATCCGCTCGCTGAGGCCGGTTGCGCCATTGTCGAAGTGCATCCCCTGCCGGGCGTGATGGACCCCGCGGCACAGTCGGTGCGTGATGCGATCCGCGTGTTGCTTGGGCGGGAGTGTGCGGTGTCGACGGGCGTGCGCTACGCGCTTCAGGGGGCGAGTGCGTCTGCGGCTCAGGAGATCGCGAAGCGGCTGTTGGCCAACCCGGTGATCCAGCAGATTCATGCCGGCGACTTTGCCCCCAAGGCCCTGCCGCGCGGCCACGGCTACACGCTCAAACTCCGCCACGTTCCGATCCGCGATCTGACGGATGAACAGCTCGCGACATTGTCGCGTGATGCGCACTTGTTCTTGAGTCTGGATGAGATGCGGTCGATCCGCGCCGAGTATCAGACGCTGGGGCGCGAGCCGACGGATATCGAGATCGAGACGATCGCCCAGACGTGGTCCGAACACTGCGTTCACAAGACGCTCAAGAGCACCATTCGATACAGAGAGACGGAGAGACAAACAGACGGAGAGGCAAAGTTCGAAGCACGCGAAACGGGCGGTGTGCGCAACGTGCTGAAGTTTGCTGGGCGAGCAGGGCACACGGCGAACGCCGACGGCAGCGTGACGATCCACAACCTGCTCAAGACCACGGTCGCCGCGGCGACTTTTGACCTGATCGCCGATGGCATCGACTGGACGCTGAGTGTCTTCAAGGACAACTCGGGCATCATCGCACTGGATGACAGTTGGGGCGTGTGCATCAAGGTCGAAACGCACAACCATCCGTCGGCGATCGAGCCCTACGGCGGGGCGGCAACCGGCGCGGGCGGATGCATTCGCGATGTCATCGGCACTGGTCTGGGGGCCAAGCCGATCGCGAGCACAGACGTGTTCTGCGTCGCGCATCCGGATCACTGGAGCGGCACCCCGGGAAGCGCGACTGGCAGCTCTGGCGCGAGCGTTGCGACGAGTCTGCCGCCGGGCTGTCTGCATCCGCGCCGCATTCTGACGGATGTCGTCGCGGGCGTGCGCGACTACGGCAACCGCATGGGGATTCCCACCGTCAACGGCGCGGTCGCGTTCGATGATCGCCACGTCGGCAATCCGCTCGTGTTCTGCGGCTGCGTGGGGTTGATTCCGCGCGACAAGATCAAGGGGCAGGCCAGGCACGGCGATCGGATCATTGCGCTGGGCGGGCGCACGGGACGCGACGGCATTCACGGCGCGACGTTCAGCAGCGCGGAGCTGGAGCACACGGCCGCGGACGAGTTCAGCCATGCCGTGCAGATCGGCAACGCGATCGAAGAGAAGCGCGTACTCGAAGTAGTGCTGCGGGCGGCAAACTTCCCGACGCCGTCGGCTTCCGCGAATGCCGAATCCCGAGTGCCCAGTGCCTCTCCTCTCTTCCACGCCATCACCGATTGCGGCGCGGGAGGCTTCAGTTCCGCCGTTGGCGAAATGGGCGGCGAAATCGGCGCGACCGTAGACCTCGATAAGGCACCGCTGAAGTACGACGGCCTGTCGTACACCGAGATTTGGATCAGCGAGGCGCAGGAGCGGATGGTGCTGGCGGTGCCCGAGAGCAACCTCGCCGCACTTCGCCAAATCTGCCGCGAAGAAGGCGTCGAACTCGCCGACCTCGGCACGTTCGGCACGGCGGGCTCGGAACTGGTGCTTCGCTATCAAGGCACGGAAGTAGGCCGCCTGCCGATGCACTTTCTGCACGAGGGGATCCCCACGCCGACACGCGAAGCGACGTGGGCGGTGCCGAGCGTGCCGACGCTGAGCATGACGACGCGCACGCCGGTGGCGACGGGTCTGAAAACTCTGCTCTCGCATCCGAACGTTGCGAGCAAGCACTGGATTGTGCGGCAATATGACCACGAGGTGCAGGGAAACACGATCGTCAAGCCGCTGGTCGGTTCGGGCGGACGCGGCCCGGGCGATGCCAGCGTGCTTGAACCCGTCCCCGGTACCAATCGCGGCATCGCGCTGGCGTGCGGGTTGCAAACGCCGCTCGGCGATGCCCAACTCGGCGGCGATCCGTATGTGATGGTGCTCGCCGCGATTGATGAGTGCGTGCGCAATCTCGTGTGCGTCGGGGCGGATCCATCGCGAGTCGCGATTCTCGACAACTTCTGCTGGCCGAGCTGCCAAGACCCGGCGAACCTTGGCTCGCTCGTGCGTGCCGCCGAGGGGTGCTACGACGGCGCGATGGCGTATCGCACGCCGTTCGTCAGTGGCAAGGACTCGCTCAACAACCAGTTCAAGTACGACGACCACGGCACGCCGCGCGTGATCCAAATTCCTCCGACGCTGCTCGTCACTGGCATCGGCATCGTTCCAGATGTCCGGCGCTGCATCACCATGGACGCCAAGCACGCGGGCAACGTGATCATGCTCGTCGGTGCGACAGAGGCGAGGCTTGGCGCGTCGCTCGCGCTCACGATGGGCCTCATTGCCGATGCCGACGTGTGCGAACTGCCCGGCGTCGACCTCAAGCGCGGCCCGGCCACGGCCAAGGCGATCGCACAGCTCATCCGCGACGGGCTGATCTGCTCGGCCCACGACTGTTCCGAAGGTGGCTGGCTCGTCGCTCTCGCCGAGATGCTCATCGCGACCACCCGTGACGCGGGCAAGACCGGTGCCCCTGCCTACGACATGAACAAGGGCGGCCCGCTCGGCGCGACGATCGCGCTGGACACTGGTCCGCTGGATCACGAGGTCCACGCCTTCAGTGAGACGCCGAGCAGGTATCTGGTCGAGGTCGCGCCGGGCGATGTCGCAAAGGTCCGCACCGTGCTCACCGACTTCGGCGAGCGTGTCGGCGGCATTTTCGCCCAGCCCGTCGCTCATCTCACCGACACCGGCGAACTGGTTTGGAACGAGGCCGACATGCGCGAAAGCGTGAGTGATCTGGCCCACACGTGGCGATCGCCGCTGGATTGGTGATCCGGCGCGTCTGCCCGGAAGCCATGGCCCGCTTGCTTCTCGCTACACTGTCCGCGACGGACGCACGCCGCACCCAATAGACACGGAGAGTCACATGGACCTGTACATCGACACCGCCAACCTCGACGAGATCAAGCAAGCCCACGACCTCGGCGTGCTCGACGGCGTGACCACCAACCCGTCCCTCATCGCCAAGGAAAAAGTCCCCTACGCCAAGCGACTCGAAGAGATCTGCAAGGTCGTCTCCGGCCCCGTCTCCGCCGAGGTCATCGCCCTGGACTTCGACGGCATGATGAAGGAAGGCCGCGAGCACAGCAAGATCGCGTCCAACATCGTCGTCAAACTCCCGTGTACACAGGCCGGGCTGAAGGCCTGCAAGGCCTTCAGCGACGACGGCATCCGCACCAACCTCACGCTCTGCTTCCAGCCGCTGCAGGCCCTCATGGTCGCCAAGGCCGGCGCGTTCCTCGTCAGTCCGTTCATCGGGCGTCTTGATGATGTGGGCGAAGACGGCATGGACCTGATCCACCGCATCAAGCAGATCTACGACAACTACGGCGTGCAGACCAAGATCCTCGCCGCGTCGGTGCGTCACTCCACCCACCTGCTCCAGTGCGCCCTCGCCGGGGCCGACGTCGCCACCTGCCCGCTGAGCGTCATCCTCGGCGCGCTCAAGCACCCGCTGACCGACATCGGCCTCGAGAAGTTCCTCGCCGACTACAAGAAGGCGTTTGGCTGATCCGGAAATCCGACACGGCGGAACATACGGCTCGACAAACCCGCCGGCTCCACCGCCGCGCGATTATCGCGTTGACCTTCTCCGTCGCGCGGCGAGCAGACCGACAGCGCCAAAGAGTGTCAGCGGGGCAGGCGCGGGAACGATGGTGAGGACATAGGCGGCATTTCCTGCCGCGCCATCGGACACATCTGCATCTGCGCGGAGTCGGTATGTGCCTGCTTGCCAGAACAGCGACTCATTCGCATTCAGTCCAGATTGTGACGCGGTCGCGAGCACGCGCGTCGCGGTCGGCGTCCAGAGCGTGAGATTCCACTTGGCTTCCGTGAACCAGAAGAACTGCACTTGCGTCGCAGAAGTCAGCGTGAATGTCACGTCAAAGACGCCTTTCGCATTGGTCGTTGCGGACGTGGTCGGTCCTGATCGGACTTGCCCGTTGAAGGAGACTTCGCCTGTATCCAGGCGCGAAGTGTGCTCCGCCGCGGCTGTCTCGCGACCGCTAATGGCCGTGGCGATAGCATTCACCCACGGCGCGAAGTTGGGGGCTGATGACGATTGAATCACCGAGGCCGCTCTCGCGTAGACCGAGCGTTCTTGAGCCGTGTACAAAAATGACTGACCGAACGCGACGACGCTACTGCCGGAAACGAGGAAGACCAGCGTGCACGTTTTTGCTGTTGTCATCTGATTGCTCCATCCGCGTGACCTATTCACATGCGCGTGTGCAGTTCCAGCCCGTCCAACAGATCCACAGTGACCGGTAGCGGATTCTGAGGTCGTACCGCGACGCGCCGCAGAGATTCATTGATGAGCGCGGGCAGCCCGGCGGAGTCCCAGTTGTCGTATGTGAACCCGGGCGTTGGCGGGAAGCCCCACAATCCGAAATCTCGAACGCCATACTCGTTGCAACAGACGCTCACGGTTTGAAGAAAGTGCTCGCGTGTGCCGTACCAGTTACTGGTGGTGTCGATGCTTCGAGTCGGAGTGTCAGGATGCGCGATCCACGGAATGATTGGTACGCTCGGATCGCACGCGGACATCAACCGCCGTACGCGCGCCAAGTGTGCATCCAACTCACGCTCTCCGGGCTTGGGGTACAAGAGTGGCGACTGGCAGTTCAGGCCAAGATGAAGGGTGTTGAACCGTTCCGTCTGCTCTGCGGGGCTGTTGCCAGGGATGTACGGCTTCGTGGGATTTGGTGCCAAGACGCGATCGTAATCGCTCACCTGCACGCCTGGGAACACCGCGGCCAGAGGAACCTGAATAGCGTCCGCCATCGCCCATGCTTGTGTCTCCACCGAGAGGCGATTGATCCACTGGCGAAACTCAATGTCGTCTGTGACTCCCCCTCCGAACGGCGGCAGCTCGACGCCGGACGGACGGTTTTCCCACAGCCAGCGAAGCGAGCGATCAACGCCGGAAAACCGAGTAAGCGTCTCGCCGTCGTTCGCCGATGCGCCATAGCGACCGTCGACCGGATTTCCGGCATTCAGGGACGCCATGTTTCTGAAAATGCCAATTTGTGTGACTGCCGAACCGGAAACAGCCGGCTCCCAAAACAGCCTTGGATCCGGGAACGCTTCCGTGTCAAACAGCCAGTGCGATGGGTAGCAGAGCGGCACTGGAACGCTTCCGCCGGGGGGCACAAAGTTGTCACACGCGCTCTTGAGTTCGTCTGCCAACAGCGCGAAGAACCACTTGGTGAGCGCACGTCCCTCCTTGGTCCACCATGAGTAGCGCACCCGAGGCACGGATCGCCCAGGCGTAATTGGATTGCGATCCGGGACCTTCACCTGTCCGTTGAGATTGTCCGGGTCCATGAGATGCGCCGAATCGCCCGGGTGGGCAAAGAGCGCCAGAATGTCGCGGACAGCAGCCCCGCCGCCCTCCTCATCCGCGTAATACATCAACCCCAGCCAACTCACCGACCCACCCATGGAACGTGGGCCGTAGAGCGAACTGTCGTACGGTCCGAAGCCGCGCCAGAAACCGGCCGCGTGCTGGCGCTGCGCGATCACCTTGGCGTTCGCCTTGGCGAGATTCGTCAGGATCGTCACCTGATCAGAGTCGGCCAGCGTCGCCGCCAGCGAGCGCGGCACGCGTATGTTCTTCACATACCCGCCCGGAGGCGGATAATCCGGCACGAACTTCATGTCCGGGTCGTAGCCGAGCACTTCACCCATCGGGATGATGTTGTTGTTCGACCACAGTGAGAGGTTCTCAGCCCCGTTCTGCGGCGGGCCGGCATCCGGGCCCGTCTGAGGCGGGAAGAAAATGTGGAAGTGCGGATCGTTCGACGTCGCGGGGCGACGGTTGACTGGGCGAGTTGCGATCGGCATGGCGTCGTCACTCCGCGTTCACCGGCCCCAGTACGGCTCCATCTCACAGCCAGCGATTCAGTACATCGCGATCCACGACACGGTCGTCGTCGGGGACTCTTCGTCCGCCGGAACCACGAGTGCGTAGGAAATCAATCCTCGTGCGAAAGCCTGTCCGAAGAGGTGAACGGTCCTTCCGGGCGCGACGGAATCCGGCGCACAAATTCGATGGAGCACCGGCACGCCAAGTGGGAGCTGACCCGTAATCGCTTCTGCGCGATCGCCGCGCCCGATCACATACACGTTCGCCGGCCCTCCCGTCACCGTCAGTTCAAGCCCGCGAATCGGCGGGCCATCTGCAATGCCGCCAACCGTGTACGTTCCTGCGGTCGGTGCCGTTGGGGTTCGGGTGACGAACCGATCGCATGTGAACAAGACGAGTGAGGTCGTGACCACGACATTCTGGCCCGAAAGCGGCATCGCGAGGCTCCTTCCCTTGCGGAGCCCCTTGCGGAGCCCCTTGCGGAGCCCCAGTAGAATCTACCTGATGGTTGTACGAACACAACCTGATCGCGTTGCATTCTGGTGCGAAATTTTGCCGAAAGTGCATTCTTGAAGCCAGAAAGCCAATCATCGAGTCGCCCTTCGCTCGCTTCGCGCGTCCGACGACCATTGATTGTGCGTCGAAAATGCCTGTCACCCCCGCACCCTCGCGTTCACTCTGGCAACGTGCCTTCGTTCGGCCAGCGAAAGCATTGGGCTTGCTGCTCTACGCGCTCGCGTCCATGTGCTGCATCACGGTCTTCTTGACCTTCATCGTGTTCGCGTCCGCAGGCGGCCTCGCGCCCGACGGGGTGAAGATCGATCCGTGCAAGCACCTGCGCGAGTGGTGGGACCGCTTCGGGCCGCACGCTGTTTCGGAAGAGTGAGCGACGGGCACTCACACGCCGCGCAGCAAAGTCCGGCGCATCTCGTTGCGCGGGCAGTTGATCTCTTCCTTCGGCGACTCGCCCGTCCATCTCTTCCTGCTATCTTCCTTCAATGCTCCTCGCGCTCGCCGAGCCCAACGCCACCGCCGTGCTGCTCGCCGTGTTCGGCGTGCTCATGGCGTTCAGTGTGCTCTTCACTCGCGCGCTCGATCGTGTCGGCGTGCCCGTCGTCCTCCTGTTCCTCATCCTCGGCATGCTCGGCGGCTCCGAAGGCCCCGGTGGCGTGGCGTTTGACAACTACGAGGTCGCGTTCCGCCTCGGCACCATCGCGCTGATCCTGATCCTCTTTGATGGCGGGCTCAACACCTCGCTCTCGGCGGTACGCACGAGCGCTGGACCGGCCGGGCTGCTTGCCACGGTTGGCGTCGCGGGCACGGCACTCGTGCTTGCCGCCATCGCTCGCGTCTTTGGGCTCTCCTGGCCCGAAGCGCTGCTCATCGGGGTGATCGTCTCCAGCACCGACGCGGCGGCGGTCTTCGCGGTGCTGCGCGGCGGACGCCTGCGCGTCAAAGACCCCGTCCGCAGCACGCTTGAAGTCGAGTCGTGCGTGAACGATCCGATGGCCGTGCTGCTGACGGTCGTACTTGTCGACGCGCTGCAGTCTGGGCAGGGTTTCTCGTGGTTCCTGCTCATCGAGGTGCCGATCCAACTCGTGGTTGGCGGGGCGGTGGGCCTTGCCGTGGGCTGGGGCACTCGTCGCCTGCTGTCGATTGCCCCCATCTCCACCACGGGGCTGTATCCGGTCATCACGCTCGCCGCCGCATTCATCGCGTTTGGGGCGGCGACGCTCGCGTTTGGCTCAGGCTTTCTCGCGGTCTTCGTTGCGGCGGTCGTCCTCGGCACCGGGCAACTGCCGTATCGCGCCGGGCTCGCCCGCGTTCACGACGCACTGGGCTGGCTCAGCCAGGTGTCGATGTTCCTCATGCTCGGCCTGCTCGTGTTCCCGAGCAAACTGCTGCCCGTCGCAGGCATCGGGCTTGGCCTTGGGCTCGCGCTCGCCTTTGTCGCACGCCCGCTGGTCGTGGTGCTGTGTCTGCTGCCGTTCCGCTGGCCCCTGCGGCACATCCTTTACACAGCGTGGGTCGGTCTGCGCGGCGCGGTTCCCATCATCCTCGCGACGTTTCCCGTCATGGCACAGTTGCCCGGCGCGGAGCGCGTCTTTCACATCGTCTTCTTCATCGTGGTCGTCAGTGCGCTCGTGCCCGGCGCGAGCATCGTGCCGCTGACGCGACGGCTGAAGCTCGACGAGGTCGAGATGCCTGTGCCCGCCGCCGCGCTCGAGATGCACTCGCTCCGCAAGATGAACGGCACGATCAAGGTGTATCACATCGATGAATCGGTCGCCGTCTGCGGCGCGACACTCTCCGAGGTCGGCTTTCCCGACGGCGCGTCGGCGATTCTGGTCGTGCGAGGCGGAGAACTCCACGCCGCGCGCGGTCGCACCCGCCTCGAACGCGGCGACCACGTCTACATTTTTTGCAAGCCCGAGGATGAGCCGCTCATCGGTCTGCTGTTTGGGCGGACGATGGAGACGTAAGTGCGGGGTTGACCGACGCGGGCGAACTCGCTCCCGCCCACTTCAGCCCCGCGATGCCAAGCGTGATCAGCCCGATCGACGCGATCTTGACAAGCGTCGCCGGTTCCTTGAGCACGGTCATGCCCACGATCGCGATCAAAGCCGCACCGCACCCGGCCCACAGGCCGTAGGCGACCGAAAGATCGAGCTTCTTCGCGGCCATCGTGAGAAAGATCAGGCTGAGCACATACAGCACGCCCGTCACGAGCGATGCGAGTGGGCGAGTGAAGCCCGCCGACATCTTCATGCCGATCGCCCAGCCGACTTCACAGACAATTGCGATGATGAGCCAGAGCCAATGCATAGTTGACGATGAGAAAGAGTTCGCGGCAAGTCAAGAGTCGCGAGGTCACGAAGTCAAGCGGAGTACGCCAATCACCCGCGACATCGCTCCGGGCATCGCGTGCCGCCGCACTCTCATTCTCGCGCCACAGAGCCGCGTGCGCGTCACACTCGGCACATTCGACAGAACCTTCACAATCGGCACGCACCGTGTCCACCTGGCGCGACCTTTCCCCGGTTTCGGGCCGGGAAAGCCCCCCGGTTCACGTCAACTGCACGAACGGCGGGTTCGATACCAGAAATGAAACTGCGGCGAGGGGTTCGCCGCCGATGACGCCGCGCCGCGGAGACTCGCTCATGTCGACCAAGACGGACACCAATTTCGCCTCGTTCTCATATACGAAGTCAGCGGGATGGTCCGCTCCCTTCCCGGCGTTGGACAGCCACGCCACTGTCGTCTTCGCGTTCGGCGGACGCGGGCTTGAGAGCGACCCCACGCCTTTCCAGCAGCTCCGCGACGCCTTTCCCGCTTCGATCATCGCCGGATGCTCGACCAGCGGTGAGATTTTTGGCGACCGGCTGTCTGATGATTCCCTTTCCGTAGCCGTGATGCGCTTCCAGCGTTCGCGCGTCTCCTTCGCCTCGGCCCCCGTGCGCTCCAACGCCGACTCCTTCGCGGCCGGTGACGCGATCGGACGCCAACTGTCGGGCATAGGCCTGCGCGGCGTCATCGTTTTCGCGGACGGGCTCAACGTCAATGGCACCGAACTCGTCCGTGGCATCTCCAGCACGCTTCCGCCCGATGTTGTCGTCACCGGCGGTCTCGCGGGCGATGGCACCGCGTTCAAGCGCACGTGGGTTCTCCGCAACGGCGCCGCCGAAACCGGCTTCGTCACCGCCGTCGGCATCTACGGCGATCAGGTTCGCATCGGACACGGATGCAAGGGCGGCTGGGATGTCTTTGGCCCCGAGCGCGTCGTCACCAGGAGCGCGGGCAACGTGCTGTTTGAACTCGACGGCAAGCCCGCGCTCGAAATCTACAAGAAGTATCTTGGCGAACGCGCCGCCGAGCTGCCGTCCAGCGGGCTGCTCTTCCCCCTCGCGCTGCGGAACCAGCGCGGCGACGCACGTTCGCTCGTACGCACCATTCTCGCCGTCGATGAAGCCACGCAGTCGATGACCTTTGCGGGCGACATTCCGCAAGGCTCGATCGGCCAACTGATGCGAGCCAACTTCGACTGGCTGGTGGACGCCGCAGGCGACTCGGCCGCCGACGCCGCGGTGGGTGATGCCGCGTGCCGCCCGCTGCTGACGATCGCGGTGAGTTGTGTCGGTCGCCGACTCATTCTCAACGACCGCGCCGAGGACGAGATTGAGGCCGTGCGCGCCGCACTCCCACCCGGTTCGCCGCTGGTGGGCTTCTATTCCTACGGTGAACTCTCGCCCAGTGCCACGGGTGCGGCGTGCGACCTGCACAACCAGACGATGACGATCACGACGATCTCCGAGGATTGAGCGTGCTCCACACGGTGCTCCAGCGCCAGCTCAAGCGGCTGGGCCTTGCGGAAGGCGGCGTTCCGCCTTCGCCCGAGACCTGGGCGGAACTGCTCAACGCGGTGTCGAGGTCCTACGCGCAGGCCGACGACGATCGCAAGATGCAGGAGCGTTCGCTCAACATCGCCGCGGACGAGATGGCGGAACTGCACAGCAAGATCGCCGCCCACAACGAGTCGCTGGAGCAACAAGTCCGCGAGCGAACCGACGAACTGCAAAAAGCGCTGGAGGAAAGCCGAGGAGCCAACACCGCCCTCGTCGAGGCACGTCTGGCCGCCGAGCAAGCCAGCCGCGCCAAGAGCGACTTCCTCGCCAACATGAGCCACGAGATCCGCACGCCGATGACGGCGATCCAGGGCTATGCCGAACTGCTGATGGAGGAAACCGCGGACGTGGCCGAGCGTCGCGCCCACGCGGAGCGGATCCGTCACAACTGCCAGCACCTGCTCTCAATCATCAACGACATCCTCGACCTCTCGAAGGTCGAGGCGGGCAAAATGTCGCTGGAGTCGATCGTCTGCCCGCTTGACGCGCTGCTCGACGACGTGCATGCACTGATGCGACATCGCGCCGAGGACAAGGGGATCGCGCTCAACGCGCTTCGCCCCGACGGCCCGCTTCCCGCCGTTCTCGCCGACCCGCTGCGCCTGCGTCAGGTGCTCATCAACATTGTCAGCAACGCGATCAAGTTCACCGAGCAGGGCGACGTGACCATTGAGGCCCGTGCCGCCACAGTTGCAGACCGCTATCGCTTGACGTTCGCCGTGCGCGACACCGGCATCGGTATGAACAGCGACCAAGTCGCCGGTCTCTTCCGCGCTTTCACTCAGGGCGACTCATCGACCACACGGCGTTTCGGCGGCACCGGGCTGGGCCTCGCCATTTCGCGCCGCCTCATCGAACTCATGGGCGGCACCATCGAGGTGCAGAGCACCCCCGGCGTCGGCACCGAGTTCTCCATCCGATTCGAGGCCTATTCCGCCGTTGGGACCCCGACCGCCCCCACCACGCTCGACGCTCGGAACGCTGCAAACCCCGCCAGTGCCGCGTCCCTCGCGGGTCTCCGCATCCTGCTCGCCGAAGACGGCCCCGACAACCAGCGTCTCATCTCGCACTACATCCGAAAGGCCGGCGCTCACATCGACATCGTCGAGAACGGCAAACTCGCGGTGGAACGCGTCGCGGACGGCACTTGCTACGACCTCATTCTCACCGACATGCAGATGCCCGTCATGGACGGCTATGAAGCCGCTCGCACGCTTCGCGCCCGCGGCTATCGCGGCCCCATCGTCGCGATCACCGCGCACGCCATGGCAGGCGATCGCGCCAAGTGCATCGACGCGGGCTGCGACCACTATCTCTCCAAGCCCATCGACCGCGGCGAACTCGTCGCGATGTGCGAACGACTGACCCGCGGCGGCCAACGCATGGCGGCATAACCATCGCGCTCGCTCACCTCAGACATTCACATACGCGCGCAGTCCCTGCATCCCGCCCTCGCGACCGAAGCCCGACTCCTTGAACCCGCCAAAGGGCGAGGCCGGGTCGAACTTGTTGTAGGTGTTCATCCACACCACGCCCGCCTTGAGTTTGCGACTCACATCAAAGATCTTGCTGCCCTTGTCCGTCCACACGCCCGCCGCCAGACCATACGGCGTGTTGTTTGCTCGCTGGATCGCCTCGTCGGGCGTGCGGAAGCTCAGCACCGCCAGCACCGGCCCGAAGATTTCCTCGCGTGCGATCAGATGGCTCGGCTGCACGCCCGTGAAGAAGCACGGTCGACACCAGAAGCCCTTGTCGGGCAGTGTCGAATGGTTCACCTCGTGCAGCGTTGCGCCCTCGCGCGGGCCGGCATCGAGATACGAACGGATACGGCTCAGTTGTGCCGCGCTGTTGATCGCGCCGACGTCGGTGTTCTTATCCATCGGATCACCGACGCGCAGGGCGGCGAGGCGCAGCCGGAGTTTGTGCGTCACTTCTTCGACGATCGGCTCCTGCACGAACAGCCGCGAACCGGCGCAGCAAACCTGACCTTGATTGAAGTAGATGCCGCTGACGATCCCCTCGACGGCCTGATCGATGCTGGCGTCTTCAAAGATGATGTTCGCGCTCTTGCCGCCCAGTTCGAGCGTGAGTCGCTTGCCGCTGCCCGCGACGGCCTTGGCGATGCGCTTGCCGACATCGGTGCTGCCGGTGAAGGCGATCTTGTGAATACGCGGGTGGTTGACGATCGCCGCGCCTGTACGCCCATCGCCCGTGACAATGTTCACCACGCCCGGCGGCAGACCGCACTCTTGGATGATCTCGGCCAGTCGCAGCGCGGTGAGCGGCGTGGTCTCAGCGGGCTTGAGGACCACCGTATTCCCGCAGGCGAGCGCGGGGGCGATTTTCCACGCGGCCATGAGCAGCGGAAAGTTCCACGGAATGATCTGGCCACAGACGCCGACAGGTCGCGGAGTGCGCCCGGGGAACGCGTATTGCAGTTTGTCGGCCCAGCCCGCGTGATAAAAAAAGTGCGCCGCCGCGGTGGGCACGTCGACGTCGCGTGATTCCTTGATCGGCTTGCCGCCGTCCATCGTTTCGAGAATCGCAAGTTCGCGGGCACGCTCCTGGATGCGCCGCGCGATGCGAAATATGTACTTGGCACGCTCGGCCGGTGCCAGCCCGCTCCACGCTGGCAGGGCTTTCTCCGCCGCCTTCACGGCGCGATCGACGTCGGCATCGCTGCCTTGGGCGACCTCGCACAACGTCGCTTCCGTGGCGGGATTGATCGTCGCGAAATGCGAGGCGGCAGACTTGTCGTTCTTGTGGTCGGCCTTAGGCTCCACGAACTTGCCGTCGATGAAGTGACCGTAGCGCGGCGCGATTTGCACCTTCACCGTCTCGGGCGCGGGCGCATACTCCCACCCGGCCGGGCGCGTCTCGTCGCGCATCGGTTCCGGACGCATCCCGTTGCGGGAAGCGTTGGCAGCAACGGATATGCCCGAGTCGGTCGCACTGGTGTCTGGCATGTTGGCCTCGTGGATTCGCGTGAACAGGGCAATGGTACGGGGGAGCGAAGACCAAGGTGTACCCCGGCGAAAGACGCAATCGAGGGAAGAACCCACCTCAAGAACGCGGGAAGAGGCGAGAATTCGCCGCGCGGCCCCTCCAGATTTTGCGACGCCCCGTTCTTGCGCCGCTCGGTGTGTGGGCGTTGACAGACTGGGCCGCTCCCCTCGCTACCCTCCTCCGTGCCACGCTACCGAATCACCATCGCCTATGACGGAACCGACTTCTGCGGTTGGCAGAAGCAGGAGCCGCCCTCGCCCGAGAACGGCGGGAACGCCGCATTGCTCCAGCATGTCGAGCCGGGGCTCGAAGCCGCGACCGCCGGTCGTCTCGCGCTGCGAACGGTGCAGGGTGTCGTCGAGAGGGCCGTGCGCGAAATCGTCCGCGAGCCAGTGAACGTAAAGGGTTCGAGTCGCACTGACGCCGGGGTTCACGCGCGTGGCCAAATCGCCGCGTTCACCTGTTCGCCGCGCGAAGGGGAGCAATCGCTGCCCGAGCGGGGTTGGCCGATCGAACGCGGGATCGATCGACTCGTTCGCGCGATCAACGGCCGCCTGCCCGACGATGTGCTGGTGCTTGACGCCGCCGAGGTGGGCCCGACGTTCAACCCTGTCGGCGACACGCTGGCGAAGGCGTACTCGTACACGATTCACGCGTCACGCACGCGCCCGATGTGGGATCGTCGCTATGTCTACCACACTTGGGAGTCGCTCGATGTCGAACGCATGCGCGAAGCCGCCGCGGAACTCGTCGGCGAGCATGACTTCGCAGGCTTCGCCGCCGCCGGGCACGGCAGGCTCACCACAGTCCGCACGATCCACACCTGCAATGTGGCGCGACTGAGCGATGAGCGCATCCGCATCGACGTCAGTGGCAATGGCTTCCTCTACAACATGGTGCGGATCATCGCGGGTACGCTCGCCGAGGCGGGTCGCGGCCGATTTGATGCCGCCCGCGTGCGCGAAGTGCTGCAGAGCGGCGATCGCGCCAAAGCCGGGCCGACGCTACCGCCGACGGGCTTGTGCCTGGAGTGGATCACCTACAACGCCCATGCACGCGGCGAAGTGCCCGACTCATCGAGCATCGAGTCTGCGTCCGAGCCCGACGCGGAGTGAACAGAACAAACCGGCCCCGGGTGGTGGCCCGGAGCCGGTGTTCGACGACGGGGTTGGTGAAGGTGGGTGACCCGGCGCCGAAAGGAGACCTCAGACCAGTTCGCCGATGCTCGCAACGCGGCGACTCAGGTCGCATCGCGTCGTGCTCGGCGGGAATCCGCTCGATCGCTGGTGGTCGATCGAGCGATGGTCGTGGGTGGTGGTCGGTCCGATGTCGCCCCATACACCTCGGGCGTCGCGTCGGTCGCATCCTTGCGACAGAGCACGAAACACAAATCGTTCCGACCGGTGCGTCGAGTCCGTTCTCGTCCCACACCCGCGTTCACTTGTCGAGCGTGCCGCGGCCGTTGGGCCGAAGACACGCTCTTGGATGTCTGACATCATGAAGCCACGAAGGGACGGAGGCACAGAGGCAGGAAGCAGAAACTCACTTTGCCACTTCGCCACTTTGTCACTTCACTTCGAGTGCCTCTGAGCGATGCCCAATGCCCTTCTTCCTCACCCCGCCCCGTTCCTCTTGCTCTCAATCCTCTCGACCAACCTCGGCAGGCTCGTGAAGCGATCCTGCAGGGATGCCTTCCATGTCGCCCGGTCGCGGACTTCGAGGCGGTTCCTCGCCCCCACCACCACAACCTCGTTGCTCAGCCCGACCAGTTCCATCAAGCCGCGCGGCAGAATCACGCGCCCGTTCGAGTCCATCTCGATCCGTTCCGCCAAGCCATAGAAATCCGCATCCAGATTCGCCACGTCCGAAGCGGGCGTGAGCGAGTCCGACGCCGACTCGGCCAGTTGGGTGAAGCGTCCTTCCGTATAGAGCCGGAGCATCCTGCCCTCGGCCCAAGGCACACAGAACCACGCGTCCCCATCGCGCTGCGGCTGCCACTGCCCGCGGTACTTCGCGGGGATCGCCAGGCGACCCTTCGCGTCCACCGTCAGTTCGGCAAACCCCGTGAACAGCACGACTGGCCCCGAAAGAGAACCACTGATTCAGGGGAGCATCCAGACCCAGACATTCGCCGTCCTGGCGTGTGTCCGAAGCCCGGAGAAAGCACCCCCACTCGGCCATGAACTCATTCCTCAACCGCGATCCGTGCGATGCGAAGAGTCTGGGGCGTCCATGCCCCTGCCGCCGTCGTCCGTTGACGCGTGGGATTGTCCTCCACTTCGCCCCACTTCGCAACACCATACTCCACTTTTTCGACACTTTTCTTTCTCGCGTGTTGAGCGATGTGGAAATGTTGACAACCGATCGGAGGACTCTTCCATGACCCTTTCAAATTTCGTACATCCATACACACGTGCGCGAAAGCGACGCGGACGACTTCAGCCGCGTGACCCAACGACCGAGAAACACGTTGGAGAACGAGAACCAAGGCAGGAAGGGTGCGCGCGTGGGCGAAGACCGCTCCCATCTCGTTCCGTTGTCTCCCGCGATCCGCGAGGCGGCCGCCAACGCGCTGGGCCTGATCCCTGCGGCCCCGTTTCTGCTCTCCTCATGCTTTGAAGGGCGCCGCGCAGGCGTTGTGGTGCGCACCGTGCAACTGTGCGCGACAGATCCGCTGCTTGTGAGCATCGCGCTGCGGCGCGGCCACTGGATCGAGCCGATCATCCGCGACAGTCGCTGCTTCGGCGTACACATGCTTGACGCCGACGATCGCCTGCTGCTCCGCAAGTTTGATTTCGACGCCAAGCGCGAAGCGACTGACCCGTTCGACTGCGTGCCCAGCGAGACGCTGGTCAGCAACTCGCCCGCACCGACACGGGCCCGCATGTCCATCGACTGCGAAGTCGTGCGCCACTTCGATCTCGAAGCGGACCATTCGCTCTACGTCGGCCAGATTATCGCGGCGAAAATCCGCACCAACGGCCAGGCGGGAAAGTGACCATCAGAAACCCTCGCGCCCGCGCTCGCTCAGGCGCGGAGACGATCGATCTGCGCAGGCACGAGGCACGCGAGCTCGCACGCGAGCAAGCCTGATTCACTGCCTCGCGTGCGGGCCCACGACTCGCCCGCGGACGCGTGCGCAAACACACCCGCCCGCGCGGCATCAAACAAGGAAATCGCGGTCGCACCACGCGCGTGCTGCGCGACCAGCCCCGCAATGACGCCGGCGAGCACATCGCCCGTCCCTGCTGTGGCGAGGCACGCGTGCCCGCGATCGCAGATCCACGTCTCGATGCCGTTGCTCACGACGGTGCCCGCCCCCTTGAGCACGACGACGCAGCCGAGTCTGCGTGCAAGAGCCGCCGCCGCTTCCGGCCTCGCGGTCGGCGTGATCGCATCGCCCACCACGCCGAGCGATCGCGCGAGCCGCGCGAACTCACCCGGGTGCGGCGTCAGAATCGCCGGGGCGCGGAAATCCCGCCACATCTCCGGCACCCGCGCGAGCGCATTGAGTCCGTCGGCATCCACGACCACCGGCGTCGAGTCCTGCATGACCGCTCGCAGCGCGACGGCCTCGATCGCCGCCCCGTCGCCCATCCCGGGCCCCACCACCACGCACGAGGAGGACGCGCACTGGTGATCCATCTCGGCGACGGCTTCGTGCGCGATGACTTCTCCGCTCGAATCGACAGTCAGCGTCAGTCCCGTCGCCGACGGCACGATCGCCAGCACTGCGTCGATGATCGGGGCGGGCGTCACCACGCGGGCTATTCCGCAACCGGCTCGCAGCGCGCCCATCGCCGCCAACGCCGGCGCACCGATCATGCGTGACGGCACGCGGCAGCAACCGCCGAAGATGCTCACTGTGCCGAAGGTGCCCTTGTGCCCGGCCGGGTCGCGGCGCGGCAGACGCGGCTCCGTGTCCGGCGTCGCGGGGTTTGCCGCGTTCGCCGCGTTTGTGGGGGTTGGTTCGAGATTGTTCATGCGATTCTCGCGGGGGCACACCGTTCCCCGAGACGGTTGCACACAACGGTTGGAAAACAGAGGTTTGGTACAAGGCGGTCGACGAACAATAGCAGACACTTCGGGACGGAATCCAATCTCGTCGCGCGACGCGCACACCTCCCCTACCCTTCGCCGCTTGGCCAATCGCACCACAACCCGTCATCGCCCCGCCGCCGCCACCGATGCCAGCGTCGAGTCCGTCGCGCTCGTCAGCCTCGGCTGCCCGAAGAACCTCGTCGACTCCGAGAAGATGCTCGGCCTACTCGCCGAGGCTGGCCTCACGCCCATCAGCCACGATCCTTCGACCAGCGGCTTTGACGGAGCCGACGCGGTCGTCGTCAACACCTGCGGCTTTCTCGAAGCCAGCAAGGACGAATCGCTCGGCGTCATTAAGGAAGCCATCGCCGAGAAGGAGAAGGGCAATCTCAAGCGCGTCATCGTCGCGGGTTGCCTCGTGCAACGCCATCGCGCCAAGATGCTCGAGTGGGCCCCCGGCATCGACGCGATGATCGGCGTCTTTGATCGCGACAAGATCGTCGAGGCCGTCACCGGCGTGACACCCGAGCGACGCACGCTCGAACAGGACGCGAGCGAACAGCCCAAGTACTGGATCGCCGCGAACGCACTCCAGGCCGCCAAGCAGCGCGGCCAGGAAGTCACCGGCCTGACCGTCAACGGCAAAGACGGCAAGGGCATCGGCTACTTTGAAGACGACTCGGCCCGCCTCCGCCTCACGCCGCGCCACTACGCGTACCTCCGCATCAGCGAAGGCTGCAACCAGAACTGCGCGTTCTGCACAATCCCGTCCATCCGCGGCAAGATGCGCTCCAAGCCGCTTGATCGCGTCTGTCAGGAAGCGAGGGAACTCGTCGCCGACGGCGCGTTCGAACTGCTTCTGATCGGCCAGGACACCACGTCCTATGGCGACGACATCGGAATGGGGTTGAAGAGAGGGCACGGCTCGGAGTTCCGGGCCACCAGAGGCCAGTTCGACCACCTCGGCGGCTTGCCCGCCCTGCTCGAAGCCCTCTCGGACACCATGGACGCCGAAGGGTGCAAGGGCTGGCTCCGCCTCATGTACGCCTACCCCAGCAACTTCAGCGATCCAATCATCGATGCGTTTGCCGCCCTCGTGAAGAGCGGCCGCCTGCTGCCGTATCTCGACATTCCGCTGCAGCACGCGTCGGATCGCGTGCTGAGCCTGATGAAGCGTCATGTCACACGCCGCCAGCAGAGCGAGGTGATCCAGAAACTCCGAGAGCGTGTGCCGGGCATGGCGATCCGCACGACGTTCATCAGCGGGTTCCCCGGCGAGACCGAGGCCGACCACGAAGAACTCCTCTCCTTCGTCGAAGAGATGAAGTTCGACGCGCTGGGCGTGTTCGAATACAGCCACGAACCCGGCACGGTCGCAGGCACGATGGAAGGCGATAAGAGCCTTGCCGTCAGCCCGGCCGACAAGAAGCGCCGTCGCGATGAAGTCATGGCGCTGCAGCAGACCATCGCGTTCAATCAGGCCAAGTACGTCGCGTCGCTCTTTGACGAGACCCGCCCCACCGCTGGCGGCCAGCAGCTCGATGTGCTCATCGACGCGCCGCTGCGCACCAAGGGCCTCAAGACCAGCGGCGTCAGCACCGGCGGCGGGCTGTATCAGGGCCGCACGTACTTCCAGGCGCCGCAGATCGACTCGGTGACGTACGTGCAGTCGCGCGAGCGCCTCGTGCCCGGCGAGATCGTGCGCTGCGTGGTGGTGGCCGCCGACGGCTATGACCTGATCGCGCGACCGATCGCGGAACTGGACAAGAAGGTGACGCTGAAGATTCTGCGATAGGCGCGACGGCACTTCCAAGTGCTTCATCGTGTGTAGACGGTCCCGCCGAGGCGGCCGCTTCGGTGACCATATCTCGCAACAGGTTCACGTTGCTGTTGCGGTCGTAAGTCAGGGAGAGTTCATAGAGGCTCGTCCGGCTCGCGGTCTGACCTTTCCCCGATTGAGATACCACCATCAATCGGAGAACTCCGTGCCCCTCCCCCTTCTGCCTGGCACCAGCACAACGATCGTCGCCGGTACTTGCGGCCAGCAGCCCAGCGAGTTGCGCGGGCGCGTGGTGTTGTAGTGCCCGAGCCATGTTTCGATCACCACTTTTTCCTCCGTCGCCGTGCAGAAGATCTCACCGTTCATGAACTCATCGCGCAGCGTGCCGTTGAGGCTCTCATCCTCGCGGTGGCGGTAAATGCCTCCGGCCAGTATCTGGGCCATGGCGTGAAGTCGCTTGGTCGGGGTCAGCAGGTGGGGGTGGGCGCGAGGTCATCGCGCTCGGCCCCCTCGTTGAAGTCGATGGTCATGCGTGCGTCGGTGCGCAAGCCCTGTGGGGCCCGGCGATGGTCATTTGTGCCCGCCCGCCGGGCCCGGCGGGTTGTGAACCGAGAGTCGGAGGGAGCTTGAGAGGTTCGGGCGAGAGGGCGACGCGAACGAAGATCGCGGTGGTCAACCCAGACCCGCGTTTGGCCCCGGAATCTCCGACGATTTCGCCACCCCGCCCGGTGTGTGCGGCTCAATCACCGGCGCCGCCTCGCCGTCAGGAGCACTCCCAGGCCCATGGCGACAGTGACGCCGGGGGCGGGGATGCGATGGACCATGCGGAAGCCGGTCAGGGCCGGGGAACGCCCAGCGACGGGATATAGGCTCGTCCAGTCAGCGCTGGAGGCAGTGCCAAGATCGGCAAACGACCCACCGACTCGCCAGCTGTAAACTCCAAAGCCGGGGAGCGGGGTCTCCAGAAGTTCGCCGAGACTCCCGCCCATGTCATAGGCCCCGAAGAAGTTGGGAGGGAAGAGCTCGGCCGGATACGTCGTGGTGCTGTCAAAATTGCCCAGGTAGGGCCAAATGTCAGGCGAGTTCGATTGATACGTGTAAAGCCAGTAATTGTCGATATCGCCTTGCTCGCTTGCGGGCTGGTAGTACGCGGCTTTGTACCACTCGTCCGCGTTCGGGAGCGCCCACCGCCAACCCTCTTGACGGGTCGGCAAGGGATAGCCCGTCGGATTGGACATGTCGTACACGCCGTTCTCCGTGGTCGAGCTGTTCTGAGCGCCGGTGGGTTGGCCGTTATGCATCCAGTTGGCAAACCGCTCGGCACGGAAGACGTTGATGTTGTTGATCGAATAACGCTCGCGTCCGGGGAGCACGCTGTACGTGTACGACCCGGCGGACCCGTTGCGGATCAACCCGCCCCACTGCCCGGAACTTGGCCCGAGGCTCATCACGGGCTCGTAGAGCCCATTGGGATCATCGGCGGCGACGGCGTTCAAGAACGCAGCGTACTCGCCGATGGTCACCTCATAGGTGCCGATGTTGTACTCATAGTCCACGCCGCCTCGGCGGCCCGGGTTGTCGCCGAGATGCCCCAGAAGCTGGTCGTCCTCGTTGCCGGCGTACCCGATGCGGACCGTGGACATCGAGATGATGTTGCCTTGCCGTGCGAAGGCCGGCGAGGCCGTCACGGCCGCAAACACGAGCACGGGAATGATGCCGATGGCGACGATCCGCATGTGACTCTCCTCCAATGATGCGCGCCGCGTACGCGGCGACGACTTGATGACAACGACCATCAATGCTCGAAAGCGCGAAGGGCCCGTCGAACGGCATCAACCCCCAGGGCGGCCGCGGAAGCGTGAACCTCGGCGGCCAGGAAACGGAGAGCCATCGTCAGACCGGCCACGCCCCTCACCCGCGCCGGCCCGGGCCCAAGAGCGGCCAACTCCACATAATGCCGTGAGCGCTGCGACGAAGGTCAGCTGTTCCACGGACATCCTGCGCTTCTCCTCTTCCTGCACGGGCTTCCGCTCGTAATCTGCCCGGCTCACCCCGCCGGGGACCAAGATCCTCCCATGATAACAAGTCGAACTGATCCGTAATAGGGTCTTTCGCAAAATCTCGCTCAACGGAGCATGGGCGATTGTGGCGGTCGAGAGGCCCGGCAGCGGCAGCATGCGCCGTGCGGTAAACCGAGAGCCGGAAAGAGTTTGAGTGGTGGACGGAGAGGATGACGCGAACGCCTGGCGTTCTCGTCGCAGCCCGAACGGGCCGATGCAACAGAGAGCACGGCGTCTGTCGCCTACCCCCATTTCACCTCAGATTCTCCTACGATTCCGCCACCCCGCACAGACCCAGGAAACCGGCCGGGCCGCAAAGCAAAACCGGCCCGCTTTCGCGGGCCGGTCAGAAGCTCCCCGACTAGGACTCGAACCTAGAACCTACCGGTTAACAGCCGGTCGCTCTACCATTGAGCTATCGGGGAATCGAGATGTCCTGCCGACGTTGAACCCGACACCGCTGTCCGCTGGGCTCTTGTTCGGCACCCTCGTCGCCGAGGTCGGCATGAGGGACACAAGGCTAGGCGGCTTGCATTCTCGGTCAAGCCCGCCGCCCGATCCACCCGTGTCGCCAAGTTCGCGTGTTTCGCCCGCGCCCGGGCCGGAACAACCCGTTCGAGTCGACATATCACGGGGTTTTCGAGGCGAAGACGCCGTCCATCGTCCGATTTGGTCCGTTCAAGGCCAGTGCCTATACTCTCCACCCTATCGGGTCGCTTGCTCGGACCCGGACGCGTTGATTGGATCAGAACGTCCGAGGGGCAAGACTGGCGACGCAGGTCGTGAGTCGCCGTTGGACAAGCAAGCGAAGACGAGGACAGCCATGAAGCCTGAAATCCACCCCAAGTACTACCCCAACTGCAAGGTCTTCCACAACGGCCAAGTCGTGATGACCGTCGGTGCGACGGTGCCTGAACTGCACGTCGAAGTGTGGTCGGGCTCGCACCCGTTCTTCACCGGCAAGCAGACGTTCGTCGACGCCGCGGGCCGCGTGGAGAAGTTCCAGCGCAAGTTCGCTGGCAACTACTTCAAGAAGGACGAGAAGAAGGCCTGAGTCGCGTGTCGTGTGGTCACACGTCGCGGTTTATCTTGGTCGCCAACCTCCGTGTTCATCGAACCCGCGCGTCGCGCGGGTTTTTTATTGCTCCTCGATGCGATGTCCGCGGCAACTGCCCAGACCGGAGCCCTTTCGCAGTCACGACGGCGACGTTCGACGAGTCACTTTCCGATCTTGGAGCGGAGCGAGGCCTGGGTCTGGGGCGTGCCGAGCACATGTGCCGACAGGCGTGCCCCCTCACGAACGATGCTCTGATCGAGCGAGCCGTCGAGTTCGTTGAGGAGTTTCTTCGTCGCCTTGAGGGCGTGCGGCCCAGCCGCCGCGAGGTGCTTCACCACGGCGTCGACGGTCGCATCGAGCGAGGCCAAGTCGGGCGCAAGATGGTCGACCATGCCGAGGGTGTGGGCGTCCGCGCCAGTCATCAGTCCACCCATGAGCAAGACACGCCGCGCGCGTCCCGCGCCCACCTTCCGCACCAGCCAGGGCGCGACGACCGCCGGGCACACGCCCATGTCCACCTCGGGGAAGCCGAGCTTTGCATCGGCGTGCGTGATCGCGACATCGCAGACGCATGTGAGCCCGCAGCCGCCGCCGATCGCGGCTCCATTGACGCGAGCGACCGTCACCATCGGCAGCGTGCGAATCTTGACGGTGATATCCGCGAGCGATGTGAGCAGACGCAGCGCGAAGGCGTTGTCATCCAGCACGGCCTTGAGGTCCATGCCCGCGCAGAAAGCCTTGCCCGCGCCGGTGAGCACCAGGACGCTGATATCCGCCCGCGTCGCCAGTTCGTCCGCCTTTGCGTGCAGCGCATCGAGCAAGTCGAGCGACATCGCGTTCCGCGCGTCCTCGCGGCACAGCGTGAGCGTTGCGACGTGAGCATCACGGTGCGTGGCGAACTCCAGATGCGCAAGCAAACTCATGAAGACCCTTTCGAACGAGATCGATTCACAAACGCCGCAAGAAGCGAGCGTTCCTCCGCCGTGCCGACGACGCCGAGCGACGTCTCCAGGGCCGTGGCAGTCATCATCGCCGGGCTGAGCCCCGCGCGATGCTCCACCTGGCGCAGCCATGCCTTGGTGATACGAGCGGCGTTTGCGGGCTTGGCGGCGAGTGTCTCCGCGATCGCCCGAGCCCGCGGCAGCACGTCCGCCGCCGTCGCCACACACTCATGCGCGAGGCCGATCTTCGTCGCCTCCACGCCATCCACGAGCATCGGCTCAAGCATTCGCGCCCGCGTCGGCCCACTGTCGATCAACCGTCGCATGCTCGGTGCGGACACCGCAGGAGACAAGCCGAGCATCGTCACCGGGTAGCCGAACTTGGCGGCCCGATCGGTCACGACAACGTCCCCGCCGGCGAGGATCGCGCACCCGCCCGCGATCGCGCCGCCGTGGGCAGCGATCACGACCGGAATGTCGATTTCGTCGCGAAGCAGTTGAACGATCGCCGACAACCCCGCGAGCAGGCGTCGCGAGTTGTTCGCGTCCGCGTGGCACACGTCGAGATCGAAGCCCGAGCAGAACATCGGGCCTTCGCCGTGGAGGAGGAGCGCGCCGATGCCGTCGGACTCGCTCGCTCGGGCCACGGCGGCGCGAACAGCATTCGAGACGTCATCCAGCATCAGCGGGAGAAGCGCGTTGCGTTTGTCGCCGCGTAAGAGTGTGATACTCGCGAGTCGCAGCTCGAATGAGAGTCGCACGAAGCCAGATGCTGAAGTGAATGTGTGCGGAGCGATCTGCTCTCTCATGACGACGCCTCCGCGTCGCGTCCGACGACCTTGAGGGCAAAGTGTGCCGCGTCAATGAGTGCGTCTTCGTTGACGCCGGTCGTGAATCCCGCAGCGTGAACTGCCCGCACCAATGCGAGCGTGTTGATGTTCCCAGGCGCACGCTTCTGCGGCGTTGACGCGTACGGACAGCCGCCCAAGCCCCCCACTGCTCCGTCGAACGATCGCACACCCACGTCGAGCGCGGCACGCACGCAATCCACCGCACGACCGAACGTGTCGTGCAGATGCAGCGTGAGCCGCGGCTCGCCCGCGTCATCGACCCCGAGCCACTGCGGCCCCAGTTCGTACACGACCGCATCAAGCATCGCCCGAGTGCTGTGCGCGTCGCCCGTGCCGATCGTGTCGCCCAGATCGATTTCATCGACGCCGAGTTCTTCAAGCAGCCGCGCCACACTTGCAACTTGGTCGACGGCAATGGGCCCCTCGAACGGACACGCGATGACGCACGAGATATAGCCTCGAACTCGCAATCCCGCGGATCTGGCCCCCGCGATCACCGGGCGAAACCGCTCGATCGACTCGGCGATGCTCGCGTTCGTGTTCTTCTGATTGAACGTCTCCGACGCGGCGGTGAACACCGAGAGTTTCTGCACAGGCCAGCGACCGAGCTCAGCCGCGAGTGCTTCGGCAGCCTCGAAACCTCTCGCGTTGGGCACCAGTGCGGACAGTTGGCCCCGACGCGGTTGCCCCGCCTGCGGGGAGGGGCTCGCAACCACGGCTCTCAGAACCTCCGCCGCATCACCCAACTGCGGCACCCACTTGGGGCTCACAAAGCTCGTCACTTCGATCTCATCCACGCCTGCTTGGCACAGCATGGTGACGAGCCGCACCTTGTCGGCGACCGGAATGATCGCCTCCTCGTTCTGCAGCCCGTCACGAGGCGAGACGTCAGTGATTCGAACACGCGAGGACATGCCGCGATGGTACGCGCATCATCGCCGGGTTCGCCGCAGACCCAGACACGCGATCGCGCCGAATGCCAGCGCGCCGGCAGGCTGCGGGATCGCCGCCATCGTCGCCACGTCCAGTTTCAGACGTTCGTCCATGCTGCCCCCGGCAGTCCCCGCGTACGCAAACTGCACCTTTCCGGTCAACGACCACGAGGTGGTCGACAGGTCGGCATCCGAGTAGATCATGATCCGATCCCGCCCTGTACTCCCGCTGGGGGTCCACGTCGACGACAGATTCCGCAGCGAACCCGTCACCGGCGCACCAATCCCCGTGAACGAGAACGCAAGGTCTGTCGCGTTCGCGCTCGCAGACGTGACACCCGACGGCATGCTCGAACCGGCGATGATGCCGATGGAGATCGCGTTGAATGCGGCAGTCGGGTTCGCGCCATTCGCGGTCGGCGCGGTCCACGACATGGTGCTCGTCGTACCGGCGCGGCTCAGGGTCCATGTGAAACCGACGCCGCTGGTGTACGAGTACGCAAAATCCCACAGCGTGCTGTTCAACGCGTTTTGGTTGCCGAGATTCGCGCTCTGCACGATGGTCGAGTTCGACACCGTCTGCGACGAACCGATGAACGTGTCCCAGTTGGTGTTGCTCACGCGATAACGAGCCACCGACGTCGTGCCGGTGCTCGTGACGCTGAATCCGGGATTCAGGATGACACCCGCCGTCGCGACAGGCGCGATTGACGCCGCGAAACCCGACGCAAGCCCGAGAACAACAGTCGAACGCGATGCGATTCCCATGCGCCACCTCCAGAAGCAGCCCGACGGCCAAGTCGGACCAGCATCCGATGGTGCGAAACGCGGGCGCAAGATGCAAGCCTGTCCGCGCCGGTTCTTGAGTCAATGCACGTTCGTCGTTCCGTCTATGCCGCGTAGTCCGACTATGCCAGCGCTGCCGCCGCGGCGCTCGGGAATCGGAACTCATTCGTACGAAGCACGCATGAACACGGGCGCACTCTCTCACCGCCGCGCCTTGATCAACTCCAGCGTCTTCTCCAGCGCCGCATCCCGCCCGCTCGCGATGTCCTGCGGCGTCACCCGCACCACCACATCCGGCATCACCCCCGCATCCGGCACCGGCCCCTCACCCGCCTCCACGATCGGATGCGTCGCGATGATCGGCAAGTCAACCTCGATCCCCGTCTTGGGCAGACGTAGAAAGAAAAAAGCCCCGCCGTTGATGCCGCGCTGATTGCCGCCCGTCGGCTCCCCCACCAGCGTCGCGATCTTCGAGCGGCTCATGATCCACGCGAACTGGAACGTCGCACTGCTATTCACGCTGTCCACCAGCACCCAGACCCGCCCCGGATACTTCGTCCGCGACGGAAGGATCATGTTGTCATCGCCGTTTTCTTCGCCGCGATCGAGCACGAAGCCTCTGGCCTCGTCGCCGGGCTTGGGGTCCTTTGCCGCGGCACTCCAGTCCTTGAAAGAATCGTCCCATGTGTCGAGGGATGGGTTCAAGTCCTCCGGCGTCTTGCGATACATCACGCGCCGCTCAAACCGCGGCTTCGCCAGCGGCGTGTCGATCAATCGCTCCAGCAACACATCGCCGCAGTCATTGCCGCCCTCGTTCCCGCGCAGATCAACGATGAAGTCCTTCGTCCCAGCAGTGATCAGGCGATCGCACACGCCGTGGAGGAACCCCTGCCAGTCGGCCTTGCTGTTGTAGAACGCCCACGAGCGCATCCGCAGATACGCGCTGCCGTCCGCCAGCGTGCGGAACTCCCACACACCATCGTCGAGCAGTTGCGCGTCCTTCACACTCCGTGCCGCTTCCGCCGCGTCGGCCTTGGCTTTCGCAAGTTGTAGCGTCCGATCCTTCTCGCTCTGGGCAGCAACCCGCACGATGCGCTCCGCGCCCGAGGCATCGCGCACGGTCAACTCGAACGCGCCGTCGCGCACGGGAAAGAACATCGGATAGAAGATGTCAAACGTCTCCCACATCTCGAGGCCCGACACCTCGAGCAACCGTCGCCGCTTGTCGTTGTTGCCGCCGTCGGCCCGTGCGATCGTCTTGAGTTTCGCGAGAATCCCACTCGTCGGCACACCATTGACCGCGACGATCCGCGAGCCCGGCGTCAGCGTCGCGTCCCCCGAGTAGTTCCGTGTCACGATCATCTCGCCGTCGAACCATCTGAAGTTGAGCGGCACGCGATTACGCCCCGTGAACAACGCCGCCACGACCGCCTCGCGCTGGTTAAAGAAGTTTGCGTAACTATGCCCACAGCGGATCGTCGCAAGGAACTGCGACACGCGCAGATAGATGCCGCCGAGCGTCACGGCACCCGCCGCGTCGCCCGACAGATCACGCTCGAGCGCATCCCACGCCGCGTTCAACTGCTCCGGCGTGTTGTAGCGCAGCAGGCCCGGGTGCAGCAGCGTGTACGCCCGCCGCAGCACCGCGAGGTCCGCGCGAACATCCTCCGGCGAAACGATCGTGTCCGCAGCCAACGCTGGCGCGGCGTTCACCGCGGCCGATGGCGATGATGTCTGCGTCTGGCCCGCCAGAGTCGGCTCATCCGCGCGACACACCGACGCCGCTGCGCCACCCATCACGCACGACGCGGCCAGCACCATCGCCGCCAACGTGCGCATGATCGCAAGGCTGTTGCCAGTGCCCCGCCGCCGCCATGCACCGCCAGAGAAGGTCTTCTTCATGGCCCATCATTCGGCGCCCGCCCGCGTCTGGACGCAAGTTCAGCCCGATTCTCGCACCCTCGGGCCATCGAGTGCCCGATTGGTCGTTGACGACGTCGACACATCGCTTCAACAGACAAAAATCATCGTTGGTCGCGAGGCGTTGGCGACGAAAGTCTGTACGACCTGTGGCAACGCCGTCCTATCGTTCCCCATGCCGACGCTCAACTACCAGACCGCGGGCGAATCGCACGGTCCCGCACTCGTCATCACCATCACCGGCCTGCCCGCAGGCCTGCTGCTCGACACCGACTTCATCAACGCCGAGCTCCGCCGTCGCCAGGGCGGCTACGGACGCGGCGGGCGGCAGCGCATCGAGACCGACACCGTCGAATACCTCACCGGTGTGCGTCGCGGCAAGGCCACCGGCGCCCCGTTGGTCATCAAGATCGCCAACAAGGACTCGCGGCTTGACGATCTGGAGAAGACGCCTCCGGTCTATCGCCCGCGCCCCGGCCACGCCGACCTCGCTGGCAGCGTGAAGTGGCTGACGACCGATTGCCGCGAAACGCTGGAGCGGGCGAGCGCGCGAGAGACGGCGAGCCGCGTCGCGGCGGGGTCCGTGGCCCGCTGCCTGCTCCGCGAGTTTGAGATCGAGGCCTTTGGTTTCGTGCGCTCGATTCTGGACGCCGTGACGGATGTGCATCCGGGCGTCGACAACTGGCGCGACCTGCGCGAGCGGCGCGACGCGAGCGACACCTATTGCCCCGATGAGAACATGACCGCACGCCAATGCGACATCATCCGCCAGGCCAAGATCGACAAGGACACCGTCGGCGGCTTGGTCGAGTGCCACATCTTTAACTGCCCGATCGGCGTCGGCTCATCGATGGATTGGACGACCAAGCTCGACGCCCGCATCGCCTACGCGGTGATGGGGATTCAGGCGTTCAAGGCCGTCGAGATCGGGCTCGGAAAGGACTGCGCCTTCCGCGTCGGCAGCCAAGTCCACGACCCCATCCGCTACGAAGCCGCCAAGCGCGGCGATTCGCACCTGGGGTTCGTGCGCGACAGCAACAACGCCGGCGGCACCGAGGGCGGCATGACCAACGGCATGCCCATCGTCGTCCGCGGCACGATGAAGCCAATCGCCACACTGCTGCGAGGCATGCCCAGCGTCGATCTGAACACCAAGGAGAGCCAGCAGTCGGCATATGAGCGCAGCGATGTCTGTGCCGTGTCGGCGGCGAGCGTGGTGATGGAGAACGTGGTGTCGTTCGAGGTGGCCCGCTGCTTTATGGACAAGTTCGGCGGGGACTCGATGATGGAACTCAAGAGCAACGTGTCGAAGTATCTGGAACTGGCGCGGCTGCTGCCGCTGGAGCCACCGGTGGCGACGTTGGCACGCGAGTAACGCACGCGCGGATTGCGCTCCAGTCGCGGCGACCCATCCGTGAAAAACTCCAGCAGCGCCTCCGGTCATGGGCCGCGTTCGCGAATAAGGCGCGGCTTCCGCGCGCGTCACGATTTTCTCTTTTTTCCAGATTTCGCTTCCAGCGTCGAATCACACGCGGTATTTTCGGACCCACGTTGACACCGCTGCTTCGGGAGTCGCCCCGCCGCTTGAGACGAGTCTTCATCCCAAGGGTGTCAGGAGGATCGCTCTGAGTCCCTGATCACGATCGCATCGAAATATCCCTTTGACATTGAAGGAGTTCAACATGCACGCACGATTCATGCCCCGTCGTCGGCGTCCGCACCTTGGCTTCACCCTCATCGAACTCCTTGTTGTCATCGGGATCATCGCTATTCTGATTGGCCTGCTCCTGCCCGCGATGCGCGGCGCGCGAGAGGCGGCTCGTCTCACCAAATGCAAGAGCGGCCTGCACCAGATGCTGACCGCCGTCAACACGTACGTCGTCGACTCGCGCGACTGGCTGCCGCTGCCGAACTGGGGTCCCAAGGCGACCCGCATCGGCTGGCTGTACGGCACCGACGCCGGGCCCGGAGCGGGCAAGGCCTTTGCCGCCGAGGACCGTCGCGGCGGATCGTTGTACCCATACCTCGAGAGCGACGCGATCTATCGCTGTCCATCTCATCAAGAACCGTTCTCGGGCACCGCGCTGCTCACCAGTTACATCATGAACGGCGCGGTGGTCGCCTATCGCAACCCCGAAAAGTCCTATCGCATCGACCAGTTCAAGCCCGGCGCGGTGCTCATGTGGGACGCCAACGAGCACGGTCCGGTGGCCTTCAACGACGGCGCCTCTTTCCCCAGCGAGATCGTCGCCGGGCACCACGGCGGCGGGATCACCTGCGGCTCCATCGACGGGTCGGGTGTGTTCTTCAACGCTCAGGAGTTCGGCGAGCAAGTTTCCAAGCGTCCCAGCCGCCTGTGGTGCAACCCGATGTCCCCCAAGGGTGACTGAGCAGGCAATGCCTTGCATTGAGCGTTTGGCGTTCGGAGCGGCCGTCTCTGTGACTCGCTTTCTGCGGAGTTGCCGCTGCGGCTCATGCCGCTTGCGGCGATCGAACCGAGATGGGCAGAACTCAGCGGCACTATGGAGTCGCTGGATTTTGCACTGCTCTGGTCGACGTTGATCATGACACGCACGCGACGGTCATGGGCGAGGCGGATCATCCGCGCGAGTTTCTTCGTGGCGGGTTACTTCGTGACGGTGCGCTGCTCTGCGTCACGATCGCGTTCTGCCTTGAGACGCGCGGCGTGCCATATCAGATTCCCATTCGCAACAACGACTTGCCCGTTGGCGTCTGCGTTGCGGCGTTCTCCTGCACGCGTGCTCATCGTGATGACGCGCCGATGTCCGTGCGCATCTGCTTGCCGCTAAAACGGATTCGCCCCGCTGCCTTGTACGCCGCGTCGCGGGCCGCCGCCATCGTGGGGCCGATGGCGGTGACGCCCAGTACACGCCCGCCACCCGTGACGATCTGGCCGTCGCTGTTTCGTCGCGTGCCGGCGTGGGTGATCTGCACGTCGGGCACCTTGGCCGCGTCGTCCAGACCCTCGATCACGTCGCCGATCTTGGGCGCGTCTGGGTAGCCCTGTGAAGCGAGCACGACGCAGCACGCGACACCGGGCTTCCAAGCGACGTCGACCTGGTCGAGCGTGCCGCTGCACGCCGCAAGCATGAGGTCGATGATATCTGTGTCGAGGCGCGCCATCAGCGGCTGGCACTCGGGGTCGCCGAAGCGGCAGTTGAACTCCAGCACCTTGGGGCCCGCGGGCGTGAGCATGAGCCCGGCGTAAAGCACGCCACGATAGTCGATTCCCTCGCGGCGCAGCGCGTCGAGCGTGGGCACAAGCACCTCTCGCTCAATGCGCGACATCATGCGCTCGTCGATGGTGGTGGTCGGACAGAACGCGCCCATGCCGCCCGTGTTGGGTCCCGCGTCGTCGTCGTACAGGCGCTTGTGATCCTGGCACGGCGGCAGCACGAGAATGTTCTTGCCGTCGACAACCGCGAGCACCGAAACCTCCGGGCCGCTCAGACGCTCTTCGATCACGACCGTCTTGCCCGCGTCGCCGAACTCACGCTTGGTGAAGATGCGTTCGAGGGCCGCGATCGCCTCGACGTAGTTGCCCGGCACGATCACGCCCTTGCCCTTGGCAAGCCCGGCGGCCTTGACCACCGGCAGATCGGTGCGGCTCTGCGTGGCGCTCCGCGCGAACGACAGCGCGTCACGCAGGATCGGCTCGTCGCTCCCGGTGAGGCGATAGACCCACGAGTCCTTGATGAGCGTGAGGTCCGGGGCGTCGAAGGGTTGCTTGGCCAGCAGCGAGAGGCCGATCCGCAGTTGCGCGTTCTGAGCCTTGCGCTTCAGGCTCGCGTCCTTCACCTCCGCGAAGCGGATGAAGTGATGGCGCAGGTTGTCGTCCTCCGCGGCCTTGGCGTCGATGAACGCCTGCGCGCCCGCGATGTCGGTGAAGGCCCTCGCCTCCGCGGTGGGGATCGACGCCGCTCGCATGAGTTGCTTCGCCCACGCCTTGTCGGCTTCGAGCCGGGCGCCCTCGGCGGTCGGGCCGAAAACGGCACGCCCAGGGGCGGAGAGTTTGTCGACAAACCCCTCGGCCAGCGGCTCCTCGGGTCCGATCACGATCAGTCCGATCGGATGCTTGTCGAGCCACTGAAGCAGGCGATAGATCTCGCGGATGTTCACTGGCACATCGACCGGCGTGCCGAGGGCGGCAAGGCCGGGATTCTCAGGGTGCGTGATGTAGAGCTTGCCCAGTCGCTTGGACTGGGAGAGTTTGAGGGCCAGAGCGTGCTCGCGGCCCCCGCCGCCGATGAGCAAGACGTCGATGGTGTCGGGCATGAGGCGGGATGGTAGAGCCTCTCGCCGTGCTCTGGCGGAATCCAAGCATGTGGCTTCGGGGAGCCCGTTACGCGGACTCGCGCCAGCGTCGGACGTCCTCGGCAATCGTCTCATTGTTCGCGCACGAGCGGCCGGTGCGGGCGATCATCGACCGCTGCTGGTCGGTCAGGTTTAGAAATCGCACGCCGATCTCGTGCTTGCTCCAGCCGGTGCGCCGCTCCCAGATGGATTCGACGCGGACCGTCACCTCGCCGTCGATGCACCCGAGGGTGATGTCGGCCTGATGATGGCACGGCAGCTCGGGCTCGCCCGGTGTGAGCACGCGCATGCCAGAGGCCGAGAGATCGAGCACCTCGCCGAGCGAGCACGTCACGCCTTGCATGAGCACGCGCCCGAACTTGCGCGCGTTGGACCCCTGCGGCTTGGGAGATGATTTGAACCACGCCATGCGGGCACTATCGACACAATCTCCAGCCAAGCGCGGAACGTGTTTCAGTCAACCACGCTTCTCGGACGTGATCCATGCGTGTGGTGACGACTATGCAACCGTGGACGAGGCATGTTTGGAAATGAACACCCCGCACTTTCGCGCGGGGTGTCGGAGCAGACAGAGTTATCCGCGTCGGGGTCGACGCGGTGCCGCGATGCTGACCATGGCCCGCCGATCAATCCCCCACGGTTCGCCCGAGAGACGGTGTCGACGAGCAACGGATCAGACTTCAGCGGCGACGGCGACCGGCGAACACACCCGCGAGACCGACGAGCGCGAGGCTGCCCGGGGCGGGGATGCGTTGGATGAGCAGGTCGTCGAACAGGGCGCTGTCGCCACCGGCGCTGCCAGCCGGGTTGTCGCGGGTAACGTAGAGGTCGGCATCACCGAAACCGGTGCTGCCCGTGAACGTGGCGAAGCCGGCGCTGAAACCGGTCACTTCGACGTTGTTGATGAAGTACTTCAGCGTGTTGGTGGCGAAGTTGGCTTCGATCGCGAGGTTGATGTAGGTCGACAGCGGAACCGACGCCGCCGGGAGCGACGCGACGAGCGTCGTGGCCTGGCCGTTGAGGAAATCGACCGAGCCGTCGTCGCGCATACGGATCGCGCCGATGCGAGATGCGCCGGTGTTGTCGTAGAGATCAAGGCCAGCGGTGGTCGAGCGGGTCGCCGAGGAGTTGAGCATCGCGACGTTGATCGACGCACGGATGATCGGGCTGCTGCTCGCACCCAAGCCGGTCACAGGCTGATCGATCCACGACCAGCGACCGGCGGAGGTGCCAACGGTCGTGTTCATGTTCGCCGAGTCAAAGCGGACGTACTTCGAACCCGTCGCCGCGAGACCGGCGGTGTTGCCGACCTGAAACAAGGTGCTGGCACCAGCGCCGCTGGTTGCCCAGCCGAGCTGGCCGGGGAGCGCGCCGTTCGCGAAGTTCTCGAACGAGGTGCTGTAAATCGTCTGAGCCGACGCGCCCGAGGCCGCGGCCACCGCGACGAGCGCGGCTGCAACAAAATTCTTCATATCACTCTCTCCTTGCGGAAACACACTGCGGCACGCTTCACATTGAAGCGTGCTCACCCTTCGCAACGGCAAGGAGATGGAACCAATTCCGGCACTCCCGACGAGCGGAAACACGTCGGGCGAAACTGGCGTGTCTTGTCTCTCCCACGCCGAGGCGGGACGATCGTACTTGATCCGATGTCCTGATCCAAGAAGATCGGGCAAGTTCGCAAAATATCGAAAATCAAAGCAATGTTTCGACAGCCAACATGCCGTTGTGCATGCTCACGCGCCGGCGAGCGTGTGGGTCTGCACGCCTTCCGCGACCCTCGCGATGATCGTGATCGCGATATCGATCTGCGAACCCTGCACATCGCGATGACACACCGCGCGAACCCGGCGCGGTCCGGTCGGCAGCATCAAGACACCCTCGGCACGAAGTCGTTCGCAGAACTGGGCGGCGTTCATCGGAGCACTCGGCGTCAGATCAAAGAAGACCATGTTCGTTTCGACGTCCGCGACATCGACGCCCAAGCCGGAGACCTTTGCGAGCCCGACGGCGAGTCGACTGGCATTCGCGTGATCGGTGGCGAGCGCATCGATGTGGTGATCCAGCGCGTACAACGCCGCCGCCGCCAGCACGCCCGACTGCCGCATCGTCCCACCGAACATCTTGCGGAATCGATGCACACGCTCGATCGACGCCCGATCGCCCGCGACCGCCGACCCGGCGGGGCAACCCAGCCCCTTGCTGAAGCAGCACGACACGGTATCGAACGACGCGGCCCAGTCGGCGGGCTTGACCCCCGTCTTCACGCTCGCGTTCCAGAGGCGTGCGCCGTCAAGATGCACGCGCAGCCCAAGTTCGCGACCGCGTGTCGCCACTCGACGCAGCTGCTCAATCGGCCACACGCTCCCGCCGCCGCGGTTGTGGGTGTTCTCGAGCACCAGCAGGCGCGAGCGGGCGAAGTGGCTCGAATGCGGCCGCACCATCGGCTCAAGGTCGGCGACATCGAAGATGCCGCGCGGCGAAACGATCGGGCGGATCATCACGCCCGAGAGCGCCGCGGGCGCGCCGGTCTCGTAGTGAATGATGTGCGAGCCTTCGTGGGCGATGATTTCATCACCGGGCTCGGTGTGGGCGCGGATGGCGGTCTGATTCGCCATCGTGCCGGTGGGCACAAAGCACGCCGCCTCCTTGCCCATGATGTGCGCGACGCGCTCCTGCAGACGGATCACGGTCGGATCGTCGCCCAGCACATCATCGCCAACCTCAGCGGCGGCCATGACGCGGCGCATCTCGACGGATGGCTTGGTGACGGTGTCGCTGCGAAGGTCAATGATGCTGTGGCTCGTCTCGTGGCTCATGCACGAAATATAGGAGTTGCAGAGCCAAGCCGCGATTTCAACGATCCGAGCGCGCGCCGCGACTACTCCTTCGAGGGCAGTTTCATCACCTCACCGCGCCGCGGCAAATCGAGCCCGCATTCGGGGCAGCGATCGCCGACGATGTCGAGCAGCGCGTACTCGCACTGCGGGCAACGCGGCTCGCTGACGCCGACGGTGAGCACCACGCCGCAACCTTGGCAACGCGATGAACCGATCGGCGCGTCCTGCGCCTTCTGACAGCGCGGACAGGTGACGTGCAACGCGGTGATGCCCGTGAGTTCGGCGACGCGCACACCGCTGGGACGACGGGTCAGCCGCTCGACGATGTAGAGTGAGGCGACGCCGGCGACACCGACGATCGCGAAGACTCCCGCGAACTTGAGCGCAATCAGCGGCTCGTCGTTGAACGTCTGACGCTTCCAGATGTTGGTCAGCAGATTGATATAGGAAAAGAAACCCGCCGACACAAGCACGCTGATGACCGAGACGAGTCGCAGGCGATACCACTTGCCGGGGAGTACGGGGAACTGGGCGATGTTCGCGAGCGAGACCGTGATCGCGATGATGATGCACTCCAGGAAGACAGTCGGCGGCTCGTTGAAGTCGTTCCAGATGCCATAGAACGCAAGCGGCCAGCCGACCGCGACCGCGCCGATGCCCACCCATCGCCAATGCCACACGCGCCCGGGAAAGCCCGCCAGACACGCAAAGAGCGGCGGCATCGCGCCCCAGCACAACGCCGCCGAACCCGCGAGTCGATTCTCGTTCGGCCAGCCGGGGAGCAGGTCCCAAATCAGAAGCAGCATGGGCAGACAGCCGACGGGAATGCATACGAGCACGACACGCGACGCAAAACGCATGGTGGCGTTGGCGCTGAAGGCGAACGCGATGGCCGCCGCCTGACCCGCGAAGAAGACAAGTGCCGCTGTGCCCGCGAGGCGCGACGTCGCACGCCAGCCGAGCCCGAACATCTCCGCCCACGTCGCGCCGAAGGCGATCACCACGGCGAGCGACACGAGCGCGATCGAGAGCAGCGCGGCCCGCTGCGTGCTTTCTTTCTTGAGCCAGCGCGACGCGGCCAGCGCGACGGCGAGACCGATGCCGAACCACAAGCCGCTGAGCGCGAGGCGGCCAAGGATTTCGCTGTTGCCACCGAGCACCGCGAGGATGCCGGTGAGGGCCGCGACGCCGAGGCTGGCGAGCATGAGCAGCAGGAGGCGTCGTTGAAGCGTCATGCCGCGAGTCTACCGCGGCCACTCGTCGAGTTCATGATCGCGCGAATTCTCGGGATTCGAACATGATCCTGCGGCCAACCAGGGGCGGAGAATCGCACGCGGATTGGACAGTCTGCCGCACGCGGCCTAAAACTGGTCCAGATTGCGGGGTAGAGCAGCCTGGTAGCTCGTCGGGCTCATAACCCGGAGGTCGTAGGTTCAAATCCTACCCCCGCTATTGCCCGGGTCGTCCAGAAACTGGCCGACCCACCCATTCGAAGTGAACGCCCCGACCGCAAGGCCGGGGCGTTTGCACTTTTGTATAGGTTGGCGGGCCACGTTTTGCCGAGTCTCTCGACATGCCCCACCTCGGGAAGTCTCACCGACGTGCGCGGTGAGACTCACGGGGCTTGGACTCTGGCCTGCCCGGACGCGCCGGAACCGAGAAAGTCTCAGAGTCTCTGCGTCTCACCCGGCACGCCGTTATAGCGGTGGCCCCTGCTCTGTCGGATCGCCAACACGAAGCAGGGTCCGCAGTGGCGAAGGCGACATCGAACCTTCGGCCTTGCTGTGTTTGGTGCTGACGGGACGCTGCGACTGATGGCGCTGCGATGAGCAGCACGCTGGTGTTCGACGGGCAGCCGGGGAACCCCGCGCCGGTACAGGCCACCAACAGTCTCTTCAGCGTCGTGCTGGACTGGACGACGCAAAGCCCAGCGGTGTTCAACGGCGGACCGCGGTAGTTGGAGATCACGGTCGATGGCAACACGCTCGCCCCGCGCCAGCCCGTGACACCCACGCCCTACGCCCTGTTCTCCAACGCGCCGTGGGCCACCCGCGACGGTCGCCGCGAAGTCCGGCGCCGTATTCCGGAAGCCTCCAGAGACGGTGGCAGCGCCGCCGCTCGCGGTGTTGCCCTGTCCGCCCGCGTCGTCGGCGCCGACATCTTCGTCCGGGCCAACCTGCAGCCTGCCGAGCTCGGCCCCAAGATCGAGACCCTGCTCGAAGGCTCCGCCCTCAAACTCAAGATGATCTCCAACCGCGGCACCACGGTCTATCCCTCCGCAGGTGCGATCACGGACTGCGTCGATCAGTTCCGCTGCCGCTGCATTCTCCGCGAAGTCACGCAAAAGGGCGGCACCGCCACTCTGACCGGCGACCAGCTCCTCCCCGTGCTGGCGAAGGTCGGCACCAGCAAAGAACCCTCCTGGATGCACATCGAAAAGCTCCAAGAGATTGACGGCACCGAAGGCTTCACCAAGGCCCAGGGCGAAGACTGATCATCGGCTGATCTCCCGGCACACAATCGACTCTCTCATCGCGGGCGTGACATCGTGCCACGCCCGCGGCGTTTGCGCCAACTCGCATATCGCAGCTCTCGCCAACAACGCACCCACTCTGACTCCGCTCACCTGCTCGCGCCGCGCACGACCTCCATTGCCTTCTCCAACTGCACATCCCTCCCCGCACGCACGTCCGCCGCGCTCGGCACCACCACCACATCTGGCTGAATCCCCTTCCCCACAAACTCTTCTCCGTCGGGTCCCATGTCGCGCTTGGTGCAAAACCGCGCCGACCCGCCGCCCGGCAGCTTGATGTTCACCGGCTGCCCCGTCGACCCCCCTGTCGCCGTCCCCACGACCGTCCCCCGCTTCATCGCTTTGAACACAATCACAAAGTCTTCGGCCGCCGAGAACGTCCGCGCCGAAGTCAGCACCGCCACCGGCTTTGTGAATCGCTCGCCCGAGATTGGCTCCTGCAACTCACCCTCGCCCCCGACCGGATCGCACGCCCGTCCCCAAGCCCGATAGGTTCCAACGTACGACGGCGAACTCCACTTCGACGACTTGAATGGTGCCGCGGCGACGCGCTTCAACATGTCCCAGCCCACGTCGCTGTTTCCGCCCCCGTTCAGCCGCACGTCGAAGATCAAACCATCGGCCTTCAGCACCTCTGGGAGGTCCTTGGCAAACTTCTTGGCCGCCTCGTCATCTCCGAAGCTCGTTGCCTTCACGTACGCGATGTTTCCCTCTAGCATCTTGAACTCGTACACCGATTCGCTCCCGTCGGCCTGCCAACCCGTCCGCTTGAGCGACAATTCCCGCGTCTTGCCGTCCTGTTCCACGAGCCCAAGCACCAGCGGTTTCTCTGCTTCGCCGCGCAGGAAGTCGTATGTGAACAATCTCACGTCCATGTCCTGCGGCGTCGATGCGCTCGAGTACTTCCGCCGCTGATTGCCCATCTCCAAGGCGGGCACACCGTCAACTGTCGCAATCTCCTGACCCGCCCGCAGCCCCGCCTCCTCCAACTGCATGCTGAACACCTTTGTCACGAACACCCGGCCATCCGCCAGCATCGTCCGCACCGGCGGCCGCTGCTCGTGTTTCTCAAAGAGTTCTCCCGGCAGATACACATTCGTGTGCGCATCCTTCAAAAGCGCGCACATCTCCTGCAACAGCCGGTAGTATTCCAGCGTGGTCTGCTCGACGCTCGCTCGTGGCAAGAACTCCAGCAGCGTCACATTCCAATCCAACTCCGGCAACCGATCCCAGTATGCGAAGTTGTACTTCGCCTCCGACCAGAACAGCGTCAGCCCCATCACCCGCTCGGCGCTCGTCAAGTCCTGTTTCCCGCTCAGCGCCAGCACATCGGTGCTGAATCGCCCCCACGAGTCCTTGGCGCGCAGCTTCGCCAGCGCCAGCTTCACCGCCGGGTGCGACCTCGCCTTCGACACATGCTTGTCCCGCTCGAGAATCCCCGCCGCAAACGCGTACTGTGCCGGCACCACCCCCGTATCGAACAACTCCCGTTCCCGATCGATCAATGCCGCTACCTTCTCAAACTCCCCGAGCGCGGCATACCCCGACGCCAGTTGCACCACAATGTCCGCTTCCTGATATGGCAGCCATGTGATCTCTGTGCTTGCCGCCTTCGCTTGCTCCGACGTCAGCCATTGAATCAATCGCTCCAGCGTAGCAATCGCATCACGCACCTTTGCCGGGTCCGGCGCGTCACCCTCCAACACCTCACTCGCCCTCCCCCGCTCGGCCTGTTCCCAAGCCCACACCTGCTGCGGCGTGGCATCCGCCGGCGGTGCCGGCTCCGTCGCGTTCGCCGTGCTTGCGAACATCACCGCCGCCATCACCAGCATCGCTGCCTTACGCATTGCAATACTCCAGGCATCCCGGCCCAACTCACAACGTCCGCTGGCCCCATGGCCCGCGTTCGTCACATCTTCTCACCGCGTGTTCACCGAGTCTTGGACGTTTCCTGCGCCGCATCCGCCCGCCGCAACTCGCGGGGCGAGACGCCCATCACCCTCTTGAGCTCTCGGCACATGTGACTCTGATCGCAATACCCCGCCCGCATCGCCACCGTCGCCAGCGGCCACGCCGTTTCTCGCAACATTTCGACAGCAGCCGCCACGCGCTCCCACCGCACCATCCGCGACGGCGTACACCCGACCCGCTTTGCAAAATCACGTCCCAGATGCGAAGCATCGACCCCGAGCTCGCGAGCAACCTGGCCAACTCCTCGGCCCACGCCCAAACACTCGATCGCGCGAACCGCAGCCCGATCGTCAGTTCCACCGCCAACGCCGCGCCCGCACACCAGCTTCGCCAACGTCGCGGCGACGCACTGCTCCGCCCCCCGCGCACGCAAAGCGAGTCGCACGCGCTGTGCCGCGCACATTGCCTCCGCCTGTGTCACGCGCAGCAACCCAGCCGCATCGTTGCCGCCGACATCCATCAACCACGCCCGATCCATCTCCACGTTGACCGCAAGCGACCCGCCGTCCGCAAAGCGCTGCGCATGCCCCATCCCGCCCGGATGCATCACCGCCGCGCCCTCGCCCGCCCGCCCCCAACCCACGGCCAGGTCCTCGAACCCTCCGCTCAGGATCACGCACAGATTCGGATTGCGATGATCGTGCAGTTTCAGCCTCGCCCCCGGCACATATCGCGTGACTCGCACGACAAATGCTGTCGAGCTCAGCCCCGCCACATCAACCCCCAGAAACTGCCCGCGATTCAGTCTCATGCGTATCAAGATACCGTCGCCCCCACTTTCTGTCGCGCATCCCTCCGCCCCGCACACCCCGATGCGGTCGACCGCGAGCACGGACCTGGCACTTTCCCTGCTGGTCAACGAGCAGACAGGTCTGCTCAACTGAGGTCTGATTCATACCCGCGCGCCACTCTCATTTCATAACACGACCGGTTGGCGCGACACAGCAGTTGTCGTCCGAGGCGTCACCCTCATTGCCGTCGATGACGAACATGCCTGCAACGCACCTCCGTCTCGAAGCCACCGCCAAAGCCGCGCCTCACCTCAGCACCAGCGTCACCGTCACCCGTTGCACAGTTCGGTGCGTTTCGGGCGTCATGCACTGCGAGATCATCGCAAACCCGTTCTTCTGAAGCACGCGAATCGACGGCAGGTTTGTCGCCGAGGCCGTCGCGTAGAGCGGACGGCGTGGAAACTCCGCCAGCATCAACGCGACCGCGCGCGTCGCTATCCCTCGTCCCCAGTACTCGCGCGCGATCCAATACCCGATCGAGTCGGCGCCAGCGTGCGGCGAGATGTTGACCGCGCCAACGACGACGCCGTCGACGAGGATCACGCGCGGCGTGACGCCGGTCACTGTTCCGTTGGCGTCGGCGAGAATCTCTGCCCAGCGAGCCTCAAACGTCGCCCAGTCACGCGGCTTGGTGCCGGCGAGCGCATTCGACGCCTCGTCAAGTTCAAATAAGTGCAGCAGCGGCACATCCGCCGCAGTCGTGAGGCGGAGGCGGACCTGGAGTTGTTCGGGCCGGGACATCGAAGAAGCGTAGTGACCACGAACGCATTGACTCTCATGCTCGATGGTCGCCCACATCGAATCCAGAGAGAGGGAGAGAGGCAGACCGCCCGTCTGCGGTGCAGAACCCTCGCGGCGGCGTGCCGCTGTCGTGCGATACACGCCGAGGCGGCGCTCACCGCGACCGCAGCAGACACTGGAAGACTTCGTCGAGCGGCTTTCCAAACACCCGCGCGATGAGAAAGGCGACCTCCAGCGATGGCGAGTACTTCGCGGCTTCGATCGCGTTGATCGTCTGACGACTGACCCCGACCCGATCGGCGAGGTCTTGCTGGGTCATCTCGCCCGACGCGAATCGCAACGCGCGAATCCTGTTGCTGATCGTGATCTTCTCCGGCTTCATCGGTCACACTCCCCGCCGGTAGTAGACGATCTGGAGCACGAATCCGAGCATCTCCGAGAGCGCCAGCGAAAGCAGCAGGAGGTTCGCGACCCACACGCTCTCGACGCCCGCCACCATGCACGTCACCGCAGCCAGCACGCCCACCGCCGTCAGCCAGCCCGACCGGTGCTCGGCCTTCCACGCGATCAGTCGGTCTCGTTCGTCGCGAGCTTCGACCTTGCTCGTCATCGCCGCGACCGCGTACGCGAAGATCAACAGAAGAACCATTGCGGCGACGGCGACCATGAACAGTGCGGCGAACGCGCTCATCTCGCGCACGCCAGACGCGAGCATGCGCGAGGCGATGACGAAATAGGCACCCAGCCCAATCGTCATCGCCCCGAGTTGGATCCAGACACTCTTTTCTTCAAACGACGCGCTCATCAGTGCTCCCTTCGTGCGTTGGATGTGGTCAATCTCTTTTGACTTCGTGTCAAGTATACATGACATTTGGGGCATGTCAAGTCTACTTGACACGCAACGTGCGGAGATTCTCCAGAAGCCCGTTGTCGCGAGCATCCCGCTCCGCTTTCCCGGCAGTCTCGACGCCCATGCCGACCGCACGCGGCTCCGCGTCTACCGTCCCTGCATGACTCGACTCTCACTCGCGATACTCATTCTGCTTCACTGCGGCGTCCTTTGCTCTTTCGCCGTCGCCGCGGCTCCGAACGCCAACGACGAGCCGAGCAAGCCCACCCCCACCGTTTTCTCAAAGACGACAGGCCCGCTGCGCATCGCCATCGTCGGCATGGTGCATGGGCACGTCGAAGGCCTGCTGTGGCAGGCATCGCAACGGACCGATCTCCAGATCGTCGGCGTGTACGAGCCGAATCGCGATCTCTTTGATCGACTGGCCGCCAAGTACAAGCTCGATCCCTCGCTCCACCACGCGTCATTGCCAGGGATGCTCGACGCGACGAAGCCCGAGGCCGTCAGCGTGATGGGCGCGGTCGCGGAACATCGTGCCGCCGTCGAAACCTGCGCGCCGCGCGGCGTGCATCTGCTGGTCGAAAAACCGCTCGCCTTCTCCGCCGACGACGCGAGTCGCATCGAGGCCCTCGCGCGACAGCACGGCGTACTCGTGCTCACCAACTTTGAGACCAGTTGGTACGCCTCGGTGCGAGAGGCCCATCGCCTTGTGAAGTCCGGCGATCACGCCCCGATCCGGCGCATGGTCTTTCGTCACGGGCACAAGGGCCCGCGAGAGATCGGCTGCTCACCCGAGTTCCTCGATTGGCTCACCGACCCGGTTTCCAACGGCGGCGGTGCGGTCGTCGATTTCGGCTGCTATGGCGCCGTGCTCGCCACTTGGCTGATGGGCGGCCAGCGTCCGACGAGCATCGTCGCGAGTCGCTCGACACTCAAGCCCGCTCTCTATCCGCGCGTCGACGACGACGCGACGATTGTGCTGACCTATCCCGACGCGACTGCGGTGATTCAAGCATCATGGGCGTGGACGCACGACAACAAGGAGATGGACCTGCACACCGAACGCGGCTCGATTCACGCGGCCAAGTGGGATGAACTCAGCGTGCGCGAAGAGAACCTTCCGGCAAAAGCCTTGACGCCGCCCGCAAAGCCCGACCACCTGAAGGATGAATGGACGTATCTGCGGCATGTCGTCCGCGGCGAGTGCGACGTCGACCCACTTTCGAGTCTGGAGTACAACGTCATCGTTGCCGAGATTTTGGATGCGGCGCGCAAGACCGAGCACACGCACGCGGAGCGATGACTCTCGTTGGCACATCACACACACCGACGATCGTTGCGCTGTGTGTCACGTTGAACCCTCAGAAGTTCCGCCTACCGATCGCTCGAGGTTCATGCCAACTCCAGTGTCAGCGTCTCGGACGCGAGGTACCGCTCGGTCTCGGGCGTGTGCTCTCGCCCGATCACCACGAATCCATGCCGCTCAAGTGCGCGGCGAGACGCGATGTTCTGGGCTACCACATGGGCCCAGATGGGGCGAGTGCGCACTTCGGCGAGCAGTAGACCGATGGCATGGGTCGCGATGCCGCGCCCCCATCGGTCGCGCACGACGCGATAGCCGATGAAGTCGCGACCGTCCAGCTTGAAGGCGCCGATCGCGCCGACGAAGACGCCGCCCTGGAGGATCACGCGAGCGGTGATCGTCGGATCGCTGAGGTTTTGCGCCCACTCAACGACATACACATTACGCGCACGCGGCTTGGTGCCCGCCATGTCGCAGCCCAGCTGATCGGATTGCAGCGCAAACATCGCGTCGAGATCCGACTCCCGCGTGGGTCGAAGCGTCACGAGTTCCGCGGCGTCTTCTGGCATGAGTGGTCACCGATCGTCAACGGTTCTGACATGAGCCCATGCGCCCGCCGCAACCGCAGTGGTTGGACTTGGGTTCGCTGCCGTCAACAACTCGAGCCTTGAAGCCCGCGTCGTCGATTGCCGACACGAGCGTCTCACCACACACGCCCGCGGCGGCGTCGACCAGTGCCGCGCCGACGCGAACAGCGAGTACGCGCACACCCGGCACACCCGCCAGCGCGTCCTTCACCGCCCCGACACAGTGCGCGCAGGACATTCCCTCGATCGCGATGGCAACGGGACGCGACACGGCGGTGGCTGGATCCATGCGATGACTCCTCGTGCGAACGATCCATAGGACACACGAAGGATATCGCGACGAGCGTTGATTCGTCTTCGCCGGGGCGCGGGCTGGCCGTGGGTCGCGTGGCGACGCGCCGCAGGCCGTGAACGTTCTCCGCAGGCATGAAGACGAAGCGGGAGCCTCGTGCTGAGCACCACTCAACGACGCCGGCGACCGGCGACAACGCCAAGCACACCGAGTGCCGCGGTTGCGCCGGGCGCTGGAATCGTCACCCAGGCGTTGAAGTTCACATGGTCATAGAGATACGACCCGTTGTCGCCGAACGCAATCGAGAGACGATCGCCGGGGTTGAGCAGCGTGAGGCTCGACAGATTGAACGTGTCGAGGCGCGAGTCGGCGGTGCCGCCGAGGAAAATGCTGCCCAGTGACGAAGTGCTGCCGGCGATGGTCGCGTACACGGTGATCGAAACACCGTTGCCCGACAGACCATTGGCGATGAGTTCAGACCGCACATTCATCGCGCCGACCCACGTCGACACCGTCGGTGCGAACACCAGAACGGCGGCAATGCCCGAGCCGGGGTGCGCCCACGCGCCGTCGAACGTTGACGGCCCTGCGGCACCGTTGTCGCTCCCGACGCTCGTACGAATTGAAAGCAGCGGCGTGAAGTGGGGTTGCCCGGGGCTATACCAGTATGTGCCGTCGCTGGTCATCAGCCCGCCGCCAAGCCCTGTCGTGCCGAACCACTCGTTGGTCGCGGCGTTGGGCGTCGACGGATGGGTATCGAGCCAGTCGCGGAAGTTAAGCACGTCGGCCTGAGCCGCGGCACACGAAACGACGGCGAGAACGGTTGCGGTGAGAATTCGGCTGGTCTTCATGCGAGAGAAAATACAACCCTTGCGCGATGATGCAAGCCAAATCCAAGCGGGTGGTTACGAGAATCTGGTTCTCGGACCGAGTACGAAAGGACAGATCGGCTTGACAGCCATGAAACCGATTGCTAGTGTTCACTAACTAATCGCCGGCCGTTGGCCGATGCAGGGCACGAACGCGAGGGTCTCATGACACGTTTCCACACGCTGGTCGCGTTCGTCCTCGCGGCAGTCGCGGCCGCGCTCCTCGGAGGTTGCGTCTGCCTCGAATGTCTCGGACACATACGTCAGGATCAAAGGACTGGCGTCACTTTGAGGAACACGACACTCTACCAGAGCACCGACTCGGGCACCGGTCCGGCACAGGTCGCGGTCTTTGATCGCCCGCGCGTGCTCGTCGCGTACGTCCAGTCGCCAAAGTACGACGCGAGACTCAACACGCTGATCGCCAAACGGGATGCGGCGAAGGCACACGGCGTTCACGATGCCGTGCTCGCGTGCGAGCGCGAAGGCGACGCGATGCAGCGACTCGCTCACCGCCAACTCGCGGGCAAGGCACCCCTTGACACCATCGCCACCGACGACGCGGCGGAGATCGCCGCCAACCCGTACGACACCGACGTCAGACGAATCATCGCTCGCAATGCAATCGAAGACTCCGCGAGAGCCGTCGATGTCACTGCGCGGATCGAGACGGCGATGCAGGCTCAAATCACACAGTCCAACTCACGCCAAAAGGAGAAGCCATGTACGCCGCTCTCACGTCCAAGCCCCTCCCAGTTCAGCCGCTCATGGTCATCCGCTGGCTCGCGCGACTGGCGAGCGTCATCAGTCTCGGCCTGCTCGCACTCTTCGCCACCAGCGACGGCAACTGGCCTAGCGCCTTCGAGTGGGTGCTGCTCGTCTTCTTTCCCGTCGGCATCGCACTCGGCATGGTCGTCGCGTGGTGGCGCGAAGTCCTTGGCGGCGTCATCACGCTCATCAGCCTGATTACGTTCTACGCATTGATATTCGTGCGCGACGGACATGTTCCGACGACGCCGTGGTTCGCGCTCTTCGCATTGCCGGGGTTGGTGCTCATGATCGTGGGCCTGCTCGACGCACGCACAGCGCGCTGAGAGTCGTGCCGAACTCGCCCCGCGAACTCGCACAAAACCCGTCACACCCATCGATCTTGCGATCACTCGCTCCTATAGTCCCGCGGTGGTGTATTTCGCCTGTTTTCTGGGGCGTTTGCGATGCTTGCCACCAACTGGAGGACGCGACACACGCCGAAACTGGTGCTGTGTCTGCGTGAGGGATACGACGCCCGAGCCTTCCTCGCCGATACGATCGCCGGATTGACTGTCGCGGTCATCGCGCTGCCGCTGGCGATGGCTCTGGGAATCGGCAGCATTCCACAGAACGTCGCCGACGAACTCGCCGCGATTCACCCATGGCTCACGCCACCCGCGATGGGACTGTTCACCGCGGTGATCGCCGGCGCGATCATCTCCGCGTTCGGCGGCTCGCGCCATCAGATCGGCGGCCCCACCGCCGCGTTCATGCCTCTGGTGTTCTCGATCTGTGCCCAGCACGGCTATCAAGGCCTCGTCATCGCCACGCTCATGGCTGGCCTCATCATGATCGGTCTTGGTGCCTTCCGCTTCGGCGGCGTGATCAAGTTCGTGCCATATCCCGTCATCGCGGGTTTCACCGCCGGCATCGGCGTCACCATCCTCGCCTCGCAGATCAAAGACTTCTTCGGGCTCACGATCATCAACGCCGAAGGCCGACCCGCGACGATCCCCGCTGAGTTCCTGGGCAAACTGGATGTATTCTGGTCACATCGCGACAGCGTGAGTTGGCACGCGCTGGGCATCGCTCTCGCATCGCTCATCGTTCTCTCCGTGCTGCGTCGGGTCGCGCCCCGGGTTCCGGGCGCGATCGTCGCGGTCGGGCTCAGCGCCGCCGTCGTTCACCTCATGGACTGGGCCCAGGCCCGCGTCGCATTCGACGGCGTCCAGCTTCGCCCGCTCGTCGAAACCATCGGCACACGCTTCGGCGGCATTCCTTCGAACCTGCCCGCGCCCAACGTGCCGGGCGTATCGCTCGCGATGATTCGCGAGTTGATTCCCGCCGCGGGCGCGATTGCATTCCTCGGCGCGATCGAGAGCCTGCTCTCCGCCGTCGTGGCCGACGGCATGACCGGCGATCGCCATCGCTCGGATCAGGAACTCGTCGCGCAAGGGGCTGCGAACATCGCCAGCTCGCTCTTCTTCGGTCTGCCCGCCACGGGCGCAATCGCGCGCACCGCTGCCAACATCCGCAGCGGAGCCCGCACACCGATCGCTGGTGTGCTGCACGCCGTGTTTGTGCTGGCTTTCATGCTCGCGCTTGCCCCGCTGGCAAAGCTCATCCCGCTCGCGAGCCTCGCGGCGATTCTCGTGATGGTCGCATGGAAGGTAAGCGAACTGGAGCACTTCCGCTCGTTGCTCCGCGCCCCCAAGCCCGATGTCGTCGTGCTCCTCACCACGTTCGGCCTCACCGTGCTCTTTGACCTCACGATCGCTGTCGGCACGGGCATCCTGCTCGCCTCAATTCTCTTCATGCGGCGCATGGCCCAGGTCACGACCGTCACCGGCTTGCCCGCGGACATTCAGGAAGAGATCGTCGAGGGCGTTGAGACGCAGCGGCTGGACCCCAAGGACCCCGGCGCGGTGCGCGAACGCCACATCCCCGCCGGCGTCGAGGTGTACGAGATCAACGGCCCGTTCTTCTTCGGCGTGGCAAACAACCTGCGCGATGCCCTCGACATGATCGAGAAGCCGCCAAAGGTCATCATCCTCCGTATGCGCTATGTGCCGCATATCGACGCGACGGGGCTCAACGCCCTCCGTGAGTTCCATCGTCGCTGCATCGCGAATCACACCATGCTGCTGCTCGGCGGCGTCCACGCTCACCCGCTGTTTGAGATGGTCAAGGCCGGCATCGATCAGGAGATCGGGCTGGAGAACATCCACGAGAATCTGGATGACGCCCTCGATCGCGCACGCAACCTCGTCACCGTCATTCAACCGCTGGGCGCAACTTCCGTTCAAGACTGTGCCGCAAGCTGATGTCATGATTCAGGCATGAACATCACCCGACGCGCGTTCTGCACTCTCGTTCCCTGTGTTGTGGCGGGCTGCGCCATTACGCCGCACGCCACGGCAAGCACAATACTGGTCAGCCAGTCGACGGTCCTCAACGCCGCGAACGTTGGCCTCGGCTTCTACTCAAGCAGCCAGGCCCGTCCGACCCGCAACTACAAGCGTGGCGATGATTTCCTGCTGGTCAGCGACTCGAGCATCGGCAAGATTCGTTGGTGGGGACTCAGTGAAGGTCGAGTCTTTGACGACCTCCGCAATTTCAACCAGTACACGCTTGAGATCTTTGAGGGATTCGCGACGAGCGCCGGCCCCCTCCCCGGAGCACGACTCTGGTCGGAATCATTCACACCCACTGCGCTTTCCATCTCCGCCACCGGACGCACTTCTCCCACCAGTGGTGCCGCTGAGTACCGCTACGAAGCCACACTCGCCGCTCCGGTCAACCTCACGGGAGGGAAGAGTTACATCCTCGCGATCAGCGCACGAAGCGCCAACGCTTCCGGCGACGCGTGGCAATGGCAAGATGGCGAGTTCTTCGGCGGCCACGGCGCGAACTTCTCGTACGCCACCGGCACTTGGACCTCGTTCCAAGACACTGACAGTGCGTTCGAGTTGATCGGAACGGTGGTGCCTGTGCCGTCGACCGCTGCCGTACTACTCACGCTCGCGGCCATGCCCGCAGGGCGACGCGTTCGCTCTTCATCGCTCTCGCATAGGCACCCGGTGTAACGCCGAGCACGCGCACAAACCATCGCGTCAGGTGTGCCTGGTCTGAGAATCCGCACGCATGTGCCGCGCGCGTAAGGGAACCGTCGCCCGAAGCGATTCGCTGCGCGGCGTTTGCGAGCCTGAGCCGCCGCTGGTACTCACCCACGCTTACACCATACTGAGCCGAGAACGACCTTGCCAAGTGAGCTCGATGAACACCCGCCAGTGCGGCGAGCCTCTTCAGTGTGACCCCCGGCTCGGCATGGACGTGATCTCGCACCCATTGAAGCCAGCGCACGCCGCGCTCGGGCTTTCGACGCCACGCGTGCGATGCTGCAAGCAACTCGAACGCCAACGCCTCAGCGGCCATCGGCGATGAATCATCCGGGTCGCGAAGTTCCAGCAACAGCCGAGTTCCGATCCCTGCGGCCGTTGCTTGGTCGATCGAGGCATCGACATGCACCGAATCCCCGATGCCGCCACCGACGGCGTCAGCCAGAACATGTGCGCCAAACGCGACATGCATTGTTCGAATACCTGATGGACCCGCACAAAACGAGTGCTCCCGGTCAGGCGCGAACAACTCAACCGTTCCCGGACGCGATTCAACGGCTCGCCCCACGTAGGTGCCGCAGCCGCCGCCCGCGAGGTTGAAATCGATCGCGCCCAGAGCATGGCAGTGAACGCCCTGTTGAAATGACGGGCCATAGTGCTTCAGAGTGATGCGAAAGGGCCCCGCGTCGAGGCGACGCAAGAGGTGCCAATCTGCGTCCTGCGCAGCCACCCGCCGCACGGCAGGCTGAACAACGGCGTGCCCGTGCGACAATCTCTCGGTGGATGCTTCCATCTGGATAGTTCTAGACGCGTTGATCGTCTGTTCGTTCCGCGATTCAGTCAGCGACGCGGCAGGAGCAGAATTCTTGCCTTGCTGGCGCCCAGTCAAAGGCTCGACATCTCGCGCCGCCGCGCCAGCTCCCTTGCACGGCGTGTCCAATCGCCTCGCGGCTCAACCCGTCGCGAACTGCTCAAACCGATGCCAGACTACAGTGGTTCCGAAACGATTTGCACCACGCTGCCCTCACCCAGTTCCACGACACAGCACCGTCCCATCGCTCTGTCGAGCGCGTTCCGAGACCCTCAATGCCCGATCCCGCCACCATCCCTCGCCGCACGTTCGCCATCATCTCCCACCCCGACGCGGGCAAGACCACGCTCACCGAGAAGTTTCTGCTCTACGGCGGCGCGATCGGGCTCGCCGGCTCCGTCACCGCACGCAAAAACCAGCGATCTACCGCTTCCGACTGGATGGAGCTCGAGAAGCAGCGCGGCATCTCCGTCAGTTCGACGCTCCTGCAGTTCGACTACGGCGGCTATCGCGTCAATCTGCTTGACACACCCGGCCACAAGGACTTCTCCGAAGATACCTATCGCGTGCTCACCGCCGTCGATGCGGTGGTGATGGTCATCGACGCGGGCAACGGCGTGGAGTCGCAGACGCGCAAACTCTTTGAAGTCTGCCGCCGGCGCGGCGTGCCGATCTTCACCTTCATGAACAAATGCGATCGCCCGATGCGCTCGCCGCTCGATCTCATCGACGAACTCGAGAAGGTGCTCGGCATCGGCGCGTTCCCCGTCAACTGGCCGATCGGCAACGGCCCGACGTTCAAAGGCGTTTACGACCGCGTGCATCAGCAGATGCACCTGTTTGAACGCACCTCGATGGGCGCGTTCGTCGCGCCGGTCGAAACCGGCGGCCTCGACGATCCGGGCCTTGTCGCCAAACTCGAAGCCCCCGAACACGCCGAGTCACTCGACGAAGTTCGCATGCTCGACGGCGCAGGCGGGCCGGGCGCGGCGTTCGACCCTGCGGCAGTCCTGCGCGGCGAAGTCACCCCTGTCTTCTTCGGCAGCGCGATGAACAACTTTGGCGTTCAGTTGCTCCTCGACGGCTTTCTCAAGCACAGCAGCCCCCCCACCTCGCGCACGTCCTCCGCCGGCGTCATCGAGCCCAGCGACCCGCGCTTCAGCGGCTTTGTCTTCAAGATCCAGGCGAACATGGATCCCAAGCACCGCGATCGCATCGCCTTCCTGCGCGTGGTCTCGGGCAAGTTCGAGCGCGACATGTTCGTCATCCACGCGCAGAGCGGCAAGCGAGTTCGGCTCGGCAACGCCACCAAACTCTTTGGCAATCAGCGAGAGACCGTCGAGGACGCCATCGCTGGCGATGTCGTCGGCCTCGTCGGCAACGATCTCTTCGGCATCGGCGACACGCTCACCGACGATCGCACGATCGTCTACGACGAGATCCCCGAGTTCACGCCCGAGTGCTTCGCCTCGCTGCACAATCCGCAGCCGGGCAACTACAAGAAGTTCAACCTCGGCCTTGAGCAGTTGCTCAAGGAAGGCGTCGCCCGCCGCTTCGAGCCCATCGGCGGCACGCAGAAAATCCCGCTCCTTGCCGCCGTCGGTCCGCTGCAGTTTGAAGTGCTCAGTTATCGCCTGCTGAACGAGTACGGCGCAGAGTCGCGGCTGGAGAACTCGCCGTGGACGATCGCGCGATGGTGGCGCATCCCCGGCCAGCCGCCGCCAAACCCCGGCGAAAGCGACCCGCCGAATCTGCCCGAGACGCCCGACGGCTCTCGTCTCGTGTTTGACGATCGCGCGCGGCCGATGGTCCTTTTCAGCGATCAATGGCCGCTGCGGTTCTTCACCAATCGCAATCCGACAGTGGAACTCTCACCGATCCCCTTCGACAAGCCTGCGGCGATCGAAGCGACGCCTTCATGAAGTCCGCCTCGGGTGGCACGATCAAGAGCTCGAAATGGAACTATTGATCGTGTGAACACTCGCGAGGAATCACCTCGGCACATCGCTCACTCGTCCTCATCCTCCGCGGCATCGGCGGGCTCTTGGATCTCATCGGTGAGCATCCTCGCACACGTCTCGGCCAAGCCGATCATCGCCAGATCAGGCACGATCGTCTCAACGACTTCGTCGTTCTCAAACAGCGAGATCGCGTCACCGCCGGTCGCCACGATCTGCGGATAGCCGCCCTGCAGTTCGGCATATCGCTCCGCGAGCAGACGCACCATGCCCTGCACCGCCGCTCGCACGCCGAGAGTCATCGCGTGGGACGTGTCCTTGCCGACCTCGCCGCGCGACGCATCCGGCGGCGTGAACTTCAGCATCGGCAGCGCGGCCGTCTGTTCGTGCATCGCCCGCAGCATCATGTTCAGCCCCGGCGCGATCGCCCCACCTTGAAAAATGCCCTGCCCATCGATCAGATCGACCGTCACCGCCGTGCCCGCGTCGACCACGACGCACGCCTGCCCCGCCCGCGAATACGCCCCCAGAGACGAGAGCAGGCGATCTTGCCCCACTGTCGAATCATCCTCCAGCGTGTTGACGATGGGCACGTCGAGATCGCGACCGACGCGATACACCTCGCCGACTTCGAGCCCGCCGTGGTGAAGCGCAACCTCCAGCCGATCGGCCAGCGGCTTGTTCACGTCGGCGATCACGACCGCGTCCGCGTTCTCGCGACGGAACCGCTCCAGCACTGCGGTCGCGAGGGCGGCCTCGTCGGCGTTGTCCATCGCCTGACCGTCGAGGACCTGCCTGCCGCGCAACAGGGCCACGCGTGTTCGCGTGTTACCGATGTGTACACCAAGGAATCCGGTCTTGATCGCGTCGTTGTCGCCTGTGCTGGGAGTCATGGGCAAGCCTACGCCGCCCCTTCGCGCGGTCTACCTTATAGAGTCATCCGCAGTGGTCTCGGACTCCAACGCATGCCCAAATGTCAGGCCGACAGCTCGATCGAACGCATCATCGTCGGGAACTTCCAGTTTCCGCTCGGCGTGTATCCCGTCGAAGAGATGACGCCCAAGGCCGGCTACACGATCCAGTTCGAGCCCGCCGACGGCGACGAGAACGGCCATGAATGGGAAGAGTGGCCCGACCGCTACGTCTTTGACATCGTGGTCTCGACCGAACGCCTCGAAGCCCTCTGCCGCTCGCTCTTCGCTCTGATGCCGGGGCGCATCTATCCCATCCTCGACATCCTCGGACACGACGCGTACCGCGAGATCGACCCGTACATCTCCTACGAGTTGATGGGACAGGACCGCCTCGTCGACGCCCTCCGCCGATATCGCGACTTCTTCTTCGAAGACGGCATGTGCGGCTTTGGCGCGATGAGCGAAGAGCCGTTCTTCTATTTCTTCGTTGATGAACACAAGATCGTCACCGTCCGCGCCGACCCCGAGACCAAGGAACGCGTGGAAAAGGTCTTGCAGGCGTTTGATCTGGAGGCGATGGAAGACCCCGCCGGCGCAGACTCCGCCGCCCACGAACATCGCGGCGTGCTCAGCACGCCCGAAGACCGCGCCGAGTTCCTCGGATTTGACGAAATCGTCGAGTTCCTCAAGGACGATTGGCGACTGCTGCTCAACGTCGATGGCGAGACCAATCTCGACGACACCGGGGCCGAACTGGGCCCGACGCCATGGCGCTGCGTCATGAGGATGGACTACGCCGAGGCCCGCCCGAGCCGCTACGCCGAGGTGCTCCTCGTCGCGGAGTCACTCCGCCAGGCCGAGGAACTCTGCCACGACGCGGTGGCAGCCCTCGAAGGCCCGGACGGGATGCCCACCATCGACGAGCCGCTGATGGTGTCCTCCGACCGTCTCACCGGCGAACATCTCTCTGATCTGCTCTCGGATGTGCCCAACTCCAAGGCCAAGGGCCCCAAGAGCCCCGCACTTGAACCCGGTAAAGTCCTGCTGTGCCGATGGTTGGAATAGATCGCCGCACGTCTGACGCTGCACAGGCCCGGCCCATCGCGGTTCCAAACCGCGTGCAAGATTGTGAAAGACCACGAAACGTCGCGCCGCGGATCTGAAGAATTTTCAGCGTCCCTGAAAGTGATTGCATCCCGCGCTTCGGGCCGATCGTACCAATGCATACCGGCCGGTTGCAAAGCATCTCGGCGGACGGTACATTTTCCGCAACGCGGTCTTTGTGGATCGGTCCTTGGCCCGATCCACACGAGAATCGCGGCGGATGCGACGAAGTCCGGGCCGCGTGGCTCGGGCAAGCCGCGCGAAAGCGCCGGGCGTGAGGTCGCGAAAGCCGGACAGCCAAACAGACGATCCGCGCGTGGTGGATGCGGTCTGTGGCCTCAGATTGGACCGTCGTTTTTTGTTCGTGGTTTTGGGTTTAGGGGCGTGCAAGCCCGCTTCGGCTGCGATATCGTCTCCATCCTGTGTCGGTAATCCGTTGATGGCAACGGACACGCGCGACCCGGATGGAAGTGAAGGACTCCGACAACCTCCCGCGGGCACGCGCTTCGCGGGGTGAACGACAGAGGCGAGCGTCGCAGACGCGTCGGCCACGAGGGCCAAAGCGTCCGACCTCGAGAGTACACAGTTTCAGAGCACACCAGACTCTGGGGTACGTGGAGATATGAAGATGCTGAACCGTCCCACCCGTCCGGTCCGCACGCTGTTCACAGCGACGGCGCTCATGACTTGCGCCCAGGCGGCCCTCACCATGCACGCCGCCGGACAGGCCATCGACACCGTCGCCCCCGCCGCGACCACCGCTGGCAAGGCCCTCGACGCCGCCCGCGAGTTTGGAGCCTCAGGCCAGTGGATCAAGGCCCGCAACGTGCTCATCCCGCTCAGCGCGGCCCCTGCGGCCCTGACCGATGCGGAACGCTCGCAACTCTCCACACAGATGGCCGCGATCGACCGAGCCATCCGCTCGGCAGACCAGAACGACATCAGCCTTCAGAAGGCCGAACTGGCAATTGACCAGGGCGACCTTCGCTCCGCCAACCGCCACCTGACCAACGTCATGAACAAGGGCCTCGCCCCTCAGAAGAGCAAGGCCGAGTCGCTGCAGACCCGCGTCGCTGCGGCCCAGTCCAAGGTTGGTCAGACCCTCGACGCCAATCTGGCCCATGCCGCCGAGCAGTTCAAGACCGGTCGTGCAGCCCAGAGCAAGGCGACGCTCGAAGCGATCTTCCGTTCAGGTGTGGCGATGAACGCCGCCCAGACGCGGGCCGCCGAGGACGTGCAGAACAAGATTCTTGAACTCGAGCAGAGTCGCGGCGTGATTGTCAGCGATGCCGCCGCGGGCATGATGCAGCCGGGCGTGGTCAATCGCGACCAGCAACCTGCCCCCGCGAGCGAGCCGGCCCCGGCACCCGCTCCCGCGCCGGCTCCAGCCCCCGAAGCGGCCCCGACGCCAGCCCCCGCGCCGATGGCACAGCCGACCAGCGACGCGATGGCGACCGATGTCGTCGCCGCTGCCCGCAAGGCCGAAGCGATGAACCTGCTCGCCGAGGCGGACAAGGCGTACAACGAGCGTCGACTCAACGAGGCTCAGACCAAGTACAACCGCCTGCTGAGCGCGCATCGCGATGCACTCGCCGCCGATCAGGTCGCGACCGTGAACAACCGTCTGGCCGAGATCAAGCTCCAGATGGGCGCCGGCGGCGCGGATGCGCTGGGTCAGCTCGCGGCCGACCGCGGCCTCGCCAAGCAGCAGAAACTCGCCGAGTTCCAGAATGAACTCGCGCTCTCGCGTCAGGCGTTGGATTCGGGCGACGCCGAGCGTGCCCAGGACTACCTCGCCCGCGCGCAGCTCACGCTCAGCAGCGGGCGCAACCTGTTCGCCGAGAGTGAGTATCAGGGCTATGTGTCGCAGGTGAACGACCGCAAGGCCGAACTCGAAGCCCGGCGCGTCGATCTCGCCAAGAAGCAGGCCGAAGAGCAGGACCGTCAGCGCGCCACCGACGCGGCCAAGGCCAATGCGGCCCGCAGCGCGGAGAAGGAAGCGAAGATCCGCGAGAACATCGATCGCGTCCGCGCCCTTCAGGTCGAGCGCCGTTACGACGAGGCCCTGCAGGCCGTCGATCAGATTCTGTTCCTTGACCCGCTGAACCCGACGGGCCTGCTGCTCAAGGACGTGCTGACCGATACCAAGATTTACGCCGATTTCTCGAAGTTCGAGTTCCGCAAGTGGGCCAACGCGGCCAAGGTCGCCAACGACAATCGCGAGGCGACGATCCCCACCGCCGAAATCATCGACTTCCCATCGGACTGGCCCGAGATCAGCAGCCGTCGCGGCGAACCCGTGACGCTGGCCGAGCCGCCGGAAACGCGCCAGGCGCTCAACCTGCTCCGGACCAAGCGCGTGCCGGTGAACTTCAACGAGAACACGCTCGCGGACGTGATCAACTTCGTTCAGGCCGTCACCCAGCTCAATGTGGATGTCGACTGGCAGAGCCTCGAAGCCGTCAGCATCAACAAGGACACGCCGGTCACGCTGAACCTGCACTCGGTATCGGTCGAGGCGGTGCTCAACCGCGTGCTCGACAAGATCAGCCAGGACGCGGGCTCTGGCGCGGGTTGGGCGATCGAGGACGGCGTGCTCAAGATCGCCTCCAAGGAAGCGATCAACCGCAACACGATCCTCGTCATCTACGACGTGCGCGACCTGCTCGTTGAGGTTCGGGACTTCGCCGACGCCCCCACGTTCGACATCCAGCAGGCTGGCGCGACCGCCGTGCCGTTCACCGCGGGCGGTCAGCAGGACACGCCCGGCCGCACGCTTGACGAACGCACTGACGAACTCGTCACATTGATCCAGCAAACGGTCGCATCCAACGAGTGGAAGGACCAGGGCGGCGACCCCGGCGTCATCACCAAGCTCCGCGGCAATCTGGTCGTCACACAGACGCCCAAGAACCATCGCGCCGTGGCGGCCTTGCTCAGCAAACTCCGTGAAGTCCGCTCGCTGCAGATCAACTGCGAAACCCGCTTCCTCTTGGTCAACCAGAACTTCTACGAGAAGATTGGGTTCGATCTCGACATCTACCTGAACACCGGACAGTTGCGCCAGGGTACCGGCGGTCTCCAGCCTACCACGGGCAACACGACGATCGGCGTGATCGATCAGACGCTTCGTGGCGGCGACTTCTTCAACCCGGACGGCACGATGCGCCGCAACGTCAGCGGTGGCAACTACCCCATCATTGACACCAACGGCGTGATTACCGGCTGGGGCACAATTGGCCCGCAGGGCGTCACCAACGCTTCGTCGTGGTCGCCGGTCGGGAACCGCTCGGGCACCACGGGTATCGTGAACAACCTGCTGACCTCCAAGGACAGCAAGTTCGCCGGTGCCGTCGGCGCAAACCCCGCGCTGGGAATCGCCGGTTCGTTCATGGACGACATCCAGGTCGACTTCATGATTCAGGCGACTCAGGCGGACAAGCGATCGGTGTCGCTCACCGCCCCACGTCTGACCTTCAGCAACGGCCAGCGGGCCTACATCGCCGTCATCAATGAACTCACCTATGTCCAGGACCTCTCGGTCGTGACGTCGACGGGTTCGGCGGCCTTCGATCCGACGCCCGGCACCCTCGTCACCGGTGCCGTGCTCGATGTGACCGGCACGGTCTCGTCCGACCGCCGCTTCGTGACGCTTGAGGTTCGCACTGGCATCTCGCAGCTTGCGAACCTTCGTGCCATCCCGAGCACCGCGACCGTGGCCGGCGAACTGGTCAGTTCCAACGGCGCGACCGCCACCAACGCCGAGTTCCCCGAAGTCAACAAGACCAAGATCAACACCACCGTCACCGTTCCTGATCAGGGCACCGTCCTGCTCGGCGGCCAGCGACTGGTCACCGAGGTCGAGGTTGAGTCGGGCGTCCCCGTGCTTTCCAAGATTCCGATCATCAGCCGCTTCTTCACCAGTTCGGCCAAGTCCAAGGAAGAGCAGACTCTCCTCGTCCTGCTCAAGCCGACCATCCTCATCCAGAACGAAGAAGAGGAGAAGAACTTCCCCGGCCTGATGGACGCCATCAAGACCGGTGCCGGCGCAGGCAACTGATCGCCTGAAATCAACGCCGCGTCTCCAATCGCGGAATCCAGTTCGCTCCCCCCGCCCCGGCCAATCGGGGCGGGTTTCTTTTTGGTCTTGGCGATGGGCCACCGACGCCGGGGCCGCCGATTCACTATGATGGCGCGTCGTGGGTCCGTCGGCGACGGGGTGGTCACCCGTTGCCCGAGTCAGTTGCGTCGCCCGACCGACGCAGGAGTGTTTTCGATGCCCGCTTCCGAGTCCCGCCTTCGTGTGCGCCGCGTGGAGAACGTGACGCAGGTCGAGTTCATCGATCGCAACATCCTCGACGAGGCGAACATCCAGATCATCGGCGAGGAAATCGCCGCGCTGATCGACGCCGAGCCCTCTCCGAGGCTGCTCATCTCCTTCGCAAACGTCGACCATCTTTCCAGCGCTGCGTTGGGAACGCTCATCACGATCCGCACCCGCGTCGAGTCGCGCAAGGGGCAACTCGCATTGGCGAACATCGATCCGCAGATCTACGAGGTCTTTGTCATCACCCGCCTCAACAAACTCTTCCAGATCCACGAGACCACCGAAGAGGCGATGAAAAACTTCCGCTGATCGCGCCCGGGCCGGTTTGCGGTCGCAGTCGTTCCGCCGCTCGTCTCACCATCTGCGAGCCCTCGGCCCCACGAACGTGCCACGCCCCTTGATGCATTTCCCGCTCCAATTCCTCCTCCATCCCCAGGCCGACGCCGCCGGCGGCACGCCGCCTGCGGTCCACTCGGGGCACTCAACGCTCGTGAACGAGCCCGCGCCGATCGAGACGGTGCAGGGGGACATCATGAGCGCGATGGAGCGGCACGGCTACGCCAAAGCCGCTCGGTTCGCGGTCCGGCTCGCGGTGCAGGAGGCGATCGCCAACGCCTTCCATCACGGCCACGAGAAACTCCCGCCGACGCTGCCGATCGACATCGACTACACGATCGACGGTGCGCGGGTCCGCATCACGGTGAAGGACCAGGGCCCGGGCTTCACACCCGCCGAGGTGCCCGACCCGACGCTGGATGAGAACCTCGAAGTGCCCAGCGGGCGCGGCCTTATGCTCATCCGCGCGTACATGTCCGAGGTCCGCCACAACGAGCGTGGCAACGCGGTCGAGATGGTCTTCAAGAAGCCCCCGGCGTAAACCCACCCGCCCTTCGGCTCTCCACACAACTACACGATCCGGCCGTGAGCAGCCCATTTTCGGCGGGCGGTCGCGGTTTACCATTTTGGGTTTGGCGCGGTATACTGCCGTCCGACGGTCCGTTCCTGAGTGTCATGACGCCGAGCAGGAAAGGGATGCACGATGGCCCTTGACCCGTCCGACCGCGCCGCATCGCCCTTGAACGCCGACGACTCGGATGTCGCCGGCGCGACGCTCGTCGAAGGATTCGACGCTCCGATCGCCACGCCCGAATCACGCTCCGCCACTCGACCGACGCGAGTCGTCGCGCGTACTGTCGGCATCGCGACCCGGGCGAGCGGTGCCGGGGCGGCGTTCAACGTCCTGATCGACCGCTGGAAACTCGACGTGCTCGCCACCGATCGCCCCATCGTCATCACCATCGACGGCCCCGCGGGCACTGGCAAGTCCACCGTCGCGCGGGCACTCGCCAAGCGGCTGGGCCTGGACTTCCTCGACACTGGCGCGATGTATCGGGCCGCGGCGGCGATCGCGATCGATCACTCCATCGACATCACGAACCACGCCGAGATCGTCGCCAAGGTGGCCCACGCCGACCTGCACTTTGACTGGACGCAGGATCCGCCGGTGATGCTCGCGTCGGGCAAACCGATCCAGCACCGCCTGCGCGACGCGGACGTCACGCGACTCGTCTCGCCGATCGCGGGGATCAAGCCCCTGCGCGAACTGATGGTCCGCAAGCAGCGGATCATCGCGCATCAGCACCCGCGACTCGTGAGCGAAGGCCGCGATCAAGGGTCGGTCGTGTTCCCCGACGCGGCGGTGAAGTTCTATCTGCACGCCAGCCCGGAAGTCCGCGGGCGTCGGCGCTACGACCAGTTGCTCAGCGGCGGCCAGAGCGCGGACCTTGAACGACTCATCGCCGAGATCATCGATCGCGACCACAGCGATTCAACCCGCAGCGACGGCCCGCTGATCTGCCCCGACGACGCACAGGTCGTCGACACCTCCAACCTCGAGTTCGCCGAGGTGGTGTCCCTTTTGGAGCAAGAGGTCTACGACCGCGTGGGCGTTTGATTCGGATCGGCGTCCCAAAGGAGGCCTCTCATGGTGGCCGAACCTCTGGGGCGGGCCACTGAGCCCATGAAAACAAGCGATTTTCGGCCCGGCTCGGAGATCCGGGCCACCGAAGGCACGCCCGAGATTGACCGGCGAGCCGTATGAGGCATTTCTTCTGAAGCGATGCCCGTCGCCCCTGTCCCGCTTCGACTTTTCTCTCACGCCTCGCGATCGCGGAAGAGCGCGACGCACGCGGTGTGGCCGTGCAGGAACGCTGTCCCGCCAACGGGCCCGATTTCGCCGCCCGCGAAGAAGCCCGCGAGAGGCAGCGTACGAGAACCCGGCTCGATGGTCGTGCCGCCTTTGCTCAGACTTTCGCCGCCTGGCATCTGCCGAAAAGCCTTGGCCACGCCGCCGGCGTCATGACTCGGCCGATCGAACATCCGACTTCCACGCCCGTTGCACGTCACCAGGAGTGCGCCCGCAGGCGGCTCGTGCAACCTCTGCGCATCCAGCAGCAGCGACAGATCCTCCGACGCGGTCTGCGCGTCGCGATAGTGCAGTTGCACGGTCTGCCCGGCACGGAGCAAGTCGGCCACCGCGACCGCGCCGAGGTTGCGATCGATGCCAAGCACGCCGCGGATGAGGAAGTCATCGCGCCCGAATCGTTGCTTGTACTCATTGATGACGCGCCCGACAAACAGCCCGCCCTGAAGCTTCGAACGCTCGGGCTCTTCGAGTTCCTCGATCATCTCCTGCACCACGGCGACTGCGTTGCGTCCTCCGAGTTCGAGGATCACGTTGCCGCGCACTTTGGTGATCACGAGGGGGCGGCCGAAAGGTCGACAGCCTTGGCTAATAAGCGTGTCCACACGCACCGGGCCCGAAAGCGTCACACCCACGAGCCCCGATCGTGACACATGGTTGTTGGCGATGAGGATGTTGCCGCCCGGAGCCCGCCCGCCCGACGCAAGACCACCGAGCACCGGCGGCAACGGATCACGCCACCCCGCGCTCGTCGGCGCATCCTCGTCGGCGCTGGTTGGTCGCGATTCTTGCACGCCGCGCCGGATCGCCGAGTTGATCGTCCCAAGCAGGCCGCCGACGGGCACGGTGAACGGATCGGCGAAGAGGAAGACCGCGCGGGAGTCGGGCCCAATCCCCATCTCGCCGGCGATCGCACGTTCGATTTCGGGCGTCGACTCGGCGACCGGAAGCATCGTCTCGCCGGTGAAGACCTTGAGGCCGGTGCCGGGCATGCGGCACAGGAGCAGCGACATTCCCGCCGTGCGTTCAATCTCGGTGTCGCCGCCAATGACGCCCTCGGCCGAAACGCCGATGAGCACGCGTGCCCCGACCTGATCGCGGATCATCTCCGCGCACGCGGCAATCTTGTCCAGATGTTGTGGCGTGTAGAACAGAAACGCCAGATCGGCCGGGCGTTTCTCCAGCCCTTCGTGCGCGACTTCGAGCGCGTGGCGTGCCGCCACCAGCGAATCCACGTGCGTGGAAAGCCCGTGGCCGAAACGAAGTTGTGAAGCGACCAGCGTCACGACGGGACCAGTGTATCAGGGCTGTCAAGATTCCCGAAATGCTTGTAAAACGCGCTGTTTCCGGCGGGAAAGAATCTCGCTGCCTACTGCTTCGGAATCGTCTGCAGCGTGTAGTAGGCGGTCGGATGGAGAAGCCCCGGCTTCTCACCGCCTTCGCCTGCCTCCGCTGCGCGGACGCCGGGCATGTTCAGTTCATGCACAAAGCCCATGCCGCCGTCACGGAGGCCGTCGACCTTGAGACGCACCACGGTCGGGGACTCGACGATCGGCGTGACAGCGCAGGGCTTGGTGTCCATCTCCGCCGAGCCGTAGGCCGCGTGATACTCGTAGGTGTAACTCGTCATGACATACGACGCCGGGTCGCTCGCCGTCGCGGCATCCACGGGCTTGGTGAAGGTGAGCCTGAAGCCGTCGGGCGTCGCGTTCATCGTCAGCACTTCGAAGGGCACGAGTCCCGACCACTTCATGCGCTCGACGCCGTAGCGATTGCGGCCAATTGAGCCCCAGCCGCGATCGGTCTGGCCGATGAACATCGAGCCGTCCTCGCCCCACGCCAGACGATTCACGCCGCACTGAAGCCCCTTGCGGAACGGGAACGCCGCACCTTGGTAGAGCGTGCGTCCGTCGCGTCCTATGACCTTCTCCAATGCGACGCGCATGACGAGGCAGTGGGTCTGGTCGCCGACGAAGACTTGCCCGGAGAATGGGCCGAACGCGCCGGGCTTGGGGTCGACGCTGGCATGGGTGTCGCGCCAATCGTCGGGCGTGCGTGCGTAGAGGAAATCCGCCGCCGATTGCCCCAGTTTCTGATACGGGAACCAGATCGCGGCTGGCTGGATCGGCGGCTCGGGGTCGCCGGGGTTTCGTCCCTCTCTCCATCGCAGCCCCGCCGGGTGTCCGACAAACGCGCCGGGCTCGAGTAGGCTCATGCGGTTGGTTCCGACGTAATCGCCCTGATTATCAAGGTAAAACATGCTCCCGTCGGCGAACATGCCGATGCCGTTGGGCGAGCGCAAGCCGTCGCACACGGGCACCATCTGGCCCTTGGGCGTGATCTTCAAAGCCCAGCCGCGATACGGGGCGACGGACTTGCCGAGCGAGCCGCAGAACCCGACATTGAGCGTGACCCACGCGTTGCCTTCGCGGTCGAACTTGGGTCCGAAGGCGAACTCATGGTAGTTGCCGCTCACGCCCCAATCGTCGTTGAAGGTCTCATACCGATCGGCCTTGTCGTCGTTGTCGTCGTCGGTGAGGCGGGTGAGTTCGCCACGCTGCACGCAGTAGACGCTGACGCGCCGGCCTTCGACGTCGCCGATACCCTCGCGGCGCACCGCGAGCCCGAGCGGCTCGTGCAGGCCGCTGGCGAACAGCGTGAACTTGGGCTTCAGAGGCGGCTCTTCGCTCGCGTTGTTGATGATCCAGACCTCGCCGCGTCGCGTGCACACGATCGGCCTGCCATCGGGCAGCACGTCGAGCCCGCCGACTTCAAGCACCACATCTTCAGGAAGTGGGATCGTGTAGACCGGGTAATACTTCGCCTCGGGCGTCGTGGGGAAATCGACATCGAGGTGGTACGACAGCAACGCGTCAAGGTAACTCTCCAGCGGCGGGCGCAGGTCAATCCGGAACGAGAAGTCGCCTTTGTGCTGGACGATCTTCGCGAGCAGATGATTCACGCCCTTCTTCAGATCAAGCGTCACCTTGTGCTCGCCGATCGTGAGCCCGCGATTGACGTCGGCATCCACGAGCAATCGCCCGTTGAGCCAGAACCGCAGGCCGTCGTCACTGCCCATGCCGACTTCAATCGTCGTGTCGGCGTCAGCCGTCACCTGGGCGTAGCAATACGCAATCGCCTGCTCGATGTACCCCTTTGGGTGCATGCGATTGAAGTTGACGATCCTGCCGCTGATGTCGCCCTGGGCCTCCCACTTCACACCCACGCCCTTCGCGCCGGCGAACGTCCGTGAAAGATCGAAGCCCTCGCCATTGAGCGCGACCTTGTCCATCTCGTCTTCAACAGGCAGTGCTGCCGCGAGCTTGCCCTGCGAGCCGCCTTCGAGAGCGAAGTTGGTCGCGACATGCCACCCGCCCCAGTGCAGCGGGCTCGGGAAGAGTTGGGCCAGCACGGCCTGCTCGGTCTCGTCGCGCGTCGCGAGTTTGCGATACACCGCGGGCCCGATCTTGATCTCCGGCGCCAACGGCTTGGGGTTGCCCGCGCTGGTGACGGCCTGCTGCTGTTGCTGCGGCGTCTGCGGCTCGGGGCGATCCTGCGCCACGACGGTCACAGCCGGGACCACGACAAATGTTGCCACGAAAACCGAGGTCAAGAGTCTGAACGCTCTCATGTTCCCGCTCCCTTGGGTTCGGCCTTCGGGTCTGGCTTGTCGACCGGCCGTGGCTTGTCTGCGGGTTTGGGCGCGGGGGCGGGCGTCGCCGCCTGCGCCCGCCCCACCGTCAGGGTGATGATCACATCATTCATGTTCTTCGGTACGACCTTGATGAGACGTCGTCCATCGAGTTCGATCTTCGTCGCTTCGCCATTGTCGACCCGCGCGACATCCGCGTCTGGCCCGGCGTTCACCCAGATCGGCGTGCCCGCGTGTCGCGACACCGTGAACCGCCGCGCGAACAACCGCCCCTTCGTCTGCGTCGGACCGACCCATTCTCGCACCTCGACGAATCCATCACCGACCTTGAGCCACTGCACGAAGCTCGGCTCTCGCTTGGTGTTGAGTTCGTAGCCCTTGAAGCGCGTGCCCGCCGCGGCACCCAGCGCGTCGGGCCACGACGTCATCTCGTTCGCGACCAGAATCGCGGGGCCTTGCGGCGCGGTCCAGACCTCGGGCCCTTGTCCGTCAGCCTTCATGCCGCCGCGTCCGCGCCACGCGCTGCTCGCATCGACGAAGTCGCCGGTCCACGCATCGCGCAGTCGCACCTGTTCGGCATCAAAGCCAAAGTGCGGTCCGCCGGGATACCCAACCGCGATGCCGCGACTTCCAGCGTCCTTCAAGAAGGTCCTGAACACCATCGGCGTACCGGCGGGCTTGAGCGCGAGTCCTTCGTCGGTCTTGACGCCCTCGGGCAACGCCGCGAACTCGCCCTGCTGGAAATATGCCCAGAGTGCTTCGATCTGCTTGTTCTGTTCGCCGCCCAGGATCGTCGTCGCCGCGCTCGTGCCGGGCGCCCAGAACGCGGGCATGCGCGTGCCGGGCTTGAATCGCGACGGCGCGTGCGCATAGGACGTGAACCACGAAAGCCTCAGTCGTTCGCCGAACCCGGTGATTGACGGCCCCGGGGTGCCCGCGGGCGCGTGATCGCCAAACACATGACACGAAATGCAGTTCAGCCCCTTCTCGCCGACGATCGCTCGCCCCGCCGCCGCCAACTCCGGTGCCGCCGCGGGCTCAGGTTCCTGCACGTCGGGCGCAATGCCTTCGATTCTTGCGAGATGCTCGGCCATTGCTCCCAGATTCTGCGCGCCGAACTGCGGCATGCGCGTCGCCATGTACGGTCGGGCCACGCCGCCGTCGTGCAGCACCTGTCGCAGCCACTGCGTCGTCAACTTCCAGCCGGCATTCGTCAATCGCGGCGGAATCCGCCCTTCATTCCCGAGTTCCACATCGTTGAGCGTCGTGAAGTACGGCCACAGCGACTCGTCCGCGCCGCCGACGCCGTCTTTGGTATGGCACGCACGACAGTTGAGGGCGACGAAGATCGCCTCGCCCTTCTCCAGCGGCGCATCCTGCGTCGCGCCCGGCAACGTCTTGATCGCCGTGGCCAGCGCACGTCGGTCAGCGTCCCTCAGCGTGTAGCGAGGCGTCGCGCGATCCGCCGGATCAAGACACCCGCCATACGCCCCAGCCCGCGCCGCGAGTTCCTTCAGCGGCGTCCCGCGCACCGCCACGTCAAGCCGCGGCGAGTTCGACCCCATCTCGTGGCACGCGCTGCAACCGTGAGAGACAAACGCCGCTTTGCCGCTCTCCACCTTCGCCTTGTCGATCACAAGCGGTTCGCGGGCGACCGGCCCGCCCGTCGCGTCCCGCGCGGTCCATGAATGAACGAGATAGTTCGCAAGCAAGTCCGCATCCTCGGGCCCAAGCTTCATGTTCGGCATGCGCCCCGACGGGTGCGCCTTGAGCGGGTCACGCAGAAACTCACTGAGCGCGACCGGTCGCCACTTGCCGATCAGATCGCCAAACGGCGCGGGCACATTCGCCTTGGGCAGTTCGCTCGCTTGCGAAGGGTTCTCAAGCGCGTCCGACGGCGGCGTCAGCGGGCCGTGGCACGCCACGCACCCGACCTGATGAAAGATCCGCTTGCCCGCCTCGAGCACCGGCCGCTCGTTCGCCACCGGCTGATTGTCGTCGCTCGCCGTGTAGTACGCCGCAACGAGGAAATGCGTGATCGCCTCGGCGTCAATCGCGTGCGCGCCGTCACCATGACCCGCGTGTTCCCCCTCGCCTCCCACAGGGTGAAGCGTCGGCATGCCGCAACCGGGCTTGACGCCCTGCGGATCCGCGATCCACTTCATCAGCCATTGCGGACTGGCACGCCGCCCAATTTCCTCCAGCAGCGGCGCTCTGCGGCTCGTGACAAGCGCCGCGCTCTCCGCGTCCGGCGCATGGCACGCGACGCAGTTGAGTTCGCCAAGCAGCACGCGCCCTCGCTCCGCATCCAGCGACGCCGCCACTGCGTCGGCGGCAAACTTCGGCACAGTCGCGCTCTCGGTTGGAATCGGCTCCGCCCGAAACCCCGGCGATTCGCCTTCTCGCTTTCGCTCCCACATCGTCCGCAGGCGGCACGCCGCATCACCCCGTCGCGTGAACTTCACGCTCAGCGTGATTGGCCCTTGCGGCAGCACGACCCACTCGCCGCCGACCGTGCCGTCGGCGGCGGAATTGAACTTCGCCACGGGCTCCGCGAGGTTGGGTCGCAGCGCGGTAAACGCCGCCCCACCGCCAGCAACTTCAACGAAGAAGCGATAGGTCCCGGCATCGACCACGTTCAGCGTGGTTGTGAAGGTCGCGCTCTGGCCCGCGGCACTCACCGTTGACGAGAGACTCTGTCCCTTGTCGATCGCGAATGCGGCGAAGGGCACATGCCGCGCGGCTTCCGCCCCCGCCCCTCGTTCCGTCGCAGACCCCGTGCCGCGCACCACCATCGCCCACCCCGGCGGCAGCGGGCCGGAGTATGACGCTGGCACGACGCGCGTCGGCGTCGAGGGTGCGACGGGCGACTTGGCGGACTCGGGTGCCTTGCGATCGCACGCGCCGAGCATGAGCCCCAGAAGCAGCGACGCGGAGCCGACCACGCGAGCGACGCCCCGGACGTCGCGAAGAGTGAACATGACGAAACTCCAAGTCATACGGACAAGCCGCCCGTCAGCAGCGGCGGGGGCGCCAGCCTACCGCAAACGTGCGATACGGGGAGTACTGAAATCGTGCCGCATGGCGAGCGAACCCTACCGCAACTGCTTGCTCAGTTCGTCCATCACCCGCTGCTTGGCTTGCATCAGCGGCAGTTCAAGTCGCGCGCCGGCGGCGTGGACGTGCCCGCCGCCGCCCATCGTCTTGGCCGCCGCGTTGACATCGACAAACCCCGGGCCAGCCTTGGAGCGCATGCTGATCTTGGTGACGACGGTGCCGGGGCGACCGTACTCCTTGCCATCGACTTCGGAGAGGACAGCGACGACGCGGACGCTTTCGACGCTGTTGCAGTAGTCGGTGAAGCCGCCCGAATCGCCCGACTCTGTGCCGGTGTCGGCGAAGTCCTGGCGCGAGAGCGTCATCACGGCGACGCGGTCTCGCTCGGCGAAGGTGAGGTTGGCCAGCGCCCGCGCGAGGAGTTTGAGCCGCGCGGGGCGATCGCGCTGCTCGATGAACTGATAGAGGTTGGAGTGATTGACGCCTGCTTCAAGGAGCGTGGCGGCGGCCCGCATCACGCCCGGGGAGACGTTGCTGTGCTTGAACCAGCCCGTGTCGGTGGCGATACCCAGATACAGGGCCTGCGCGACCTCGCCGGGGAGTTTCGCCGCACTTTCCAGACCGAGGATGAGGCGGCAGAGTTCCATGGCGATCTGACACGCGGCGGCCGCCGAAGTTTCAACGACGCGGCGAGCGGCGACTTCGGGATCGCCCTGCACATGGTGATCCAGCAGCACCGCGCGATCCGCACGCGGACGCAGCCACTCCTGCACGTGCTCAAGTTGCGTCCACGAGCCCGTGTCGACGATGACGATCGCATCGGGCTCGGGCATGTCCGCGATCTCGTGGTCTTCGGGCAACAGGTAGTTGTCGTGGCCGATGATCCCCGCGCTCCACGGCGGCTGGGGGCCGAAGTACCACGGCGTCGCGGGCGCAGGCATGGAGACGCCGATTTTGAGGCTCTCCACGCGGGCCCGCAGGTTGAGGGCGCGTGCCACCGCAAGACTGCTGCCCAGCGCATCGCCGTCGGGCTTGCTGTGCGTGAGCACCACCACCTTGCGCTTGTTCACGAGGAACGCGGCGATCTCCGCGAGCGAACTGTTGGTGCCCCACTTCTCATTCATCTCTCACGCTCCCGCGCTGACGGTCAACACACCCACGCGATCCGATGCCGCCACGCCTTCACTGGTTGCTCGTTCGCGGACATCCCAGCGGCGCACGGCGTCGCCGGCCCGGCAGAGGTCACGGGCGAGCTGCTGCTTCAGAGCCTCGACGCCGGAGAACTTCACCTGATCGCGCAACCACGCGACAAAGCCGAGTCGCAGTCGCCAGCCGTAGTCGCCGATGGGCATCTCTCGCCGCGCCACGCCCGCATCGTCGAGGAGCAAGGCTTCAACTCGGCGCTCAAGGCCGTTGAACGTCGGGCGCGTGCCGATATTGACGGCCGCAGCGCAGGTCGGCCCGTCGGGGAGCGACGCGATGGCGGCGTACACACCGTCGGCGGGAAGCAGGACCTCGTCGGCGGCCTGGAACAGATTGGCGGTGGGGAAACCGATGGTGCGTCCGCGCTGGTCGCCGCTGGTGACGACGCCGTCAATCTCGTGCGGGCGGCCGAGCACGGCGGCGGCGTCGCGCACGCGTCCGCCCTGCACCAGCCAGCGCGTGATCGAACTCGACGCCGTGACAATGAGTTGGTCGTCGAGTGCGACTTCGACTGGCGGCACAATGTCGACGAGGAATCGCTTGGCCTCGGGCATCGACGCGCCGAGATCGGCAAGCGTGCGGACGTTGCCGCCGCGACCGGAGCCGAAGTGGAAGTCGGAGCCCTCGACGATGAAGGCCGGCGAAAACGTGTCGACAAGCCACGACGCGAACTCGGCGGGAGAGCGAGAGAGCGTTTGCTGGTCGGGGCGGAGTTGGACCACCTCGTCGGCGCCGGCGATGCTGAGCAGTTCGGCCCGACGCTCGAAACGCGACAGACGGGCGGGCGCGACGGCCGGACGAAGTTTCGTCAGCGGATGAGGGTCAAAAGCGAGTGCGATCACCCGCCCACGTACGGGCGAACCGGGGGTGTCGGCCAGAGCGCGGGCGCGGCGGATGAGCGCGGCGTGCCCGACATGCACGCCGTCAAAGTTGCCAATGCTCAGCACCGTCCGCGGAGTCATGAGGGCAAGGGTAGCAGAGCGAGGAGGTGACAACTCTGTACGGGCGACGAACCGAAACGCCGCCCGCCGCGAATGGCAATGATGTGGGCATGACCGGTCCGCCAACACGCTTGAGGTCGATCCTGCCGCGCGCGACTGTTCGCGCGGGGATGGTGGCCTGCGCGTGCGCCGTCTTGACCGGCTGCGGCGGCAGGCCTGTGAGCGATGGCGGAGACGGCGTGCCGCGACCGCTCGGGACCATTGAGCCCGCAGGCTGGATTGGGGATAACGGGCTGGAACTGCGTCGCTGGACCATCAATCCGGCGAAGCACGCGCCGGGGCCAGAGTTGTTCACCTATGAGCCGCGACCAGTGGCGGCGTCGCCTGAAGTGCTCGCGGCGTGGCGACGGGCCGGGCTGCGGGTTCTGAGCGTGCCGACCGTCGAACTTGATGCGCTGCGTGGAAATCTGAAGGCGATCGGGGCGACGGAGACGGAGTGGCTGGGCGAGCAGCCGCGCTGGAGCCCATTGGCGCAAGGCCCGATCGCGGCGTCGCGGCTGGATTACGTCGGGCCAGACGGCGGCGACTTCTTGAACAACGAAAGACCGCGGCTGTTGATTCGGTGTTGGGCCCAGACCGCCGAGGACGACGCGGGGCAGCCGATCACCGTGTTGCGGGCCGAGATCGCCGCCCAGATGGCGCGGGAATCGTCGGCGTGGAACTTGGCGGCTTCCGCGTGGGGCGGGGCCGAGGGCCGGGTACACGAGACGATGACACTGCGGACGCGGATGCGCGAGGGCGACGCGCTGGTGATCATCGCAGAGCGACCGGACGTGTCGTGGGCGGCACAGTCAGCGGTTCCGCCGGGTGAAGTACCGCCGGAGGCGAGAACGGAGCCGCTGGGCCCGTCGACAAATCCAGACGGGCCGCAGGATCCGTTCGTCACACCGACGTTGGGGGAGTTGCTTCTCACCCAAGGAAACCCCGGAAGTGCGGCGGGAACGCGCACAGTGCTTGCGTTGGTACCGCGGACACGAACACCAGGGACCGTGCCTCGCGGAGCTTCGGGTTCGTACCGACCGAACGCGGCGCAAAGCCCGTCGCGGTAGCGCAACTCGCAATCACACGATTTTTTGGGATTTCGCGGCCGTTTCGCACACGGCTGTGGAATTCCCTTGACGTACGGGTTGGGATGGGCTATCTTGTACCAAACAAATGTGTGGATTTCTGATAGGAACCTACCCCGCCGAACCGATCAAGTGAGTATCATTCGTTTGGGTACTGCACGACGCACAGCAGGATTCGCGGAAGAAAATCTCGGATGCATCGCATGTTTCGGTTGGATGTGGTAAAACGATGTGACCGGGTGAAAGTCGGTGGTCGTGTGGAGTTGGTTGCCACGGTGCGTGACGTATCACGCGTGAACGACCCGTGGCAGTGAGAAGTGAGCCGTGTCCGGTGTGCGAAGTGCGAGAGCATTGAGCATGAGCGCGAACGCCGAACAACCTGTGGTGAGCCTCGGGCCGGGCGGCGAGTTTGTGCGCCAGTATCAGGCCGAGCCGGGCACGAGCGGGTTGCGCTTGGTGTGGGCTTGGGTGACGGGGCGCGCGGAGGCAGAGGGCTCAGCGGGCCCGGCGAGCAGTCGACTCGGTCTGGCCCACGCGTGTGAGCGGGCACTGAATGAACAAGTCGATCGCCTCGGCGCGGTCGCCAGAACGCAACTTGGGCACGTCGGCGCAGAGTCGGGCACTCGACCGCAGGCCAGCGGCGGCGGGATTGCTGAGTCTGGCGCGACATCTGGGTGGTCGGCACCAAAGGCCAAGGCAAAGCCGCGGGCCGAAGCGGCGACCGGGGCCGCGAGAACGCAGAAACGTCGTGGGCGGCGTGCTTCGGGCACGTCGGGCCACAGTCCATCGTCGCCGCGCGGGACTGGAAACCCCGCGTCGGCAGGTCTTCCCCCTCGAGGAGAAACGTCGAATGAATCTGACCCCAAAGCAACTGAGAATTCTGCAACTGATCCGGGACTGGCGCGTGCGTCGGGGCTACTCGCCGACGATGCAGGAACTGGCGGACGAGATCGGTGTGAGCAAGGTGACGGTGTTCGAGCACGTCGAGGCCCTGATCAAGAAGGGAGCGCTGGTTCGGGAGCCGAACAAGGCGCGCTCTTTGTCGATCGCTGAGGGGATCGCGGTGCCAGATGAGTCGCGGCCGATGCGGTTCCCGCTCGTCGGGAAGATCGCGGCGGGCAACCCGATCGAGCGAGTCGAAAACGTCGACGAGATCGACCTGACCGAGATCCTGGGCGCACGCCCGGGTCGCTCGGCGGATTCGACCTTCGCGCTCAAGGTCGAAGGCGACTCGATGCGCGACGAGGGCATCCTCGACGGCGACTTCGTGCTGATCGAACGCACGCAACTGGCGCAGAACGGCGATCGTGTGGTCGCGCTGCTTCCGGATGGGTCGACCACGCTCAAGACGTTCTTCAAGGAAGACGACCACATCCGGCTCCAGCCGGCGAATCCGGCCTTTGACCCGATCCGCGTCAAGTTCTGCCAGGTGCAGGGCGTGGTGAAGGGCGTCGTCCGCCGCTACGGACGGTGACGCGCCGCCGCGTGCGACCGCTCGAACCGGTCTCACGCGCGTAGGGTGTTGACCTGAGGGGTGGCTTTCCAGGCGCCGCGGGCTTGTACGTCCGCGGCGTTTTCTTTTTTCGGCATGACTTTGGGGCCAGTGGCGGCGTGCCGGATTGACGATTCGCACGATTGTGATAGTCTGGGCCGCGACGCGGTTCTCGGGCGTGCCGATGCGGCGTGCCGCCGTGTGGGGTGGTTCTGCGATGGGTGCCGAAAACGCACCGGAATCGGAGGTCGATATGCGTCTGACGAAGGCAATCGTGTCCAAGATCGCGCTGGGTTCGATCATCCTCGCCGCGGCGGTGACCGCGACGACGGCGCTCGCGGCCGGTCCTGCCGGCGGCAAGGGCTGCGGCCCTCGCAACTGTCTGGACGTGTGGCGCCCGGTGCTGTGCCCCAACGGGCAAATCTACAGCAACGACTGCTACGCGGCCCGCGCGTGCCAGACCGGCTGCACTCCCGCCGGCGCGATCTGAGCATCGAGATCAATCTGAGAGTCGAAGGCCCGCCGGCAGACGCTGGCGGGTTTTTCTTTGCGACGCGTGAGCGTCATGGGCTGACGGTGGATTGGCTGATACGGAAGACATGGCCGTCGGGATGGCGGACGTGCATTTCGCGGACGCCCCATGGCTCGTTGGTGGGCGGGTGGGTGATGTCGAGGCCGGCGGCGAGGCACCGCGTGTGGACGTCATCGACGCTCATGACCCACAGGCTTATCCACACGCCCTTGTCCATCGTGTCGTCTTGGCCAGGCCCGCCGCCGGTCAAGGTGTTGGGGCCGCGACCGCGTGCGCCTTGGCCGTCACGGCAGAGGAAGATTTCACATTCGCCGGCACCGACCGCGCCGAAACTCGGAGGTGAGCCCCAGTCCCAGCACTTGCGCCAGCCCAGGGCTTCAAACCATGCGAAGGAAAGGGCGAGATCAGAGACGTTGAGGATGGGCGTGAGGTGCGAGACTCGCATCAGCGGCGGCGATGGCGCGGATGAAGGCGGTTGGTGCGGGGCATAGTGGGCGACGGCGCGGATGACTTTGCGATCTGGGGCAAAGAAAAGCGTTTCGCAGACAGCGATATCTTGTACGGAGAGGTAACGGAGGACGATGCTGTCGACGCCGACGGTGGTGCCGAGCGGGATCAAGGAGAGGTCGGGGAACTTCTTGAGGGCGGCGGACCAGTAGGCGCGGAGTGCGGGCTTGCCGCGCAGTGTGCCGCTGGATTCGGCGGTGATGGTGGTGATGAACGGGGAAGTGAACTCAATGTTCTCGTGGTAATGGTCGAGCACGGCACCGAGGTCGTGGGCATTCCATGCGCGGAACCAGGCACGGGTGAAGGCGGAGGCGAAGTCGGGAGCGATCATGAGCCGAGGATAACACACGGATGGACGTGACGAGAAAGCCAAGGAATGCACGGGGATCGCGCGTAAAGACCTGAAGCGATTGCGATTGCGCACTGCGCGAAAGTCGAGGATTGACGACAAACCACGCCCGAAAGGGTCGATGAGAACGTGTGCGGGAAGGCGAAAGCCTGAGGGCGCATGTTGTTGTTTGGATGGGCCTCAGGGGTGACGAAGTGGATCAGAAGATCGGACGAGAGAAATCGACGCGGATGGTTCGCCAAGGGCGGGCGCGGTTGGCCGTGGTCGGCGCGGTGTTGGTGGTGCTGAGTGTTCTCTTGGCCGTGATCTCGGCTGTGCTGCTGTGGAACGAGTCATCGCCTCGGCACATCGGCGCGAGCGCAAACCACCTGACGATTGCGCTGATCGTCGTCGACCTTGGGTTGAGCGCGGCGTTGGCGTCGGCGGCGTGGTACCTGCAGGCGCGAATCACGGGGCCATTGGCGCGCGTGGTCGGCGTGGTGCGTGAACGTTCGTGTGGAGCGAACGGAACTCGGATTCCGGCGTTCAGCGCGGAGGTGGGCGAACTCGCTTCCGCGTTGAACACAATGTTTGATGTCGCGGCGGAACGCGACGCGCGATCGCGAGCCCTGACCGATGCGGCACCAGTGCTGATGTGGTCGAGCGACGTGGAAGGCAACTGCGTGTACTTCAACCGCGCATGGCTGGAGTTCACGGGGCACACGCTGGAAGAGGAAGTGGACGGCGGGTGGCTCGCGGGTCTGCACGACGAAGATCGCGAGCGGATTCTGGCGATGTATCTTGCTGCGTTCAAGGATCGGCTGCCGCTGGAGATGGAGTATCGCTTCCGGCGGCGGGACGGCGCGTATCGCGTACTGCTGGATCGCGGTTCGCCGCGATTTGATGAGCACGGCACTTTTATCGGGTACGTCGGCGCGTGCACGGACATCACGGAACTTCGCGCGTCAGAACGCACGGTGACCGAAACGCAGGCGCGGTTCGGACGGCTGGTGGATGCGCTGGCCGAGGGCGTGGTGATGCAGGACACACGCGATCATGTGCTCGCGTGCAATCCGGCCGCGGCGAGGATCCTGGGGCTGACGCGCGAGCAGTTGATGGGTGCGACGTCGATGGACCCGCGCTGGCAGGCGCGGAACGAGCACGGCGAACTCATCACCGGAGAGAATCACCCCTCGATGGTGTCGATCCGCACCGGCGTGCCGCAGCGGAACGTGTTGATGGAGGTCAACAAGGCGGACGGTTCGCGGGTATGGCTGCGGGTGAACTGCGAACTGGTGCGGGATGAACGTGGTGCGATCTGCGGCGTGGTCGCGTCGTTCTCCGACGTGACGGCGGAGCGAGAGGCGATCGTCAAGTTGCAGGAAAGCGAGTGGCGGTTCCGGGCGCTGGTGGAAGGCACGGACATTGTGCTGTGGGAGTTTGATCCGGCGGAGAATAGGTTTACCTATGTCTCGCCGCAGGCGGAGCGATGGGGATACTCGCTGGCGGCGTGGCAGGAGCGTGGATTCTGGGAGGCGACGCTGCACCCGGAGGATCGCGCCACGGCGCTGCAGTTCTGCCACACGGAGACGGTCGCGGGGCGCGACCATCGGTTCCAGTATCGCATGGTCAAGGCGGACGGTGACGTGATGTGGGTCGATGACTTCGTCACGATCGCGAACGGACAGGATGGACGGCGGGTGATGCGCGGCGTTCTGGTGGATGTGACCAAGACGGTGGAACTCAAGGAGCGGGCGGAGGACGCGAGCCGGGCCAAGAGCGAGTTCCTGGCGAACATGAGCCACGAAATTCGTACGCCGCTGACGGCGATTCTGGGGTTCGCGGACTTGCTTCATGAGGATGGAGAAATACAGCTCGCGCCGGACAATCGCTTGCAGCACATCGAGACGATCCGGGCGGCGGGTCAGCACCTGCTGGGGCTGATCAACGACATCCTCGATCTGTCGAAGATCGAGGCGGAACGGATGACGGTCGAGGGCGTGGCGTGCAATCCGGCGGCGATGCTGGCGGATGTGGCGTCGCTGTATCAGGTTCACGCGAAGGGGAAGAACCTCGGGCTCGCGATCGAACTGGCAACGCCGATCCCGGAGCAGATCACAACGGATCCGACGCGACTGCGGCAGATCGTGATGAATCTGGTGGGGAACGCGTGCAAGTTCACAACGCGCGGCGCTGTGACCGTGAGCGCGGGCGTGGCGACCGTGGACGATCGCGCGATGCTGCGGATCGACGTGACGGATACCGGGTCGGGGTTGGACGAGGCGGGTGTGGCAAGACTGTTCAAGCCGTTCACGCAGGCGGACACATCGACCACTCGGCGGTATGGCGGAACGGGATTGGGATTGACGATCTGCAGGCGACTGGCGCACCTCATGGGCGGGTCGGTGTCGCTGGCGTGGACCGATGTGGGCGAGGGTTCGACGTTCAGGGTGGAAGTGCCGCTGGTGGTCGAGGCGGGCACGGCAATGGTCACGTCGCTGGAAGCGATGGAGGCCGCGACCGAATCGACGCGGCGCGACGCGACCCAGGTGCGGTTGAGCGGACGGATTCTCCTGGCGGAGGACGGACCGGACAACCAGCGACTCATCGCGTTCCACCTGCGCAAGGCGGGCGCTGAAGTGACGATTGTGGAGAACGGCGTGCAGGCGCTGGACGCGATCGAGCGCGGCGCGGCGGAGGGGACGCGGTTTGATCTGCTCCTGACGGACATGCAGATGCCGGAGATGGACGGGTACACGCTGGCAAAAACGCTGCGCGAGCGAGGAAGCGGACTCGCGATCGTGGCGATCACGGCGCACGCGATGTCAGGGGATCGCCAGCGATGCCTCGACTCGGGTTGTGACGACTACACCACCAAGCCGATCGATCGGCGCGGTCTGCTGGCGACGTGCGCGAAGTGGATGGGGAAGACATCGAAGCAGATTGTGCGCCGAGAAGACGCACGTGGCGCGGCGGCGTGATGGCTGCCGCCCGCGGGTGATGCGACACTGAACTCAACAGATTGATTGCGGACACGGGGAGCAACGCGCTCTCGCCAAGGTGGCACGCCGCGCTGCGTTCGACGCGGCGTCTTTGCGCCGTGTTCGCATGGCGCAAACGGAATATGAAGACCACGACAAGATCATGTGAAAGTGGTCGGATCGCGCAGGAGTCTTGCGCAATCTGAATGATGGCTTAGCACTGTGAGCTGCACGCGCGAGTACGTTTCGCCCGTCGTAAGTGAGGCCGCGCACGGAGCGTCTCTTCGCCCCGCTTAGGACAGGTCGGAGCACGAGCAGGAGCAGCAGCATGCAGAGGACAAATCGTCTCGCGGGTAGTCAGTCTCGCCAGGGGTCTTCGAGTACGCCCAAGGCGTTCACGCTGATCGAGTTGCTGGTCGTGATCGCGATCATCGCGGTCCTGATCGGAATTCTGCTTCCGTCGCTGGGCAAGGCCCGCGAGGAAGCGCGTTCGATCAAGTGTGGCGTGAACCTCCGCTCGGTGGCGCAGGGATTCAGCGGCTACCAGATCGAGTCGCGCGACTACTACCCCGCCTCGTATGTCTACGGCGACAAAGAAACGGGTACGTCGTGGCGCGTCGTTGATCAGAAGGAAAAGAACGAAATCCCCGCGAACGGATATATCCACTGGTCGGCGACGCTGTTCACCAGCGGCGGGGTGCCGGAAAACGCGTTCGAGTGCCCGACGATGCCCGGTGGCGGCGCGCCTCGCACCAACCCTGGAAACAACGCCTCGGACTGGGCGCCAGGCCAAGTGGACGACGCCGGGCAGACCGCAGCGACCGCCGTGTCCAACTATCCGAAGGACCGTCAGGTTCGTCGCACGGCATACGCCGGCAACGCGGCGATTTTCCCTCGCAACAAGTTCGCCGACGATGGGAAGCCGCGCAAGAACCAGTTCGTCAAGGACGCGGTGATCTCGAATCCGGCTCGCGTGATTCTGGCGACCGAGTTCTTCGCAAAGGACGACGGTCAGTACGATGCCCTCAAGGATCCGCGCGGTGACGGGGCCGAGACGATCAAGAGCCACCGCCCGATCACGCCTTTCAATCACAAGTCGGCGTCGTCGGTGTATGACGCGCCCGCGACGTCGAATCGTCCCGGCTTTGTCTATCCCAACAAGGACCAGTTGCGCCAGAGCGCCCAGTTGGGTCAGTACCTGATCAACGACCCCGACAGCGGGCTCAACGCCGTTGGTCGTCACCACGGCGGCTCGAAGGGTGAGTACGGCGGCGGCGTCAACTTCAGCTTCGTCGATGGACACGTCGAGCGCATGAACGTCGTTGACAGCGTGAAGAAGCGCCTCTGGGGTGACCGGTTCTACAGCCTGACGGGCGACAACCGCGTCGATGAGACCGCGGGCGTCGACAGCTGGAAGTAACCCCTTACGCGGGCATGGCCGCCCGGCGTTGGATCGTCTTTGTCACTTTCGCGGGCGTTGAAACGTCCGCTTTGCATTGAGTTCTGTGTTTGGCTCTGGTGGAAAGAGAGGATCTCATGGCCGGTACGAAGAACAATGGTGCCAAGAACAGCGGTCTGCTGCTCCTGGCTGCGGCGGGCTTGGTCGGCGGTCTCACCTCGGTGGCCGCGGCTCAGCCGTACTTGATCAACATCTCAGGCGCGACGCTGCTCGAGAACTTCATCAAGTCGGCGGGTTCGACCAATGACTTCCTTGATCTGGACGGCGACGGCAACTGCGGCCCGTGCAACGGCGTGGTTGATCAGCTGGCCCCGTTCGGGCTCAATCCCTTCCCGGCATCGGGTCGCTGGATCGTCCAGTATCGCGTCGTGGGTTCGGTGAATGGGTTCATTGAACTCACGAAGTTCGGCACATCGTTCGTGACGACCGACCATACTGACGTCAACGGCATCACGTCCGTGGGCGCGACGCTCGCCTACCACAATCGCCAACTCTACATCAACGCCGGTGCGCTGCTGACGGGCGGCGCGAACATCGGCAACGCCGGCAACCCCGGCGGCGCTCCCGTGCGTTCGGACACCACGACGCTGTCGGCGACCTATGCCGCCAACCCGACGCCTTCGACGGGTGGCATTCGCATCGACATCGCCCCGCTCGACGTGCCCAGCAGCTGGGCCGTCCGCAACACGGTCGGTTCCCCGGATCTGGATCAGGCGCCGGGCGCGATCGGCTACGGCAACAATCCCCGCAAGTCCGTGAACCGCGATGGCGGCACGGCGGGCTTCGGCAACCTCGGTGCTTCGCTCCCGGACCTGAACGGACGCAACCTCTTCGACCCGTCGAACCCTGGCGCGGCCGACAGCAACACGCTCTTCGATCAGCCCCTGGCCTGGGCACCGATCGTTCCCATGACGAACCTCGGCACCGGCCTGACGCAGTTGAAGATGTCCGAGATTCGCCACCTCTTCGCCACCGGTCGTCTGGCCAGTGGCGAGAACCTGCACGCGATCACGCGTGACGTGGGTTCAGGCACCCGCAACGCCTTCAACAACACGACCGGCCTTGATCCCTCGTGGGGAGTCGGCGACAACGTCGGCGGTCTCTCGACTCTGGCCGTCAACAACAACCTCGGGCCGCAGTTCACGCCGACCAACAAGGGTGGCAACTCGGGCTTGGAAAACACCGTGTTCAACTCGCGTCTGGGCATCGGCTACGTCGGCGCTGAGCGCGGCGTGGCGGGCGCTTGGCTCACGGGCAGCAACCCCCGCGCGGAAATCCTCGCGGTTCAGAACGATCTCTACGGAGGCACGCAGTATCGCCGTCCGACGATCGACGCCGTCCTCGACAATGACGCCAACGGCTACGTGATCGGTGGCCCCGCGGCCCTCGTCACCATCGGCGATCCCCGGGCCGAGCCGGTGGCTCGCGGCGGCGACAACAACGGCCGCCCGAAGATGCGAAACCAGTACGCGGCTGAGTATCTGAACAACCTGCGTCAGAGCACCGAGGCATTTGTGTCGGTCCCGGGCGGCGCAGACTCAGAGTTCATGCCGGGCGAAGTGCTCGCGACGATCCTGATCCTTTCTGAGGCTCTGGACAACGCCCACAGCTTCACCAACCCCACGCAGCTGATCCCGACACCGGCGTTCAACCTGCCCCTGCAGAACTACATCCGCTCCAACAACACCCTCGCCAACAGCGTCTACCAGAACTTCAATCTCTCGGCCACGGGTCGCTCGCCCATTCGCACGACGGGCATCACCTACACCGACGGCGTGATCAACGGCGCGAACTACATCAGCCAGGGCGGCGCGGTCATCACCTACAACACCGCCCTCTCGCTCCGCAACAAGATCTCCGGTGACTTCAACGGAGATGGAAAGCGCGACATCAACGACGCCTCGGAAATGCTCAAGGCATACCGTCAGCGCCACAATAGTGGTCCGGCTTGGGTTGCTCCCGCTGGCACCGGTCTCACCCAGGCTCAGGGCGGCATCGCTGGCGCCCCGGGCACCGATGCGGTCATCGAGATTCTCGGTGACTTTGACGGCAACGGTTCGTTCAACGCCGCCGACATCCGTTACTGGGCCGACGGCCTGGGCGTCAACGCCACGACCCGCGTCCTTGATCGCAAGGCCGCCTTCGAGGCGATCGACAATGCCTGGTTCGCTCTGACCGGCAACGACAACAACTTCTTCGACACCACCAAGTCCGGTGGTCCTTCCTACATCGCCGGCGAGAGCCGCTTCGACATCGCCTCGGCTTCCGGCGCCAACGCCCGCGGTTGGGCCCCGGTCGGCGCAGACGGCGTGATCGACTCGTTCGATCTTGACTTCACCAAGGCTCAGTTCCAGGGCAACGACTTCGTCACCGATGGCGAGGCCAACTGGACCAACACCTTCGAGGCCGTCGGCTTCGATCTGTCGGCCGACAACACGGGTGACCTGGTGGTGAACACGGCCGACGTGGACGCGATCAAGGCTGCCCTGGGCATCTGCGATGCGGACTTCAACGGCGACGGCTTCCTCGACTTCACCGACTTCGACGACTTTGTTGCCGAGTTCGAGGCGGGTGGCGCGAACGCCGACTTCAACGGCGACGGCTTCCTCGACTTCACCGACTTCGACGAGTTCGTCGCGGCGTTCGAGGCTGGCTGCTGAACACCGATTCGTGCTCGCCGACACACCACGATCGTGTGACGGCGGGTTGAAAGAGTGTTGATATCAGTATGGGTTCGGCAGGCCGAAAGGCCGAGGCCGAGACAACCAAACCTGCTCCGCAACGCCGCCCTTTGGATGTATTCAGGGCGGCGTTGCACTTTCTGAGATCACTCGATAACCGGCGACGGACGTGCCGAGACGGGCTGGAATGAGGGGCACAATCAGCCGATAACTGTGGCATGAGTTGGACGGCTCGATGGCTTATCGCCGGGTTGGTGCTGTGGCTGTGCGCGGCAACTGCGCCGGCGCAGGATGTGACGAGCACGGCTCCCGTCGTCGCGATCACCTCGCGCGGAGTTGAGCCGAGCACCAGCGGCCAGCGCCCCGCGCTCGCGGGGCGCGTGGTGAAGGTGTTTGACTTTGAGGATGGATTGACGACGGGCGATCCGATCCCGCCGTTCTGGGTGCGTGCGCAGGACGACCCGGATGTGCCGCGGAAGCGACCGGGGTTTTCGAGGTGGAATCGGGCGGAGTATGAGTTTGAGAACGCCAAGTCGGGACAGGTGTCGGTGCGCTTGCCGACGCGCGGCGGATCGACAAGCCTGCTGCTTGAACCCGGCGTGCTTCCGGTGTTCCAGAGCGCGGACTACATGGTGAGCGCGGACATCCGCACACGCAATGCGACGCACTCGCGCGCGGTGGTGGCGGCACGCTTTCTCGACGCGCACGGCACGCCGATCGAGGGCAGCGAGACACGGAGTGAACCGATCGCGAGCGAGCACGAATGGCGAAACGTCACGCTTTCTCTGATCGGCGGCGTTGAGAACGCGGCGTTCATTCAGATCGAACTCCTGGTGCTTCAACCGCAGCAACTCGGTGTGTCGACCACGGGCCACGCAAAGGAGTGGGCTCAGGACATTGATGCGAGCGCGTCATTCGACAATGTGAGCGTCGTGCAACTGCCGCGGGTGGAGTTGCGGACGACGTCGGCAATCAACGTGATTGAACAGCCAACCCGACCGGCGCTCTCGCTGCTCGTGCGCGACTTGACGGGCGAGCCGCTGCGGGCTGTGGTCCAGGTGCTGGACCACACGGGGAGTGTGATCGACGAGCGCGAGATGCAGGTGGCGGCGGGACGCTCGCGAACAGACTGGACCCCGAAGTTGACGCGGCTGGGGTGGTATCGCGCGACGCTGGAAGTGTTCAACGAACGCACCCGCATCGGCGCGACGGCCGTGGACTTCGCGTGGGTGGACGGCGCGGCATCGAGCGAGAGTGAAACGGAATCAAAGTCGGGCATCGCGAAGAAGGACACGCGAAACACCGAGGCAGCGGTGCTCGGAGGCGCGGCGGGGCGCGCACGTTATGGCGTGGTGGCGACGGAACTCCCGGAAGCACTCGCGCGGTCGCTGCCGAGCATGACGAAGATGCTGGGGGTGGGCTGGGCATCCGTGCCGGTGTGGTCCCCCACCATATCGAAAGAGAACGCCGGGGCTCGCGCGAAGACGCTCGCCCCGGTGGTGTCGGCGTTGGCGGCCCAGTGGTGCGATGTGTCGTTCTCGCTGGCGCGAGTGCCCACAACGCCGGGGCCGACGCAGCGGCTGGACGCCGACGACGCGATGGCGCTGCTGAGGATGGATGAGTCGTACTGGCGGCCGATGCTTGATCCGTTTGTGGACCGCTTCGGACAACAGGTGCGGCGCTGGGACATCGGGCTGGTTGGCGATGAGCGGCTCGCGTGGCAGCCCTCACTCGCGACGGACCTCGCGCGACTCGACAGTGCGATCAACAAACTCGTGCCGGTGCCGATCATCGGTGTCCCGACGGGCGCGGCACAGATGCCTGTCGCGGTGTCGGCGGCAAACGGTTTGTCGGTTGGTTTCCATGTCGGCGTCCCGCGGGATGCGTCGCCGCAGACGGCGGCGGCGATCGCTCGCCACTGGGGCAATGCGCCGGGGTCGGCGTCGCGGGCTTCGGAGGTGACGGTGTCGCTGCTGGCAGACGCGGATGACTCGCTTGGTTATGGCGAGGCAGCGGATCGCACGGTGAAGAACCTCGTGTCGATCCTTGCTGCGGGCGCGGAGTCGGCGGGGGCGAACGACATTCGCGCTGGGCTGGTTGATCCGTGGCGCGTCGAGAGCGATCCGCACGCGACACCCATGCCCAAGCCGGAGTTCGCCGCATGGCGGAACGCGATCAGGCACCTCGCGGATCGGCGGGTCGTGGGCGCGGCACGCACACCGACGGGCGTGGTGGCGTACATCCTCGCGCCGGTAGCGGGCGCGCCAGAGGGACGCGGCGGTGCGCTCGTCGCGTGGAATGAGGCCGCGCTTCCTGAGGATGCGATGATCGAGGTGTGGCCGACGGACGGCGGGGCGTCGATCGTCGATGTGTTTGGGAACGTGACTCCCCTGGCAAAGATGGCGACGGTGCTGGAGGGCGACGCTCGCCGGCGCGTGCCGAATCGCCTCGCCGTCGGGTCATCGCCGGTGTTTATCGAGGGCGTGGACGATCGGCTGACACGGTTCCTGTCGTCCATCCGATTGTCGCCGTCGCTCATCTCAACCGCATCGACGGATGACGAGCACGCGATTGTGATGTCGAATCCGTGGGCCCAGCCGATCAACGGGCAGATTTCGATTCTGGAGCCGGGCGGCTTTACCACCGCTGGCGGCGTGCGGGACCGCGCGTGGAAAATCTCGCCGCGGGTGCAGCGGTTCCTTGCCGCCGCCAACGCGACGCAGCGACTGCCGGTGCAAATCGGCTTCAGCGCGGCGGAAGAGGCGGGGCCGATCAACTTCGTGCTGGATGTCGCACTGACGAGCGAACGCACGGGCGAGCGGATGTTGGTGACCATCCCGGCGGAACTCGGGCTGTCAAGCGCGAGGCTGGAGGTGGCAGCCCACGTGCGCGGCGTCGGCGATGACGCGGACGTGGTGATCGAAGTGCATGTCGCGAATCTGTCGGCGGCGAGCGCGAATCTGGAGTTGACCGCGTTCGCCCCGGACCTGCCGCGCATGAAGTCCAACATCAGCGAACTGGAAGCCGGAAATCAGGCGACACGGCGGTTTGTGATTCCGCGAGCGGCAGGACTTCTGAGTGGCAAGCGGGTTACGGTGAGTTTGTCCGACCCGGAGGCGGGGATTCGGATCGCTCGCTCGGCCCAGGTGCCGTGAGCGGCGGCGCGTCTATCGTTTTGCATGGCGACGCACATGCAATCGGGATTTGATCCTCTTGACCCTGCGGCGACGTTTCACAACACACAATCGCTGCCGGATGAACTGCCGACGGATCCGATGCCGCTCGCGTTGAGCTGGTTCAACGAGGCGCGGGCGAATAAGGTCCAGCCGAATCCGACGGCGATGACGCTGGCGACCGTCGATGCGGACGGACAGGTGTCCGCGCGGATCGTGCTGTGCCGCGAGTTCAACGCGGACAAGGGCTACTGCGTTTTCTACACGAACTATGAAAGTCGCAAGGGGACGGCGATCGGCGCGAATCCGCGGGTGGCACTGCTGTTCCACTGGGACACGCTGGATCGGCAGATTCGCATCGAGGGCCGATGCGTGCGCTCGCCGGAAACCGAGAGCGACGCGTACTTCAACCAGCGCGAGTGGAGCAAGCGTGTGGGCGCGTGGGCGAGCGACCAGAGCCGACCGATCGGGTCGCGGGCGGAACTGGAGATGAAAGTCGTCGAGGCCATGATGAACCTGGGGCTTTCGATCGACGAGATTTCGGCCAAGGGAAACGAGATCAAGATTCCTCGTCCGCCACACTGGGGTGGGACGCGAGTCTTCGCGGAACGCGTGGAGTTGTGGCTGGGACAGGACAGCCGCATTCATGATCGCGCGGTGTGGGTCCGAGAACTGACGCCGGGCGCATCAGCGCACGAGATGGTCGGCGGGGCATGGAGCGCGACGCGCCTGCAACCGTAACGACGGCGCAGACCGACCCGGAGAATCACCGGTTCTTGGGTGCTCGCGGTGCGGGACCGACGCGGTGATTCAGTCGCCGGCTGTTCGGCACGATGATTGACGAGCGGCGGCGCGCGACGGACGCGCGACGACGCACAGGCGCCCAGCACGATGAAGAAGCGGTGTGAACTGACCGCGGCGGAGGTCGCCGCCCTGCACGAGCAACTCGAGCGGAAGCTCGATCGCGTCGGACTGCGCACGCAGCCCGAGGTGGCGATGCGCGTGCTGGAACTGGTGCAGGACACGCAAGCCCAAGTGCGTGACTATGCCGCGATCGTGCGAACCGACCCGACGCTCTCGGCGCGACTGCTGCGACTCGCCAACTCGGCGGCGTTCGCGCAGCGAACCACCTGCACGAGCCTCGACCGCGCGTGCATCATCCTGGGAATCGAGCGGCTGCGGGCGCTGGCGATGGGGTTCTTCCTCAGCCGCGACGCGAGCGCGTCGCCGGATGAAGCGATCGCACGCCAGGTGTGGGGACAACTTATCTTCCGCGCGTGCCTGGCCTCGAAACTCGCCGAACACATCGCGCCGGGTTTGACGAGCGAGGCGTTTGTTGTGGGGTTGATGCTCGACGCGGGCGTGCCGCTGATGACGCGGCTCGCGGGGCAGAAATACCTCTCGCTCCTGGCACAGAACTTCGGGCCGGGCAAACTGTTCCGCCAGGAGTTCACCGAGTTTGAGTACACGCACGTCGACGTGGTGGCAACGCTGCTGCGCCGCTGGCGCATGCCCGAGACGCTGGTCCGGCCGATCGAGTGGCACCACACGCCGCCGGGCGAGAGCAAACGAACCGACGCCGTCGTGAGCCTGCACCGCATCGCGTACTACGTTGGCGCGGTCGATGTGGATGCGCTGCGGCACGGCATCGACGGCGCGCCGCCGCTGAGCATGATGGCCGAGCGGACGATGGGACTCGACGCCCAGCGACTCGACGCGGCGATCCGCAACGCGATCGGCGAATACAAACTCATCAGCGAACTCTTCACCAGCGTCGCGGAGGCGATGCCGACGCCGGAGGAACTCGCCCACTGCGTACACGATCAACTGACGCGGCTGGTGGAGGAAGTGCTGATGCGGCCGCAGGTCGCGCACGATGCGACCAGCACGCACGGCATGTTCCGGCTCGGCGGATTCGTGGTGGAACTCGAGCGCGTCGGCGGCGGCGGTGTGATCGCATACATCGCGGATGCGACCGGGGCTCGCATCGTGAGCCACGAGATGGCGATCGACGAAGCGGGCGTGCCGGCGATCCGCAACGGGCTGATGCTGGAGCCCGACCCCGCCGATGACCTCGAAGCCGTGAACCGGTTTCTGGGCAAGGCCGCGTAAAACCGTCGGCGGCTTTACGCCACAGAAAACTCAGCGGACCGAGACGCGATCGCCGGGCTTGGTCTCGGTGCCCGTCGGCACCACGGGAGCGGCGTTGCTGCTGGGGGTGAACAACTCGCGGATCGATGTGTTGTCGCGCTCCGGCTCGCTCGCCTGAATCATCTTCCCGCGGTAGTTGGCCGCCCGGTTGGACTCGAGCATGATGCGCTCCGCCGCAAACGTCAGGCCGAGCACCGCCACCGCGGAGACCACGCCCGCGAAGGCGCGGGAGCGGAACGGCGATGGACGCAGAGACGCGGCACGCGCGTCGGGCGTCTCCAGGAACGGCACGGCGACCAGACGCAGGTAGTAGTACGCGGCGATCGCGGAGTTGAGCGCGAGGACGATCAGCAGTGGATACTCACCGGCGGCGGCGAGGCTCGTGAAGAGCGGGACCTTGCCGAAGAACCCCAGCAGCGGCGGGAAGCCCAGCAGACCCAGGCCGCAGACGACCATGACGGCCGTGAGCCACGGGTGCTTGGCGTACAGCCCGCGGAGGTCTTCAAACGTCTCGACGTGTTCGATCTCGCCGCCCGGCTTGCCCTTTTCGAGGCAGGCGAGCACGGCGAACACGCCGACGTTCATCGTCCCGTAGACGAGCAGATAAAAGAGCACTGCGGAAAGGCCGTTGTGGGCGAGAGGGCCATCGCCGGGGCCGGCGATCACGCCGACGAGCATGTAGCCCGAGTGGGCGATGGACGAGTACGCGAGGAGTCGTTTGACGTTGCTCTGGAGAACGGCGAGCACATTGCCGACGGTCATCGTGAGGGCGGCGATCACCCACAGCATGAGGCGGATCGACTCGGGCAACCACGCTCGCGTGGAGGCGTTGACGTCGCCGATCGTGCTGACGAGCAACAGGATCGCGATGAAGCCCGCGGTCTTGGGGACAAAGGCCAGGAACGCCGACACGCCCGACGCCGCACCCTGGTAAACGTCGGCCGTGTAGAAGTGCATGGGAACGGCGGCGATCTTGAAGCACAGGCCGAGCAGCGCCAGCATCATGCCGACCAGCGCGAGGCTGTTGAAGCCGCCGAGCGCAAACACCTCGTACATCTTGTTGAGGTTGGTGGTGCCCGTCGCGCCGTAGAGCAGCGCGAAACCGTAGAGAAACACCGCCGCGCCGAGCGCGCCGAGGAAGAAGTATTTGACGCCGGCCTCGCGACTCTTGTGTTCGCCGCGACCCGCGCTGCCGCTGATCGTCACCATGATGTACGTGGGCAGGCTGGTGAGTTCGAGGGCAAGGAAGAGCCAGATGAGGTCGTCGGCGCTCGCGCAGAGCATCAGGCCGGTGAGGCTGAACAGGACAAACGAGTAGAACTCGGCGCGATTGCTGCGGAGGGGATTGAAAGAGCCGCGACCGGACTGGATCGTCGCTTCCTCTTCGCGATCAACCGTACCCGCGAGCAGCAGCACCAGCGGCAGCGCGACCACGGCGATGACGACCTTCGCGTACATCGCGAGGTTGGGCAGAAGCAACTGGCCGGAGGTGGGGCTGATCTGGGTGAGGACCGGCGTGGTCGCCCAAGCCAAAATGCCCGCGATCACGATGCCGATGAACGTCACGGGGGCGGCAAGTTTGCGCACGGACAGACGCGGAGACAGGCCGAGCACCATGACGATGCACGTCGCCACGAACAAGGCCGCCTCGGGCCACAGGAACGACAGGCGTTCGATCATCGAGCAACCTCCGAGGCTTGGGTCTCAATCGTCGCGGGAGCGGCGTCGGCGGTGCGGGCGGCGGGAGCACCGGGATAGCCGGACTCACGGGCCTGCTGCACGCTGGCGACGACCTGCTGCACCGGGGCTTCAAGCACATCCAGCAGCGGCTTGGGATAGACACCAAGCGCCAGGCAGAGCACGGCGAGAGGCATCAGCGTGCCGATCTCACGGGCATTGAGATCGGTGGGAAGGACGCCCGCGTGCGAGTCGTGGCCCGAGTGCGTCCCTGAGTCGTGGCCGTGGCCATGCCCGCCGGGCTCCTTGAGCGGGCCCCAGACGATCTTGCCGACCATGAGCAGGAGATACATCGCGGCGACGATCATCCCGAAACCGGCGATGAGCGCATACCACGGGCCGAGTTCGCCGGGCGTTGCCCCCGGGACGGCGGCCTTGGCACTGCCCCACAGGTCTGTCACGCTCCACGCGCTGGAGGCCTGGAACGCGCCGAGCAGGCACATGAACTCGCTGAGGAAACCGTTGAGCCCGGGCAGGCCGACGCTCGCCATCGCGAAGAAGACCATGAAGGACGACCAGACGGGCATCTTGGAGGCCAGGCCGCCGAGTTCCTTCATCGAGCGGGTGTGGTAACGCTCATAGACCATGCCGATGAGCAGGAAGAGCGCGCCGGTCGAGAGACCGTGGTTGATCATGTAAAGGATCGAGCCGCGGAGCCCGACCGAGTTGAGCGCGACAAGACCGAGGATGCAGAAGCCCAAGTGGGCGACCGAGGAGTAGGCAACGAGCTTCTTGACGTCGGTCTGCACCCAGCAGATCAAGCCGCCATACAGAATCCCGACGACCGAAAGCGTCGCGATGAGCGTGGCGTGGTCGATGACGGCGGCAGGGACAAACGCCAGGGCGATGCGATAGATGCCGTACGTGCCGAGTTTGAGCAGCACGCCGGCGAGGATGACCGAGCCCGCGGTGGGTGCCTCGGTGTGGGCCAAGGGCAGCCAGGTGTGGAACGGAAAGAGCGGGACCTTGACGGCGAAGCCCAGAAGCAACGCGCCGAGGATGAGCGATTGCTCTTGACCGCTGAGGCTGCGGGCGGTCGCGGCGAGAGTGTCGATTTCAAACGACCACATGCCGCCGCTCGCCATCGCGTGGCGATAGGCGACGTAAACGACGCCCGCGAGGGTGATGATCGAGCCCGTGAAGGTGTAGAGGAAGAACTTGGTGGCGGCGGCCTTGCGGTTGGTCGAGCCGTACAGGCTGATCAGGATGTACATCGGGATCAGCGTGAACTCGAAGCAGACGTAGAAAAAGACCATGTCGCGGGCGATGAAGACGCCGGTCATGGCCGCCTGCAACACGAGCAGCCACGAGTAATATGTCTTGACACGCTCGGTGATGGCGGTGGTCGACGCGAGGACGCAGAGCGGACCGAGCAAGGCGGTGAGCGCCACGAGCAGAAGCGCGACGCTGTCGACGCCCACGCTGAACGTGATGCCGAGCGACTTGATCCAGTTGAATGAGGCATCAAACTGGGTGATGCCCGCGTTCTTCCAATCAAAGAGGGCGAGGGCCGTGACGGTCGCGCCGAAGGCGGCGAGCGTGCCGAAAAGCGCGAGCACGCGTGCCCGCGCGGCGGGGGCCGCCGCCACACCAAGGGCGAAGACCAGCGGAATCAGCATCAGCGAGGCGAGCATCACGTCGCGTTACTCCAGTCAGAACTCTGAGCCAAATCCGACAACATCCTTCGACGACCTCTGCCGTGGCCCGTAGCTCCGAGCCGGGCCGTTTCACTTGCCTGCATTCTCACGGCACGACTCGGAAACTCGTGCCACCCAAGACCAAGAATCACTTGCCCGCGACGAGAAGAACAATGACCATCACCACTGCGATTCCGCCCGCCATACCCACCGCATAGCCGTGCAGCAGGCCGCTCTGGCTGGGCCGGACCGCCGAACCCGCCGAGCGCGGCGTCGCGCCCGCGAGGTTGACCAGGCCGTCCACCAGCAACTTGTCGATCCAGTGGAAGACGTGCGACGCGACGAGCAGCGGCTTGCGAATGAGGTAGTCGTAGATCTCGTCAACGTGCCACTTCCGCTGGGCGGCCTTGTCGAGCCCGCGGAGCATCGGCAGCAGCGCGTCGGCCTTGCTGGTCGCCGCAGTGGTGCGCCCCAGGAAGTGCAGGATGAAGGCGATGAAGATGCCGATCGCGCCGATGACGCCAGAGACGTAATACATCACCGCGTGAGGGTCGTAACCCAGGAACGAGCCGCCCTTGATCGCCGAGCCTTCGAACTCATTCGCCGCCAGTTGCGTGGCGGGCGGATAGGCGACGTGGGCGTGCCCGTCGCCATGGGTCTCGGCGTGACCTTCACCCGCCCCGGCGTGATGGCCGTACGGCGTCGTGTACGCCGCGCTGGACGACTGCACCATGCCCGCGGCCCATCCGCCGTGCGCTCCGTTGCTCGGATGCACGAAGTAGAGCGACGCGGCGGCGAGCGAACCGATCGTCAAAATCGCAAGCACCGTGTTGATCGCCCAGCCCGGCGGGTGCGGGTGGAAGTCATGGGCCGCAGAATGCCCGTGGCTCTGGGTGGCCCGGATCTCCGAGCCGGGCCCATGGCCGTGGTCATGGCCGTGGCCGTGGTCGCCGTGCCCATGATCATCATGGGCGTGCAGTTCATCACCCGGCTCGAAGGACTTGGGGCCGACAAAGACGCGGAAGAAGACGCGGAAGGTGTAATACGCCGTGAGGCCGGCAGTGAGCAGCAGGATCCAGCCGATCGGGGCCATGCCCGGCGTGACGAACGCCTCGGCGAGAATCATGTCCTTGCTGAAAAAGCCCGCGGTGAATGGGAAGCCCGCGAGATTGAGGCAGCCGACGAACATGCCCAGACCGACGATGCCCCAGCCCTTCATGAACGCGACGCCCGAGAGCTTGCGGAGGTCGAGTTGACCGGCGAAGCCGTGCATGACCGCGCCGCAGCAGAGGAAGAGCAGGGCCTTGAAGAAGGCGTGCGTGAGGACGTGGAACGCCGCGCCCGTGCTCGTGAGCACGCCCAGTCCCGCGAACATGTACCCAAGTTGGGACACGGTCGAATAGGCCATGATGCGCTTGATGTCGAACTGGGCCATGCCGATGGTGGCCGCCAGCAGCGCCGTGAGCGCGCCGACCCACGCGACAATCGGCAGCGCATGGATGCTGGTCAGGAACAGCGGATACGTGCGCGCGATGAGATACACGCCCGCCGTGACCATCGTGGCCGCGTGGATCAGGGCCGAGACCGGAGTCGGGCCTTCCATGGCGTCGGGGAGCCACACATAGAGCGGAAGTTGGGCCGACTTGCCGAACGCGCCGATCATGAGCAGGATCGGAATCCACTGGACGATCTGCGGAATCGCCGCGAGTTGCCCGGCCTTGAGCGCCTCGATGTACGGCTGGGCCTTCGCGAAAACCACGGCGTATTCAACACTGCCAAAGTGAACCCAAGTCAGCATGATGCCCATCGCCAGACCCAGGTCGCCGATGCGATTGACGATGAACGCCTTCTTGGCGGCCGCCACCGCGCTGGGCTTCTTGTAGAAGTAGCCGATCAGCAGGTACGAGCACAGGCCCACACCTTCCCACCCCAGATAGAGCAGGACGAGATTGTCGCCCATCACCAGACAGGACATCGAGAAGACGAACAGGCTGAAGGCGAAGAAGAACCGGCAATACCCCGCGCCGACGTCGTGGCTCATGTACTCGCTCGCGTAGAGCGCGATGAGCGTTGCGAGGCCGGTGACAAAGAGCATCCACAGCAGCGTCAGGCTGTCAACATAGAACGAGAAGTTGGCGACAAACTGAAGCGGTTCGCCCGTGCCCGTGAGGCTGGGAAGGGAGAAGTTGATCCACTCGAACCCGTGGGCGATCTGCGTGCCGCCCTCAAAGCCGAGGTATGTCTTGAGAATCGCGCCAAAGGACGCCGCCAGACAGGCCACCGTGATCCACGCGGGCAACTTGCTCTTGACTTTGAAAATCGCGCACAACGTGCACAGCACGCACGCAAGAATCGTCAGCCCGGGCACGAGGAGCGTGAGTTCCGCGCCCCGGCTTGGCAGGCCAGCGGCGGCGTCGCTCGCGAGTGTAAAGAGTGGCATGGTCGTCATGGGATTCGCGATCGATCAGGTGTGAACCAAACAAGAAGTCGCAAAGTGCTTGCTGTCTTTCGCACGTCGTCTCTGCGTCTCTCTCCTACCCATTCATCTCCGACCATTCGTCCGCGTCCAGACTCTCGCGGCGTCGGAAGAGCAGCACAACGAGGGCCAGAGCCATCGCCGCCTCGGCCGCCGCCACCGTGATGATGAACACCACGAACGACTGACCGGTGAAGTTGAGGTGGTAGCGTGCGAAAGCGATGAGGGCGATCCCCGCCGCCTGGAACATCATCTCCGTACACAGGAACATCACGATCAGGTTGCGACGGGTCAGAAACCCGATCAGACCGATCGCGAACATCGCCCCCGACACGAACAGATAGTGGGCCAGCGTCGGCACAGACATCACGCTGGGGTAACTCGCCTGGGCCAGCGTGGTCAAGTGAGTGGCCAACTCGGTGGTCAACTGGGTGTCGCTCATCGACCACCTCCGGCGGCGTTGGGGGCGGCATCATTGAACGCCGGCTCCGCCCCGCCCGCCCCGCCAGTCAGGCTGCGGACTTGGCGGCGTTTGGCATCCTCATCAATCTGCACTTGCTTGCGGCTCAGCACCACCGCGCCCAGCATCGCCATCAGAAGGATGATGCCCGCGATCTCGATCGCGCCCGGATGCTCGCTCAGCAGGTTGAACCCAAGCCCCTCGACATTCGCGAGGTTCAGATCCTTCGGCAGTTCCACCGTCCGCTCCGCGCCCGACGAATCGCGGACCATGGCGGTCCGGGCACCCATCTCCAAGGCTGCGTTGCCGTTCTCTCGCACGACCAACTTCTCGCCTTCTTTCAGCGTGCCCGCCTCGCGCAGCGCCATCTCCACCTTGCGCGGCAGTTGCACAAGACGCAGATCAGGATTGATCCCCGTCGCCGGCGGCGGCAGGTTGCCGATGCCGCGGAACATCATGGTGGACAAGGCGGCGAGGATCACAAACCCCACCACCGCGGCCACGAATGGCTCGCGACTCTCGATGTCGTACCCGGCCAACACCTGGTCGGCACCCTCTTCAGGCGCCTGGCTGGCGAGCATGATCACGAACAGATAGGTGATGAGGATCGCGCCAGCGTAGACGATGATGAGCGAGAACGCCATGAACTCCGCCGACAGCAGCAGGAAGAGGCCTGCCGTGGCGAGGATGGTCATGATGAAATACAGGGCGGCGTAGACAGGCTTGGGATGGGTGATGACGCGAAGCGAGCCACCGAGAGCAACGAGCGCAAAGAGGTAGAAGAAAAGATTGGGAAGTTGCCCCGCGCCCGCCTTCGCGGCCAGGCCGATGAGACCCAGACCGATGGCCAACGCGGTGATGATCGCGCCGATGAGTTGTGGGTTTTTGCCTTTGCGGGGCATGGCGAGGGCCAAACCAAGGGCCCCAAGGACGCACGCGCCGTACAGGATGGAGGGGTTGATGATCTGGTCCAAAGCGGTCAGCCCAGTTCCGCCGCGCGGGGCCGCAGGGCCGCCCGAGGGTCGCCCCCACGATGGTGGGCGAGACGGGAACGCCAAACGACCCGGGAACACGCCCGGGGAGAATCGGAGGATAGTGGGCGTTCACCAACCCTTCAACCAAGGAGGGAACACAAAGACCGGATCGAGAGACGTGGCCACGCCGTCAAGCCAGCGACCAACGAGCCTTCGGCATGGAGAACGCCTGATCGCGCAACAGGGGTGCCGGGGTCGGCTCCCCTCAGCGTCAAGATATCCAAAGCGAAGTCTATATACAAAACCACACACGCGAAACCCGGTTCTCGCGTTGATGTGAAAGACTGCCTGTTGACGTCTCTGATGCCAATCACGTTTGAAAACCAGGCGTGTCCTTGGTGGCCCGGATCTCCGAGCCGGGCCGTTTGGGCCCCATTTTCTGGTCGCAACGGCCCGATCCCGAGGCGCGGGCCGCCTTCAAGCCCCCGGATTCTGCTCCGTGATTGGCGTGACGCGTCGTTTCATCCGCGGATGACGTGGGCGCTCTCGGCAAGCGCGTCATCGACCTTCGCCTTGAACTTCTCGTAGCCCTTGCGGCCCATGAGACCAAACGTCGCCTGCTTCCCGAGTTCGACCGCGGGCTGGTCATACGCGTCGATGCCGAGCATGAGCCCCGCATAGCTGGTCGCGATCTCCCACATCAGGATGAACTGCCCGACGTGGTAGGCATCAAGCTGCGGGAAGGTGATCGTGTAGTTGGGACGCAGCGACTCGACAAGCGCGTACTCGGTCGCCCGCTTCTCAGCGTTCAGCAGGCCGGCGACGCTCGCCCCCTCGAGGTACTGGATCGCCTCCACGCCCATGCCGCGGGGCACGGTGATGTCGCCGTGCCCGCCCGGCGGCGGTTTCGTAAAGTCCGCGATGTCAACCAGCCCGAGCACCTTGTCGTTCGGCCCTTCGCGATAGAGCTGCACCTGCGAGTGCTGGTCCGTGGTCCCCAGCGCCTTGATCGGCGTGAAGCCGGCGAAAACCGTGTTGCCCGCCAGGTCTTTTTCCTTGCCGAGGCTCTCGGCCCACAACTGCCGATACCAGTCCGCCATGAAGTACAGCGCGTTGCTGTAGGGCATCATCACATGATTGCACTTGCCTTTGCTGCTGCCCAGCTCGACGAGCAGGAACGCGAGCATGGCGGCGGGGTTCTGCGTGAGCGTGTCGCGCGAGCAGATCGGGTCCATGCTGTGCGCACCATCGAGCAGGGCATCAATGTCGATGCCGCACATCGCCGCACTGAAGAGCCCGACCGGCGAGAGGACACTGAACCGACCGCCAACGCCGTCGGGCACGGGCAGCGTGACGTACCCCTCGCGATCGCAGATCTGCCGCATCGTGCCCTTGGCGGGGTCGGTGACGGCGACGATGTTCCTCTTGGCATCCGCGCCCATCGCCTTGTTCAGCATGTCGCGGATCACCATGAACTGGGCCGCGGTCTCCGCGGTCTCGCCAGACTTGCTCACGATGTTGAACATCGTCCGCTTCAGACCGCCGGGGGAGCTCGCGACCAAATCAAGCACCGCGCCGAAGTACTGCGGGTCGACGTTGTCGACGACGAACATGCGCGGCCCGGGGCGCTTCGAGTCGGGGAGCAGGTTGTACGTCGGCGGGTTCAGCGCGGCCTGCAGGGCGATGTTCCCCAGCGCCGAGCCCCCGATTCCAAGCACAACGAGGTTGTCAAACTGGCCCTTGGCGCTGGCGACGATCTTCTTGATCGCGCTGCTGTGCTGCTCGCGCATCGTCCCGTGGGCAAGGTCGCGCCATCGCTCCCAGCCTGTGCCGCGGGTCTTGTTAAGTTGCGCGGTGTGGGCCTTGCACGCGGCGACAGCGTCACTGCCTGTCGCAAAAAGGGCGGCGTCGAGCCCGTGAGCGCCGACACGATCGGAGAGACAGTTCGCGTAGTTGAGGGTGAGCATGAGGCCCAAAGCGTAGCCAAATGCACTCTACCCTGCGCGTTCCGTCATGCGATCGCCATCGCGGCGCATCTTCTGCTCTCAGGCCCGGAGGGCCGTCGGGCTGTAGCGGCGGGTGGAGCGAAGCCAAACCCACCGGACCGCGACATCCTTTCCGCTCGCCCCGGCAGGGGCGAAGGAGTTGCAATCACACACAGCCGCTCGCGAGAAAACCGCTTGCGCAACACGTCCGCGCTCCACCCGCTTCCCCCGATTCCCGCGCGGTCCTCGATCACCCCGTCGATTGCATCGCCGCCGCGACGCCGTTGATGCTCGCGAGGATCGCCGCCCGAACCTCCGGGCTGGCGGCCTCAGGACCCGAGTTGAACCGCCCGAGCAGTTCGATCTGGATGAGATTCAGCACGTCCGTCCACGGGTTTCGCTGCACGATCGACGCGGCGATCGCGGGCGCATGGTCGATGAGGTGCCTGCGACCCGTCAGCGAGAGCACCCCGTCGCGGGCCAGCATGAACTCGCGTTCGAGTTCGTGGTACACCGCGTCGCCGCCAGGACCGAGCATCGCGTATCGCTTGGCAATCGGGAGCCGGGCCCGCGCGAGTTCCTGCGCCGCGTTGTCCAGAACGGTGGCCAGAAACGTGTTGCGGCCGAGTTCCGCGCGCAGCGTCGCGACCTCCGTCGCCGAGCACGACGCCAGCGCGGTGCCCAGACCGAACCAGCCGGGGGCAAGCACCCGCATCTGAATCCACGAAAACACCCACGGAATCGCCCGGAGTTGGTCGAACGCCGCACGCGGGTCGGGTGCGGCCGTCGCGGACGCCGCGCCACTGACCGCGCCGCTCGCGGATGACAGCAGAGCCCGAGCCACGGGGCGACTCGCGATCGGCAGACTGCCGATGTGGGCGATCGGGCTCGCGGCGATGAACCACGCCCAGAACCCTGGCCCGTCGATCAACTCGCGATAGCGCTGCATCGACTTCTGCGCCAGTCGCCCGATCAGGTCCATGCAGCCCGACTCTTCGTCTTCGACCGACCGCGGCACCGGCATCGCCGCTCGAAACGCGGCGTTGACGATCTGCTCCAGATGGCGATGCGCGATCTCGGGCAACGCGTAGCGAAACGAGATGACCTCCCCCTGCTCGGTAAAACGCAGTCGCCCCGATCGCGCCGCCCGAGGCGACGCCAGAATCGCGCGCCCCGCTCGGCCGCCGCCGCGCCCGACCGTCCCGCCGCGCCCATGAAAGAAGCGAATCCGCACACCCAGCTCGGCACCCGCCGCGGCGATCTGCTCCTGCGCCGTGTGCAGCGCGACATTCGCCATCAGAAAGCCGCCGTCCTTGTTCGAATCCGAGTACCCCAGCATGATCTCCTGCGAGAGATCACGCTCCGCATCGCGCGACGCGACGCGGGCCCCCACCCGCACAAGATGCTCGCGATACGCCGGCTCGGCGAAGAGTTGACGCAGCAGCGCGGGCCCGCGCGAGAGATCCTCAATCGTCTCAAGCAGCGGTACGACTTCGATCGCCGGCGTGGGACGAGTGCTGCTCGGTGCGCCGGAGGACGAGCCAACCATGCCGCGCTCTTTCATCAGCAGCAGCACTTCGAGCATGTCGCTCACGCCGTGCGTCATCGAGATCACATACGAACGGACGGCGGCGGGCTCGGCGACGATCGCCTCACGAACAACATCGAGCGTGCGCAGCACTTCGGCGGTCGCGGCCGAAAGCGTCGCATCCGCGGCGACCAGCGGGCGCGGCGTGGCGAGTTCGCGACGAAGAACCTCGACCCGCGCGGCTTCATCAAGCGCGCCATACCGATCCGTCACTCCCGCCAGACGCAGCAGTTCATCCACCGCTTTCTCGTGGACCGCGCTGTGCTGGCGCACATCGAGCGTCGCGAGATGAAGACCAAACACCCGGCACCGAACGATGGCGTCATCCAGCGGCGCATAGCCGCGGAGCCACGGACCGCCAATCGCCCTCAGCGCACGCCGGAGCAGTTCAAGATCCGCGAGCAGGGCGGCGGTCGAGTAGCCCGTATCTCGCCTCAGACGATTGCGCATCTGGATCAGGCGCAATCGCAACGGCTCGCCGACACGCTGCTGAACGACGCCGCTGGTGTCGAGCCACGCGGCACGGTCACGCTCCACGGCTTCGATGAGTTCCGCCGGCACGCGGGCCCGGCGCGTCGAGACGCTGAGGTCTTGCTCCAGCGACGCCAACTCGCGATCCCACAACGAAACCGCCGCCGCCCGCAACTGCGCGAGGGCATCGCGAGTGGCGACGTGCGTGACTTCGGGGTTGCCGTCGCGGTCGCCGCCAATCCATGTGCGATAGCGAAGCACTTCAGGGTTGACGGCTTCCACCCCAGGGCCGCGCGGAGCTGTTTCGCCAACAACATATGGCCCGTCCTGCGTCGCGTACTGCTCGGCGATCGCCGTCCGCATGTCGCGGACGAGCGTGGGAACCGTGCGCCAGATCGAATCCGCCAGAAAGTACAGCCCATTGCTCACCTCGTCGGCCACGCTGAGACGCCGCGCTCGCACATCATCACTCAGCAGCAGAAGCGAGATGCACGCGCGGATGCGGGCGTTGAGTTCGGCGCGATCCCCCGGACTGAGCCCTTCGTCGTCGCGACGACGGGCCAACGCCGCGATCTCCACTTGCTTCGCGATGATCGTCCGCCGTCGAGCCTCGGTCGGATGCGCCGTCAGCGTCGGCTGCACATCCACCGCACGCAGGGCGCCCAGCACGGCATCGACACCCAGCCCCGCCGCTCGCGCGTGCGCGATCGCCTCGCCGATCGACTCCCGACGCGGCGCATCTCGCGTCGCCGCCATCTCGCGCTCGCGATTGATCCGCGCTATCCCAAGTTGCTCGCTCGTGTTCAGCAGGTGGAATCGAGCCGTGACAAACTCCACCACGCGAAGCAGTTGCTCCGTCGATGTCGAAGCCACCCGCAACGCCGCCACGTCGCGCTGCGCATGATCGATCGCATCGCCCGCCACGCCGCACAAACCAACCAGCTCCGACACCAGATCAAGCGTCGCCCTGCCCACCACCTCGGCGGCGACCTCGTCAAGGATGACGTCCAGCGGCGTGCTCAACCGGTGCGGCATGGGCAGAGGATACCCCCGTACCACGCAAGCCATGCATATTGCATAAATATCGCAGTCTTATGCACTCATCGATCGCCTTGAACGCCATCGGCAGCCCCAGGATCGCGGTCGCACCACAAAAAGGCACCGAAGTTCTGAAATATCAGATGGCAGAACCCGGACTCCGCGTTATCCTCGTCACCCGACATGAACCGGGAACTTCCTCCTCCTCACGGCCTCTACCACCCATCCCTCGAACACGACGGTTGCGGCGTCGGATTCATCGCCCGACAAGACGGCTCACCCAGCCATCGCGTCCTTGAACTCGGCCTGACGGCGGCCGCAAATCTCGCCCACCGCGGTGCCGTCAGCGCGGACGGCGCAACCGCCGACGGCGCGGGCGTCATGACCCAGGTGCCCCGAAAGTTGCTCTGCCGCGAACTCCGCGCCGGCGGCTTCGCCATCGACGAGGCCGATGTCGCCGTCGGCATGATCTTCTTTCCCAAGGCCCACGCCCCGGCTCGCGATCGCGGCCTCGCCATCGTGGAAGAAGAAGTGCGCCGTGCGGGCATCATCCAACTGATGTGGCGCGATGTCCCCGTGGATCGGGCCGCCCTCGGAGATCAGGCCCGCGCCACCGAGCCAACGGCCCGCCAACTTCTTATGAAGCGCGCGCCGGGAATGAGCGACGAGGTCTTCGAGCGCACGCTCTATGTCTGCCGCCGCCGCATACAAAAGCGCGTCGCCCAGGCCGGGTGCGATCCGTTCTACTTGTGCTCGTTCAGTTCGCGCACCATCGTGTACAAGGGGTTGGTCGCCACGCCGCAACTGGCGAAGTACTTCCTTGATCTGGCCGACCATGATTTCGAAACCGCCGTCTGCGTCTTCCATCAGCGATTCAGCACCAACACCTTCCCGACGTGGTTCCTCGCCCAGCCGTTCCGCATGATCGCGCACAACGGCGAGTTCAACACCCTCCGCGGCAACATCAACTGGATGCGGGCCCGCCAGATCGACCTGCGCAGCGAACTCTTCGGAGATGCCCTCGCCGACCTCCTCCCGGTCGTCAACGCCAACGACAGCGACTCCGCGACCTTCGATCGCGTCTTTGAACTCCTCACCATGGCCGGTCGCGATCCGCTGCGCGTCCTCATGATGCTCGTCCCCGAGGCACACCAGTCCGTCATAGACCTCTCGCCCGCGGTGCGCGCCATGCACGAGTATCACTCCACGCTCATGGAGCCTTGGGACGGGCCTGCGGCACTGGTCTTCAGCGACGGCCGAATCGCCGCCGCCGCACTGGACCGCAACGGCCTGCGCCCGATGCGCTACTGGCGCACCGATGACGGTCTCGTCATCGCCGCCTCCGAGGCCGGCGTCGTCCCCGTCGAGCCGCGACGAGTCGTCGAAAAGGGCAAGATCGCCCCCGGCGGCGTCTTCGCCGTCGACATGAAGCGACACTGCGTCCTCCACAGCCGTCAGATCAAAGAAGACGCGGCCCGCTCCCTGCCCTTCGAACACTGGCTCGATGAGCATCGAGTCCGCGCGGATCGGTCGGACATCTCCACATCACTCGCGTGCGAAACCGGATCGCTCGCCGCCGAGACCCCGGATTCACTCGCCCGCGAGCAACGCGCTTTCGGCTTCGGCAAAGAAGACCTTGATCGAATCCTCGGCCCGATGAGCAGCGACGGCAAGTCCCCGATCGGATCGATGGGCGACGACACGCCGATCGCCGTGCTGTCGGACAAGCCGCAGCCGTTGTATCGGTATTTCAAGCAGCGGTTCGCACAGGTCACCAATCCGCCGATCGACTCGATCCGCGAAGAGGCGATCATGTCAATCCAGACCGCGGTCGGTCGACGCGGCAACCTGCTCGAGGACGCGCCCGAAGCCGCTCGCCTGATTCGCTTCCCCTCGCCGATCATCAGCGAAGCCGAACTGAACTGGCTGAAACAGCAGCAAGAAGAAGGTTTCGGCTCGCGCACCATCGATGCGACTTGGGACATCGCCGACGGCCCCGACGCCATGGAAGCGGCCGTCGATCACGTCTGCGCCGAAGCCCAGGCCGCCGTCGACGCCGGTGCCTCGCTCATCATTCTCAGCGATCGCGGCATCAGCCCGACGCGCGCGCCGATCCCCATGCTCCTCGCCGTCTCAGCCGTCCAGCAGCATCTGATCCGCACCGGCCAACGCTTGCAGTGCTCGATCATCGCCGATGCGAGCGATGTGCGAGAAGATCACCACGTCGCGTGCCTGCTCGGCTTTGGCGCGACGATGATCCACCCGCGATTGGCGATGCGCTCCGTCGCCGCCCTCGCCCGCGACGAGAACCGCGACGCCGAGTCCGCTCTCGCCAACTACAAGAAAGCCCTCGAAAGCGGCATCCTGAAGATCATGGCCAAGATGGGCATCGCCGTGCTCCACAGCTATCGCGGCGCACAACTCTTCGAGGCCATCGGCGTCGCTCGCTCCGTGATCGACAAGCACTTTGAAGGCACCGCCTCCCGACTCGGCGGCGTCGGACTCCGCGAAATCGCGATCGACGTCCTCCGTTTCCATGCCGAGGGGTTCGCCGACTCACCCGCGAACAGCACAGGCCTGCCCGATCGCGGCATCTATCGCTATCGCAAGGGCGCGGAGCACCACACCAACAACCCGGACGTCTTCACCGCGCTGCACAAGGCCGTCCGAACCCAGTCGCGCGAAGCCTTCGATGAGTACGCACGCCGCGCCGACGCCGAACCAATCGCCCGGCTTCGCGATCTCCTGCGCTGGAAACCCGCCGACCAACCCACGCCGCTCGACCAAGTGGAATCGGCCGCGTCGATCGCCCGGCGCTTCACAACCCAGGCAATGAGCCACGGCTCCCTCTCTCGCGAAACCCACGAGATGATGTCGATCGCCATGAATCGCCTCGGCGGGCGCAGCAACTCCGGCGAAGGCGGCGAAGATCCGGCCCGCTTCACACGCTACTCGCATCACGCTCTGCCGCAGTTCAAGAGCAAGTGGCAGCCCGAGCCCGGCGACTGGGGCAACAGCACCATTAAACAGGTCTCGACCGCTCGCTTCGGCGTCACGCCGCTCTACTTGGTCGCCGCATCCGAGCTCGAGATCAAGATGGGCCAGGGCGCCAAGCCCGGCGAAGGCGGCCAAATCCCAGGCTTCAAGGTGACGCAGGAGATCGCCGACCTGCGCCGCGCCAAACCCGGAACGACGCTCATCTCGCCGCCCCCCCACCACGACATCTACTCGATCGAGGACCTCGCCCAACTCATCTACGACCTCAAACGCGTCAATCGACTCGCACGCGTCACCGTCAAACTCGTTTCCACCATCGGCGTCGGCACGATCGCGGCCGGCGTCGCGAAGGCCTACGCGGACACCATTCAGATTTCCGGTTACGAAGGCGGCACCGGCGCCTCGCCGCTGAGTTCCATCAAGCACTCCGGCATGCCGTGGGAACTCGGACTCGCCGAAACCCAGCAGGTCCTCGTGAAGAACGGCCTGCGCGGACGCGTGCGCCTGCGCGTCGACGGCGGGCTGCGCACCGGGCGCGACATCGTGTTCGCCGCCCTCTTCGGCGCCGAGGAATATGGCTTCGGCACCGCCGCCCTGCTCGCCGCAGGCTGCGTGATGGCCCGCCAATGTCACAGCAACACCTGCCCCGTGGGCATCGCGACGCAACGCGAAGATCTCCGCGCCAAGTTCCCCGGGCGCCCCGAGCATGTGATCTCCTTCATGCTCTACGTCGCCGAGCAGGTGCGGCTCATCCTCAGTGAACTGGGCGCTCGCACGCTCGACGAGATCATCGGCCGAGTCGATCTGCTGGAGCCGCGGACGGACATCACGCTTCCTAAGTCGGACCACCTGGACCTGACAGGACTGCTCACACGCCCCGCGACGCACTGTGAGCATGCATCGGCCGCGCTGCGACAGATGACACCCGCGAACGTGCGGCCTGAAACCGAAATGTCGCTCGACGAACGCCTCCTCGCCGATGCGTGGCCGATCATCAGCGCCGGCGGCAACTTCAACAAGTCCTACGCCATCTGCAATCGTGAGCGCGCGGTCGGTGCTCGCCTCGCCGGAGAGATCGCCAGACTCCGCGGCGAAGCAGGCTTCGCAGCGAACACAATCAATGTCACCTTCGAAGGCACCGCCGGCCAGAGCTTCGCCGCCTTCTGCACCAGCGGCATGAAACTCACACTCCGCGGCGACGCCCAGGACTACGTCGCCAAGAGCATGCACTCGGGAACCCTCATCATCGCCCAGCCCGCCGCGTGCCCCGTCGAGTCACACCTCACGACCATCGTCGGCAACACCGTGCTCTACGGCGCCACCGGCGGCGAGGCGTTCATCGCCGGCCGCGCCGGAGAACGATTCTGCGTCCGAAACTCCGGCGCAACCGCCGTGGCCGAAGGATGCGGCGACCACGGCTGCGAATACATGACCGGTGGCACCGTCGTCATCCTCGGCGTCTTCGGTCGCAACTTCGGCGCGGGCATGTCCGGCGGCGAAGCGTTTGTCATCGATCTGCATGGCCACCTGCCGGACCTGGCCAATCGGGAGATGATCACCTTGGCGCGCGTCGGAGGAACCGAGCACGAGCCGCGACTTTTGCAACTCATCCAAAGGCATCTGGAACTGACGCAGAGCCCGCGGGCTCGCGAGATTCTCGACACCTGGTCCGAGTCGATGCCGACGTTCTGGCGTGTCAGCCCGAAGCCAAGCCTCACGATCACGGAGCCCAAACCAGCAACCCTCGAGACGCTCAAGGCGTGATCGCCCGACAAGTCTCGCATTGATGCTCATCAGAGCCGAGGGGCGCAAGCCCCCGACAGACAGCCACCGACGCAAGGCACCTCTCGGTAGAGCGGGCCATCGTCGACGCGAAGCCTCCATCGGCACTCGTGCCTCACCCCGGCAGAAACGTGTAATCATCCGTGGTGTGGACCACGCCGCGCGGCACGTTGACCCTTGACCGGCTGTGCAGATCGACAAACAGCAGGTTCGCCTGCACGTCCCGCCCGCCGAACCAGCGCATCCCGCGATCGCCGTCTTGCTGAAAGTTGTAAATCGTCTGCGTGCCGACCATCCACGTGCGCGCCGGATTCACGACCGGCGGCATCTTCCCGCCGGACTTGGAGGTCGTCGGATTCATCGGTACCAGCGTCGCCTTGTCTTCGCCCTCCAGCGTGTGATCGTTCAGCGTGTAGGAACATCCGACCAGGTCGTACATCGAGTCGGTCTTGTCAAAACCGGGGATCGGCACGCCGGTGTCGGTGCTGCCTTTGTCGACCGGCGAGCGAAAGGCCTGGAGTTCGACGACTTGATCGGAGGAGTCGGGCGGAAACTGGTCACCGACCACATACTTGTTCAGCGGACGGCCCATCGCCCCTGTGGTGTTGATGCCGTAGAACGGCAACTGACCCTTCTTTCCCGCGAAAAGCGTACCGATCACGGATGTCCCGCCGCCGGGGAGCGGGCCGTTGCACTGCGGCAGTTGATTGTCAAAATCGTTCCAATACAGCGACACGCCGACGCCGATCTGCTGCAGCCGCGTCGCGCACACCGTGGCCTTGGCCGAGAGCCGGGCGGCGGCCAGCGACGGCAGCAATATACCCACCAGCACGCCGATGATGGCAATGACCACGAGCAGTTCGATGAGTGTGAAGGCGCGACGCATGTGGACGGAGCGTACCGCCCAACGAGCCGGTTGGGAAGCGTGATCGCGCGAAACTCGACCTGAAACGACGATGTCTTGCTCGCGGCGCGCCCTCGCGTGCTACAACATTCCGAGATGCCCCGCCGCGACGACAGCCTGTTCGCCCAGCGCGCCCGCGACGAGGCGGCACGCTCGCGCTTCGTCAAGGTCGCGGTCGAACGCGCCATCGACCAGCACGATGGGCTCACCTATCGACTCGACAACGCCGACGCCAGCGTCGGTGATCGCGTCCGCGTGCCGCTCGGCCGCGGCGGCACCATCGTCGGCGGCGTGGTCATCGACGTCGGCGGCCCCGAACTCCTCGGCGACTACCCGCCCGAGAAAGTTCGCGCCGTTCAAGACATCACGCGCGTCTCGCTGCCCGGCTCGCTCGTCGCTCTTTCGCGCTGGATCGCGTCGTACACCATCTCGCCCTTGGGCATGGTGCTCGCGACGATGACGCCCGCCGCCGTCAAGAAAGACATCGGTCGCCGCACGCACGAGGAACTCCGCCGCGCGGATGTGCCGATGCCCGACGATCTGCCCGCGTCTGTGGCGCAGGCCTGGCGTGCGGTGCTCGAACTGCCCGGCGATTGCTTTCCGCTCGACGCCGACGACCTGATGGACACGTTGGCACACTCCACCAAGCGGGCGATCAATCGCTTGATCGCGCTGGGGCTTTTGGAGCGTGTTGAGATCGACACTGTGCGTGCCCGAGGCAGCGGCGGGCTTGGGCTCGACACCGATGGTGCAGACTTGCCGCCCGCGCCGACCATCACGCCCACGCGCGATCAACAGCGTGTGATCGACGGCATCGCCGCCACGCTCGATCGCTTCGGCGTCCATCTTTTGCGCGGCGTCACCGGCTCGGGCAAGACCGAGGTCTATCTCGGAGTGATTCGTCGCGTGCTCGATTCGGGCAAGAGCGCGATCGTGCTCGTGCCCGAGATCGCGCTGACGCCACAAAGCCAGGAACGATTCACCGCGCGATTCCGCGGCGAGGGCGTTGCCGTGCTGCATTCGGGCCTCAGCGCGTCGCGCCGCAACGCCGAGTGGGAGCGCGTCCGCAGCGGCGCTGCCCGCGTGGTGGTGGGCGCACGCTCGGCGGTCTTCGCGCCCGTGCCGCGACTCGGCGTGGTTGTGGTGGATGAAGAACATGACTCGTCGTACAAGCAAGATCAGGTACCGCGCTACCACGGCCGCGATGTTGCCACCAAGCGTGCCCAGATCGAGTCCTGCCCCGTCATTCTCGGCTCGGCGACGCCGTCGCTGGAGAGTTGGGCGAACGCCACATGCGTGCCGCCGCGGTTCACGCTGTGGCAACTCGAATCGCGCGTCGGCGGCGGACGGTTGCCCAAGGTCGAGATTGTTGATTTGACGCTCGAGCAGCGGGCCCGCGCCGCGGGCGGCGACTCCAGCACCGACTGGTCCATCGGCCCGCGCCTGCGCGGCGCGATCCGCCAGACGCTCGTCGACAACGGCCAAGTGATGCTGCTGCTCAACCGGCGCGGTTTTGCCAACGCGATTCACTGCCCCAACGCGGCGTGCGGGTGGGTGCTCACGTGCGATCAGTGCTCCGCCGCCATGGTCTTCCACAAGGACCCTCGCACGCAGCGTGGTGGTCTGGTGCGTTGCCATCACTGCCTGGCCGAGCAAGTCATGCCCGAACTCTGCCCGGTCAGCGGGCATCGGCTGCACATGCTCGGGCGAGGCACGCAGCGCGTGGTGGAAGAACTCGAGTCGCTGTTTGCCGACCTCGGCATCATCCGCGATACGACGATGCTGCGCCTGGACTCCGACACGATGCGCCGCGCCGATGATTACTTCACCGCGCTCGACCGTTTCAAGCGCGGCGAGGCCCGCCTGCTCATCGGCACGCAGATGATCGCCAAGGGCCTGGATTTCCCGGGTGTGCGGCTGGTCGGCGTGCTCAACGCCGACATCGGTGCGCACGCCGCCGATTTCCGAAGCGATGAGCGCTCGTTCCAGATCATCGCGCAGGTCGCGGGACGGGCCGGGCGAGCCGACGGTCGCGGCGTGGTGATCGTGCAGACGGTCGCGCCGATGGGCAATGCGGTGCGATTCGCGGCGACGCATGACTTTCTCGGGTTCGCCGCCCGGGAGATGGAGCTCCGCGCCCGCGCGAAGCTGCCGCCGATCACGCGCATGGCCCGCATCATCTGTCGCGACGCCTCCGCCGCCGGAGCCCGCGAGCGAGCAGCGGCGGTCGCGGCGTACTTCCGCGAGGCGCACGCAGGCGACGTGCGCGTCGAGGGGCCGACGCCGGCGATCATCGAGAAGGTCGCGGGTGAGTTTCGATTTGTCGTTGAGGTGACCGCCGCGCGGGCGGACGTGCTCAACGCGGCACTCAGCGCGTGCCGCGGCGCGGGCATCATCAGGAGCGACGCCCAAACCGCGATCGATGTCGATCCGGTGTCGGGGATGTAGCGAGGGACTCGGTTCTGGATCGGCGCTCGCCGCGGCGGACGGGGCTGGGTTGACGACGAAGGCGGCGAACCCGATGGTCTGGATGAACATGGGATCTGCTCCGTGAAGGCGCGAGGGAGCCGCATTGGCTCTCCATAAAGAACGGGTCGCGCCCACGTTTGCGCGCGCAAACGTGGACATGCGCGGAGGCGGAAGTGGGTTTGAGGCTGTGATTCTTGGGGAAAAATAATCTTGGAGATTTTCGCGGGGGAGGCGATTTGCGCGCACTTTTGCGCGCGCAAATGTGGACATAGGAGGAGAAGTGCGGGTGAAGAGACGAAGTTCCGAAGAGACGGAGTGCGAAGGCGAAGACAGGCAGTGATGAAGAAGCAAGTCACGAGGTCGGCGCGGCGAGGACAGCGCTGGAGATTGGGTGGTACACCATCCACGTTGATCGAGCCGTTGCGATGGGTGGGAACCCGGAGTTGGCAAATCTCACGCACCGAGGGCGGGCCATGCTCGTGTTCGGATGCAAGGAAGGCATGAGGCACGCGGCATCGAGGCATCAAGTGCTCAGTTGGCGGCGTCTCGTCGAGCAAGGACTGGTGCCTTAAGATCATATGTTGATCGATGGAAACCGCGCATGCCTTTGGTGGCCCGGATTGCCGAGCCGGGCCGAAAGTCGCGTGTTTTCTTGGGCATAACGGCCCGCCCCGGAGGTTCGGGCCACCCCTAGCGGCCGGAGTTTCGGCGACGATCCGAATCTCGCAGTCAGACGTCACGAGGTCGGCGCGGCGAGGACGGCGCTGGAGATTGGGTGGTACACCATCCACGTTGATCGAGCCGTTGCGATGGGTGGGAACCCGGAGTTCGCAAATCTCACGAACCGGGGGCGGGCCATGCTCGTGTTCGGATGCAAGGAAGGCATGAGGCACGCGGCATCGAGGCATCAAGTGCTCGGTCGGCGGCGTCTCTTCGAGCGAGGAGCGGGTGCGGCTGCTGTCCGGCGCACAGATTCGAGGAGCGTGCGCACACGCTCGGAGCGCAGCGACTCGTCCGTCCAGATCGTGCGGGGTCGCGTCTGGGTTCGCGTGACTTGGGGCGGGCTCGGCGGCGGCCCGTCAGACACGCCTTCTCCACCGCCCGCGTCCGCAGCGGCGATCGTGTCGCCGCCCGCGCGCCGATCAACAGTTGCGGCCGACGCTGGGCGACTCGCCGATCGCATGACCGCGCCGACGATGTTCATCTCGCGCGGCATAGATGTCGCGGCGTTGGCTCGCGCAGGCTCACTCCCGCGGACGCCATCGCCACGCGGCAGGCCGACGACATCGTCGATCGGCCCGACCACATAGGTGGTGCCCGGCGGCACTCGGGGGATGAGCGTCCCATCCACTTGCGAATAGACGGAGCGAGGAAAGACCGCGGTGACCGCGCCGTTCGCACGCGCGAAACGACCGGCGTATCTGCCGCGTTCGATGCGATAGACGTACTCAAAGCCGCTGGGTGACCGCGGATCGCGCGAGATCACACGCTGGCTGATGGAACTGGGCCCGACATCGGCACGGCCTGGATCGACTCGCTTGAGCACATCGCCGGTCTTCGTGCCGCGGCTGGGCTCATCGGCGAAGGCCCCTTCGCTGGCGACAGCACCCGCCAGCATCACGACGAGCAACGAAAACGCCAGTGGCCGAGCAATCTCGCAACGCCCCAACGGCGACGAACGCCGTCTCGCAGTGGTGCCTTTGTGCCGCGTGTCGTGTGGTGTCACGTGCATGGTGTGTTCTCAGCCGCGGAGCACGATACGCATGATGAGCGGCACGCCCGCCTTGGGGTCCTTCTTGGGCAGATCATCGATCGCTTTGCCCCTGGCCGTCCAGCGGTAGATCGCGTCGAGAAGCGGGCCGTCGATGTCCGGCGTGCCGGTGTCCTGGCCGACGAGGAATCTGGCGGCCTTCACGCGACCGTCCGCGCCGAAGACGATCCGCACCATGGGATTGCGCGGTGCGGCCGTCAGTCGCGTGGTGATGCTCCACTGCGGGCGAACGGTCTGTATCTCAAGGCCCTGCCCCGCCGCGGGCTTGCCGGGGCGGACCTCGATCGGACCCTTGCGACTTGCGGCGTCGGACTCGCGATCACTCTTGTTGCCGGGCGTCGCTTTCGCGCTGCCTTGGGTGCCGGGCGTCGGCGGCGCGGCGGACACGTCCGTCGGCGTCGTCGGGTTTGGAGTCGGCGTCGTCGACGCTTCATCGCCGGGGCTTGCGGGCTGCGCGTCCTGAGCCGGGCTGGGTGGCGGGGCCGAGCCCGCGGGCGCGGCGAGCGGCACCGGCGAAGGTGCGGGCATCGGCGGCAAGAGCGGATCGGGAATCACTTCGCTGGGCGCGATCGGCACGGCATCGGGCGACTGCCGCGCGCCTTCAACCACCGGAGTCGTTGCGTCCGACGCGGCATTCCCCGCCGATTCGGAGCCGCTCGTCGATTGCGGCGGCGTCAGTTCCGCGGAGTTCTTGGGTGCGGGCTCCGCAGGCGATTCGCGCGGCGTCGATGAATCAGTGGGCTGGCCGCGCGCATCGCCCGGCTTGGCTTCGCCCTCGGGCAGTGGCCGTTGAGGCGTCTCTGGGGTTGCGGTCCTGGCGTCCATGGCGGGTGTTGCGGCGGCTTGCGGTGTCGGCAGCACTGATGGCGCGGTCTGGGACGCGAGCACATCCGACGGCGCGGGCGGTGTCGGCGCGGCGGCGGGCGCACCATTCGCCTCTGCGGCATCGCCGGGCGTGCCCGCGACACCCGGATCAAGCGCGAGCGCGGCTTGATCGAGCGTCGACATCGCGCCCGAATGCTCGTCGGGCGAATCAAAACCCAGCCACGCCTCGGTGCTTTGCGACGACTCTCGGATGCCCAGCCTCAGTGGAGGCTGCGATGGATCGTCAGGCGGCCTGGGCAACTGCATCGGCGGAGGAGGAGGTGGGAGGAACTGCGATCGCTCGCTTTCGTCCGATGAATCCTCGGGCGGCACCAGCAGCACTTCGCCGCCCGCGTCCATCAGTTGAGCGGGACCGACGGCGGCAAACGTCCCGTAACGCGCGGCCCCGACGCCCGCGCCGACGTGAACCACGCCGCTGACGAGCGCCCCCACCAACCACGACATGTTCTCGTTTCGTTCGCGCATGGATGAGGACATGGAACCCGACGCGGCACGATCCGCACGCCGTGGGCCAATCACGGGGTTCGTCCAGCACAAGGGTATGCTCGCGTGCGGATTGCGCCGATAGAGCAGGCGGCTGGAACCCTGAGTTTCGGGTCATGATCGGATCGTGTGGTTCTACGGCGGCGCGGCCGCGGAGTTCTGTTGTGAGCATCACTCGCGGCATGTTGCTGTCGACCGTTGTCCTGGGCTCGCACCTCATCGCCACCGCGGCGACGGCTCAGGTCGCGCCCGCGGCACCGCCCGGCCACGCGACCCGGGACCACACCAAGACAACGTCGCTGAACATCGGCGATGCCGCCCCTTCGCTTGCGGGTGTGAAGTGGCTCGCGGGGACGGAGATCGCTCCGGCTGCGACCGAGTCGCAACCTGGAAAGGTGACGATCGTCGCGTTCTGGGCGTCGTGGAGCGCGGCATCGCGCGAGGCGATGGGCGTCTTGTCGCGGCTTGGGCGCGAACTCGATGGCGACGGCGTGCGTGTGGCCGCGGTGTGCGTGTGGCCGCGCGACAAGAACGAGGACTGCGCGCCGCTGGTGGCGAAATGGTCGACGCGCTGGCCGCTGAGTTACGGCGTCGACAGCGCGGGCGATGTGGCGTCGCGCTGGCTCGATGCGGCGGGTCGCGAGAGTGTGCCGATGGCGTTCGTGGTCGGCGGCGACGGGAAGATCGCGTGGATCGGTTCGCCCTTCGAAGGACTCGGGCCGATCGCGCGGCGCGTCGTCAAGGGGACGCTCGACGCGGCCACGACAAGGCGACAGATTGAACGTTGCCGTCGGCTGGATGAACTCGCGGGCAAGAGCATGGTGCTGGGCGCGCTCACGGTGACCGACGAACTGCTGGCGGAGGATGGCGAGTTGTTCGGCTATCTGGCGGGATTCAAGTTCAGGTTGCTGTTGCGGCAGCACGAGTCGGGCGTGCAGGCGTTTGCGTTCGCGCGTGAAGCGCTGCGGACCCACCTGAAAGACAACCCAGAGGAGTTGAACGCGTTGGCGAATGCCGCGCTGGATCACAAGGAGCGGGACGTGTCGTTGTCGCTTGAGGCGGCGCAGCGGGCGGCGGACCTGCTGGCGAACGCGCAAGACGAGAGTGCGTCGGTGTATGACACGCTCGGTCGGGCGCGATATGAGAACGGCGAGGTTGAGGCGGCCGTCGCTGCGCAGACGCGAGCCGTCGAACTTGCCGAGGAAGGACGGATGAAGCGGACGATGCAGAAGCGGCTGGAGAAGTACGAGGCGGCGATGCCGCGTGATGCCGGGCCGCCGAAGCTGACGGGGCAATGATCGCGTTGGAGAACATCGCTCCAGCGCGGTCGACTATTTCTGCTCCATCACAAACTCGCGTCCGCCCCAGGTGGTCGCCCGGCGATGGATGATGTCCGCGCGGGCCTCGCTCAGGATCGACGCCACGAGCCACGCGCCAACGACATGCAGCGGGGCGGTCCACAGCGGCGCGTGGGCGAACCACGTCATCCGCAGCAGCGCACCAAGCCACAACACCAGCGCCACACCGCACATTCCAAGCAGTGTCCAGCCCATCGGCGCGTCGAAAGGGCGGACCCAGAGCGCGAACGGAATCGCGACAAACATGGCGGCGGGGAGAAGCGTGCCCAGCCAACGTGTGCGCCACGCGGCGGAGGCGAGGCGATCGGGTTTGCGATTGGCGGCTTCGATGTAGATGCGTTTCCAGCCCCGGCGAAACTGGGCCCAGTCGGCGTACATGCGACAGCGAAAGAGGCCGTCGGCGAAGAAGACGCCGATGCTGACGCCGAGTTCATCGGCTCGCTTGGCGAGGGCGAGGTCTTCGAGGATGGCGTCCTTGACGCTTTCGTGGCCGCCGACGCGTTCGTAGGCGGCGCGGGAGAAGAGCATGAACTGTCCGTTGGCGAAGGCGCGGCGATCCTTGCTGGCGTTGGCGCGAGTCAGAGGATATTGGCGGATCAGTTCAAAGCCCGCCGCAAGTTGCGCCACGCGCTCGAACCACTTGTCGCAGGTGAGCGTGCTGATGAGACTCAGAAACTCCACCTGGCGATCACGCATCATCGCGACCGCGGCGGCAACGCAACCGGGCTCAAACAGCGTGTCCGCATCGGCGAACAACAGCATCTCCGCGTCGCGTGCGGCATTCGACTGAGCGACGCCCGAATGCACCGCGTGGACCTTTCCCGCCCAGCCTTCGGGACACACCGTCACTTCAACAATTTCAAAGCGGTCGTCATCGCCGACGGCGCGGCGCGCGATCGCGGCCGTGTCGTCGGTGCATCGGTCCAGCGCGAGCACGACGCGCAACTCGGGATAGGTCTCGGCTTTGAGCGACCGAACGAGACCCTCAATGACACGCGACTCGTTGTGCGCGGGCACGACGACGCACACGCGCCCGCGCGGCGGAGTCTGCCCGGCGAGTCGTTGACCGCGGCGCAGCGTCGGTATCGTCGCGTGCGACATCTCCACGCGAAACCACACCAGCCCCCACACAATCATGGCACCAAGAACGCCCGTGCCGAGCGTCCAGCCGATCACCACCATCACCCAATGCGGCATCGTCACTGCTTCGTTCCGATCGCGGCGCGACCACTCGCGCAGGTGGGGAGTTTATCGAGACCGAGCCTCACTCGTCTTCGCTCGACTCGTCCGCGTCCGCGCTCGCGTCAACGTCCGGCATCGCCGGCGGCACCTCGCCTGCACGCTCGCGCAGCATCTGGGCGCTGATCTCTTCATAGCACGACGCGAGCAGACCCACCAGCGGGAACTTCGCCTGGGGCAGCGGGCTGGGGCCGAGTCGACGCAGAAGCGGATGATGCACCGCGGGCGGCAGGATGCTCGCGTCCATCGCCTCGAGTTCGGGGCCGTTTTCCCAGAACGACTCGGCGGAGAGTTCCGGCGCGGGCATGTCCGACACGCCGGGCACGCGACCCGCATACACCGTGGTTCCGCTGCGTCCCGAGCCAGCGACGGCGCGAGTGTGGCGCAGCCGCTCCAGCAGTTCCTCGCCGTCGAGGCCCTTGAGTTTGAAGATCACAAACGGATCGCTCGCGACGCGCTCGGCAAAGAGATACGCCACGCAGGCCGCGTGTTTGCACCACGGGGACTTGCCGTGCGCGGACTCGGCCTTGAACTCGGCGCAGGTACACGACGCCGTGACCTCCGTGGATTCGCTTGCGAACAACTTCAAACCCAGCGGTGTGAGCACATCATCGATGCTCGATGGCAGTTCATTCGCCAGCAGTTTGGCGGCGAACATCGCCTGATCCGACATGGCGCGCACCACCTGATGCCACTGCTCGTTGTTGAAGGTGCCGAAGACCAGCCGCGTCGCGTACGGGCGATCCATTCGACCCTGCACGCTGGCGACGATCGCGCCATGCTCGATGAGCATCGCCTTGGTCTGCCCAAGGCGTGCGTACTCCAGCCCCTCGACCAGTCGCTTGCCCTCGACGGCCTGCTCGACGAGGCGAATCCATCGCTGGGCCGCCCACGACGCCGCCCACGGCGCGGTGCCGCTCTCATCGTCCGCGCTCAGTTTGACGCCGCCGCGGACACGGCGCGGTTTCAACGGCAGCGGCTTCTCAAAACGCTGCTGCGCCGGCATGCCGGTCATCGGAATCATGCCACCCGTGGGGGGAGGGTTCACTGCCGGACCCGGGCTCGCCGGCGGCGCGACGCCACTGGCGGGCGGTGGAGCGCTGTCGGAAGTGTTGCTCGGCGTTGTCGGCGTCTGATCCTGCACGGGCGTTCGTGTTCCTGTCTGCGTCACACTTCGTCGGAGATCGCGTCGTTCCTCAGCGTGAGGATGTCACGCAGTTGTTCGGTGTCCAGTTCCGTCAGCCAGCGCTCGCCGCTGCCGATGATGTTCTCGGCCAGTTCGGTTTTGGCTTCGATCATCTGGTCGATGCGTTCTTCGAGCGTGCCGCGGACGACGAACTTGTGGACCTGCACGGTGCGGGTCTGTCCGATGCGGTATGCACGATCGGTCGCCTGATTCTCCACCGCGGGGTTCCACCAGCGATCAAAGTGGAAGACATGGTTCGCCGCGGTGAGGTTCAGTCCCACGCCGCCCGCCTTGAGGCTGACCAGCAGAATCGGATGCGTGCCATCGGACTTCTGGAAGTTGGCGACGAGTTGCTCTCGCATTTTCTGAGGCGTGCCGCCGTGGAGGAAGAGCACGTCGCGATTGAGGTGCTGGCGCAGCATGCCGCTGAGCAGGTGGCCCATCTGTCGGAACTGCGTGAAGATGAGGGCCTGATCGCCCTCGGCGAGCAGTTCATCGAGCATCTCAAGCAGTCGGATGCACTTGCCGCTGCGGATCGGCGACGGCGGCGCGGTGCTCGCGTTCTCGATCGCGTTGGCAACGCTGGCGTGGTCCTTGAGCAGCAGGCTCGGGTGGTTGCAGATCTGCTTGAGTTTGATGAGCGCGGACAACACCATGCCGCGGCGCTGGATGCCCTCGGTCGCTTCGACCTCGGCGAGCATCCGCCGCACGCACGACTCGTACAGGTTCGCCTGCTCGGTGGTGAGCGGGCAATACTCGCGGCTTTCGAGCTTTTCGGGCAAGTCGGCGACGACCGTCGGATCGGTCTTGAGGCGACGGAGCACGAAGGGACGCACGAGGCCCTTGAGTTGTTCGGCGCGGGACTTGTCGCGATAGCGCTCAATGGCGACAGCGAAGCGCGTGCGGAACCCGCCCGCCGTGCCGAGATAGCCTGGGTTGAGGAAGTCCATGATCGACCACAACTCGCTCAGGCGATTCTCCACCGGCGTGCCCGTGAGCGCGACGCGGCGGTCCGCCTTGATCGCCCGCACGGCCTGCGTCTGCTTGGCCACCGGGTTCTTGATGTACTGGGCTTCGTCGAGCACCACCCGACCCCATTCGATCGCTTCAAGCGTCTCGCGGTCGCGGTTGGCGAGCGAGTACGTCGTGATGATCATGTCGCTGGCGCGGGCACGCGCCACAAGCGTCTCGCCCGCGAGGCGCTCGCCGCCGTGGTGCACCAGCACCGTGAGTTCGGGACAGAAGCGCCGCGTCTCGTGGATCCAGTTGCCCACGACCGACATGGGGACGACCAAGAGCGTGGGCTTGAGAATCGCGCCAGTCTTGGCCGCGTTCTGCCGCTCCAGCGCCAGCAGCGCGAGCAACTGAATCGTCTTGCCAAGCCCCATGTCGTCCGCGAGACAAATGCCAAAGCCCAGCCGCTCAAGGAACGCCATCCACGAGACGCCGCGCAACTGATACGGACGGAGCGTGCCGTGGAATCGCTCCGGCGGCTCGATGATCTTCATCGCGTCGGCGGCGGCCTCGGCGCTGAGCATCGCTTGGACCCAACCCGTCGCCTCCATGCCCACGACCGGGATGCCGGTTTCCTTCAGATCGCTGGCGTACGCGAGGCGCAGGGCCTCACCGAGTTTCATTTCGCCGCCGGGGTTGTCGCGGATGAAGCGCATGGCCGACTGCACGTCCTCGGGGCGGATCTCGACCCAGCGCCCGTTGATCCGAACCAGCGGGCTCTTGCGCGACGCGAGTTTCTCGAACTCATTGAGCGTGAGCGTGGTGTCGCCGATCGCGATCTCCCAGCGATACTTCACCAGCGCGCCCAGACCAAGCGAAGGCGAACTGGCGGGCACCGCGCCGTTGTTGGCCGCCCCGCCGGCGACGATCGACTCGGCCGACTCGCTGTCGAGTCTCAGCCGCGCGCCGAGCCTGGCCAGCGGCGAATCCCACCAGTCCGGGGCGGCGACGCCAAACCCCTGCTCGTGCAACACCGGCATCACTTCGCGCAGGTACTCATACGCCTGGCGCGTGGAGAGCGGCAGACTCACCGGCTCCGAATCTTCAAGCGCTTTCTCCAGCCGGGGGAACAGCCGCGTCGCACGCCCCAGCTCACCCAGCAAGAGTTCCTGCGGCCCATCGATGCGTCGGCCTTCGATCGTGATCGAATCGCCGGGCAACATCCAAATGTCCTCGGCATCGATCACGAGCGCTGGCCGATCGACACTCTGGAGATGAAACGTGACGCTCCACTCCGGGTCGTCGGCGTCGGTGGTGTTCAGCCCCGCGTCGACCGGCTCATTGAGTCGGAGCAGCAGACGCCACGCCGAACTCGCCCCGCGCTCCTCAAGCCCGCTGATCCAGTGACGGACCTTGCGGCTCAGTTCCTGACGCGAAGCAGGCGTGCCGGGCACATCGTTCGCCCGCGCGAGCAAACCGCGAAGCCACGCGACATGCGGATCCTGGGCCGCGTCGCGCTCGCGCACCGCCGCTTCAAAATCCTCTCGCACCAGGGTGATGCGACACTGCGCATCCACCACGCGGCACAGGAAATCCTCCAGAATCGGCCACGGTTGATGCTCATACAAGTCAACAACCGCGCGCACGCTCCCCGGCATCGATCGCACCAGCAACGCGACCTGCTGGCTGGCGATCTCATCGCTCAGCCAAGGCTGCCAACAGCCGCGCACTTCGCCGCCGACATCCTGCACCAGCATGGGCACGAATCGCTGCTGACTCAGCAGGCTGCGGGCCAGACGCAGCGCGGCCTCAAAGAAGATCGCCGACGACCCGACCAGCACGGTCGATCGCGATCCGCCCTCCGCGGCGACGGTCGCGGGCGTGCCAAAGTCCGGCGCATCACGATCGATCAGCGCGTCGATCACCGTGGCCGCATCAATCGCGTCAAACGCGAGGGTGTGAACGCCGAACGCCCGAAGCGTCAGGGTGTCATCGCTCGCCTCGCCCAGCGTGCGGGCCAGGTTCACGCTCGGCGCCGGCCCACGCTCATCACCGGGGAGTTTGAGCAGAATGTTGGCCGGCCCACCCTCGCGCCGCGTCCGCGGCACAACCAGCGCTCGGAGTTCCTCCGCGCTCAACGCAAACGGGTGACCAACGTTCTCCCCAGCCTCCGCCTTCGTCGCGCGGCGTGAGGCGTCCTCGCCCCAAACGTGGAGGCGACCGCCCGTCCATACCGCATGAAGCGCATACACCACCCGGCGTGCCTCCGTGCCAAACCCGTTCCCGCTCGACCGGGACTCGGACGCCACTTCAATGAGGGCGAAGGGACTCGAACCCTTGACCCGCGGATTAAAAGTCCGCTGCTCTACCAACTGAGCTACGCCCTCAACAATTCTCCGAACTCGTCTTTCAACGGGTTCAGCGTCTCTTCCGGCGGCCACGTTTGCCAGCGTTTTCCCGCGTCATTCGCGGGCCTTGGCCGGGTCGGGACCGAGTTCGATGGTAGGCAACCACGCCGCGTCAGGCATCGCCACGGGCATTCTTCGCGCCGCCCCAGGCCGTGGATTCAGCGTCGTGCAGCGGCCGCCAACAGATCCGCCGAGCGACGGCTTGCGCCCTGATTCTGCCGCACGCACGCAATTGCCCGCTCCGCAAGCGTCTTTCGCCGCGCCGGATCGGCGATCAACCCCGCGAGCGTCCGCGTGAGATCATCCCGGTGTACCTGAACGATGGCCTCAGCCTCGTCGAACGCCGCGACGATGTTCGCAAAGTCGCTCACGGCGGGCCCGATGACGACCGGCTTGCCCAGCGCCGCGGGCTCGATCGGATCTGACCCAAACTGGTCAAAGAACGACCGCCCGACAACGACCACATCCGCAAGCGCGTACGCCTTGCGAAGTTCACCGATCGTGTCGAGGAGGAATCGCGTCGCTTGCGACTTCGCTTCGCGTTTGGTCCTCCGCACGCACCCCGCCATCGCTGCCGCCGCTTCGTCAAATCGCTCCGGCTTGCGCGGCGCACACAGCAGTTGCACCCCCGCCGGGCACGCCGCATGAAGCAACGCCTCTTCGCCTGGCCCTGTGCTCCCCGCGACGATGAGGGGCGTGGTTCGATCGATGCCAAGTTCGAGTGCGAGTTCGGCGGCACCGGCGACGTCTGATTGGATTTTCGCCGCGTCCCACTTCATCGTGCCGGTGATGCTGAGCCGCTCGCGCGGCACGCCCATGGCGAGGAATCGCTCAAAATAATCCGCGTCCTGCACGCCCGCGAACGCCAGCGACGCGAAGGTGCGTCGAAGCACGGGCCGGATTTTGAGATACCCCTTGAACGATCGCGCGCTGAGCCTGCCATTGATCACGCCGACGGGCACATCGCGCCGCACGCACTCGCGGATGAAGTTCGGCCACACTTCAAGTTCAACGAGCCCCACCGCCGTCGGCCGCACCGCGTCCAAGAACCGCCGCACACTCCGCGAGAAATCCAGCGGATAGCGCACCACCGGGCACGACTTGCCGAACAGATCCAACGCCCGCTGCAAACCGGTGTCCGTTGTCGTCGCGACCACGACCTCGCACTGCGGCAGCAGCAGCGGCACGAGTTCACGCAGCGCGCTCACCTCGCCCACCGACACCGCGTGCAACAGCACGCGGCCGCCCGGATGCGTCACCGGCGGCAGTTGATCCGCGTGGCCCAAGCGCTGCTTCCACCCGGCGCGGGCCTTTCGCGCCCACCAGGGTGCGGTGAGGGCGGCGACGGGCACATAAAGGAAGTCGAGCGCGTTCATGCGGCGCGGAGATTGCAGCGTGCGCGAGCAGGCGCGGAGTGCGCCACGGAGGAAGGAGCGGCCCTCGCTTGCGCTTCGGGCTCGTGAAACCACATGGGCAGGCGGGGATTCGAACCCCGGACCCTTCGCGTGTAAAGCGAACGCTCTGGCCGCTGAGCTACCCGCCCGGCCATTGTGCGTCGGCCGAACCGACGCGAACGGAACGCCCATGTTAGGGCATGGCGCAACGAAAGAACGCCGCAAACTGTTGCGCGCGTCGCAACCCTCTGGCCATGAGGCTCTGTCTGACGGATCGTTTTGGTGGCCCGGATCTCCGAGCCGGGCCGTTGGACGCTCGACTTCTCAAGCAAAACGGCACGATTCGGAGACTCGTGCCACCACAATCCGGATCCGTCAGACAGACCCTAGACCATTTGGGAACGCCCCCGCCGTTCCACCGTACACTGCGCGTCCGCCATGACCACACGCACGCATTGCATCATCTTCGACGACGGCCTGGGCACGCTCGCCCCGCTCACCGATCTGCGTGCCGCGATGGACATCCGCACCGGCGTGCTCACCACCTTCGAACGCATCAACGCCGACGCTCGCCTGGCCGTGGTCGGCCTGATCGTCCCCGAACCGCTCGCGGAACTCACGCGCGAGCGGCATCGCGTCCAGGTTAATCCCGATTCCGTCACGCCCGGCACACTCGTCCTCAACGCCCGATCGCCGCTGCCGCCACTCGACGCCGCATTGCAACTCGCTCCCGGCGAACGACTCGTCACCACCGACGGCGTAACGATCGCGTGTCGCACAGGTTCACCCGACTGGCACGCCGATTGGCACGGCGCTCGCGCGATCAGCATTGAAAACGTCGCCATCCTCGATCGGCCTTGGGATGTCCGACGCTCTCGCGATGCGTGCATCGACACCGACCTCGTCCATCTCTGCGGCGGTCGCGCCGGTCAAATGACGCACGCCTTCCCGCCCACGCTGGCACCCAACCTCCCTCCTGGCGTCATCCAGTTCGGCCCCCACGCCGTCCGCATTGATGCCGGCGCTCGCGTGTATCCCGCCGTCGTGCTCGACTCCGAAAACGGCCCGATTCACATCGGGGTCAACGCCGTTGTGCGTCCCGGAAGCGTGCTCATCGGCCCGTGCGCCGTCGGCCCGGGTTCGACGGTCCTGGATCACGCGCTTATCAAGGCCCACACCGTCATAGGGCCGTCATGCAAAGTCGCCGGCGAAGTCGGCGGCACCATCATCCAGGGCTTCTCCAACAAGGCCCACGACGGACACCTCGGCGATTCCTACCTCGGCGAGTGGGTCAACCTCGGCGCGGGCACCACCAACTCCAACCTGCTCAACACCTACGCCGAGGTTATCGCCAAGGCCACGCCCGGCGGCAGCAACGAACGCACCGGCATCCAGTTCCTCGGCGCGATCATCGGCGATCACGTCAAGACCGCGATCTGCACACGCATCATGACCGGCGCGGTGCTGCACACCGGCGGCATGTTCGCGCAGACCGCCCCAGTCATCGGCACCACACCGCGCTTTGCATGGGCCACCGACGCCGGCGTCAAGCCCTTCCGACTCGACAAGTTCATGGACGTGGCCCGCGCGGCAATGAAACGCCGCGGCCTCTCTCCCACGGACGCCTATGGCAAGCGACTCCACGATCTGCACCACAGCCCACTGAGTGCGGCGGTGGAGCGTGGGTAGAAGCGGCAAAGGAAGGGTTGTCCATCGCCAGCATCGCATCATGGCCGCAGTGCCGCAGGCTGATGATGGGCTTCCAAGACTTCTGGCGTCGTGACTCTTGACTCCGTGACTTCTGGTCTTCCCGCGTTTCGGACTTCGCCTCTTCGTCTCTTCTCAGCTTTCCCCATGTCCACCCTCTACATCATCGACGGCTTTGCCCAGTTCTTCCGCGCCTACCACGCGATTCGCACGCCGATGACCAGTCCGGTCACCAAGGAGCCGACGAACATGACGTTCGGCTTCGTCGGCATGCTCCTCAAACTCATGCGCGGCGAAACGCCCGCCATGAAACAGGCCGGCGGCAGACCCGACTACGTCATGGTCGCCCTCGAAGGCGGCGGCGACACCGAGACGTTCCGCAGCACCATCTATCCCGAGTACAAGACCAATCGCCCGCCGCCGCCGGTGGATCTGATGCCGCAGGTCGACCGCTGCCTCGCCATGCTGCGCACCGTCGGCGTACCGATGTTCGCCGTGCCCGGCTTCGAGGCCGACGACGTCATCGCCACCGCCGTCCGCTCACTCCGCAAAACCCAGCCCGATCTGCGCATTCGCATCGTCAGCAAAGACAAAGACCTCAAGCAACTTCTCGGCCCTGGCGTGGAACTCTTCGACGTTCACACCGACCTGGTCTTCGACGCCCGCTCGCTCGAACAGGACACCGGCCTCAAGCCCGAGCAGATCGTCGACATGCTCGCACTCACGGGCGACACCGTCGACAACGTCCCCGGCGTCCCAGGCGTCGGTGAGAAGACCGCCGCCCAACTCCTCGTCGAGCACGGCACGCTCGACAACGTCCTCGCGCACGCCGACTCGATCAAAGGCAAACGCGGCGAGAACATTCGCGCCGCCGTCAACACCCTGCCCCTTTCGCGCACGCTCGTCACCTTGCGCGACGATGTGCCGATGGAGTTGGACCTCGACGCCTGCGCCTCCTCGCGCGTCAAACTCGAAGAACTCATCCCAATCCTCAAAGAACTCGGCTTCAACCGCTATCAGGACGACGTCCGCGCGATCACCGGCAAGGGCCCCGCAGGCGCATCAAGCCCCGCCGCCGCCACAACTGCCACCAGCAATTCCGTTCCGGCACGCGGCACGCAGACCATGCTCCTTGATGACGGCGTCGTCGTGCCCGTGCCCTCCGGGCCGCGCCCCAGGCCCGCCCCCCTCGACCCCGGCGGCATGGAAGGCGGGCTCTTCGCGACCATCGCCGCTAGCGAACCCCGCGAAACCAAGCCCCAGCACGCGGGACACAACTACATCTGCGTCACGACCCGCGCCCAACTCGACGATCTCGCGGCCCAGATGCGCGACGCCAGCGCCTTCGCCTTCGACACCGAAACCGACTCGCTCAGCGTGCGCGACGCACTCCTCTGCGGCATCAGCATCTGCGTCCAGCCCGGCACCGCGTACTACATCCCGCTCCGCTCGCCCGATCCAAGCAAGCATCTTGCGCCAGACGCCGTCATCGCCGCGCTCCGCCCGCTCCTCGAAGACCAGACCAAGCCCAAAGTCGCCCACAACCTCAAGTTCGATCTCCTCGTGCTGCGAAACGCCGGCATCAACGTGCGGGGCATCTCACTCCCCGGCTCCTGCGATCCGATGGTCGCCAGTTACCTCATCGACTCTTCGCGCTCCAGCCACAGCCTCGATGCACTCTCCCTCGCGCTGCTCGGTCGCGGCAAGCAAAGCATCAGCGAACTCATCGGCAGCGGCAAAACCCAGCGCACCTTCGACACCGTCGCGATTGACGTGGCGACGCCCTACGCCGCCGCCGACTCCGAACTGACGCTCGAACTCTCGCAGGTCATGCTGCCGCAACTCAAGGCCATGGGCCTGACCAGCCTCTTCCACGATGTTGAGATGCCGCTCGTCGAAGTGCTGGCCGATCTGGAATGGGCGGGCATCAAGGTCGACCCCGCCGAACTCGAACGCCAACGCGCTCGCCTCAGCAAACGCATCGATGCGATCATCATCGAACTCGACGCCCTCTTCACCTCCGCGATCGGGCGACGCGTCGACCCCGACTCGCCCAAGCAACTCTCCGCCGCACTCTTCAACACGCCAGAGCATGCGACACCGGGCCTGGGCCTCAAGAGCAGCAAGAAAACCAAGACCGGCGCATCCACCGACGCCGAAGTGTTGGAGAAACTCGCCGAAGACGCCCAGATCGACACGCGGATCGGCACGCCGATCCCCTCCCTCATCCTCGAGTATCGCCAACTCAGCAAACTCGTCAGCACCTACCTCATCGCGCTCCGCGACGCGATCAACACCAAGACCGGCCGCGTCCACGCGCGATTCAACCAGACCGTCGCCGCCACCGGCCGCCTGAGCAGCAGCGATCCCAACCTCCAGAACATCCCGATCCGCACCGATCTGGGCCGCGAAATCCGCAAAGCCTTCATCGCCGAGCCCGGCAAACTGCTCGTCTCCGCCGACTATTCACAGATCGAACTGCGTCTGCTCGCCCATCTCTCACGCGACGCCGCCCTCATCGAGGCCTTCCAACGCGGCGACGACATCCACGCCGCCGTCGCCGCCCAGATTCACGGCGTGCCGCTCGATCAGGTCACCAAGGACCAGCGCAGTGGCGCGAAGATGGTCAACTTCGGCATCGTCTACGGCATCACGTCCTATGGCCTCGCGCGGCGCCTCGGCATCGACGAGAAAGCCGCCGCCGAGATCATCGCCGGTTACAAACGCCGCTTCTCCGGCATCACGACCTTCCTGCAAGAGTGCGTCGAGCAGGCGAAACGCCACGGCTACGTCGAAACCATGCTCAAACGCCGCCGCATGATCCCCGACATCGAGTCCAACATCCAGAGCCGCCGCGCCCTCGCCGAACGCACCGCGATCAACAGCGTCGTGCAAGGCTCGGCCGCCGACCTCATCAAACTCGCGATGATCGACTTGCACGCCCGCGCCAAACGCGGCGAACTCGCCAGCGCCACCATGCTCCTGCAGATCCACGACGAACTCGTCTTTGAGACCGACGCCGCCGACGCCCCGCGCGTCCGCGACATCGTCGTCGATCGCATGGAAAGGGCGATGAGCCTCCGCGTCCCGCTCAAAGCCGACGCGCGAATCTCCGCCGACTGGGCCGAAGGCAAGTAATCAGCCGCGCCGCCCGTGCCACGCGCAAGCCGCTCCGAAACTGCTGAACGGTTCCATCATACGGATCGCCGGTCAATCTCGGGCGTGCCTTTGGTGGCCCGGATCTCCGAGCCGGGCCGAAATCGCCTGTTTTCATGGGCTCAGCGGCCCGCCCCGGAGGTTCGGGCCACCACGAGAAACATCCTTTTGGACGGCGATCCGTATCACTCCGCAAACAGCGCGTCCACGAACGCCGCCGGGTCAAACACCTCGATGTCCTCCGGCGTCTCGCCTACGCCGATGAACTTCACCGGAATGTTGGTGACATCCTTGATGGCGATGACGATGCCGCCCTTCGCCGTCCCGTCAAGTTTCGTCAGAAAAACCCCGGTCACGCCCGCGCCCGCGTCGCCGCCCGCCCCACCCCCGACCGCGCGATCAAACTCCTCCGCCTGCCGCAGCGCGTTCTGCCCGCTCGTCGCATCGAGCACCAGCAGCACCTCGTGCGGCCCGCCCGCGATCTGCTTTCCCACCACCCCGCGAATCTTCGTGAGTTGCCGCATCAGCGGGTCTTGCGTGTGCAGTCGCCCCGCGGTGTCGAGAATCAGCACATCAATATTCCGCGCCTTCGCCGCCGCGCACGCATCAAACGCCACCGCCGCCGGGTCGCCCCCCTGCTGCCCGCGCACGACCGGCACGCCGAGTCGCTCACCCCAAATCTCAAGTTGCCGCACGGCACCGGCGCGGAACGTGTCACACGCGCCGAGCATCACACTCTTCCCCTGCCCGCGCAGCATCGCGCACAGTTTCGCGATGCTTGTCGTCTTGCCCACGCCGTTCACGCCGGTGACGAGGATCACCGTCGTCCCGCTCTCGGCCATGTGCAGCCCGCGATCCGCCTCGGGCCACATCCGGCGCAGTTCGGCCTTCAGATACTCCAGCACCTGATCGCCCGAATCGATCTTCCCGGCCTTGAAGTCCGCCCGGATCGACTCGATGAGCCGCGTCGTCGTCTTCACGCCGACATCGCCCTGCAGCAGCCTCTGCTCGATCTGCGCGATCAGCGCGTCATCCAGCCGCTTGCCCAGCAGCAGCGACCGCAGCCCCGCGACAAACGTCTCGCGCGTCTTCGCCAGTCCGCTCGCGATGCCGCTTGAAATCTTGCTCAGGATGGACTTGAAGAACGCCATGCCGCGACATCACTCCGTTTCGCTTGCATTCGTCCCGCCCACCGCTTCGCCCGCGCCCCCCGCGTCTCTCGTCTTCCCCGCTTCTTCAGCCTTCGCCTGCCTCGCCTCGTGCTTCTTCATAATCTTGTCCAGCAGCCCGTTCACAAACGTCGGCGACTTCTCCGTGCTGAACGCCTTCGCCAGTTCCACCGCCTCGTTGATCACCACCTTGGGCGGCACACCCCCACCCGTCATCTCATAGTGCGCCAGCCGCAGAATCGCCCGATCCACCGCCGCCTGACGATGCGCCGGCCACGTCGGAGCCAGCGAACGCATCACGTCGTCCGCTCGCTTGCGATCGCCGTACGCCGCCTTCGCCAGCGTCTCCGCTTTCGCCAGGTCCTTGTCGCTCACATCCTCATCCGCGGCGATCGCGGTGCGCACATCCGCCAACTCGCCCTCGCTGCGGGCATCCAACTGAAACAGAATCTGGAACGCCAGGCGACGAATCTCACGCGGGGCGGCGGCCATCAACGACCGCCTTTCTTCACCGTCACGCCCTCGCCCCCACCGCTCGACTCCGGCGCCTTCACCTTGTCGTCCTTCTTGCCCGCCTTCTTCGGCTTCGATGCGCTCTTCGCGGCCTTCGCGTCGCCTGTCTTGTCCGGCAACGCCCGGAAGATCACCGACCCGTTCATCGCCTCGCCGAGCATGATCCGCTCCATCGCCGCGATCGTGTCCAGCACCGCGTGCATCGCGTCCGCGCCTTTGTTCCCCTTCTTCCCGCCCGCGCGATCTCGCGCCTGCGACGCCCGATCGACCGTCAGCACGCCAAACGCCACCGGCACGCCCGTCGCGATCGTCACGTTCACCAGCCCCTGGCTCACCGCCTCGGCGATGTACCGATCGTGACGCGTCTCGCCGCGCACCAGACACCCCAGCGCGACCACGCCGCCATACCGATGCGTCTCGGCCGCCGCCAGACTCAGCGCGGGAAGTTCATACGACCCCGGCGCGTCGAACACATGCACGCGCGTCGCGTCGCCGCCTCGTTCCACATACGCCCGCACCGCGCCCTCGAGCAGCGCGTTGGTCACGCGGGCGTTGTAGCGGCTCACCGCCACCGCGATCACGGGCAACTCCCGGCCCGCCGCCCCTTTGGCAACTCGCTTTCCTGCTCCCGCGTCCCCGGTTTTTGATGTGCCTTTGGCCATAGCCACCACTGTAGGGTCGCCGACGCCGCACGATTCCTCCGTCGCCAAGCGACAACGCCGCCGCGCCGCGTTAGGCTATCCGACCATGAAGACCGCCCCGATCCAAACCCTTGCCCTCGCCGCCGCGAGCCTCATCTCCATCACCACCGATGCCCGGGCCGCCGAGGCCATGCTCAACCTCGATGGCGCATCGCTCTCGCTCCAGCCCGCGCCCCAACCAGCGAGCACTGAATCCGCCGCGCCCTCCTCCACCGCCCCCGCACCCGACATGCCCGGCCATCCCGGCCGTTACGGCGACGCCGGCACCATGTGGTGGACGGTCGGCGGCGGCATCGCCTCCAACTTCGACACCGCCGACGACTACAACCTCCATGTTGCATGGTCGTGGTTCATCGTCGATCGCCTCGAATGGGGCCTCGAAGGCGGCGGGTGGTACTTCGACCAGAGCGGCTCCAACGAATGGGGACTCAGCACCCACATGCTCTTCCGCTGGCACTTCTGGATGAGCGACGATCGCAAGTGGTCCCTCTTCGCCGACGCCGGCATCGGCCTCCTCGCCGCCACCGGCGATGTCCCCGTCGGCGGCACCAGTTTCGACTTCATGCCCCGCGTCGGCGCGGGCTTCACCCGCGAGATCGCCCCGGACGTCCGCCTCGAAGCCGGCCTCCGCTGGCACCACATCTCCAACGCCCGCATCAACGGCGACAACAACAACCCATCCCGCGACGGCATCCTCTTCTACACCGGCGTTGTTTTCCCGTTCTGATCCGGCGTCGCGTGTGGCTTCTCGATCGGCTTCTCATACCGGTCGCAGTTGATGAAGACGCGTGCCTTTGGTGGCCCGGATCTCCGAGCCGGGCCATCTGTGCCTTTGGTGGCCCGGATCTCCGAGCCGGGCCGTGTTGCCTTTGGTGGCCCGGATCTCCGAGCCGGGCCGTGTTGCCTTTGGTGGCCCGGATCTCCGAGCCGGGCCGTGTGCCTTTGGTGGCCCGGATCTCCGAGCCGGGCCGTGTGCCTTTGGTGGCC
>Ga0164290_1000307_pt1 | contig 176306 bp, 176 predicted proteins | sample Micstemetagenome_FD_108782 | JGI IMG/M metagenome (GOLD analysis project Ga0164290, IMG submission 108782) | Contaminated culture microbial community from soil near Moab, Utah, USA - Microcoleus steenstrupii SON62 (Illumina Assembly) | ecosystem: Environmental > Terrestrial > Soil > Soil crust...
AACACCCTGGCCGGTCTGACCTTCGTTGCCGACCGGAGTAACACCCTGCTTCCGGTCTGACCTTCGGTGCCGACCGGAGTAACACCCTGGCCGGTCTGACCTTTGTTGCCGACCGGAGTAACACCCTGCTTCCGGTCTGACCTTCGGTGCCGACCGGAGTAACACTACAACGTGTTGATACCGGTATCGTTCCCAACATTTTTTTGCCTAAGTTTTGGCTGGTTTATGATTAGTCACTAATTTCGACCCACAATGATGAATAGTAAACATACAAAAACAATTACCAAACACAGCATGGCTGCGGAGGGATAACAGTTGTTTGAATATGTATCAAAATATAAACTGAGCCTTCCGCTAAAACGGGAGGCTTTTTTTTGCCGGTCGGCACCGTAGGTCAGACCGGGTTGTGAAGAGGGTGCAGATATGAAAACAAAAAGCTGAAAAACAATTAAACACTCATATAAACAACAACACAAAAAATGAAAGTAGCAGTAGTAGGCGCAACCGGCCTGGTAGGCAGCAAAATGCTGCAGGTATTGGCCGAAAGAAATTTTCCCGTAACAGAACTCGTACCAGTGGCATCTGAAAGATCTATCGGTAAGGAAGTAGAATTTAAGGGAAAGAAATATACCATTGTAGGTTGGGCCGATGCGATTGCAGCCAAACCAGCTGTAGCCATTTTTTCAGCAGGAGGCGGAACCTCGCTGGAACTGGCTCCCAAGTTTGCGGAGGCTGGTATCACGGTAATTGACAACTCCAGCGCCTGGAGAATGGACCCTACAAAAAAATTGGTGGTGCCGGAAGTGAATGCGGATGTTTTGACAAAGGATGATAAGATCATTGCCAACCCCAATTGTTCTACTATACAAATGGTAGTGGTGTTAAAACCATTGCATGATAAATATAAGATAAAAAGGGTAGTGGTAAGCACCTACCAGAGTGTAACCGGTACCGGTGTTAAAGCGGTGGATCAGTTGATGAACGAAAGAAAGGGCGTGCAGGGAGAAATGGCTTATAAATACCCCATCGACCTGAATGCCATCCCACACATTGATGTGTTCTTAGAAAATGGGTATACCAAGGAAGAAATGAAAATGACCAATGAAACCAAAAAGATCATTGGGGATGAGTCGATAAAAGTAATGGCTACCACTGTCCGTATACCGGTAATGGGCGGGCATAGCGAAAGTGTGAATATTGAATTTGAAAATGATTTTGACCTGTATGAAGTAAGAGAACTGTTGAGAAAGTCACCAGGCGTGGTGGTGCAGGATGATGTGACCAATTTCGTGTATCCCATGCCGTTAACAGCGCATGAAAAAGACGAAACTTTTGTAGGAAGGATCAGAAGGGATGAAACGCAGGCCAATACTTTGAACTGCTGGATCGTAAGCGATAACCTGCGTAAGGGTGCTGCTACCAATGCCGTGCAGATTGCGGAGTATTTGATGGAGAAAGGGTTGTTGTAAAACTTCAATCAACCGCCAACGGCGGTTGTGTAAAATTATAAAAGGCGCAAAGAGTTTCATCTTTGCGCCTTTGCTTTTTTGTTTCTTTGCGTGGCAACTTTAATTCCTTCTTGCCACCACGATCGTTTTCTTGAACTGTTTTTTCTTTCCACTCAAATTGAATACTTCCGTTAGTACAACATATACACCTGTTGCCAGTTGCTGGTTTCTCTCTCCTAGTCCATCCCAGCGGAAGCTGCCGCTTGTACCGCTCAAGGCATTGCGCTGTAAAAAACGAACCGGCCTGCCCGACGCATCAAAGATGGTGATATTGGCAACATAACCAGCTTCCGGAAAGCGATAATCAATAGTAGCAAAATCATCCTGTCCATCATTATCAGGTGACACAATTTCGGGTGATACCGTTATTTCTCCCTGCACCCCATCATTGATCCTGAATTGTGAATTTTGATAGGTAGGTGTGCCATAATTTACGCTGGTGGCTGCAGAGTGCCAGTTGCCTGCCAATTGCGAAGCTGCACTGTAATCTATTCTTTCCAGCGCTACGCCTTCTTTATTGTCGAGTAATTTAAAATGCCAATCGTCTTTGTAGTTTACCTGGTCCGTGATCATTCCTTGCGCATTCAGAATAAGTACATTTCCTTCATCATCACTAAAAGAGGGCATTGAGCTTACGATTGCAAATGCACCAGGATTTTTTGTAATGAATGTATTCTTGATCCAGTCTGCATTTTCCGTTATTACCATAAATTCTTGTGGAAACAACTGGTAGGGTTCTGCACTCAGTTGTGTAATACTGCTGATAACGCCGGTGGTACTCCTGTTGGCGATATAGGTTTGCTGCAGGTCAATGACCTTATTGCTGCGGTTATAAATTTCCACATAATCAAATCCATTGGAAGGCGGGTTAAATAAAATTTCGTTGATCACAATATCCAGGCTGTCTGCCACTTCACTCAAGCCAACCTTTGCTGTTCTATTATTGCTGACTGCATTGCCCATGCAGTCGGTAATATTGTTAACTGTAATAGTATAAACTTTATTGGAGAGCAAAGGCGTCGTCAACTGCAACGCCACCTGATCAAAAGAAGGTGCAACCGCAGCGGCACTAAGTGGTGTTCCAATACCATCGCTGATGGAATAGTTTATAGTGCCGGAGGCTGTAAGGCTGTTTACAGGTTCATCAAATACCAGCACAATATTGGTATTATCTGTTGCATAAGCCCTCAATAATTTCAGTGCGGTAGCATCTGCATTAACCGCATCAACAGAATTCTTTCTGCCAGGTGTTCCACCACTTAAGTCCGTGCTGGCTGTCCAGTTACTGGCGCCGCTGCAGGGATTTTTTGTATCGATCATTTCGAGTGTCCAGCCACCGTCCTTTTTTAATTCATTCTGGTACCAGCTGTTATTGTAATTAACCGAGTGAATGACATTTCCGGCGGCATCTGCCAGGTACAAGGCCTCTCCCGTATTGTCGAGTGAAGGAAAACTACTAACGGCAAGGGTGGTCCCAAAAACAGCCAGGCCTGCTGCTGCACTGCCGGTGCAAACGATCACAAAACTATCCGGCTGTAAAATAAAATTGGGGAGGCTGCCGCTGATACCACTGGCATCTCCAATTTTCCATCCTTGTATATTGATGGGGAAAAGCGAAGTGTTTCTTAATTCGATCCATTCTGAATTAGGCAAACCAACCTGTGGTGTTGGGTCCGCAATAATTTCATCGATCACAATATCGTATTGCTGCGGGGTATAAAAACTGAATGTTGCAGTTCCATTGGTTAAGGTATTGCCGTTTACATCCTGTACCCCATTTACCGTAAGCGTATTGTTGCTGCCGTTAGGAAAGGAATTGCTGAAGCTGAGGTGAACCAGTGAACTGTTCATACCATCGATTACTGCGGTGGCAGCGGCCCCGATATTATTGTTGGCAACATAGTTGGCTGCAGCCTGGCTGCTGGTATTATCAACTGCTTCATTGAATAATAAATCGAGAGTGAGTGAACTGGTTGCTGTGGCTGATACAATGGCAGGTGCTGTAATGTCGGGCACAAATGCCTGCACAGCGATGTCATCAAAAAAATGACGTTGCGAAAAACTTGCCACCGTGCTTTGCCTGATTAGAATACCAAAGAAAGATGAGGAGTTAACAGAGTTGTCCGTCACCGTTCCTTCTGTAAAAAAATTGTTGCCGCCACTCAGATCACGGTATAGTTTCCATTCGTTGGCAGCATCCCTGGTTACTTTTATCCTGATGGTGTTGTTGCTTGTATTGGTTGCGCCATCCACACCGTCTATGATCTTTGTACTGGTGCCGCCGGTTCTTTTGTACAGGGCAATTTCATCTGCTGTATTACCAATTTTTACAAAATAACCATCGGTGCTGCTGGCAGACAGGTCATTGGCAGAAGCCATTAAAAAAACATCCACAAAATTGGTGGAAGAAGTATTAAAAGTCAGGTTCAAATAAAACTCCCATTGAGCGGTTGTTGCCATTGTGCTGGGGGTAGTAATATAAAAAGTACTGTTGGCAGTTGTATTATTGCTCTGTAATTGGCCGGATGCATTCACCGTCCAGTCGCTGCCCAGTCCTGTCCAAGCCGGATTGCTGGTAAAATCACCATCCGAAAAATTGTCTGTAAACTGTGCCTGCAGGCTGCCTGTAAACAGAATCATAATCAATAAGGCCAGGAAGATCTTTCTCATAAACTAAGCTTGTTTTTAAAGATAGTTAGTTTATGGATTGGGCAGGTTTTTTTTTGAGGTGAAATAACTGAATAGCATCGGGCAGGATTATAATAAGGAATTGATGTAAATGCTTCAAAATGGCAATGAGAGCCATATTTTATTATTCTCACCAATGGCTAAAGCGCCTGGCTTTCCATACATCCACTCCAAACTCCCCAGCCACAACTCACATTTCTTTACAAACTCCAGTTCCCATGCCTGGCTGATAATGGTTTGTGGTTCACCTGTGGCCGTAAGAAAGTTTTTGAGTGTGGCATCAAAATAAGGAATCGACAAAACAAATTCTTTCAATTCCTGCGGCGTGGCTTTGGCATACAAGGCAAGGTTTAAGGAGTTTGGATTCTGATTCCGGTGCAGGTGAATGCTGACAGACATTTTTTTCTGAATAATGTCGAGCAAATAGTTGTTGGTAATACATTGCATGGTATCCTTTTTTAGCATTAAAATAATTTTCCCTGTGAGCCGGGCACCCGAAACTGCGTCCTGTCAAGGCTCCACTCTTCTGCATTCATGCCATAGAGTTGGCCGTATTTTTTATATTGCTGAGCCACCAGTTGGGCCATACTGCCTTCACCCCGCATGCGTATTCCCATGCGGCTGTCATTCACTTTTCCATCATGACTTTGTTCTATCAGGTGCCATACTTTATCGGCCCTGTCGGGAAAGTTTTTATACAGCCAGTCGTGGAATAAAAATTTAATAGCGCCATTTAACCGGATAAAAGTATAGGCTGTAAAGGTGGCACCGTTATCACTGGCTGCTTTCATGATGCGCTGCATTTCATGTTCATTCAGTCCGGGTATCATTGGCCCCATCATAACGCCCATGCGTACCCCGGCGCTGCTGAGTTCATTGATCACTTTTAGTTTTTGTCTAGCGGTGGTGGTACGGGGTTCCATTGTTCTCCGCAGGTCTTCATTAAAGGAGGTGATGGACACCATGGCCGAAACAATGTTCTTCTTTCCCATTTCCTGCAGCACATCTTTGTCTTTTAATATCCAGGAGTTTTTAGTGAGTATGCCTACGGGCTGGTTGAATTCATTGCATACTTCCAGCATTTTCCTGGTGAGGCGATAGGTTTGCTCGGCGGGCTGGTAGCAATCCGTATTGCCACTGAGCATGATGGGAGTGGCGTCCCATTTTGGATGCTGCAGGAACTTACGCAATAATTGCGGTGCGTTTTTCTTGACCAGTATTTTTTGTTCAAAATCAAGACCGGCACTATAGCCCCAGTATTCATGCACATTGCGGGCATAGCAGTAAATGCAGCCATGTTCACAACCGGCATAGGGGTTCATGCTGTAGGCCATACCCACATCCGGGCTATCAATTTTATTGACGATGGTTTTGGAACTAGTTTCTATGTATTGAGTGGCCACATTGGATTCTTCCCAATCATCAATAGATTCAATGTGTTCCCTTGTTTTCTCGTCTTTCAGAAAACGGTTCTTTGTATTGAATTGTGCGCCACGTCCTGTCTTGTAACTTCCGCCATCTTCTTCCGGCGAAGAAGGTTGTGAAGCCACTTTTACTTTATAATGATCTTGCTTGAGATGGTTGTCCATAGAATTTTTTACCACAGATTACACAGATTAACACAGATAGATTTGGGGCGGCGAAGCCGCCGCAAAAAACATACATTGAAAGAGGATAGCTACTTTTCAGCAATTTTTAAATCGAACATCAGAGGATATTAAAAGATGCTTGCTATTAAATATACAGACTGAAACTAAGTTCCCCTTTAGGGGACAGGGGTGCCAAATAAATCCCCCTGCGTAGTATTTACCGGCAGGTTTTCAAATTCAAAGCGTTGCGCTATCTCGTATTTTTTATCAAACAGGGATCTTTTTAAGAGCAGCATATCTGATGCAATGAATCGTCCTGTAAAATGTTTATGATTGTATTCCAGCCAGCCTTTTTCATATTGCCCCGGTTGCAGTTTTCTCGCAACGGCCACATACGGCTCCATCATAAAATGTGGCTTATTGTCGTCGTTCAGTTTCATCAGTCTCTGCGTATCGGTTCTTATTTTCTTTACCAGGCCTTGCACCGGTATCTTGCTGGTGATGTTGATATAAATAGTGTGACTGGGAAAACTTCCAAAATCTTTCAATTCAATTTTAACAGGCGGGGCACCCATTGCAATTACTTTGAGGCGGTTGATGATCTTGGCTTCCATCATTTCATATTGTATGAAACTCACCAACGTAACATGTGGCTTGCCCCATTTGGCTGGCTCATGCTGGTATTTTTCGGCAAACTCATTTTTCACTTTTACAATACGGTTCCACAATTCTTCATGTGGATGCAACACCAGCAGGTATTCATATACTTTATAGCCGGGCATTGCTTTAGACAGGTTGGCTTTTGTTTTTTGAAGGGCTGCCGGCTTTTGATCCATCGTTACTGCAGTTTCCATAAAATAAGTTTTAAAATTTAACCAATTATGTTAGCATAAAGCTACTAAAATATTTAGCTTTACAAAAATTAATTTTATGAATGAGGAACAATTTTATGAATCTGCCTACCAGGGCAGCAAGCAATACACGCAGCAGCAGGTACCAACGGCCAATGCCACCGGTTTTGGTGCCGCTGCAGATGATTATATGGACAGGGGCATTGATCTGAACGAACAACTGATCATAAACAAGCCTGCCACTTTTTTTATGAGGGTGAGCGGCGGCAGTATGATCAATGCCGGAATTTATGATGATGATATTGTAATAGTTGACAAAAGCATCAGGCCGCAGAATGGTAAAATAGTGATAGCCATTTTAGATGGTGAGCTGTTGATACGCCGCTACGAAAGAACGATGAATAAATTAAGACTGGTGCCCGAAACCAATAAACTGGCTGCCATTGAAGTGGGCGAATTCAGCGATTGTAAGATCTGGGGTGTGGTTACCTGTGTAATAAGGATGGTAGACAGCAGCCTGCAGCACTTTAGAAATAACAGCGCACATAAAAAAGCAGGGTAAGACAATGTCAACAAATTTCAAAACTGGGTTCAACGATCAAAAGGTTACGGTTCCTCCTTTAGGGGGCGGAGGGGGTATGAAAGCCATCGTGGATTGTAACAACTTTTACTGCGGTTGCGAAAGATTGTTTCTGCCGCACCTGGATAAAAAGCCGGTTGTGGTTCTGAGCAACAATGACGGTTGCATTATTTCAAGATCGGATGAGGCCAAACAACTTGGGGTGCCCATGGCAGGTCCCTATTTTGAAGCCAGGCCATTGATAGAACAACACAAGATCGCCACTTTTTCCTCCAATTATAATTTGTATGGTGATATGAGCTGGCGGGTGATGGAAACGCTGCGGACCATGCTGGGTAAGCAAAACGTGGAAGTGTATTCGGTGGATGAATGTTTTTTAAACCTGGAGGAGTTTAAAGAAAAAGACCTGCAGAAAATCGGGTTAGAGATAAGGGAAAGAGTAGAACAATGGACGGGTATAAAAGTATCGGTTGGGATAGCACCTACAAAAGTGTTGTGTAAGGTCGCCAATCACCTGGCCAAAAAAAATAAGGAGAAGACAAACTGTGTGGTAGTACTGGATAACCCGGAAATAATCAGGTATGCCTTACAAAAAACACCGGTGGGCGACATTTGGGGTGTGGGTCGCCGCTATGAAGAAAAACTGCAACAGCAATGGGGTATCTATGACGGGTTTCAGTTGCAGTGTATGAGTGAAGCATTTGGCACATCTCAATTAGGCGGAGTGGTGGGTGCAAGACTGATAAGAGAGTTAAAAGGCATTGCCAGCAATGAAATGGAAGATGAACTGTTGCAGAAAAAGATGATCGCCACCACCCGGATGTTTGGCAAACCGGTAAATGATATCCATTATATTAAAGAAGCAGTGGCAACCTACACGTCGAGGGCGGCAGAAAAATTACGGAGACAACGCGGTGCTGCCAAAGTGATCAGTGTGTTTGTAGTGGCCAAAGAAGAAAGTCATTCAGCTGATTTTAATCGGGGTGCCACACATAGCTCGTATGCAACATTACCAACAGCCACTTCGTTTACAAACGAGTTGATAAAACCTGCCGTGTCTTTAGTGGATGACTTATTCAAAAAAGGAACCTTTTACAAAAAAGCCGGTGTCATGCTCAGCGGCATTGTACCGGATAACTCCATCCAGGGCAATTTGTTTTTACACGAAACAAAAAATGCAGGCAGAAAACTGATGGACATGATCGACAATATTAATTTCAGCCAGCGGGATGATATTTTAAAGTTTGCCAGCAGCGGAACCGACCGAAACTGGAAAATGAGAATGGAGATGCGGAGCCCGAGATATACCACCCGGTGGGATGAATTATTTAAGGTGAGCTGACTGCTTAATCGGGGAATACCGGGCCGGTTATTTTTGTGAGCTGCTTAACTTACATCTGCTGTTCATGCGCAGGATGATGTTGTGTGGTCTTTGTTCTCCTTTTGCTTTTAAGCCTGTCAAAAATAACCACGTTCATCATTACCAGCAGCATTCCGTAAAATACATCTTCCACCGGTATGGTGGAGATCCGTAAGCCCAGATTTTCAGCATTGTTATATGTAATAACAGGAATAGAAGTTAAGAATCCATTCACGATCAAAAACGGCACCAGTATGATGGAATAAGAAATAAGAAAGGAAGTGGGATCAAAATGGCGGAACACTTTTTTATTGTACAACACCAGCAATATAAAACTGCCGGTTAAAACAAAGGTCCACGAAGTGTACATTTTTTTATAAAACGCAAAACCAAGAATGATGAGCAGCCACGCCAATACTATCATAATGATCCTGTCATGCACCTTGTTTTTCAGGTTGCGGAAATAAACCCTGATACACTCATAAATAAATACACAGCAATAAGGCACCACAAAAAAGAACAGGACTTCTTCTATCGGCAGGTTAACCAGGTAAAACGGTTGTCCGAGAATACAGCTTTCATTAAAACTCCACACCCCTTGGTAAGTAAAGTAGATATCCCAGGCAATATAAAACAGGGCCGGCAACGCCATCGCCGGAAAAAGGTATTTCCATTTTTTGCGGAAACTTACTTTCCTGTCGAAGCTTAAAGCAAGTGGTCCGATGAGTGAGGCAGCAAGTATCGTTAAGTATATAAAATGTGTTTCCAAAGCAAAGGTTTAAGGAAAAGCCTGTTATAAATATATACAATTTTAGCAGGCCGGTATAATAATCCAAGCGGATAAATATACCCTAAATACGCAAATCAATAAGAATAGGTTTGTTTACCGATAACTATTTCTGTTATTTTTGTTTAAACCACATTGTAAATGAAAAACCGTTACTTGATCGTTGGTGCAGGATTTTCTGGTTGTGTGCTGGCCAGCAGGCTCACCTCTTTAATGGACTGTGACGTTGATATTTGGGAAGAACGCCCTCACTTAGGTGGCAATTGTCACACAAAACGGGATGAAGCCACCGGCATCATGGTGCATGAATATGGTCCGCATATCTTTAATACCGATAAAAAGGAGATCTGGGACTATGTGAACAGTTTTACAGAGTTCAGACCTTATGTGCACCGGGTAAAAGCAGTGAGCCATGGCAAAATATATCCTTTGCCTGTAAACCTTCATACCATCAACCAGTTTTTTGACCAGTCATTTACCCCTGCGGAGGCCAAAGAATTTTTGGAAACACTGGCAGATAAAACCATTACCGATCCTGAAAATTTTGAGGAACAGGCGCTGCGTTTTATCGGGAAGGAATTGTACCAGGCTTTCTTTTATGGCTATACAAAAAAACAATGGGGCTGCCAGCCATCTGAACTGCCGGCTTCTATCTTAAAAAGAATTCCTGTACGTTTTAATTATGACGATAATTATCACAGCAATCTTTATACCGGCATACCGGTGGAGGGATATACGGCTGTGATGGAAAAAATGATCAGTCATCCCTGCATCCATCTTACACTAAATAAAAAATTTGATGCAGGAGCAGATCATTCCGGCTATTCCCATCTTTTTTACACGGGCCCGCTGGATGCTTTTTTTAACTACGAGTTTGGAAGACTTGGATACAGAACCGTTTTGTTTGAGAAAGGATATGCCGACGGCGATTACCAGGGCACCACGCAAATGAACTATTGTGATGAAAACGTGCCGCATACCCGGATCACGGAGCATAAACATTTTACGCCCTGGGAACAGCATGAAAAAACAATCTACTTTACAGAATACAGCAAAGAAACCACTGCCACAGACATTCCGTATTACCCAAAAAGACTGGCTGCTGATATCGGGTTATTAAAAGCATACCGGGCCAGGGCGGCTTCGCAACAACGGGTTTCTTTTCTGGGACGACTTGCCACTTACCGCTATATGGATATGCACCATGTAATAGGAGAGGCCATGCAGTTTGCAGCTGCATTTGTTGCCAGTGTTCAGGCTGATAATGCTGCACCTGTATTTCCCAACGAAGAAAAATTTTAGCTTTGAATAAATAAATAGTATCCGGCTACGGAACAAATGTGAGAACCATCTTTATCATACTGCTTGTAGGTGCTGCTGAACTGGCTTATTCACAAAAAAACGCCGTCTCCATTCAATTCCGGCCGGTATATGATTCTTTGCCGCTTGTGCTGGAAAAGAAATATCCCTTTAAAAATGACAGTATTGAAATTTCGGTGATCAGGTTTTATATCTCCAATATCCGTTTTTACCAAAACCATCAACTTGTCAGCGAGACAGAGAAAAAGCATCACCTCGTGGATTTGGAGCATCCGGCTTCACAGATCATTCAGCATACTGCAGAAAAAAGCCTGCAATACAACAGTATCCGTTTTTGTATCGGTGTGGATAGCCTCACCAATGTGTCAGGCGCTATGGGTGGGGATCTTGATCCTGTATTCGGAATGTACTGGACCTGGCAAAGCGGATACATCAATTTTAAACTGGAAGGGATAACTAAAATATGCCCGGCCCGGAAAAACCAATTTACTTATCATATTGGTGGTTATGAGTATCCTTACAATACCCTGCAGCAGGTTGATCTGCCTGTACCACACAGCGATCCTGTCATCATTGATATCAATATACGGCAGTTGCTAAACCAGTTACAACTCCATCAAGTGTATGAAGTGATGAGTCCTTGCGAAAAGGCCATGGTAATTGCTACAAATATTTCATCCGTTTTTGTTTTGGGTAAATGAAAATAAAGGCCACCATATGCAGTTTGACCGTGCTGGTATTGCTGCTGTCATTTACAGTAGAGCAATATGGTTTGCCATGGCCTGCTTATTTTCCAAAGCCGGCGTATAACTTTAGTAAAAACCCACCCGACAGTGCCAAAATTCAATTGGGCCGGAATCTTTTTTATAGCCCTGTTTTGTCATTGAACAGTACCATTTCCTGTGCTTCCTGCCATTCGCCCTACAATGCATTTGCACATACGGATCATAGTTTGAGCCATGGTATACACGACCAGGTAGGCAACAGAAATGCACCTGCCTTATTCAACCTTGCCTGGCAAAAGAAATTTATGTGGGATGGGGCCGTTAATCACCTCGATATGCAGCCATTGGCAGCCTTAAGTCATCCAAAAGAAATGGGTGAATCACTTCCGTCGGTAGTAAAGAAATTAAATCAATCTGCTTTTTACCGCAGCTTATTTTACCAGGCTTTTGGTGACAGTGTGGTAACCGGTGAAAAAGTATTAAAGGCCCTGGCGCAGTTTCAACTCACACTTATTTCTGCCAACTCTAAATACGACCTGGTAAGACAAAAAAAAACGACGTTTACAGAACAGGAAGAAAGAGGCTATGCCTTATTTTCAACCTACTGTAACAGCTGCCACAAAGAACCCCTGTTTACCGACTATTCCTTTGCCAATAACGGTTTGCCTATAGACAGTACGTTAATTGATTTTGGACGTTGGATCATTACCCAACAAACTGAAGACAGCCTGCAATTCAAAGTGCCCAGTCTGCGTAACCTCAGTTATACATTCCCCTATATGCACGACGGCAGATTTAAAAAGCTGCAGCAGGTGATCGATCATTATACAGATGGTATCCAGGATAGTAAAACGCTCTCAAAAAAACTCAAAAAGCCAATTGTACTTAGTAAAGAAGAAAAGATTGACCTGCTCAGCTTTTTATTGACGCTCAACGACCGGGAATTTGTTTACAATCCGCAGCACAATTATCCTGGCAAAAAATAAGAGCGGTACTTTTTTTAACCAGCGGCGTAAAATGTTCCTGGATTTTTACTTTTCTACAGTCTAAACAACCGGCCTTCATCCTTTTACCGGGGCACCGGTGACCAATTGGTTGTTCGGAAATTACTGCGAAAGTGCAATAAGATAAACCCGGTTGCGTTATTAGGTGGTACTTATTGAATAAATCCGAAAACCTACCCCTATGGAAAAGGCAATTGCCGTTGTAGTCACCTATAACAGGCTTCACCTCCTTAAAGAGTGTATCACTGCACTCCGTAACCAGACGCAGCAACCAGACGCAATCCTTGTAATTAACAACGGCAGTACCGATGATACCGGCAAGTGGTTATTATCACAACCTGATCTGTTGGTGATTTCACAAGGTAATACCGGCAGCGGTGGCGGCTTTGAAACCGGCATACAATGGGCTTATAAAAATGGCTTTAGCTGGATATGGTGTATGGATGATGATGGCTATCCAAAAGAAAATGCCCTTGAAAAAATATTAGAACCCGAATTAGACAGGCTTTGTCTCCGCAATTGTGCGGTGATCAACAAAGAAGACGGAAAGAGTTTTGTTTGGAAAACAAAACACTATCAAACTATTGAAGAAACCAATGGCGCAATTATTGAAGGAATCGGCCACCCGTTTAATGGCACGATGATTCATCGGAACATAGTGGAAAGGGTGGGTGTGCCAAAGCAAAGCCTGTTTTTATGGGGCGATGAAACGGAATATTATTACCGGATTACAAAAAAGAATAAAATACCTGTTTGTACAATATCTGCCAGTGTACATTATCATCCTGCAGCAGCTTTTTCATTTAAAAAAGACTGGGATCATACCAATGCGTGGAAGATGTATTTCTACGTCCGCAACAGGCTGCATATACACAGGGCCAAATTCAGCAATAAAATATTAGCCTGGGCAAACTATTGCTGTTTCCTGATCGCTATGGTGGGTGTGATCTTAATATACCAGAAAACGGATAAGGCCAAAAAGATCAACTTTATGCTGTGGCCTGCTATGGATGCATTGAAGAATGACTTTAGCGCCAACCCTGCATTGATATTGACAAGACTCGCCAGTAATGTGGAAGCAAAGAGCATCACGGGGCTTCACATCAGGAGCAGTATCACTTCTTTGATGACATTCTTTACACCGGTAAGGTTCAGGAGAGTGGCGGGCTAATTACAATGGTATTTACATCCTCTTTGATAGCTGCAGCTTTCTGCAGCTTTTTTCTTTTATACCGGTCGAGTATCAACACCAGTGAAATGATATAAAAAGGCATACAGGGGATTTTGTACCGCACCAATGTGCCAAAATTAAGTGTGGTAATACCCACGAACAAAGCAAATACCAATGCAAACAAAAAGCAAAACAGGATCATCGGGTCTTTTATAATGCTCTTGAAAAAAGTAACAGGTCCGGCTTTTATAAATACATAGAGCGTAAATAGCATAACAACGGTACTTTCTGCGGCCGATAAAAAAAAGCTGATCCCTTTTGCTTCCCATAAAAATGGCCTGTATAAGGATGCGGCAATGCCATAGGGTGCAATTTTCACCAACCCTGCCGGCGTGCCATCAAACTCTGCGCCCAGCGAAAAAGAGGATTCGGCCAACCCGGATATCCGCATAAAACTGGTTTGCATATCCTGCACCGACTCTGCCAGTTTATCCACGATACCACCTACAATAATATCTTTTGCCAGGAAAAAACTAACAGCAGCGATTAGCCCGATAAACGTCATCAAGATCACTTTTACGGCAGGTCGCTCTATCTTCCTGATCCGGTTGCCGGCAAAGAACAGGAATAAAAACGGAAGGTAAGATGCCAGGATATAATCTTTTACCAGCCCCAATACAGCGCCGGTAATAACTACCGTGCCTGCGTTTTTTAAGATGGATTCTTTTTTAACGATGATCTTATATAATCCATAGGTGACAAAGCCCATCATGCCCGTGCACAAAGGGTCTTTTAAAATACCGGAACTCCAGAACACAAAATTGGGCAGGTATAAAATTGCGATGGCAAATGCTTTGTGTAAATGAGGATACTGATCGTAAAAAAAACGGTACAGCCGCCATACACCGGCAAATGATATCATGGAAAAAAAGAGCGTGATCACACTATAGCTGCCAAACGAAAAAAAGGAAAATAGAGTAACCAGCCTGGCAATAAAAAAGTTGCTTTCACTTTTAAAGTAGCCTTTATTAAAACTATCGGCCAGCAGATCGGTATCAAAATCCTGTCCTTTTATAAAGAGCAGTTCAATATTAGAAAAATCTTTTAGTATCAGCTTCGTAATATTGAGCCCTTCGGGATAATAGAGAAAAACAGAGTCTAGTTTGGCAAGATTGAGGCTGTAGATGATATACGCAAACGCACTGAATACTTTTATCCAGAAACCGATGCGATGATATTTTTGCAGTTCCGGGTTATCTATTTTTTTACGCCGCCAGTTAAAGAATAAAGCAAACAAGGCAACATACAGTGGAAACAGTATGATGTCAATTAAATGGTTCATGCGGTTAGTCAGTACACTGCGTTGGTTGTGTGCAGCAAACAAATTTATCCTAAAATATCAATTGCCGTTTAATAATAACCAGTTATTTTGCCGCAGTTAATTACATTGTAAACTATGTGTGGAATTGCAGGTGCTGTAAATTTTAAAATAGATCATGGCCTGGTGAACCGGTACATGCTTCACCGGGGGCCCGATGAGCAGCATGCTTTTGCAGGCGATAATGTTGATTTTTATCACCTGCGGTTATCTATTCTTGATATAGGCGGGGGCAAACAGCCCATGCAGCTCGGTAACCGGTACACCATTATTTTTAATGGAGAGATATACAATCATGCAGCCGTAAGACAGCAATTAGGAATTGCTGGCAAAACATCTTCCGATACAGAAACACTGTTACTGCTGTACCAGCAATATGGCGAAGCCATGTTGCCTTACTTAGATGGCATGTTTGTGTTTGCAGTGTATGACAGGGAAGAGAAAAAAATATTTATTGCCAGGGACAGGGCAGGTAAAAAGCCGTTGTATGTATATAACGACGGGAAAAAAATTGTTTTTGCCAGTGAGCTGAATTGCCTCAAAGGCCTGTTGCCTTTACAAATGGAAACCGGGAATATTTATCACTACCTGCGGTTTGGAAGTTTTTATAAGCAATTGACACCTTATCAGCAGGTAAGGGAGCTGGGTGCAGGAAGCTGTGCCACTATTAACTGCAGCACACTGGAGTACAAGGAAAAGAAATGGTGGGATATTGGAAAGTTCTATCAGCAAAAACACCGCTACACATTTGATGAAGCGATGACTAAAGTTGACGGATACCTGCACCAGGCTGTTAAAAGAAGGGTGGAATCGTCAGACCTGGAAGTAGGCAGTTTTTTAAGCGGTGGTATTGATAGTGGCCTGGTAACAGCCATTGCAAGTGAGTACAATAATAAACTGAAGACCTTCACGGTTTCTTTTGCGGGCGAATATGACGAAGCACCGCTTGCCAGACTGGTGGCAGAAAAATATGCAACCCATCACACCCAGATCCACATTTCATTTGATCATTTGAAGGATGATGTTGAAAAGATACTCAGTAATTATGGTGAGCCATTTTTTGACAGCTCTGCCATTCCCAGTTACTATGTAAGCAAGGAGGCAAGAAAACACCTGACCGTTATTCTCAATGGCGACGGCGCGGATGAACTCTTTGGCGGTTACCGGCGGTATGTTCCTTTTGCACGGTACGATTTTTTTAAACGCAACCTGCTGATAAAGGGAGGCGCCACTGTTGCAAAAAACATCCTGCCACATTCTTCCAATAAAAAGTCAGCGTATAATTATATCTACCGGCTGGCATCGCTGGCATCCAAGAGTAACCTGCACATTTACTTATCTGCAGGTGTCGACATCCTGGAAGACTATGAAAGCAATATGATAAATGCTCCTGCTGGATATTTACAACCCATGCAGGATGATTTTAATGCAGTGGCAGAAACCAGCATGAGTGGTTTAAAAAAAATAATGCAGCTCGATTTTGATACCAACTTATTTAACGACCTGCTGGTAAAAATGGATATCGCCAGCATGGCCAATTCATTGGAAGGCCGCAGCCCTTTTTTGAGTAAGGAACTGCTGGAATATGCACCTGGCATGAATGATGAATTTAAAATAAAGGGCAGCAATACCAAGTATTTATTAAGGCAACTGGCAAAGAAATATCTTCCGGCAGAACTTATACATCAGCCCAAGCGTGGCTTTGAAATACCGCTTAAGAAATGGGTGGATAATGAGCTGAAAGAGATCATGTATGCTTACCTGCAAAGCAATCATGCCGTAAGCCGGCAGTTTTTACAGCCAGCTTTTATTGACGGACTGTTAAACAATACCGCCCGTATCCCTGCCGAAAAACGGGCAAAAATCTTATGGACATTATTCAGTCTGGAGGTTTGGTACAGCAAAGTGTATCTCTCCAAATAACAAAAAATCGGTTTCCTTTGTAAACAAAATACCCGTGCGGCTTGTATATAGGTACACAAAATGAATTGATATGCATTCGTTCACCATTAAAGACCTGGAGAATTTATCGGGAATAAAGGCGCATACTATCCGTATTTGGGAACAGCGTTACCAGTTTTTAAAACCAAGCCGTACCGATACCAATATCCGGTATTATAGTTGTGATGAACTAAAGAAGCTGCTGAACATTGCTTTACTGAATAAGTATGGGTTCAAAATATCACACATTGATAAAATGCGTGAAGAGGAGCTCAAAGAAAAGATCATGTCGCTTACCGGTGCAGAAGCCCTGCAGGAACGCATCGTGAACGAACTGATTCAATGCATGATCGATCTTGATATCGAAAAACTGGAGGATATCCTTGATCGGTATATCAATGCCAAGGGAATTGAAAGGGCCATTACACAGATACTGTTTCCTTTTCTTGAAAAGATCGGCGTATTATGGCTTACCAACCATATCAACCCGGCACAGGAACATTTTGTTACCAATATCATCCGGCAAAAATTAATTGTGGGTATTGAACAGGTAAGGTCTTCTATAAAAGTAGACAAATCAATATTGCTGTTTCTTCCCGAAGGTGAACACCATGAATTAGGTTTGCTCTTTGTGCATTACCTGCTGAAAAGCCGGGGAGTGACGGTTATTTACCTGGGTGCCAACATTCCTTTGAACGATGTGGAGTATGTGGTAAAACTTAAAAAACCGGACTATCTTTTTTCACACCTGACTTCTGTAACCCACAAGTTCAGTTTCGATAAATTTCTTGCTGCCGTAACAAAAAAATTCAGCTCCGTTCCGTTGGTTATTTCAGGCCAGCTGGCTCAAACCTATCAAAAAAAGATACCGGCACCCATCAAATTCAAAAAGTCTTTTTCAGAGGTGATGGAGTTCATCTCACAACTTTAATCGACGTCATTTTTAACACAGCCGTTACCAATATACTTCAAAAGGGTCTGCAATTTGCAGATCCTTTTTTGCTTCAGACTGCCGTTTAACCTGTGAACAGGTATTTTACTAAAGTGTAAGCTGCTGACAATCACTTTGTTTATCTTTTTTAAAGAAATTTTAAACAAATATTTTTGATTAACCAACCTTCCTGTTTAGCTTTACGTTATAAATGTTAAACAGAAGCATCATGGGAACAATAGAATTCAATCAGCTTTTGGTGAATAATACCGAGTTTCTCAGGCCATTCGCCATCACGCTTACAAGAGACAACGAAACAGCAAAAGATCTTTTGCAGGAGACCATGTACAGGGCATTAGCCAATAAAGACAAATACAATGTTGGCACCAATATCAAAGCATGGCTGTACACCATCATGCGGAATATCTTTATCAACAACTACCGTCGCAAGGCAAAACAAAATACCATCTTTGATAAAACGGCCAATGATTTTTTGCTTGACCACAACCAGAGTGCTGTTGCCAATAAAGCAGAAATCACCTTAGGTGTAAAAGATATCCAGGCTGCAGTACATCACCTGCCCCATATTTTCCGTAATCCTTTTATGTTGTATTTTGAAGGATACAAATACCATGAAATTGCGGAGATGCTGCATGAACCTCTTGGTACTATTAAGAGCAGGATACATTTTGCACGGAAGTTGCTGAAAGAACAAATAACCCGTTTTTGATCTTTCTTACTCCTGTTTTTAGTTTACATTTATCAGCTAACAAATTGTATAACAGCCATGAAAAAAGTTGTGGTGATCGGGAGCGGTTTTGCAGGAATGTCTGCGGCCTGTTTCATGGCAAAGGCCGGATGGGACGTAACAGTTCTGGAAAAAAATGAGATGCCCGGCGGAAGAGCGAGGCAATTAACAGCGGCCGGATTTACATTTGACATGGGCCCCAGCTGGTACTGGATGCCGGATGTGTTTGAACATTTCTTTCATCGCTTCGGAAAAAAGGTTACAGACTATTATGAGTTACAAAGACTTGACCCATCTTACCGGGTGTACTGGGACCACAGCTCCATGGATATACCGGCAGATTATCGGGCACTAAAAACGCTGTTTGAAAAAACCGAGCCCGGCAGCGGGGATGCACTCGATAAATTTTTAGCCGAAGCTGCTTACAAATATGAAGTGGGCATTAATAAACTGGTGTATAAACCCGGTCAGTCGCTCACCGAATTTGCAGACGCAGACCTGATAAAAGGTGTTTTTAAACTGGATGTGTTCACCTCTATGAAAAAACACATCCGCAAATACTTTAAGCACCCAAAGCTGCAGCAACTTCTCGAATTTCCGGTTTTATTTTTAGGTGCCTTGGCGGCTGATACCCCGGCATTATACAGCCTGATGAATTATGCTGATATCAAATTAGGCACCTGGTACCCGGCAGGCGGCATGTATAAAATTGTGGAAGGCATGTACTCGCTGGCAAAGGAACTGGGCGTAAAATTTCACTTCAATCATACCGTTACCTCCATACAATCCGGTAATGGATCGGCTAAAAAAATTATAGCACTAAATGGCGCTGAGCAGTTATCATTTGAGCCGGATGTGGTAATAAGCAATGCGGATTATCATTTTACCGAAACCAAACTGCTGGCTCAGTCTGACAGGTCTTACTCAGCATCCTATTGGAATAAAAGGGTGATGGCACCCAGTTGTATCTTATATTACATTGGGTTGAACAAAAAACTGGATAATGTATTGCACCATTCTCTTTTTTTTGATACCAGTTTTGAGGTACATGGAAACGATATTTATACAACTCCGCAATGGCCGGGTGAACCTTTGTTTTATGTAAGTGTTACTTCTGTTTCGGATGACAGTGTTGCTCCAAAAGGATGTGAGAATCTTTTTTTTCTTATTCCGGTGGCAGCAGGTTTACAGGGCGATACCGAAGCACTGAGGGATAAATATCTTGATACGATCATACAGCGGTTTGAAGAGCGGACAGGGCAGGATATACGTACCGCAATCATTTATAAACGTTCTTATTCCGTAAGCGATTTTGTAAGCGATTACAATTCATTCAAGGGGAATGCTTACGGGTTGGCTAACACGCTTTTGCAGACCGCCATATTAAAACCATCGTTGAGAAGCAAAAAGCTGAAGAATCTTTTTTATACGGGACAGTTAACAGTGCCAGGGCCCGGTGTTCCACCCAGTTTAATAAGTGGTGAAGTGGTGGCAACTGAAGTGTTGAAGCATTTCCAATAACCAACATATTTTTTTTAAACAGTGAATGATAATTTCAGTATTGTGTCAAAAATTGCAAGGGTATGATGAATATCTTTCATGAGGTAAGCCATTTGTGCAGCAAAGCAACAACAGAGAAGTACAGCACTTCTTTCAGCAGCGCCATCCGCTTGCTTCATAAAGACCTGCGTACACCTGTGTACAATATTTATGGCTTTGTGCGTTTTGCCGATGAGATCGTGGATACCTTTCATGACTTTGATAAGGAAACGCTGCTGGAGGAGTTTAAAAAAGAAACCTATACCGCCATTGAGCGTGGCATAAGCCTGAATCCTATTTTGAACAGTTTTCAGCAAACCGTAAATGAATACAATATCGATCTTCACCTGGTGGATGCTTTTTTTCATTCTATGGAAATGGATCTCACTGAGTCTGCTTACGACTGTGACACCTACCAGGAATATATCTATGGAAGCGCAGAAGTAGTTGGCCTGATGTGCCTGTATGTTTTTTGCGAGGGCAACCAGGAAATTTACAGTAACCTTAAACCATCTGCACAGGCATTGGGTGCTGCCTTTCAAAAAGTGAATTTCTTAAGAGATGCAAAAGCCGATTACCAGCAATTGAGCCGCACTTATTTTCCAGGTGTTGATTTTAATAATTTTACCTCCTGTTCAAAAAAGAAGATAGAAGAGGATATTGCACTTGATTTTGTAAATGCATACAAAGGGATTGCCCAATTACCTGTAAAAGCAAGATTTGGCGTATATGTGGCGTATAAATATTATTTATCCCTCTTTAATAAAATAAAAAAGGCCCAGCCCAAAAGCATTCTGCACCAGCGTTTCCGGATACCCAACTATGGTAAAGTATATATTCTTGCAAAAGCAAGTGTAAGGGCCCAGCTGAATATTCTATAACAGTTTAATGGACTTAAATATCTTATTTTAAATCGGCATAAATTGCAGGCATGGAGGTTATTTTAGTAGATGAACAGGACAATGCCATTGGCAGCATGGGGAAAATGGAAGTGCATGAAAAAGCCCTGTTGCACAGAGCGTTCAGCATTTTTATCTTTAATAAGAAAGGAGAACTGCTGCTGCAGAAAAGAGCTGCTAATAAATACCATAGCGCCGGCCTCTGGACAAACACCTGTTGCAGTCATCCCCGTCCCGGTGAGGACACTTCGACCGCTGCTCACAACAGGCTTCAGCAAGAAATGGGTTTTACAACAGCCCTCTCAAAAACATTCTCCTTTATTTACAAAGCCCCGTTTGACACCGGTCTTACAGAGCATGAATACGATCATGTTTTTACCGGCACTTATAACGGTGTTGTGCAACCTGATCCGCAGGAAGTGAGCGATTACTGTTACCAGCCGATAGCAGCAATAAAAAGCAATATCATCCTGCAACCCGGAAATTTTACAGAATGGTTTAAAATTGCATTGCCCAAACTGGAGCAATACTTAGAGCTGCAACAGGCCTGATAAGGTTTTTCATCACTCATATGCAAAACAAAAAAGCAATCATTATAGGCAGCGGGGTGGCTGGTCTTGCAGCTGCCATCAGGCTGCAACTGCAGGGTTTTGCGGTAGCTGTTTACGAAAAAAATGCTTTTCCTGGCGGCAAACTTCACGCTTTTGAAAAAGATGGATTCTCTTTTGATGCCGGCCCTTCTTTATTTACACAGCCACAAAATATCGAAGCATTGTTTGCACTGGCTAATGAACCGGTTGAAAAGCATTTTTCTTTCCGAAAGGTAGACGTCGCTTGTAAATATTTTTATGAAAGTGGCAAAACAGTAAGGGCATTTGCCAATAGAGAACAGTTTGCAAAAGAGCTGCAGACGCAATTGAATGAAAACCCGGAGGCAGTAGCCAGGTACCTGCAGCAGTCTGCCCGGGTATATGATAATATTGCTACTGTTTTTTTAAACCATTCCCTGCACAAAGCCAGCACCTGGTTTCACAAAAGGATCATTAAAGCACTCACTACGGTACGGCCGGGTCATCTTTTTGAAACGCTCAACAGGTTTAATCAAAAGTGTTTCAATGTTCCTGAAACCGTGCAGTTGTTCAACCGCTATGCCACTTACAATGGCAGCAATCCCTACAAAGCACCCGGTATGCTCAGCCTGATCCCTCATCTTGAAATGAATGAAGGAACATTTTATCCCGCTGGCGGCATGATCAGTATTACTAATGCATTGTATGAACTGGCAAAAGCCAAAGGGGTGCAGTTTTTTTTTAATACACCTGTTCAGAAAATACTGCATACAAGTGGCCATGTAACCGGTGTGCTGGTGAATGATGCAATTATAGATGCACCGCTGGTGATCAGTAATGGTGATGTGTATTTTACTTATAAGCACCTGCTGGAAGATGAAACAAAGGCAAAAAAAATTCTGCGCCAGGAACGCAGCAGCAGCGCCGTGATATTTTATTGGGGCATTCAAAAAACATTCCCACAATTAGAATTGCATAATATCTTTTTTACTGCTGATTATAAAAAGGAGTTTGACAGCATCTTTAACCACAAAAAGCTGTTTAGCGATCCCACCATTTATGTTAACATCACTTCAAAAATGGAAAAGCGCATGGCACCGGATGGAATGGAAAACTGGTTTGTGATGGTGAATACCGCTGCTAACAGCGGGCAGGACTGGGATCAATTAAAGGTCGAACTAAGAGAGCTGGTAATAAAAAAATTAAGCCGCCTGCTGGGTGAAGATATGGCTGCATTGATTGTAACGGAGGAAACCCTTGACCCTGTAATGATAGAAGAAAAAACATCCTCTTACATGGGGGCATTATATGGCACAAGTTCTAATTCAAAACTGGCTGCTTTTTTCCGGCATGCAAATTTTACCGGCAAAATAAAAGGGCTGTATTTTTGTGGCGGCAGTGTACACCCCGGCGGAGGTATCCCACTTTGTTTAAAGAGTGCTAAGATTGTAAGTGATCTCATCGCTGCAGACTATAACAAATAATGCTGAACAGTACATTTTCAAAACAACAAATTGCCACAGCCATCGCTGTACTATTTCATGCAGTGGGGTTAGCCGGCATCCTTGTTTTCAAAAGCAGCTGGATCATCCAAAGCACTGCCTTTAACCTGCTGCTGAGTGCGGCATTGCTGTTTTGGGCGCAGGACGACAAGAACCTTTTTTTCTGGTTGTTTGCGGTGGCAACAATGCTCACAGGTATTGCCGTAGAGATTATTGGCGTAAATACCGGCCTGCTCTTTGGCAACTACTCCTATGGTGATGTATTAGGTGTTAAATGGAAACAGGTGCCGCTTATCATTGGCGTCAATTGGTTTATTGTGATTTTCTGTTCGGGTATCGCTATCACCTCATTGTTGCAAAATATCACCAGGCCGATCGATGATACGGCTGCAGCTCCTTCTCCTGTAATAAAAGCCGTTTCTGTTGTTACCGATGGGGCCACGCTGGCTGTAATATTCGACTGGTTGATAGAACCTGTCGCTATTAAATTAGGCTTCTGGAAATGGGAAATGAATGAAGTGCCACTGTACAATTATGTATGCTGGTTTTTGGTCAGCCTGCTGCTGATGATCCTGTTCCGGATTTCACCGTTTCAAAAGGAAAACAAATTCGCAATACATTTGTTGTTGATACAGGTGATGTTTTTTTTACTATTGAGAACGTTTTTACCATGAATGCAATTTACTTTATACTCATCGTGCTGGCAACCTTCATCATAATGGAAGGGGTTACCTGGCTTACACACCGCTATGTAATGCATGGTTTTTTATGGTATCTCCACGAAGACCATCACCAGAAAGGTCCGGGATTTTTTGAAAAAAATGATGCCTTCTTTCTCATCTTCGCTGTACCAAGCTGGCTCTGTATCATGCTGGGTTTGCAACACCAGGTATACTGGGTGGCAGCCATTGGCTTTGGCATTGCCATGTATGGCCTGGCTTATTTTGTAGTGCATGAAGTGATCATCCACCAGCGCTTTAAGTGGTTTACCCGAAGCAATAACTCTTACATAAGGGCCATCCGCTGGGCACATAAAATGCACCACAAACATTTGAATAAAGAACACGGCGAAAGTTTTGGCATGCTGCTAGTGGCCAAAAAATATTGGGATAAAGTACGGGAAGACAAAAAAAGAAATGCTGCTTCTGCAGTATCTGAATAATTTATTTCTTCTTTTTTGCCAGTGACAGCAACAGCACCGGAAGCAATATCAGATTCGTTAATGTTGCCACCAGCAAAGTTACAGATGTAAGCCACCCCAACGCAAAGGTTCCTCCAAAACTACTAAAGCAAAAGATCACAAAACCTGCTATCAAAACAAGCGATGTATACACAATACTAAGACCGGTATGCCTGATAGTGGATGTAACCGTTTCCTCTACGTTGTTGTTATTAACCGGTAATTCCTGTTTGTAATTTACCAGGAACCGGATGGTGATGTCTATAGCAATTCCCAAAGCCACACTAAATACCAGCACAGTGGATGGTTTTAAAGGAACACCTGCCCAGCCCATTACCCCGGCGGTAATGATCAGCGGAATAAGGTTGGGTATCAACGAACACAACAGCATCCTCAGTGATTTGAACAAATACAGCATGCAAAGAGAGATCAGCAGAAATGCCCAGAGTATACTTTCTTTCAATCCATTAATGATAAACCTGCTGCCCTCTAAAAAAGTGATACTGGTGCCTGTTAGTTGCACTTTGTATTGAGGTATGGAGTCAGATTTTGAATACACCGTATCAAATGAAATGGAAGAATCCATTTCAGAAATAACGGTATCAATTGTAAAAGATGATTTTCTGTCGGGCTCTGTATAAACATACCTGGTTGAATCAAACAGTTCATTGGCTTTCTTTTCAATACTATCGAGTACTGCCGGCAATTCTTCTGTGCCAATATCTTTCATACTTACGCTGATACGGGTAGACTGTCTTGCAGAATCCATAAAAGAAGAAAGCATTTTAGCCAGGTTGTTTTTATTGTTGCTGCTGTCGGCTTTGTCGGTTTTAAGATAGTCGCTGATAAAAGCCACTTCCGATAATGTAGGTAATTGATAACTGGCTGAATCACAATCAAAAAAAGCCTGCTTCGCAAATTTTAAGCCCTCTGCAATACTGATGGGTTTATTCATAATGGGCATGGCAGAAATGTATTGCGCCAGGGTATCCGCCTTTGAAAAAACGATCAATCCTCTTGCACCGGTAAGGCCATTTTTTTTAGTGGCTTCCACTACAATTTCCAATGGCATCACACCATTAAAATTCTTTTCAAAAAATTTGAGATCGGTGTACAGCTTGTCTTTTTTAGGAAGGTCGTCCACAATGTAACCCACTGTCTTCAGCCGGAAGATGCCTGCAATGGCACCAATCAATAAAATAGCGGTAACGCCATACACAACCGGCTTGTGGTTGAGTACCCACTTTTCAATTCTCAAAAGAAAATTCGTAACGATTTTATTGTTGAGATACCTGGTTTGCGACTTGCCGGGCACGGGTAAATAACTCAACGCAGCAGGCAGCAGGATAAAAGAGATAACAAAAATGAGCATGATGCTGATACCCGCTACCACACCAAACTCTTTCAGTACGGCACTTTTAGTAAGTGCAAATACACCAAAGCCAATACCTGCGGTGATATTGCAGAACAACGTAACAATGCCCATCTTGCTTACCATTTCGATCAGTGCCTTTTTTTTGTCGCCATTGTGCAAATAGGAGGTATGGTATTTATTGATAAAATAGATACAGTTGGGAATGCCTATCACCACGATCAATGGCGGTATCAATGCACTCAGGATGGTAAGCTGGTAGCCGCAACGGTCCAGCACACCTACACTCCACACCACGCTGATCAGCACAACCGATAAAGAAAGTATGGTAACGCTGATGGAGCGGAAGAATAACAGCAGGATCAAGGCACTCAGTACAATGGAACCGATCAGGAAAAAGCGCATTTCCTTTTGTATCCGGTCGCTGCTGATGGTTCGGATCAGCGGAAGACCGCTGCGATAGGTTTCTGTATTGGTGGATTTTTCAAACTTTTCCACATGTGCAAGAATATCACCTACGATCTTCGTTCGCAATGGTGAATTCAATGAATCCTTGTTGATACTGATGCCAGCCAGGTAACAATTGGTTTCCGGATTGTACAGCCTTGTTTTGTAAAATGGAAGGCTAAAGAAAATCTGCTTCGAACTGTCTAATGCGGCCTGTGTAATTTCAGTATCATTGAAAATCCTGACTGCTTTAAAGCGTTCGGTCACTGAATCTTTTTGCAGGTTTACTGCGGCCGGCACACTGATAACACCCGTTACATTGTGTACTTTCTTCACCTGCTCCAGCATATTATTGTATGCTTTGAAAAAATCTAGCTGGAAAAATTTATCCGTCTGCACTGCCAATACCAGCACATTCCCATCATCGCCGAACTTCTTGCGGAAAGAAACATAATCCTGGTATTTGGGGTTGTCTGTAGGAATGGCTTTACCAAACTCGTAGCTGAGCTTTGTTTTACTGGCAAAATATCCCATCATGCCCGTAATGGCGAGTAAACCAAGTAAAAGGACCAGGCGGTATTTAATAACGGAGCTTCCTAAACGTTGCCACATATATATTTACGAATTGCAGATGATAAATGCTGAATGCGGTTGCAAAGAAAACACATTTCAACCGTATTGAATGTTTCAGATGGCTGAATGTTGGCTATTTTTGAGTTCTTGGTTTATAGAACTTAAACACTTGGTTGACCAACGGACAGGGGCATGACACACAAAACAAAAGGCATTGTATTAAGAACGGTGAAGTATGGTGAAACCAGCGTGGTGGTGACGATCCTGACCGAGCTGTTTGGAGTGCAGGCCTATATGGTAAACGGGGTCCGGTCTGCTAAAAAGTCAACATCCAAGGCCAACCTGTTTCAACCTGGAGCTATCCTGGAGCTGGTGGTATATCACCATGAGCAAAAAAGCATACAGCGGATCAGGGAGTTTGGCTGGTCTGTCATTTATCAAAATGTACTTACCGACGTTATCAAGAACAGTATTGCACTGTATGTAGTGGAACTGTTATACAAGTGTTTGAAGCAACCGGAAAAAAACGAATCGCTGTTTTATTTTGCGGAAGACCTGCTGCTTCACCTGGACAATGCTGACAGAACAGTAACTGCCAATGTACCCCTTTATTTTGCATTGCACCTGCCGTATTTTTTGGGTTTCAGAATAAATGATGATGATGATATGGAGCAGAATATCCTTGACTTGCAGGAAGGAAATTTCATTTCGGAACGGCCCATGCACCAGGATTATATAGAAGGAGAAAATGCCCTGCTCACATCGCAATTGCTTAAAGTGATGCAGCCGGCAGAGTTGTCAGATTTCCCCCTGCATCATGAAGTAAGAAGAAAACTGCTGCAGTATTATCACCGTTATTATACCCTGCATATACAGGACTTTGGTGAGATGAAGACCATGGCAGTTTTGCAGGATGTGCTATGATTTGGGCTATTGCAGCACGTTAGTTTGTTATCAGCCTCACGCCGGTTAAAACAGTTAATTGTGCCAGCGGGTTTACATTCACTGAGCCAACAAAAACATTCGTAGCAATAGAAGCAGTTGCATTTTCACCCAGGTTTAAACCAAGAAGTGCCACTTCATCATAGATTCCGGGAACAAACCGGACTGTGCCGGCTTTTCCTGTAATGGACAGGATTGAGCCAGGCGATCCGGCTATACCGCCATCACCTTTAACAGCGCCACTCACTGTAAAAGTATTTTCACCCAGCGCTATAAATTTTCCTGTGTTGAGGGTAATGTTATTGACAGTAACGGAAGCGTTCAGCACAGGGGGGAAATTGATGCTGGCAATGGTTACATCAGCGCCTGCGGGCGGCACGCCACAGCAGCCGGCCCAGTTGGCGGCATCAAACCAGTTGCTGTTAACCGTACCATACCAAACAAAACCTTTAAGCGTGGTATCCAGTATCGTACTCCCGGTCGACATGGTCCTGGCACTATCATCATAAAACAAAGAATCCGGTGTAAAGGAAAGATTGTAATTCAGCAGATTATTACTAACGGGTGCCTGTATACCATTTCCGGCTTTGGCCAGGTTGCCATTACCCCAGTCGAAAAATACAATAGTTGTATCAACAGGGGGATCGTATTGCACCGCCCTTACTGTTACCGGTCCGTTAAAGTAGCTTACATTGGAACCTGCCGTTCTTGACTGGGATTGTACACCCAGCAGTAAATTATTGGGTACTGGGCTGTTCCATTTTATTGCATAGACAGGGTTGCCCCTGCCACCAACAGCTGTGGCACCATTTCCTGAACCACCCACATAGTCCCTGAAAAATTCGGACATATCTGTACCGAGTTGTTCATTAAAAAAGCGTTTTAAACTGTCAGTAGTGGCTGCTTTGCCGCTTAGCTGTGTTTGGTAATTACGCAATGCTGAAAAAAACTTTTCATCACCACACATGGTCCGCAGCATCGAAACGATCATACAGCCACGTTCATAGATCGCACTGCCATAACTGGTGTTCCAGATCGTACCACTGTTAGCGATATTGCCATCAGGTATCCAGGCACTGGTATTCAATAAAGACAGTGCTGCATTCTTTCTTCCTCTTCTCCTCGTGAAGGGGCTGTAACCGAGAGAAGGAACCAGTTCCGCCGCCAGGATTTCTCCATAGCGGGCAAATCCTTCTGCCAGCCAAAGATCGTTCCAGGTGGCAAAAGTTACATTGTCGCCAAACCACTGGTGCATCAGTTCATGGTTGAGTGTAGGCAGCGACGTGAGTGAATTGGATGCCATGCCGCTGAAAGTCTGGTGTTCCATTCCGGCAGCCCCTGCAAGGCCATCATAAAACCCATGTTTTTCATTTTTAAAAGGATAGTCGCCAACTAGTTTGCTCAATTCCTGCAGCACCGGGTTGATCTTTTCCATAGCAGTAATGGCAGCACTGTAATAAGATTCCTGTTTACCGCCCAGCAGGTACCAGTAAACAGGTATATTGGTTTCATTTAGGTCCACGCTGCTGTAATAACGGTTAAACTTAGCTGCAGAAAGAAATACCAGGTAAGAAGCAATTGGATAACGGGTTTTGTAGGTGTAGGTTCTCCAGTTGCCTGTGATCACAGAATCTGTAAGAACACCCACGCCGGCTGCCCAGAATGTATCAGCGCCATTCCAGGGAACCGTGATGTGCATGTCCATAGAATCCACCTTGTCCTGCATATCTGCTTTGCAGGGCCACCAGTTTTTATCTTCGTAAGATTCAGATAAGGTGGTGATATAGTTTTGCACCTGCCCCAAGGCATCGGTATAACTTTCTCTCACAAAACCACCTCCCAGTCCGTCTTCAATGGGTATGCCAGAATAAGAAATGGTAATTGAGTCAAGGGTATTAGCTGTGGTGATAACGGATGGAAGCTGTATCGTCAGCACATCGGTATTGCCTGAAGCAGGAAACGACACGTTGCAATTAATGTCATGATACCGGGCTGTAACACTGTTTTGAAATGATTGTTTTACCAGGTCAAAACTAATAACAGCCACATTGGGCTGTGTGGTTTTGAAGTAGGTGGTGATCGTGCCTGTTATATTGGAACCTGCATTGGGATCAACCGTCCAGTTTACCCGGTGATAGGTCACATTCATATTGCACCTGTACCGCTAAAACCGGTAGAAAGTGGTTCATTGTTTGCTGTTATTGCAGAAGGCCTGTTATGTATCTCAAATTTTTCCTGTGCAGCAGCATTCGTTAAAGCAACAAGCACAATTAAAAATGGCAGGAAGAGCTTTTTCATTTTTTGTAGTTACCGGCGGTATCAATACCGTTAGCGGTTAAAGATAAAAAAGTATGGGTGCAGGAACAGAATGTTGTGCAAATTTCGACTCACTATAGCTAACTTTAGCCATCAGCAATAACTTTTCAACAAATGAACCAAAACCGTAGAAATTTCCTAAGTAAAATTGGTATGGCAGCACTGACGCTGCCGTTCCTTTCGTCATTTAAAAATAAAAACAACAGCAACGAAATGAAAAATGTTTTTCTTCATCATGTATTTTTTTGGTTAAACAATCCTGCAAGTATTGAAGACAGGGACAAACTGGTGGATGGGCTTAAAAAATTAGCCGCCGTAAAAACCATTAAGGATTTTCATATCGGCAAGCCGGCAGATACCAACCGTGACGTGATAGAAAGAGGGTATGCGGTATCGTGGTTATTGCAATTTGAGAATCCGGCAGACCAGGCCAGTTATCAAACCGATCCGGTGCATTTAAAATTTATTGAAGAGTGCAAACATTTGTGGAGTAAAGTGATTGTGTATGATACAGTGGATATGAAGTGATGAAACAGCGATGCAAAAATTATTTTTAAAAATTTGAAAATAAATTTGGACACATCGAAAAAATAAATTCATCTTTGCAACGCAAAAATTAATTAAAAACAAAACATGCTACGCACACAATTACATATTGAGTTTGCAAAGGGGAATAGTCCGATAGGCTATTGTACCAATGCCGGGGCAAGTTTTGCTGAAAGATAGTTTACCAAACCAAACTGATTGCAATAACGCCCCGACAGAAACGTCGGGGTTTTTGTTTGATGCGATCTCTATATAAAAAAATTATGCAGTTACGACATATCAATATTTACCCGGTACAATGGCCGGCACTGTTACCAGTTGCACTGAGTACAACAGGCAGGGGTATGTACCTGGGTGAACGTAAAAGCAGTTTGTTTAATAATAAAATATTTTGGCCGGGTGATTGCCAACGATAGCACAGCGATGTGCTGTTTTCAAAAGCCCGGCCTTAACAGCCGGGCTTTTTTGTTACGGTTTAAAAAGTATAGTCATGAAATTTATTATCGTATTACTGGTTGCTAAAGCGTTGTTGTCGATCATTGAAACCAGGTTAAACAACCGCAAAAGCAATTAAGAATATTGCAGAGGAGGAATACAAAGCAGTTCCGGGGAGATGCACCCGGGATGCTTCTGTTAAAAACTTTTAAAAACAACAATGATGGAAACAGGAAGATATAAGGTGATCATGCAATCGGGAAGAAAGTTCCTGGTAGAGGAGTGGGGAACCAATTATGTGCAGTGGGGTGAAATAGATCCGGCTACAAAAAAACTGAACAAAGTTAAAGTGAAGGATATGGAAATTATTGATGAATCCAATACACTGATCACAAAAGAAAATGGATTTAAAAATATCTGTTTTCTGAGCCCCGGAACATCTGCTGTAGGTTATATCGATGCACTGGATAGTTCAGGACTGGAACGGATAGAAATTGATTGTGTGAAGTATGAGGACTAATTATCAAGCCCAAAACAACCGGTATGAAAACAGCAGCAGTTGAAATATACTGCTGCAAAATATAGCAGCATTCCAATTGGCTGGATCCTCCGTCTGGAGCGGAGAGGCTGCCCCGATTTTAATCGGGGCCTGCTATACTAACGTTGTCTTTAGCTTATCTGGTAAAGTATCACATTGTGAATGTGAAGAACAGGGTTCTCCCGAAAGCTTTCGGGACGGAGACAACCAATAAGGCTGGGTGTTATGGTAACACAGTTTTCTTCCTTTCTTTCTGAAAGGCAAACATAAGAAAGCAGTATCTGGTTCAAGTCCGGAAGCCTTACAAAAATGGCTAATAGTTCAACGCCTGCCTGCCGACAGGCAGGGATAAGAATACTTCACTACGAATGAAGAGATACAAGTTCGAATCTTGTTAAGCCAACAAAATGCGGTTTGATGTAATCGGTAACAGACTTGTCTCATAAGCAGGTAAATGCAGGTTCGAGTCCTGTGGCCGCAACAAAATAGTCTCGTAGCTCAACTGGAAGATGTACCGGGCTTTTAACCCGGGGGTTGTGAGTTCGAATCTCACCGGGACTACAAAAGGATGAATAGCTCAATGGCAGAGCGGTGGCTTGTTAAGCTAAGGGTCGCAAGTTCGAATCTTGTTTCATCCGCAAATAATGTGAGTGCGACGAAGTGGAAGAGTCGTGGCAGACTGTAAATCTGTTGTTGCAAAACTTAGATGGTTTGAATCCATCCACTCACACGATGGAGAGAGTCCGGTTGGTCGAGGAAGCTGTCTTGAAAACAGTTAGCCCTAAAGGCCCAGGGGTTCGATTCCCTTTCTCTCCGCAAAAAATACCGGGAGAGTTGACAGAGTGGTAATGTAATGGTTTGCTACACCATCATCAGGTTAACTGGTGCAAAGGTTCTCCCGAAAGCTTTCGGGATTTACTCTCCGCTAAACCCAGTCAGCGGTTGTAAGCCCTGACGGCGGTTTAAATAAAATGGACGAATAGCTCCAATGGTAGAGCACTGCGTTGAAGCCGCAGCCGTACAGGTTCGAATCCTGTTTCGTCCACACAAAAATTAAAAAAAACAATGAAAAAAGTATCACAGTTCATAATGAAAGCAACAAACATCATGGTGCAATGGCACCGGAGTTTCCGATCACAAAAAAATTTATCATTATGGACTCAAAAATTATTGAACAGTACGGAGAAGAAATTCTCTGCTACCGCCTGCGTACTGCCAGGCAAAAGAGAAGAATGCAGTACGAGGGCCTGGATAAGCAACTGATACAGCTTCACAAAGAAGAAGGCTGTTTATGGGAGCAGCAAAAAAAATTAGGATGGGAGCCATTGGTTCCACCGGTACAAAAAGGCTGGGTAAGGTCATTTGTATTGAGAGAAGATGTTGCTAAAAGTAGGTATGCTGATTTTTTTGAAGAGATACTAAAAAAGATCAATACCTGTCAATACGATTGGCGCAAAGATTTCAAAAGGAAGAAACGAAAGCGTGGAAGAAAGATCTATGTAGTAAAACAACAGGCGATCTTACAACCATATGAATGGCACTTTGTAAAATTAAATTTTACAGAAGCTGAAAAATCATTCTTTTTCCCTGTGTACGAAATGAATCAAAAACGGCAACTGGTAAAACGGTATGTTTTTAAGGAACCTTGGCGGTTTGTATTAAAAGTAAAACCTAATATAATTGACAAAGTACGTATAAAGGATACTGTAATTGAATCAAGATTAAGTGAGATCGAAGATTACCTAAGAAAAAATGATCTGCGTAAAAGGCAGGGCAAAATACTGCGGGGTTTTGTTCAGTATCGTGCCTGGGTGGAATTTGAAAAATACGATGAAGATTTCCAGTATAAAAACAAATCACTTATTCAAATATTAGACATCATTAAAAATGAAAAATGAAACCAGCCCCGAAGAGGCGTCATACTTGAACGGTGGGCACCGCCCGCCGAAACAGGAAGAAAACTCATAAAACAAACAACATGCAACAGCAATGGAGAACACTTAGCGGAAAAAATATCCGCAGGCCTATCGAAGAAGAAATCATGGAAGTAATTGCCAATGAAAGGGCAATGGGGCATGAATTGAAAGTATGTATTGGTACCGATAGCCAGGTGAAAGGTAAAGAAACAGAATTTGCAACGGTGATCGTTTTTATCCGAAAGGGGAAAGGTGGTTTTATGTATATACACAACGAAACCACTGTAAAAAAAATGAGCATCAAAGAAAGGATGTTGCTTGAAGTGGCTAAGAGTATTGAAGTGGCCTATCCATTGTGCAGCATTTTCAGCCGCTACAGCGTGGATATGGAAGTGCATGCAGATATCAACACCAATCCGTCATTTAAAAGCAACGATGCATTGAAAGATGCGATGGGCTATATCATGGGAATGGGCTTCGTGTTCAAAGCCAAACCAGAAGCGTTTGCAAGTTCAAGCTGTGCCAATAAAGTGGTACAATAATTCAATAACAATAAACTAAATCTTTAGAAATGAAAAAAGTAAACATACCCGTACAGAGAAATTACGAAGTATATAACCAAAAATCATATTCACAATCAGGGTAAAAAATATTTTATGCCACATATACCAACTGCCGTGCGGCAACAGCACAGGCAACACATGGTGCAGCGTGAAGAGGCCGCAGCAAGGGTGCTGCAGTTCTCTCAAAAGCGGTTCAAAAAATTTGAAGAAGTTGTTTTTCATTTGTACAGGGAAGAAGACCTGAGTGCGTTCTATTCCGACAGGCGGATTTGGAAAATAGCGGAGTGTTTTAAGAAAATACAGCCAGCTAAGCATGCAAAGGAAAGGGTACTGCTTAAAGAAATGCTTGTTTATTTATGCCGTAACGCACAAGTAATAAATGATGAATTGCAGATACAGGCAGTGTTCAACATGTTCCTTTTCCGTAAACACTGGCTGAATGATCTGTACACATGGAGACCAAAATCAAAACAACCATTGGTACAGGTAAGAGAACTGGCTGAATTTTTATTTTGTAAATACAGGATGCCTGATTTTTTGCACAAGGCTTTTTATGAAAATACCAATGCACTCTTTATAAAATGGTATATACATATAGGTAACGGAGGCAGGGCAAAAGACCTGGAACAAATACCCGTTGTTTTTACGCAAAAAATGGCGCACTATTTTTTGCAGGCCCATTATAAGTTTACCATTATGGAATCATTACGGTGGGCACAGGTAAAGGGTTTGGGAGGAACCGATACGCTGGCAGAACGCATTGCTTATTCCTGGATTGCACAAAAACCTTTTGGTGATGAGCAATTTTGGTTTTCTTTTTTAAACCTGCTGGTTAACGGGGGCATGTTTAACTGCGATAAGTTAACGGAACTGATAGATTATGTACGGGAGGCAAAAAGAGAAAACTGTTTGTACAATCTTAAAGGAAGAAATTTAACATCCCTCGTACGGCAAAGCGATGAGTGGCACAAACGGTTTTCAAAATACAAGGGTAATGAGATATGGAAGCCATGCGGAATTGGAGGATTGAAACATGAAAAGAAAAAAGAACTGATCGTTATCGAGGAACTGACAGAAACCGCCAAACTGAGAGAAGAAGGAAGAGCCATGAAACACTGTGTGGCATCTTATTCTTTTTATTGCGCCAAAGGCAGGTCCGCAATTTTTTCCATACGCAAATTTTCAGGTGGAATATTGCTGGACACCATGGCAACAGTAGAAGTAAATCTTTCATTGAACAGAATAGTGCAGGCAAAAGCAAAAATGAATAACCCTATTAATGAAGAGGCAAGGTATTATATGCAGGCATGGGCTGCTTCAGAAGCATTGAGCCTTAGTCCTTATTTGTAAGAAGGTCAGGAAGCATAAAGATTGTACATATCAGCCGTTATTTTTTTTAACCGCTTCACCAAACTTTCCGGCGACAAAACCTTCAATCCATTACCAAAACCCAGCAGTTCTCTTTCGAGTTCAAAGTTGGGAATCACGGTAATGCTGAAGACTACGCCGTCGGGAATTTTTTCTTCCAGTTGCTGGGAGGGGTGAATGGGCTTGGTGATGATATAAGGTGCCTGTTGCCTGCTGGCTTTAAAACGGATTTTACTGGGACGGTTGCCAAGGTTTTTTGTTACGCCGATGATGTCAGCAAAATAAGTACTGCTGTCAAAATTTTGGGGTTGTACAAATTTCTGTTGTGCTGCTTTGTCAATGGATTGAATGCGGTCAAGCGCCAGCGTGAGTACTTCTTTACCTGCTTTTTTCATGCCGAGTACAAACCAGCGGTTGCGGTATTCCTTGAGCAGGTAAGGGTAAAAGATAATTTCATGTGGTTGGCGGGCCTTGAAAGACTGGTACGAAAGCAGCAGGGTTGTTTGGCTGATGATGGCTTTGTATAAAACATCCAGCCATTCGATACCGGTGAGCAGTTCGTTCTTTTCAAAATCGATCACGGGATTTTGCTGGTGTTGTTCACTGTAGATCTTGTCTTCCAGTTTGTTCACCATTTCACTCACTTCACTAAAGTGGCTGAAACCTTTGAACTGCTGTAAAAGATGCGATACTTCCTGCAGAATGCCCAGGTCCTGTGTAGTAAGCGGAATATTGGCGATGGAATAATCAGGATACTCATAACTGTAATATTTTTTATCAGTCACGATGATGGGTGCATTGTAACCCAGTTTGTCACTCCGCATTGCATTCAGGTCGAGCCGGATGGTGCGCATGCTGATGTCTTTATCAATGCCTTCGTATTCGTAGAGCGCTTCGCTGCAGCATTCGATCAGGTCTTCAATCGTCCACTTGCGGCGGCGGTTTTGCAGGCATTTGTCAATGGTGCGGTAGCGGATCAAGGCATTGCGGTTTACTGGCATCGGGAAACTTTTTTTAAAAATAATTAAAATATTTTTTACTGTGCAAAAAGATTGCACAGTTGAGTTGGAGGTTTGTGTTATCAAACGAAAAGTTCATTGATAAAATAGAAAGAAGGCCAAGTAAACATTACTTCAACACTTAACATGTCCAATGTTTGCAATTTTCTTCTTTTAAAATGGAACAGTAGCTCAGTTGGCAGAGCAACGTAAAGTTTTGGAATCACCGTTCAGGTCAATTCAGATATACTTCAATCCGGTAAGCCCCCAAAGGGCGAATGGTTCAAATCCATTATTTGGAAATTACCCGGTCAATTAAAACTTACGTCTCCGATTATTAATCCGTGGGTCGCCGGTTCGAATCCGGCCTGTTCCGCCATATTGGGGCAGTGAATATAAAAATTATCTTCAGGGTCAATTTATAGTTACTTCATTGGGAAATGTTGGTTCGAATCCAGCCTGCCCCTCAAAATAGTATCGTTAAAACAAAAGGCCAAGTCAGTTTTACTTCAACACTTTGGATAGAAAATGACAATTGCCTTTTTAAAACAACAACAACAATGGAACAATTAATTAAAACAGCCTTTCGCCAGCAAAGCCTTTATATACCGGCATTGAAAAAGGCAGATCTTACTGAACAAAGCCAAAAGGAAGCCTTTGTGTTTGTAAACAATATTTCTTCTTTGGGCTATTCTGTTTCTGAACAGTTGCTGCAGAGGTTAACAAATACATCAGTTGCATACCTTCAACAATTGTATGAAGTGATGGCTGAAATCAAAGGGGTAAAGAAAAACTGGACGCCATTAGTAAAAGGATGGGATATTCCCACTGGCGAAACAAGATTTGATCAGTTAGCCACCTGGGTTGCCAATCTTTTTAAATGGGATGTTGGGCCAAAACTTCCCTGCGGCCACATCATTCCAGATGGAACATTTCCTCTAGAGCGGTATAATGGCTGCCCCTTTTGTGGAACCGCATTTGAAGTACATGCGTTGCCTTTTAAGAACCAGGGGAGCAAAAAAATTGTGCTGGAATTGTGGACAGAATATGAAGCCCGGCAATTCTTGATACACCTGCTACAATCAAAAACCGCATTGGATGCCACGCAAAAAGAAAGCCTGGTTGCATTGCTGAAGGCTTTTGGGTTGCCCGAAGTAAATATTGCCATTAAGGAAACGGTGGTGCTGGCGATTGATTACCTGGTAGAGAGTAATGAAGGTGAAAAAGCACAAGCATTCTTTCAAACCCCGGCAGACATATTGCGTTACCTCTGGTTTAAACATACTGGTTTTGTACAGTTAATTGAACCCAAAACGATTTTGAAGAAGAATAAGGAAAATAATTCCGGCTTCAATGTAAATACGGAAGCTGCTGTTACCAATGTTGTCAGATCAAAAGAAAGTTTGAAGCTTAAGTATTCAAGGGTTCATTCAAAATTGGTAGCGCAATGGATGAGCAAGCTTGAAATGCCGGTGGAAAAGATCTGTGAAGTGATGCACCCGAAGAGAGGTATGTGGGTGCGTATGATAAGGGCATTGCGGTTGGTGGAGTACTGTAAGAAAGACGGTTTTGAAAAACTGAAAGCCATAATGGACGAATTTCACAACGAGGAATATTTTGTATGGCAGGGTGCAGTAGATACCAACCGTGCTTCTTTTAACGAAGCGGCAGTGCTGGAATTGCTGAAAGAGAGACCCGGCGCATTTTCACGGTCTTTGTTTGCCAACATGCTTTGGTTTGGAGCTGCCAATGTTATAGCGGCTTTTGAAGAAGTGATTGATAAAGTGCCAGCCCGTTTAGTGTTTACTTTGAATGCGTATGCAAAAAATTATTTTGCTAAGAACGGTAACCGCATTGTAAAGCCACTGGGTGGTTATGCAAAAACGGTGGCTAATAATCCGCAGGTAAAAAAATATACTGAAGCTGATTTAATTTATATGCAGGAAGCTATTGAAGGAATTTGTCTTAAAGCCATGACCCTGCGTTTTCAAAAGCAAAGGACTGAAAGCAAAACGATCTTTATTGAGGCTGCTTTGTATAAAATACCAGTGGCCATTGGCGACCGAAGTGAAACGGTGCAGGATATTCCGGCTGCATTAATGGGAACAGTATTCCCTGTAGAAGGTGACACCGTGCGTCTGTTTATGCAGTGGGGTGTTGGGTTAAAAGCACAACACCTTGATATGGATTTGAGTGCATACATTGTACTGCAGAGTGGCGAAACAGCTATCTGTTCGTTCTCACAACTTACCAATGTGGGAACAAAACATAGTGGTGATATGCGTTCTATACCCGATAAAGTGGGTACGGCAGAATACATTGATATCAGTGTGCCTGAACTGCAGAAAGCAAAAGCGGCTTATGTGGTATTCACCAGCAATGCATACAGCATGGGAAGTTTGTCACCCAACATGGTGGTGGGATGGATGGATTCCAAAAACAGGATGTCCATTTCAGAAACTACCGGTGTGGCATATGATCCATCCTGTGTACAGCACCAGGTGCGTATTACACAAAGCCTGAAGAAAGGGTTGATTTTTGGTGTGCTAAATGTAACTGCCAAAGAGATCACCTGGCTTGAAATGCCTTTTGCAGGGCAACTTGTTCAAGGGGTAAACAAACAGGCAGTGGAAGGAATGCTGAAGAAACTAGGCAGCAAACTAAATGTGGGCGCATTGCTGCGGTTAAAAGCCACTGCTCAAAACCTGGAGGTGATAGATACGCCAACTGCAGATGAGAACTACACAATGGATTGGGTAAAGAATACAGCGGCGGTAACACAGTTGCTGGTAGATTGAGTTCATATTATGATTGCCGGTTGGCAACAGCTGGCAATCATTTTTTATTTTTTTTTGACCTGGTTATGATGCAGCTGTTGTGCCTTGATGTGTAAACCTTTGTACAGGAGAATCTGTTTTAAAAGACTTGTTTTTGAAAATCAATAGCATGTTGAAAAGTATAATTAATAAAATCGAAACTGAACTAAATAACACTTTTAACGAGGTAGATACCTGTTTTGATGTCAGTGTCAATTTACTTGACTACAAGCCCAGGACTGGTGGCTGGAGTATAAAAGAAGTGCTGGAGCATATTTCATTGACCAATCATTTTCTATTGATCTTAATTAAAAAAGGTACTAGTAAAGCAATAGAGCTGTCAAAAGAGAATGATTTTTCAAAGTTGTTGGTCAACTATGACCTTGATTGGGATAAGCTGAACGCAATTGGTGAGCATGGATCCTTTGAGTGGAACCGGCCCCGGCATATGGAGCCAACAGGAACAGAAGACTTGTTTTTAGTTAGAGAAAGAATCAAGGACCAGTTGAACGAATGTTTGCACTGTTTAAAACAAATGCAGCATGGAGAAGGGGTGCTTTATAAAACAATGATGACTGTTAATGGCCTCGGCAAGATTGATGTCTATCATTACATATATTTTGTTGCCGAACACGCCAGGAGACATTTAATGCAGATCCAGAAAATAAAAGCTGAATACGAAAAGCAAAACTGAACAATGCAAAACATACAAACCATATTAACCAACATAGAACAAACGAAGAAGATCAAAATCCTCTACGCCTGCGAAACAGGCAGCCGTGCCTGGGGCTTTCCTTCGCCGGATAGTGATTATGACATACGTTTTGTGTACATGCACGAAAGGGATTGGTATCTGAATTTAAGCCAGCGCAAAGACACGATAGAAATAATGGACGGCGACCTGGATATAACCGGCTGGGATCTGCGTAAGTGTTTAACCCTGCTGAAGAAATCCAATGCGCCATTGATAGAAAGATTTCAGTCGCCGATAGAATATTATTCCGTGCCGGGTTTTAAAGACGATTTCAGGAAAATGATAGAAAGCTATTATTCACCCATCGCAGTTTTTTATCATCATCATTCCCTGGCAAAAAAGTTTTGGGAAGAATTGAAAGATAAAGATGAGTACAAACTAAAAAGCCTTTTCTATTTGGTTCGTTCGCTGTTGAGCTGCAACTGGATACTGGAAGATAAAAAAGTGTTGCCGATGGATATATTCGGATTGATGCTGTATGTAACAGATGAACAAAAGCTTACAATAAGAGAACTGATAGCACTAAAAGGAACGGTAGGAGAAAAATACCAGCATCCAAAAGAGACAAGAGTGCATGAATGGATAGTTGCCTGGTTTGAAAAAGCTGATGCAGGTAAGGATAAACTGGAGGCAAACAAAAAAGACATAGCTGATCTGAATGAATTCTTTTTAAAAATGCTGTATGCAACTGACAATTGAACATATAAAGGAGAACGGCTGGCTCGTATTGGAAGCAGTGGCAGGCAGTAAAGCCTACGGACTTGATACAGCTACTTCGGATACGGATATCAAGGGCGTGTTCGTATTGCCAAAGGACCTGTTTTATGGCTTTGAGTACGCTGCACAGGTAAACAATGAATCCAATGACATAGTGTACTATGAATTGAAACGTTATGTGGAGTTGCTGGCTAAGAACAATCCCAATATGCTGGAGTTGCTTTATACGCCCGAAGAGAAATTATTGCTGAAACATCCTGTGATGGATTTGTTGCAACCGGAGCTGTTTATATCAAAACTATGTGAACAAACTTTTGCCAATTATGCGTTCACACAAATAAAAAAGGCCGTTGGTTTGGAGAAAAAGATTATGCAGCCGATGGACAAAGAGAGAAAATCGGTACTGGATTTTTGTTTTGTGTATGAAGACAATTATGCAAAGCCAGCGAAGACATATTTTGAATCAAATAAAATGATTCATGAAAAAGCAGGGCTGGCAGCTATCACACATCTCAGGGATTGTTACAACCTGTTTTATTCTGAAGTGCAGCAGTATGCTGGCATCATAAAAAAGGAGAATGCCAATGATGTATGCCTGAGCAGCATTCCGAAAGGAGAAGCGGCCCTAGCCATGTTGTACTTTAATAAAGATGGCTATTCCGCTTATTGCAAGCAATACCTGGAATATTGGGATTGGGTGGGCAAAAGGAATGAAGAGCGTTACAACAAAACCATGCAGCATGGCAAAAAATACGATGCCAAAAACATGATGCATGTATTCCGACTGTTGCTTGTAGCAAAAGAAATAGCTACAGAAAAGAAAGTAAACGTATTCAGGAAGGACAGGAATTTTTTGCTGGCAATAAAGGATGGAAAGTTTGAGTATGATGAACTGGTTGAAAGGGCAACGGCATTAAAAAGTGAACTGCCTTTATTGTATCAACAGTCTGATCTTATGGACAACCCAGACATAGAAACGATAGAACAAATATTAGTTAAAATGAGAAATGCCTTTTATGAACAGCATGACCTTATATCCTGAGCTGGTCGATTATATTTTCTACCATTGTCAGCAGTTTCAAACGAATGACGAAAAAATTGCAGGGCGAACGATTCTTTATGAGCAGAAAAATCTTAAGGAACCCATGAAGCGTATTGTGATCCGGAAAGGATGGTACAGCGAAGCTGAGCACATCCAGGAAATGATTGGAAATGGGTTTGAAGATTTTAAAAACTGTGTCGCAATAAGAATTTTTAAAGAACATGGGAATGAACTCGATTTAAATCTTTGTTCCAAATGTTTTAAGATAGCCCGAACACCACAAGCAAAACAATGCAGGTTCTGCTTTCACGACTGGCATTAACAACATTAGTAAACCATTAAAACAATAACCATGAGTTACATAGTAGTAGATGTAGAATCAGACGGCCCCATACCACACCAGTATTCAATGGTATGCTTTGGTGCCGTAGTGGTGGAACCATCTTTAAGCAAAACATTTTACGGAAAAGTAAAACCCATTTCAAACTTGTATGATCCGCAGGCATTGGCCATCAGCGGTTTCACAAGAGCGGAACATGACAATTTTGACGACCCCAAAACCGTGATGGAGAATTTTGCAGAATGGCTGGGTGAGCAGTCAAAAAACCGCCCCATATTTATCAGCGATAACCCGGCCTTTGACTGGCAATGGATCAACTGGTATTTTCATATGTACACAGGCAAAAATCCATTTGGCTTTTCGGCAAGGCGTATTGGTGATCTGTATTGCGGAATGAAAATGGATGCCGGGCTTAACAACGAATGGAAACGATTATTCCGTAAAACCAAACACGATCATAACCCGGTAAACGATGCGATCGGAAATACAGAGGCTTTACTGGCAATGAGAGAAATGGGATTGAAAATTCCGATACATTAAAAATAATAAACAACAACAGCTGAAACATTGAACAGGAAGAAACCGGGTATGTGAAAGCAACAAAAGAAGTACAATGAACAAATTGAAATTAACCGGAAAACAGATCCGTGCCATGGGCTACCAAGAAGGGCCTGTGGTGAGTGTGGCCATGCATACTATGTGTACACATTTTAAACATCATACAGAGGAAGCTGCCTTACAGATATTAAAAGATGTATTGGCAGCGCCTGAAAATTACCTGGCAGACGAAGTGCTTGGGAAAATTGCCGAAAAATTAATTGAACCGGCGATGGAGGAATCAATTGAGATACCATTGAACGAAACAGGCATCGATTACAATGTATTCGGTGCCAAACACATCGAAGAAGGTGCTTTATTGCAAATGCAAACGGCTGCTAAATTACCAGTGTCTGTAGCGGGTGCCCTGATGCCTGATGCACACCAGGGCTATGGCTTACCCATCGGTGGCGTGCTGGCAACCGATAATGCCATTATCCCATATGCAGTAGGTGTGGATATTGGTTGCAGGATGTGCCTGAGCATCTTTGCCATTGAACCGGAGGAATTGAAAAAAAGAGAGGCTTATTTTCAAAGAGAGCTGGTGGCTAATACACTGTTTGGGGCAGGCAGGGAATTTTCCGATAAAACGGAGCATGAAGTATTGGAGAGAAAGGAGTTTAAAGAGATCCCTTTCTTACAACCCCTGCAGCACAAGGCATTAAAACAGTTAGGCTCTTCCGGTAGTGGTAATCATTTTGTAGAGTTTGGTAAAGTGGAAATTACAGATGCTGCCAACCCGATGAATGTACCGGTGGGTAATTATGTTGGCCTGCTAACGCACAGCGGCAGCCGGGGCCTGGGTGCCAATATTGCCAACCACTATACACAAATTGCCATGCAAAAAACAGTGTTGCCCAAAGAAGCCAAACATTTAGCCTGGCTTGGCCTGGATACAGAAGAAGGTATGGAGTACTGGCTGGCAATGAACCTGGCAGGTGATTATGCAAGCGCCTGTCATCATACCATTCATGCAAAGATCGCCAAAGCCATTGGAGAAAGGCCCTTGGCAATGGTAGAGAATCACCACAACTTTGCGTGGAAAGAAATGTATGAGGGAAAGGAAGTGATTGTGCATCGTAAAGGCGCCACTCCTGCCGGAAAAGATGTACTGGGAATAATTCCAGGCAGCATGACGGCACCGGGTTTTATTGTAAAAGGTAAAGGTGAACCGGCTTCCATAAATTCTGCTTCTCATGGTGCAGGAAGAAAGATGAGCCGAAGCAAGGCCATTGCAAATATTACGCATGAAGCATTAAGAGAAGAGTTAAAAATTCACGGGGTAAAATTAATTGGTGGCGGATTGGATGAAGCACCTTTTGCATACAAGGATATCAACGAAGTGATGCAGTGCCAGTCAACACTGGTGGATGTGATGGGGAAATTTTATCCAGCCATTGTGCAGATGGATGGCAATGACCCCAGGAAGTTTAAAAAGCGCAGAACGGAAGTAGTGGGAGAGTAATACCTTTCAAAAGGTATGGCCATTCATTAAATTTTTCCGAATTTGCTGGTCTAAAATTATGATGATGACAACAACAAAATACGTTGCCTTGCTTTTTTGCAGCCTGCTGATGCTTACTGCCTCTGCACAGGAGTACAAACTGGAGGGCAACGAAGTTAAGATCGCAAAAGAAGTAAATTTTACATCCGGCACGGTAAAGTTGCTCCCGGAAAGTGAAGAAGCCCTGCTGTTGATAAAAAAATACCTGGATGATAAATCCTACATCTCGCTGTTGCGTATTGAAGTGCATACAGACAATACCGGCGATGCAAAGGCTAACCAGCTGTTATCCGAAAAAAGGGCAGAAGCGATCAGTGACAGGCTGGTGGCTTTGGGCGTAGACTGTAACCGGTTACTTCCCGTAGGCTTTGGTGGTAGCAAGCCGGTAGCGGATAACAGTACGGCAGCAGGTAAAGCCCAAAACAGGCGTGTGAGTTTTGTAAATGCAGCACTCAGGGGTAAGGCGATTGGTGGCATGCCAACAGATGGTGGCGGAAAGCTGGCGGTTAATCCTTGCAAGTAAAATACATAAGCAGCTCAAATTAAAAAGCGAACCCCAGCCTAAAAGCCGGGGTTCATTTTTTGGTGCTGGTTAAGGGTTGTGAATTATTTTAAAGGCATCTTGTTTTTCAACAAAATAGGGATTGGGATTAAAATCATCCCGTTTTTCTCGTTTGGAAACAACAGGGATAATAAAGATTTGAATTCAAAGGATACGGTTTTCAATACTTGTAGTGCTTGTTTCATACTGGATCATTTATACATGTAAAGTAGACAGCTTCTTGAAAATTATTTGTTAAAGGGGATTGATTTCCTGTTAAGGAAAAACAAAAAGAAACTGCAAGTGAAAACAGTTAAAGCAGCTGCGTCAGGGGCATTTCTTCCAGCAGTATTCTTTCATGGGCACCTCTTTCCCTCGTCCATTTTACCAGGCGGATATTGCCATCAGCGATCTCAATGCCGGTGATATCCCCATCCACATAGCTGCAGCATCCCGTATTGAAGTAATAAGGTTTCATCTTAGCATAATTGCCGATCACATAATCGTATTCATTTTGCTTAAAACGGATCTCTTTTTGCAGTTTTTCAATCAGCGCTGTATCATCACCCTGCCTGGCGGCATCGAGTTTTTTATACAGGCGTTCCAGGTGAGTGAGTGATGCAAATACCGGCTGGTGCGTATGGCCTGTGATCAATACAGGATTTTTTTCTTTCTCACTCCATTGGTACATAAAAAAATTATGAGCCGTTTTTAATGCTGCACTTGCAGAGGGAATATTCAAATTGATCTTCAGAAAACTCTGCAGGGGCGCCCATACCCGGCTTACAAACCAGGCGCTGAACCAGTTGCCATCACTCTGCCCGTCGCCCTGGTGACCATGCGTACAAAAAATGGGTACGCTCTTTTCACCATCGGTTAAGTTGAGTACAACGGCATCATATATCCTGGGCGTTTGACCATACATGCTGTACAGGTGCATGCCTGCAAATGGGTCGTTGTTCCAGAATATATCATGATTGCCATACACTTTTGTAAAACGCTCCTGTAATAAAAATTTTTTTTGAAGGCCGGTGCTCTCTTTATTTTTAGCTTTTACCGGCCACACGGTATTTTCCCACAACTCTTCCTCATCACCCAAAGAAATAAAGTGAAAGTTTTGCTGGAAATAATATTCCAAAGCTGCTAAATAAGTGCCTTCACACATCATAAAATCATCACTGCCGTCTTTAGCACCTTTATGCTGATCGCTGAAAATAATAAAGCGGGCATTGCTGACAGTTGCTGCTGTCACCATTACTTTTTTGCCGGGATATTTTTTACTATGTTCATATAGATCCGTGAGCGCCGTATGCACCCTGTTGAGATTGGGCCTGCTGCTGTACTTATTTGCCAGCCAGGTAACAGGTTTGGTTAATATTTTTTGCAGAAATCGGCGCATGGATAATTATGGTTGCTAAAATAGATCATTCTGATACAATGAAGCAGCCTGATTTGGTTACAAAGCAATAAATCTCCAGTTTGCTTGTTAGCTGCCAGCCAGGTGGTTTTGTGGTTTTTTTTCTGGTATCTTCATCACATGAAAACAATCGGATTGATCGGCGGTCTTACCTGGCATTCGTCCATAGACTATTACCGGCTATGTAATGAAATGGTAAACCAACAACTGGGCGGCGTTCATTCCTGCAGGATGCTGATGTATTCTGTGGATTTTGAAGAGGTGAAGCAACTCACGTTTGCAAATAACTGGAATGCCATTGCCGCAATGATGAGCGATGTGGCCGCAAAATTGGAAACTGCCGGCGCTGATTGCCTGCTGCTGGGCGCTAACACTATGCACAATATTGCAGAACAAGTGCAGGCTGCCGTTCAAATACCCCTCATTCATATTGCAACAGCAACAGCACTGGAAATTTCAAAGCGGCAGCTAAACAGCGTTGCATTGCTTGGTACCAGGTATACCATGCAGATGGATTTTTATAAAAGTAAACTCAAAGAAAAAGGTATTGATACCATCATTCCGGGTGAAGATGATATCGAGTACATCAATCATATTATTTATGAAGAAATGGGTAAAGGAATTTTTCTGGAGCAAAGCAAGGCAAGGGTGATAAAGATCATCAACGATTTAAAACAACAGGGTGCCGGGGGCGTAATATTGGGCTGTACTGAATTGCCCATATTGATAAAGCCGGACGATATTTCAATACCCTCTTTTGATACTGCATTGATACACGTAAAGGCTGCAGTATCTTTTGCATTGGCCTAAATTAATTTTATGAATGCGGTTTTTGAGAAAAGAAAAAAGGAGTTGCTGGACTGGTTGGCGGTAGAGTATGCACCAAAAAAGAATGCCTGGTGGAAAGAGCCGTTAGCCGAATACACTTCAACGGATTTTTTCAAAAAAGTAAAACTGCCTGCTAAAAGTGCAAATGAGATAGTTGAGATAAAAAACAGTCTTTCTTTACAGCTTTTTATGTTCATCTTTTTGCTGGCATTTACATTGATCGTATTATTTGTTTCCCCAGCATGGCCTAAAATAATTTTCGGGCTTATTCCTGGAGCATTGTGTATTTATTGTTCTAAAAATCTTTTTGACAGAAATACGAAGATCAAACTGGATAAAGATGGTATCTGGCATTATAAAATAAATATTGTGATTGCTTGGAAATTCGTTGCAGCAAGCTATATAAAAAGTCACCGCCCGGGCAAGACGACGCAGCACTGGCTTATTGTTCATTACTATGATCCTGCAATACAAATATTTGAAATTGCTGAAATGGATATAAGTTCTCTTGATATGAACTATGATAAAATTGCATCGTTGGTTGAGTATTTTAAATCAGCTGCTCAAGATCCTCCTGCATCAGTGGATGAAGCATGACAGCTGCAGGAATATGGCTATGCCATAAATAATATACTTTTGCCAAACACTATTTATAACTGAATGCAACAACCTACCGAAGAAATCAATAATTTATTTGCCGGTTTTTCAAAAGCAACCATTAACGCTGTTGATAAGCTGCCGCAGGCAGGAAGCGAAAGACATTATTACCGCCTGTATTCTACCGAAGGTAATTTTATAGCAACGCATGGCGCCAATATAAAAGAGAACGACACATTTATTTATTTCTCCCGGCATTTTGCTGAGAAAAAATTGCGAACAGCAGAAGTGCTTGCAGTAAGTAATGACAAAAGCATTTACATTCAAAAGGATTTTGGTAATACTTCGTTACTTGACAAACTGGAACAACAGGGATTGAGTGACGAAGTATATGCATTGTACAAACAAAGTCTCGAACAATTGGCACTGCTGCAGGTAAAAGGTCATGAAGGCCTGGATTATAAAAAATGCCTCACCAATTCTTCATTTGGCAAAGAAGCCATCATGGCCGACCTGCTGTACTTTAAATACTATTTTTTAGATGCACTCCGCCGTCCCTACGATAAACAGAAACTGATAAAAGACTTTGAAGCGCTAAGCAATTACCTATCTCATACAGCGTATAAGTTTTTTATGTTCCGTGATTTTCAAAGCAGGAACATTATGGTGGATGCGGATGACCAGGTACATTTTATAGATTACCAGGGAGGGATGAAGGGTGCGCCCCAGTATGATGCAGCTTCTTTATTATGGCAGGCAAAAGCCAACCTGCCCGATGATTGGAAAAATCGTTTGCTTGGTGAATACATGAACGCTTTTGAACAGGTGATTGGTGAATCAATTGACAAAGAAGTTTTCCGAAGCCAGTACAATGGTTATGTGCTGATACGGTTGTTGCAGGTATTGGGCGCTTATGGTTTCAGGGGTTTGTTTGAACGCAAGGCCCATTTTTTAACCAGCATTCCATTGGCGTTACAAAACCTGCAATGGTTTACCAGCAGTCAGCGTATTGGCATTGCATTGCCCGAATTTAAAAAAGTGCTGGAGTTGTGTACCAGCGAAGAAGTGATTGCAGAATTCACACCGGTACAAGCAACAGCTGAAACACCATTACTGGTTGACATCCGCAGTTTTTCGTTTATTAAGAACGGTTATCCGGCAGACAATACCGGCAATGGTGGTGGATTTGTTTTTGACATGCGGGGCATTTTAAATCCTGGAAGATTTGATGCCTACAAGCATTTAAGTGGCCTGGATAAACCAGTGAAGGATTTTTTAGAACAGCGGACCAGGATGCCTGATTTTTTAAACAGTATGTTCAGCATTATCGACATATCTGTGGAAGAATATATTAAAAGAGGTTTTGAACATTTGTCCATCAACTTTGGTTGTACAGGCGGCCAGCACAGGAGTGTGTATGCAGCAGAAGCATTGGCGAGGCATTTGAGAAATAAGTTTAAGGTGAAGATCTTGTTAAGTCATATCAATAAGCAAAATTGGAAAACCACACTTGACAACTCTGAAATAGATAAAACAACTTAAAATATTGAAATCTCACGAGCCCCTCTCCTAAAGGAGAGGGGTTGGGGTGAGGTGAAATTGAAAAGAGTTAAGTATAAACAAATGCAATTCAACAAACATACACAGGGGCAAGCCATGATCTTCTCGGCCGGACTCGGCACCCGTTTCAAACCATGGACCGACAGCCATCCAAAAGCCCTTGCCATTGTAAATGGCAAATCCCTCCTTCAAAGGAATATTGAATATTTACAGCAATACGGTGTAAGAAATGTTGTTGTAAATGTGCATCATTTTGCAGACCAGGTGATTGCAGCAATTAAAGAAAACAATGGCTGGGGCAGCAATATCAGCATCAGCGACGAAACCAATGAAGTGCTGGAAACAGGCGGCGGTTTATTAAAGGCAAGAGGCCTGTTTAAAAAGGAGGAACCATTTTTTACACTCAATGCAGATTTTTTGACGGATCTGAATTTGAATGACCTCGTTAATTTTCACCAGCAAAAAAAAGGATTGATCTCCTTCGGCATCACGTCGAGAAAATCGGGCCGTAACTTTTTATTTGATGAAGATAACCGGCTTTGTGGGTGGATGAATAATACCACAGGAGAAAAAAGGATCTCTATTGATAAGCCCAACCTCAAACCAATGGCCTACAGTTGTGTGGTGGTATTTGAACCAACAGTTTTTGATCTTATTCCGCAGCGGGGGAAATTTTCACTCGTAGATACCTATCTCAGCCTGGCGAAAGAATATCCCATTTATGGTTACGACCATACAGGCGATAAGCTGGTAGACGTAGGAAAACCGGAGAGTGTAGCGGTGGCAGAGGCGATGTTTAACTAGATCAGTATTGTTGCAACAAGAAATAACTGGCAGCACCAATCGCCAAAAATAAAACTCCGCTGAACAAGTATCCTTTTGCTGCACGCTTGTCTTTTCTTAACAGGAGTAATAATCCCAGCAATACAGATCCGGCGCCTCCGCAGCCGGTGATAAATGCCAGCATTAAAAAAAAGCCGTTTCCTGGAAAAGTATCTGTGGCAAATGCAAAACCGAACGTTACAGCTACTGCCAATACAATGTTGATCAAAATAATTTTAGTCTGAAGAGACATGGTTCTATAATTGTTTTATTAGTGAAATCTGAGGCCCGAACATACTGAATAACCGATCAGTATTTCTATCAGGATAAGCAAGATGCCCGAGAGTAAAAAATTCCTGCCTTTCTTTTTTACGTCGCTGTCACTGTTGAATAAATTCACAATTCCTATGATCATCAAGATCATCGGTATGATGATGCCCAGCGCCAGTATGCCCAGCAAAAAAGCCATATTTGTTTTTTATACGTTTATGTTGACTCTCTCCATTTGTAATTGTTTCAAATATACTTCCTTTTCATCCCGGTAAAATAAATTCATCGTTTCAAACGGAATAATGCGGCCATCTTTGTGTACAATGTGTACACAGCTTTTTTTAATGGCTCTTACGTCAAAATCGTAGGCGTCAATAAACCGCATGATAATAATACGGAACAGATTATCGTAACTCAATCCCGGTGCATCGATCTGGGGCAGACAGCACAGTAATTGTTTCATATTATCATTCACCTTATCTACGGAAATGCCCGTGCTGAATATGTCGATCATTTTTTCTTTCAGCACTTCGTCCTGCTCGTACACAATGGTATTGCGGCTGTTATCCAGCAATAGCGCCGGGTCAATATACCTGGTAAGCGGAAAAACCTGCCCGGCTAACTTCAGCGCATAGCCCATAACCAATGCATCGGGGTTACAGGGCACTGGTATCAGGTCGTTTGGCTGAAACACGGATGTCTGTTCCAGTATCCGCTTCCGCACATCGGTCATGGTGATCCTGTCTGTGGCCGGGTCAAAATTTCCCGTTCTGCCTGCTACCTGCGTTGGCTGGAAAGTAACGCCCCTTACGCATTTTTGTTGCAATGCAAAGTCAATAATTTTACCTATTTCATCATCGTTTACACCTTGCTGTAAGGTTACTACCAGCGTTGTGGACAGGTTGAGCGCATTCAGGTTTTCCAGTGCTTTCATTCGTACGTCCGTCAGGTATTTTCCTCTTAGCTGCTCCAATGCTGCTGGTTTAAAAGAATCAAACTGCAGGTACACTTCAAAATCGGGCATGTAAGCGGCCAATTGTTTTGTAAACTCCAGGTCTTTTGCAATGCGGATGCCATTGGTGTTCAGCATCAGGTGTTTGATGGGTCGCTTTTTTGCCATATCCATGATGGTAAAAAAATCCGGGTGTATCGTAGGTTCGCCGCCGCTGATTTGTACCACATCCGGTGTGCCTTCATTGGCAACGATGATATCCAGCATTTTTTCTACTTCTTCCACCGTCCTGTGCCGGCCATAATGCGGACTGCTCATGGCGTAGCAGGTGGGGCATTGTAAATTACAGCGGTCTGTTATTTCAATCACTGTTAAGCAACTATGCTGTTCATGATCCTGGCAAAGGCCACAATCATACGGACAGCCATAATGCGTTTTTGTATTGAACTGCAATGGTATTTCCGAAGGTTTATTATAGTTGCGGATGTTCTTGTAATAGGCTACGTCATTGGCCACCAGCACTTTTTCAAAACCATGCTCCGGGCAGTTTTTCAGCATAAAAACATTGTCGCCTTCAAACACAATTTTTGCATCCACTCTTCGCAAGCAGGTGCTGCAAATGCTGAGCGTAAAATCGTAATAGGTATAAGGGCGTTCAGGCATATAAAAGTTTAAAGTTTAATGTTGAAATTGCAAAGTTGTGGTCAGCAGGTGCTGCTGGTTATTTCCGCTTCGTGATTAAAAATAAATCTTTCTTACTTAAGTAAATAACAATATAATACAGTAACCCAATCAGTGCTGTGGCTTGAATGGCAGACAGACCGATTCTGTAGGTGTAATGTGGTTTGATATAATCCAGCACAAAACGAAACAGGCAATAAGCGATCATGAAAATTTTGAAACGAAGGCCATTGGCGAATGCGTATTTCTTTTCTGTTTGTTTTAACCCGATCCATATCATGACCAGGAAAGCCATTTCATACAAGGTAACGGGGTGCCGCATTTTTCCATCGCCAAGATTCATTGCCATAAAGAAACTGCTTACTGTTCCGTAGGTTTCTTCATACACACCCATACTAAAACACCCGGTCCTTCCGATGATCAAAGCCAGTATCAATGGGTAAGTAAACAAATCGCCGCTGCTGCTTTTTTCCCCGATCATTTTTTTTATTATTTCCACACCCCATACACCGCCTAAAAAGCCACCCAATACCGTTTTGTTCAGGTAGAAATGCATCAATACATAGCTGGCCATTTTTAATTGTTCCGGGTCTTCAAGGCCACCGGCGATCCTGCTTCCTAAAACGGAACCGAGGATAGCACCGATCAGGATCCAGATCCGGTTGGTGGTGCTGATGGCATCCGGGTGTTTTTTACGCAGGTATAAAAAATAGCGGAAGCCAATAAAGTAAGCCGTAAATTCAATAATGCCATGCAATGGAATTACAGATGTGCCAATGGAAATTGTTACCGGGAATTGCATGGTTTATTGTAGCACCCATTTTTGTTTAGAAGGAAACATTTCGCAGCCAATAACTCCCCTGTTTTTTGCAATAAACAGTTTATAGGCTCTTTCCAGCTTATTGGATGCCGTATCACTGGTTAATACAACCACCTCATTATAAGTAGTGCCATTGTCAAAAACGAATTGTTGCTCCTTTTTTATGACCGTTTGCGGGTCCGGCTGGCAAACAGTACAGGCAGCGATACTGCTGTCAAATACCTCCCCCGTTTCCCAAATGCTATTATTGAAATAAAGTTCCAGCCTTTTTTCACCTCGTTCATTATTAATAAAGTACCTGATCCGAAACGCTCCAAAAGGCCTGTTGTTATAGTTGACACTTCCAAAATATGCAGAAGAGGTGCAGTTTTGAGTAGCTGCACTTGAAAAGCCACCAGTGGTGATTTCGTAAGTGCCCGACATGTTTACCTGTTCGATAGTATAACTAAAAGTATCTGCAGTAACTGTATTTTTAAATATTGCCCGGCTGCCTTGTTGGTAGGGAAACCAATTGTCAAAATCAGGATCATCAAAGGCACCGCAGGTTACCTTTTTGGTACTGCATAATGTACAACCAGCCAGGTTACAGATGATTACACAACAGAAAAATGAGAGAAGCGTCTTCATAAGACAGTTTGTGTTACAAGATACATTTTTTGATCTGACCGTTGCTTTTTCACAACTTTTTACCCAAACCTTTGTTGATTCAGCAGGTTGCCTAGGTCAATAAAAAACCTACCTTTACAGCGTAATAATCTACAAATGGAAATTAAAGCAGGCCCGTTATTATCCAATATCAACAGCCCCGCTGATCTTAAGAAGCTTTCTAAAGAGCAGATGCACCAGGTATGTGACGAACTCCGGCAGTATATTATAGATGTAGTTAGCGTTCATGGCGGCCATTTTGGCGCCAGCCTTGGTGTGGTGGAACTATCTGTTGCACTGCACTATGTGTACAATACGCCGTACGACCAGTTGGTATGGGATGTAGGCCACCAGGCTTATGGCCATAAAATACTCACCGGCCGCCGGGATAATTTTGTGAGCAACCGCAAATACAATGGTCTCAGCGGTTTTCCAAAACGCAGTGAGAGTGAGTATGATACGTTTGGGGTGGGTCATTCATCCACTTCTATCAGTGCGGCTTTAGGAATGGCAATGGCTGCTAAATACAAAGGTGAAAAAGACCGCAAAAGTGTGGCGGTGATCGGAGATGGCGCCATGACCGCCGGCCTGGCATTTGAAGCAATGAACCATGCTGGTGTGGCGGATAGTGATGTGCTTATTATTCTCAATGACAATTGTATGAGCATCGACCCTAATGTGGGTGCTTTAAAGGAATATTTAACCGATATCAGTCTTTCACCTACCTATAATAAACTGAAGGATGATGTGTGGAACATGCTGGGGAAATTGCCGGTAGGTAAAAATTTTTCCCGTAAGATGGCCCATAAACTTACCGAAAGCGTAAAGGGGGCCATTACGGCCAAATCAAATTTATTTGAAGCCTTCCAGTTGCGTTATTTCGGGCCCATTGATGGGCATAATATCAGTAAACTGATCGATACTTTACAGGACCTGAAAAAAATACCCGGACCCAAAATTCTGCACATACTAACGGTAAAGGGTAAAGGTTATTCATTGGCAGAACAGGATCAAACCAAATGGCATGCACCCGGTTTATTTGATAAAGTGACCGGTGAAATCCAAAAGAAAACCTTTGATATTCCGCAGCCGCCGAAATACCAGGATGTATTTGGCCATACCATGATCGAACTGGCAGAAATGAACGAACGCATCATGGGCATCACTCCTGCCATGCCCAGCGGTTCTTCCTTGAAATATATGATGGAAAAAATGCCGCACAGGGCTTTTGATGTGGGCATTTGTGAGCAACATGCGGTTACACTCAGCGCTGGTTTGGCTACACAGGGGATGAGGGTGTTCTGCAATATCTATTCATCCTTTATGCAAAGGGCTTATGATATGGTGGTGCATGATGTAGCCATACAAAAGCTGCCGGTGGTATTTTGTCTTGACCGGGCCGGTTTGGTGGGTGAAGACGGACCAACGCATCATGGCTGTTATGATATCGCCTATATGCGCTGCATACCCAATATGGTGGTAAGTGCGCCCATGAACGAAAGGGAATTGCGCAACCTCATGTACACGGCACAGTTAGAAAGCACTAAATACCCATTTGTGATCCGTTATCCCCGTGGCGAAGGCATGATGCCGGAATGGAAGACGCCATTTGAAGAGATAGCCATTGGCAAAGGAAGAAAGTTAAAGGATGGTGAAGAGGTGGCGATATTGTCTTTTGGTCACCCTGGCAACTTTGCTGCGGCGGCTATCCGTGATGTAAAGGCAGAAGGCATTAACCCGGCGCATTATGACATGCGTTTTGCAAAACCGTTAGACGAGCAATTGCTGCATGAAGTGTTTGCCAAATTCAGTAAGGTAATTACTATTGAGGATGGTACCGTTCAAGGCGGGTTTGGCAGTGCGGTTTTGGAGTTTATGAATGAGCATGGATACAAAGCAGATGTAAAGATAATGGGTATACCCGACCGGTTGGTGGAGCATGGTACTCCAAAACAATTGTATTCCGAGATCGGGCTGGATGCGAATGGCATTGCCAATGTGTTGAGGGAGATGGTGAAGGATACGGTGAGGGTGAGCGGGGTGTTTCAGTAGATAAAATTGATTGTATATATTTAACTCCCCGGCTTGCCGGGGAGTTTTATTTGAAATAAATCCTTTAGATAAATAACGGGTGGCTAATTATACAACAATGAAAATCTTAAAATTAGCGTGAATTCATTAATTGTTTCTACAAAAAAGCCGGTATCATAAATACCGGCTTTTTTGTATTATATAAAAATTTCCTACTTCAAATCATAGGCCTTCAGCACATCCCTCACCAGCACATACACCCTGTCCGCAGCTTCATCCACCACAAATATGGGTGTAACATCGGTAAAGAAGATCTTCTTGCTCGCTTCTCCTTTGTCTTTATTCCATACCATCAGGCCGTTACCTTCCGCCATTTCTGATAAAATATACAGGTTGTTTTTAGTGGTCTGAGTTGCCAGGTAACGCTTTTTTGCAAAAGCATACAGGGCGGCACCGGCATTGCTAATTGCCCCTGCAGTGGCTTCGTTGTTGGCATGTATCGTGTAACTGTTGGCTACAGTATTGCCCTCCGCATCCTTTGTGTCAGTAAGATAAAAATTGCCTTTGGAGATATCGCTGATCTGCATGGCAGAGCCTGCAACACCGGCAGCAAAACCGGCTGCCTTTAACCATTTTTTCTTTGTATTACCAATATCTTTAAAGTAGTTGTTATAATTAACCTTTCCATCTGCCGCCTGCAGGGAAGCTACGTTTTGGTTGGCGCTGATAACAACCGTGCCTCCACTATTCCTTACATCAAATGTTAAGCGCTCTTCTTCTTCGTTAAATTTTTTGAATGCCAGGTCTTCTGCTACCAGTTTATAAGACACATCATTGAAGTTGAAAGCGTGCAGCTTTTCGTTTGCATAAGCATACAGGATCTTATTGGGAGCATCAATGCCAAAGTTGGCTTTGCCTTTCAGTTTAATGTCTTTGTTCCAAACGTCTTTTCCTTTTTCATAGGTAAGGATATTTGCCCGTTCACTGGTTACATACATCACACCTTTAGCAGTTGGTTCTGCCAATGTAAAACCACCTTTTACTGTTTCATCCCATACTCTTTTGCCATTCTTATCCACCCAGGAAAAAACAGTTTCTTCATCTTTTACTTTTTGTATGGCCAGGATGCCGTTGTCTGTATACCTTACTTCAGTAATGTTACCGAGTTTGGTATCTTTTTCCCATTTCATATTGCCGTTGGCATCCATTAAATTGATGCCAGCTTCATTGTATACAATATAATCACTGCCCATGGGTGTAATGCCGTTGAGTTCGTCCCTCATTTTGATCGGTTCTTTCAACAGGCTTTTGCCATCTGTGGTATTCAGTTTGTCGATGTATTTTTTATAGCCGATAAACAAAGCTTTTTTGTCGGTGCTGATATAGGCATCATCCACATTTTCTTCATAGGCTTTTTTCCAGGCCAGGTTACCGTTTTTAGCAATGGCGAAAATTTCCTTTTTGTAAACCAGCAGTAAAGTTCCATCAGCATCTGTTACAGGATCAACATTGAATGCAGAATTGAGATAAGATTTGATGGCTCTTTTTAAAGCGCCGATACCAATACCACCTGTTTTTTCCTGTGCCAATGGTACCGTCCAGCTTTGCCTGGCAGTGGTAAAATCAATCAGTGATACGGATAACAAGCCATCCTTTACACTTTCCACCAGTAAGCCATTAAGGGAGGGTATAATAAGTGTGTTACGTACTTTGATGCCTTCGTCTTTACTATCGTACACGATTTTGCCATCTCTTGCCTGTATGATATAAGTGTTTTTATTATTGCTAATGGCAAGGGCTTTTTTACGTTCGATCTTAATATAGGGAGTGCCATCAATTACAGATACATCATCTTCTTCAAGGCCCATAAAATCTTTATTTTCCCACAGCATTGTTTTTTTATCGGGATCGATGGCCACGAGTTTTAACTCATTGCCCGTGATCAGTTCACCAGTGGAGGCCTGCAATAAAAATTTAGGGGCAATAGCGATATTGCCAATGGGTACTTCAAAAATGGGTTCTGTTTTTTGTGCCATGGCTTTATAAGTAGGCAATAATGAAGCTGCAAACAGGAAAGCAACCAGTTGTTGTTTAAGGTTCATTTGTTAGTTTTTACGGCGGCAAAAATAAGGGAACAGCTTCAAAATGTTTTGTTTGTGGATAACGGGCCGGTTCTATATAAAGTCAACCTGCACCAACGTTCGTACTGAAAGAGAGCAGGAATAGTTGAACATTGTAACTTTTAGTCTTTTGAAAAACACTGCGGCATCTTTTGCAATTGTTATCCTGCACAACTGTCGCTCACCCTATTTAGCTATTGCATTTGCCAATTCCTCTTTCTATCTTACCTCTTCATTCATTCACCTAAAACCAAAACCAGAAATGAGAAAATTGCTCTTCATTGGTTGCCTGGCCGCAATGGCCTCCTGCAACAATGCCTCCACAACCGAAACCAACAAAGACAGCAGCAGCACTTCCACCGCTGAAACACCTGCTAAAAAGCCGATGCCTGAAATGCCATACAAACTAAGCAAGGGGTACAAAAACTGGCAGCCCGGCGATCAGCAGCATGCCCTTACCGTAATGAATGCACTCAAAGCCTGGGAAAATGGTGATATAGCCAAATCCATGGAAAGCTTTGCCGATAGTATTGAAATCAATTTCGATCACTGGGGAGGCAAATTCAGCAAAGACAGTCTTGCCAAACAGTTTGCCGCTTACCGCGGTAACCTGGCCTCCGCTACTATAAAAATGGAAGATTGGGAATCAGTGATTGCAGAAGATAAGTCGCTGGAGTTTGTTACCCTTTGGTACAAACAAATAACAACTGATAAAAAAGGCAAGACAGACTCCGTTGCCTGTATAAACGATGCCCGGATTGTAAACGGAAAAGTAGTAGAGTTGAGTGAAGCGATCAGGCATTATCCTGCCAAAAAATAACAAAAGCTCCTTGATGAAATGGCCCATGCATCAGCGTGGGCTGTTTTATGTAAACTATTTATCTTTAGCAAAACACTGCTATGCTATTTCCCATCAGCGACGACAATTCCGACAGACACCGCACCCCGTATATCAATTACATTTTTATCATCATCAATGTGCTGGTATTTATTTTTTTGCAGGGTATGGGTGGTAATGATGCGTTCACCTATGCCTTTTCCACTGTGCCGGCAGAGATCATTACCGGCCAGGACATAGTGACTCCGGAGAGGCTTGTAACGGTAGCCGAAACGGGTCAGCAGTTCAGGATTCCCGGACTGCAACCAACCCCGGTGAATGTATATCTTACCACTATTACTTCCATGTTCATGCACGGAGGGTGGATGCACTTAATTGGGAACATGCTTTACTTATGGATATTTGGAGACAATATCGAAAGCAGGCTGGGACATGTGCGTTACATCCTGTTCTATTTGTTGTGTGGTATTATTGCATCGCTCAGCCATGTGATCGTTACTTATTTTTCACCCTCCAATCCCTTTGTACCAAGCCTGGGTGCTTCGGGTGCTATATCAGCGGTATTAGGAGCTTACCTTTTATTGTATCCAGGCAAAAGAGTCAACATGCTGCTGTTGTTCAGGATCGTATTTTCTGTGCCGGCATGGGTGGCGCTGGGTTTTTGGATTGCCATGCAGGTAGTAAGCGGTCTTGGTATATTGGGTGGTGGTAATGATGGCATCGCTTATGCCGCACATATTGGGGGCTTCGTTGCAGGTATGCTATTGATAAAAATGTTTGATAAAGAAAGACCTGCAGACCGGCGGCCCATCTTTAGCAGGTATATAAAATAACGCAGTATGAAATACGATGATATCATTGGAACCATTGGTGTGGGGATGATCCTCCTGGCTTATATCCTCAATACATTTTCTTTTATTAAAAAGGATGGCTCTTTGTTTTTTATGATGAACATCATGGGTGCAGGGCTTGCCTGCTATGCTTCCGTCCTTATAAATTATGTACCTTTCATGATACTCGAAGGCGTATGGTGTATGGTTTCCATTGCCGGATTGATCAAGCTTCTTTTAAATAGATCTTCCCATGTTTAACAAGGCTGATATTGAAAGATATTTTATCGCTGAAAAAACCGGCGGACTGGTGTTTGCTCTAGCGGGTGTAGCGGCCATTGTGCTGGCGTTGGTATTCCTGTTGTATCTGAAAACAAATTTTTATAAAGGCGCTGCCATTCCCCTGGTACTGGTGGGCTTATTGTTTGGCATCGCCGGCATTTCGGTATATAAAAGAAGTGATGCAGACCGGAAAAGGAATGTATATGCTTTTAGTATGGATCCCGGGGAACTAAAAAACAAAGAACTGCCGCGGATGGAAAAAGTGTTGACCAACTTTGTGGCGCTGAAGTATGCAGAGTCAGCCTTGTTCCTTTTGGGACTTGTCCTCTTCATTTATTTCCGCACAGATGATACTCAGCAGTTCTGGCGGGGTTTTGGGCTATCGCTGGCCGTTATGGCTTTGCTTGCGTGGGGGGCGGATCATATTGCGGAAAGAAGGGCTTCGGTATACTTTAAGGGGCTTAAGGAATGGGTATGCCGCTAATTGGGTCGGGGCGCTTTAGGCGACCTGAACCATTATCAAAAAAGCTTCTTGATCTCGTGATCCGTAAAAAAGGTTCTCTCCAGTCCCGTATCGATTCAGATGTTCTACCCGTTAATTGAAACAACAATTCCTTAGTACATAATGTTCCGCTTCTCCATCCTATAAAGCTACATTTTTTGTTGTTGAAAAACAATGGTTCAGGTCGCTTTGAGCGCCCCGACCCTATAACGGACACTTTTCATGATAATTAATTAACTCTATCGGGGTTTTTTCAAACTCAAATCCGTTGTACTTCTTTACGATCTCATCCAGCACCGCATCTATTTCTTCCACCGTCATCAGCGTTACTAAAATGTTGCGGTATTCTTTGATGCCGGGTAAGCCTTTTAAATAATTAGCGTAGTGCCTCCGCATTTCAAAGATGCCAACTTTAGGTCCCTTCCATTCAAATGATCTGTGCAAATGTTTTTTGCAAACGGCCACCCGGTCTTCGATAGTTGGGGCAGGTAAATGGGTGCCCGTTTTGATGAAGTGTTTGATCTCATCAAATATCCAGGGATAACCAATGGCTGCACGGCCGATCATGATGCCATCAATACCATAACGGTTCCGGTATTCCACTGCTTTTTCCGGACTGTCAATATCACCATTTCCAAAAATGGGTATGGTGATACGGGGATTGCTTTTTACTTTACCAATGAGTGTCCAGTCGGCCTCGCCCTTATACATTTGTGTACGGGTACGGCCATGAATGGCCAAAGCTTTGATGCCGATATCCTGTAAGCGTTCAGCCACTTCTTCAATATTCTTGGTGTTTTCATCCCAGCCCAATCTTGTTTTAACGGTTACCGGCAGTTTGGTGGATTTAACCACGGCACTGGTTAAACGCACCATCAGGTCGATATCTTTCAGTACACCGGCACCGGCACCTTTCATCGCTACTTTTTTTACCGGGCAGCCAAAGTTGATATCGAGGAGATCGGGGTTGGTAACGTCCACGATCTGGGCTGCCAGGGCAAGACTTTCTTCATCGCCACCAAATATTTGTACGCCCACAGGTTTTTCGTAGTCAAATACATCCAGTTTCTGGCGGCTTTTGATGGCATCCCGTATCAATCCTTCAGAAGAGATGAATTCAGTGTACATCAGGTCGGCGCCTTTGTCTTTGCACACGGCACGAAAAGGCGGGTCGCTCACATCTTCCATGGGCGCCAGTAATAAGGGGAACTCCGGTAATTGTATATGGCCGATTGAGGGCATAACGAAATGTTTAAGGTTTAAGGTTGAATAGTTTAAAGTTGGGTTTTATCCAAATTAGAAGTATTCAACTTTTTTGTAAGCTTCTAACCTTAAACCTTAAACTTTAAACTTTAAACCTGCACTGAACGCTGTAAATTTACGCCTTTATACTTAACCGATATGGCGCATTACGCAACAAACCGTTATAGTTACTGGGGCCAACTGGGTCTGTTAGCCGCTTTTGTGGGTGGAGGACTGGTGCTGGGCATTGTTGCCAGCATGATCCCGATGTTGGGGGTAATTGATTTTGCTTCAAAAGAAAGCCTGGCTAAGCAAATGGAAAATATTCTGCGGCCGGAGAACGCAACAGCACTCCGCTGGTCGCAAACGCTGGCTACGCTGTTTATGTTTTTTGTACCGGTGATCCTGTATGCCAGGGTTTGTCATGTAAAACCGATGCTGCACCTGGGTTTTAAAAAAAGTATTAACTGGAAACAGGCAGCACTTGCCATGCTGATCATGATGGCCTGCCTGCCGGTAGTAGATGGTTTACAGGAACTGACCAAAATGCTGCCCTGGAGCAAAGCAACCCTGCAAAAGTTTGACGAAACAGAAGCTACCTATTTTAAAACAGTAGCCGTAATGGCAAGGATGAATGGTGTATGGGATTTCATCATATCCATTCTGGTAATTGCATTGGTGCCAGCCGTGGTGGAAGAAGTAATGTTCAGGGGTGGCATGCAGAATTTACTCAGCCGCTGGATAAAGATGCCCCTATTGGCGATCATTATTACCTCGGTGATCTTTAGCGCCGTACATGGTTCTTACCTGGGTTTTTTAAGCCGCTTTGCACTGGGTTTTTTATTGGGCTGGATGTATTATCGTACCGGCAATATCTGGCTCAATATCATTGCCCACTTTTTTAATAATGCGGCGGCGGTTACGCAATTGTACCTGATCAGCAAACCAGGACAAAAAATAGATGCCTCCATGATGGACACCCATTCGCCCTGGTGGCTGGGCATTGCTTCTACGGCGGTACTGATCGGTTTACTTATTGCCTTTGATAAAGTGGGAAAAAAAGAAATAGACCGCCCCGGCAAAGAGGTACTGATACCTGGCTACAGCAGCAACCCGTTTGACAATGATATCGCTTTGCAACAAAGCAGCAACCAGCAATAATTTTTTCATGGCACTCAATAAAGAAGTATTTAAAACCCGTTCGTTAACCGCAGTGGTATTTGTGATCGTAATGCTGCTGGGGCTATTCTGGAATTTCTGGAGTTTCCTGGTATTATTTACAATTATACATTTTGGAGCATGGTATGAGTTTGTGAAGTTGATGAAGAAGATACATGGGGAGAAGTTTTTGCCTTATTGTTTATTGGGGTTGTTTTATATAACGATGCCTGTATTGATGCTAATATTATTGCGGACTGACATTAGTATCCACATAGCATCAACACAAAATTGGCCGATCAATATTTCAACCGGAGATTCCCTTCTTGCGCCTCCTTATTTAATTCCCTGTGCAATTATCTTCTCCATTTGGATAAATGACACTATGGCTTATGTAGTAGGGTCACTCATTGGCAAAACCCCCTTCTCCAAAATATCTCCCAAAAAAACATGGGAAGGCACAGCAGGAGGAGCAATACTTTGTGTAATTGTAATTGGGTTGCTGGGTCCATTTATCCCTGTTACTAAATCAATAGCACCCATACACTGGTTTGTAATCGCCGCCATCTGCGCCATTTTCGGCACCGCCGGCGACTTATTAGAAAGCAAGATAAAACGTATGGCCGATGTAAAAGACAGCGGCAGTTTTATGCCTGGTCACGGTGGTTTTTTAGACCGGTTTGATTCATTGCTGGTAGCTACGCCATTTGTATGGTTGTACGTATGGTTATTTGTGTAGGGATTGTTATTATAATTTTACTGGTACCCTTGCACAGGGAGATTGGCCTCCAGCATAAACAAGCCTCTTGCGTTGTTATGTACGGTTTGCCTTAGCTGAGTCATCAGCACATTAGCAAATCATCAAATCATCAAATCATCAAATCAGCAAATCAGCACATCATCACATTACCACATTATCCCTTACTTTTGCCCCTTAAAACTGCTTCATGACCATTCACAGGGAAGGCTATACATCGATTGCCATTGGAACCATCATTTTTATTGCACTCAATGTGATCAGCTTTTATTTTCTCAGTCCCGAATTGCCCTTATTGGGCTGGGCTATGTTCTTCATCACGCTATTCTTACTGCTTTTTCTCATCTCTTTCTTCAGGGTGCCGAATCGGAAACTTACTGTAAGCGAAGGGCAAATCATCGCTCCGGCAGATGGCAAAGTGGTGGTGATTGAAGAAGCAGTGGACGATGAGTATTTCAAGACAAAACGCCTGCAGGTATCTATTTTTATGAGTCCGGCCAATGTGCATGTAAACCGCTGCCCCCTAAGCGGTCAGGTGGTGTACAACCAATACCACAAAGGCAAATATTTAGTGGCCTGGCATCCTAAATCTTCTACTGAAAATGAGCGGCATAGCGTAGTGATAAAAAAAGGCGGCGTAGAAGTATTGGTAAAACAAATTGCCGGGGCCCTGGCCAAACGCATCGTGAATTATTTAGAAGTGGGGGAGGAAGTGGAACAAAATGAGGAAATGGGCTTTATCAAGTTTGGCAGCCGGGTAGATCTGTTGTTGCCCGTTGGTACCAAGGTGAACGTGCAACTGAACCAGGCGGTACAGGGTGGGGTAACGGTGATTGCCACCTTATGATAACGATCAGCCTGCCGTTTACGTAATTTTAACAAGTGCCTGTTGGCGGCAAGCAATTATCCGCTTACTTTTACGTTGATTAATCACAACAAATAAAAATATACGTATGAAAAAATTGTTCTTATTAGCAAGTACTGCTTTAATGATTGGTGGTGTGGCTATTGCTGCTGATGGTGGAAAAGGAAAGAAATGCAAAAAATCTTCTTCCTGCTGCAAAAAAGAAAGTAAAAAATGCTGCAAAAAAGATAAAGGCGAGAAGGAAAAAGAAACAGCAAAAATCTAATCAGTTTCCAACTTATTTACAATCCCTTCCAGTTGGAGGGGATTTTTGTTTGTATACCACTCATTTTAGGTTGAGGAAACAAAGGCGGCAACGAATCACATGAATTAACACGAATAAGAACGTTTGAAAATTCGTGTTCATTCGTGCCAGTCGTGGCAAAATCTCTTTATAACGTGTTAGAATATGTTTTTCAGCTCCTTCAGGTTGGTCACGGTGAAAGTAGGTTTTAATGTAGTGGACACATGGATATGGTTGATAAAGATATTATCCATGCCCACGTTCATAGCACCCTGTATATCGGCTTCCAGGTTATCTCCCAGCATGATACTATGATGCAGTTGAGCACCCGCTTTATTGAGTGCATAATGAAAGATCTCTTTTTGAGGCTTTACACTGTTGCTGCCTTCCGAGGTCACCACTTCGTTAAAATAAATATCAAGACCGCTCGTGGAGAGTTTTGTATGTTGTGTTTTTTCAAAACCGTTCGTGATGAGGTGCAGCTCGTAGTTTTTTTCTTTTAAATAATCCAGCACTTCTGTTGTATGGGGGAACAACAATTTTTTGGTTGGCAATATCTCTAAAAATCTGGCGCTCATTTCTTTTGCCAGCGGCTCATCTGCAATTTTAAACTCCAGCAGCGTACGCCACATACGCTTCCATTTTAGCTCTTCGCCGGTGATAAAACCTTTATGATAGCGGTCCCATAATATTTCATTGTGGATCTTATACAACTTATAAAAATCTTCAAAAGGGATCACACCTTTGTTCTCCAATTGAAAAATGGCATACACTTCCACCAGCGTTTCTTTGGCGTTGGCGTCAAAATCCCACAGCGTATGGTCCAGGTCGAAAAACAGGTGTTTGTACTTCATATTAGTATTAACAGCAAAATTGCCGGTTTTATTATTCTAAAAACACTAAAATTGCGTAATTGTTATGCTAAACTTCGCTTATGAACAGTAATAAAGGTAAAAATATAGTGATTACCGGGGCTTCCCGTGGATTTGGCAAGGCGGTGGCAGAAGCATTTGCAGCAGCAGGTGCCAGGCTGTTTTTGAGCTCCCGGAATGAAGTGGCCTTGTATAATACGGTGGCTTTATTGCAGACAAAATATCCGGATGCCCTTATCAAAGCCAAAGCTTTTGATCTGTCTGTAAAAGAACAGGCCATACAACTGGGCAACTGGGTAAATGAAAATTGCCAGGCTGTTGATGTGCTGGTAAACAATGCAGGCAACTTTTTACCAGGTAGTGTGCATAGTGAACCTGATGGGGTGCTGGAAGCCATGATCAACACTAATTTGTACAGTGCTTATCATCTTACCAGGACGGTTGTTCCAAACATGATAACTGCAAAGAGCGGGTATATCTTTAATATCTGTTCCATTGCGTCGTTGCAGGCTTATACTAACGGCGGCGCTTACAGTATCAGTAAATTTGCCCTGCTGGGCTTTAGTAAAAACCTGCGGGAAGAAATGAAAGCACACAATGTAAAAGTGTGTTCCATCATGCCGGGTGCAGTGCTCACAGATTCCTGGGGAGAGTATGACAACAGCAACAACAGGATCATGGAAGCGAAGGATGTGGCGGATATTATCCTTGCCGCAACCAATTTATCTGCTGCAGCTGTAATTGAGGATATTGTATTAAGGCCGCAGTTGGGTGATCTTTGATGCTATCATCCATTTTAAAATATCTGTATGAAGTATTTCCTTTTATCCGTCAGTTTGATGATGATGGCTTGTGCTGTTCTTGCACAGGCTGGTTTCAATTGCAGCATATCACTGTAAAGGATGAATGTCATTTATACTACTGTTGATAATCCTGTAGAGGTCTGCAGTAATGTTCCAGTAACTGATATAGAATGTTCAATTGATAAAGGTGCTGTTTTGAGGGCCTTGGGTGGTAATTATTACCAAATTTATGTTGCAGATGAGGGAGAGTATATGTTTACCGTAGTACAGAAGTCAACGGGCGTAAAAGTCAGCCACACCCTGAGGGCAAAAAAATTACCTGTTCCTGTTGCACGGATCGGGCATGTATCTGGTGACTCTGTTACTGCTTTACAACTGGCCGCGGCAAACAGGCTTGATCTTGCCTATATTCCTGCTTTCGACATTCATATTTCAGCTGAGGTTAATGGTTTCTCTATCCTGAAAATTTCAAAAGACAATGTAAGAAGCGAAGTGATCAACCAGGCGGCAGATTTTTCCGATGCAGCCAGGAAGATACTAGCCGCATCAGGCCCTGGCGATATCCTCATCTTTAGAAATATAAAAGTCAGGGGAGTAGATCCAGGGGTAATGGATGTCCGCGACTTGATACTGTATGTGAAATAGCATTGCGTTATTAATTTTCTCAAACCATTCACAATATTCTTTTGTATGGCATGGCCAGTGTAATTTACTTTTACAACCATGCAACAACGGTACATAACGATCTTACTGCTGCTACTTTCACTTGCGGCAGGTACCGTAGTAGTTGCACAAGGCACCAATTTCAAAGATTATATTTTAAAGAAAGGTGAAAATATACAACAGAAGACCAACAGGAATATTTTTATCAGGGTATCAGCAGATAAAAGATCCTGTTATGTAGGTGAGCCGGTAGTGGTCACTTATAAATTGTACACCCGGCTGGGAAATATCAGCAATATTGCAAAAAGCCCTGCGTTCAATGGATTTTCAGTGATTGACCTGGCGGAGCCTGAATTGGGTACCAGCAGCCACCTGGAGGTTTTAGACGGAAGGGAATATTATACTTCAATTATCCGTAAGGCACAACTCTATCCGTTACAGCCAGGTGTTTCATCGTTTGGAGAAGCCGTCATTGAGAGTAAACTCCGATTTACAAGGGAAGAGTACATTGCACAGTTTGATGAGAATGGGAAACCCGAATTTATACCTGGCGCTACCCAGGTCACTGCCTGTTTTGATACCATCGCCATGATCGGTAATGAACCGCTGTCCATTGATGTAAAAGCCCTGCCTGCCAATGCCCAGCCTCTGTCTTTTAATGGTGCGGTAGGTAACTATGTGATTGAGGCATTGCTGGAGAAGGACCATATTACCACTGATGATGCAGGTAAACTGCGGATACTGTTGACAGGCGAAGGTAATATGACCCTGGTGTCTGCACCGGAAGTTCAGTTTCCGGCCGGGCTGGAATCATATGAGCCCTCGGTGAAAGACGGTTTAAACAGGTTAGTGGTGCCCGTTAGCGGCAGTAAAATATTTGATTACACTTTTACAGCTGCTAAAGAAGGAGATTATACCATTCCATCCATCGCTTTTAGTTATTTTGATATTGATTCAGGTAGGTACAAAACGGTGAGCACAAGACCGGTAATGGTTCATATTAAAAAAGGAACAGGTAAATCCCCGGTAATAGCGGCCGATAAACTGAACCCGCCAGCAAGTTTTGCAGCCAATATGTTTACACACCGCTGGATGATCGTGCTGCCGGTAGCCTTACTGATCACACTGGGCCTGGTCGTTTGGTTGTGGTTTGACAGGAAAAATCAACGGGCCAGGTTAACCGCATTGAAAAATTTATCAAAGGAAGCAGTTGAAGAAAACAGCATTCCCTTCAATCCGTTACTGCAATCAGAACTGATGCTGGTAAGAAATGAACCCAGGGTATTTTACGAGATACTGCACAAAGAATTGCATGTTTTCCTGGCGCAGAAATTAGCCTTGCCGGTAGAAACGATCAGTAAAAAAAACATCGCTGCTGCGCTTGATAAACGGGGCATTCCTGTGGCAGACAGTCTTGCCATTCAACAGCTGCTGGATGATATTGCGCTGCAATTGTATACCCCAACTGCCGACGAAGCCAATATGCAGGAATATTTTGTGGAGGCCATGCGGCTGGTAAAAACCTTATAATGATTGCAGGGCAGCAGGCCAGTTTGGTTTGCAATACTATTCCGTAAACTTATACCCGATACCTCTTACGGAATGAAAATATTTTGGGTTGCGGCTGTCCTCCTCAAAATATTTACGGAAGTTGAGAATGAAATTATCAATGGTTCTGGTGGTAGGATAAACATTGTATCCCCAAACTGCCTGTAAAATTTTTTCCCTTGTCACCACTTCGTTCTTGTTTTCTATCAGCAGTTTCAGCAGCATGATCTCTTTTTTGGTAAGTGTTATTACTTCACCGGAACGGGTATTGCATTGCAGGCTGGAAAAATCAATGCTGTTCCTTCCAAATTTATACACCTGCTCCACCGGTTTTCTTTCTGCCAGCTGCCTGCTCTTTTGCAGCAGTTTGTTTACACGAAGCAGCAGCTCCTCCAGGTTGAATGGTTTAGTGAGGTAATCATCTGCACCTTTCTTTAATCCCAATACCCTGTCTGCACTGCTGTTTTTAGCGCTTAATATCAATACAGGAATATCATTGTTTTGAAGGCGAATTGTTTCCACTACACTAATACCGTCCAGCTCGGGCAGCATCACATCCAGTATCAGCAAGTCAAAATGCTCTTTTTGTATCAGTTCAAGTGCTTCCACGCCATTCCAGGCGCTGGTTACATCGTAGTCTTCCAGTTCCAGGTTCAGCTTTAATGCCTCCTGCAGATTTTCTTCATCTTCTACGAGCAGTATGGATGGTTTTTTCATCGTTTGTGGTGGGTGGTGAGGGGTGAATGGTGAATAGTCAATAGTGAATGATTTTTAAACGTTGCCCTTTGCTCCTTTTCTCTTTTACCACCTTGCCCATTCACTTCAAAATTCAATTGTAAAAATACTCCCTGCCGGTAAATTATCCTCTGTATAAATAACCGCCTTGTGCTGCTGTACAATTTTTTTGGTAAGGTATAAACCCAACCCTGTTCCCTTGGCCTCCTTGGTGGCTTTGTTGCCGATGCGGTAAAATTTATCAAATATTTTCTTTCTGTCTTCCGCCGGTATACCGCTGCCCTCGTCTTTTACCGACAATTTTATTCTGCCTGCCTCATTTATTAATGTTACGGTAACCGGCTTCTCTTTAGGCGAATATTTAGAAGCATTCTCTATTAAATTATTGGTGGCGATCTGCAACAGCAACCTGTCTCCCTTTATAGTAATATCACCACTGATACCAGTTTGGTAAGTTCTTAAAGGAAAACGGCTGATGAAATCCCTGACACACTCATTCACCAGTTCACTCATGTTGATTTCTTCGGTGGTTACAGCATACCGGTTCTCTTCAATTTGCGATACCAGCAATATATTATTACACAGTGCATTCAGCCGGTTGGCTTCCTGTATGGTGTTTTGTATCAGTCTTTGTCGCTGCGGTTCATCCAGTTTTCTTTTCTGTAATGTTTCCAGGTTGAGCTTGGTAACAGCAATCGGTGTTTTTAATTCATGTGTAATGGCCATCATAAAATGCTGCTGCTGCAAGCCCAGTTTTAATTGTCTCCTTACTGCCCTGAAAATAAAAATAGCCCCGGCCATGATCACCAAAAAGAAAACAATTCCTTCGCCGATATACTGGGAGGTTTTTCTTTTTTCTTTTGACAGGATCGCTTCTGTTTCGCTGTAGTAGGAGGGTTTATCTTTTTTTAGCTGTTCTATGTCGTGCAGGGCCACCTGGTGATTTTGGTTGTTGAGTGCAATGAACCACCACACCAACGCAGCAATAATGTATGCCAGCAGGAACCAATACACGATAAAAACCAATCGTAGTCTTTTTGTTTTGTAAGATGACAGCGGCATTGATCGCCTTTATTTTTTTGTTGGAGAATCTTACCTTACTTTTTCCACCCTCAACCCAATACTCATCACATCTGTCAACGGGTCTTCCCTCATTATCTGTGCAACAGTAAAATGATACAGGCCTGCTTTTTTAAATTGCACCGGCCCTTTTGTGATGGCTTTCCGTACTTCCCAAATATCATTCATGCCGGTTCCTTCCCAGCCTTTTTCGTCACTGCCTAATGGCAATTCGATATGGGGTATTTTAACAAGTGTATCTTTTTGCAGTGTACCATTAATATTTAGCCATATATTATTATAGTGGTAGGCATCGGTGTGGCGAAGTACAACATGCAGGTTATATTGTGCCGCTGTATCTGTAATTTCAAAATCAAACCCGGGTACAAAACTGTAATTCCATTGGTAGTTGGGTATAGAAACATTTTTTTCAAATACGTCCAGCTTTTTACAGGCTGTAAATGAAACAATCATGCCTGTCAACAGCATCAATTGAGATAAATATTTTTTATACGGGGCTTTCATCATCACTTTAAAAAGTTATTTCGTTACCAATAAACCAGCAACCTGCTACAGTACATTCAACACCTGTTCCTTTGCCTTCTCCAGTTCATCCTTCATATCCACCACACATTTTTGTATGTCTGCATTGTAAGCCTTGCTGCCGGTGGTGTTTATTTCCCTGCCTATTTCCTGCAGAATAAAAGAAAGTTTTTTGCCTTTGGAGTCATCTTTATTAGCAAGCAGTTCTTTAAAATAGATGCAATGCTGCTTCAATCTTACCTGCTCTTCATGTATATCTATCTTCTCCATGTAAAAGATCAGTTCCTGTTCCAGCCGGTTGCTGTCGTAGTTTTCCTTGCCAACATATTGTTCCAGCAACTGGGTGATCTCTTCCCTGATCTTTTTTATACGGCCAGGTTCCAGTTGCACGATGGCTTCTTCCTGTGCATTGATATTGCTGATGCGTTTATGCAGGTCTTTCTCCAGTGTAGCCCCTTCTTCTTCCCGGTGTTTGTTAAGTTCATCCAATGCTGCCAGCAGTACTTTTTTAAATTCTTCAAAATCCGTTTCATTTAAAAAATCGTTGGCGGGGGTTACTACTTCCGGCAGGCGGAGTAATGCACTCAACACAGAATTGGTATCAATATTCAACTCTGTGGCCAGGGTATCAATTTGCTGGTAATAGGCTTTAATCAGGTCGGTGTTAATGACAACTGGTCTGCTGGCGCCATTTTGCTTGATGCTGATCATACAATCAACCGTGCCACGTACCAGTTGCTCCTGTAAAATATTCCGGATGTCAAACTCATAGGGTTTTAAAAGCGGAGGCAGGCGAAGCTGCATTTCAAACTGTTTGCCATTTAAAGACTTTACCTCTACTAAAAAGGTTTTGTCGTTCACTGTCTGTTCGGCCCTTCCAAAACCGGTCATTGATTTAAGCATCGTACATATTTAGATTTGCAATTTAAGCCACTAAAACCTGTTTGCCACAGATTAGACAGATAAACACAGATTATTTTTGATTTGCCACGCCTGTACGTCCTCCAGGCGGAAATTGAACTGATGAATACTAACAGGTTCCATGGTATGATTTGCACTACTTACATTTTAACATAAGCAGGCTATAGATTTCCTTTTCGCCCAATAATCTCATTTCTCCGGGATTCAATCCATCCAGTCTGCAATTTTCGATGCGGTGCCGTATCAGTCTCAAAGTTGGAAAACCAACAGCTGCTGTCATTTTTCTTACCTGCCTGTTCTTACCTTCTGTTAATTGAATTTTTATCCAGCTGGTAGGAATATGCTTTCTAAACCTTACTGGTGGATTTCTTTCCGGTACTTCCGGTTCTTCTGTAAAAATGGAAACACTGCATTTTTTTGTAGCGTGTTTTTTCCCATCAATGGAAATTACGACGCCCCCCTGTAATTGTTGTATGGCCTGGTTCGTGATGCTGCCGTCTACCTGTACCCAGTATTCCCTTTGATGTTCATGTACAGGATTCAGTAAAGCATGATTGAGCTTTTTATCATTGGTAAGGATCAGTAATCCTTCACTGTCATGATCCAGCCTTCCTACAGGATATACATCCACCGGCACATCAAAAAAATCTTTCAAAGTTTGTTTATCATCCTGGGATGTGAACTGGCTGAGTACACCGAATGGTTTATAAATGACGCAATAAAAATTCAACAGCGAAAAAATTTATCGGTGAGCGGAGAACTGATTTCATCCCTTTGTAAAAATAAGAAAGCCCGGAAGTAAGCCGGGCTTTATTATATGAATGGGTTAGTAAGTACCAGGAAATAAATTTCCTTACACAATATTAGAAATAATTTTTTCTATACAAAAAAAATATTACCACTATTTTATTCACATTTTCTTTTTGTTTGTGGATAATGGCGGCATGAAAATGACCTGTTATCATGCCGCTGCTGTTTTCAAAACAATATTTTAATAAAAAAAAATTCCAAACGATGTTACCGCTTTCCTTTGAAACTATTGTCAGCACTGCATTTTATTGAACTGTTTTTTTTATTCAATAAAAATAATTTTTATTCTGTTGTTGTTAAGCGGCTTTAATAGCAGCCCTGGATCTGTCAACCCGGTGTTTGTTTATAAAAAAAAAATTTGAAAAAAATCCTTGTCCTGGTGCAGGAAAAGCATTTTTACCATCAAAAATGAAAGCCCATTACCTTTGTCAAAACTTTTCACATGCAGTTTCCTTCTCCTGTTTCTATAAAATGGATCGCTGAATTTATCAATGCTGAACTGTTGGGCGATGGCAGTATGCATGCCACAGGCATCAATGAAATACACCGTGTTGAAAAAGGCGACCTGGTTTTTGTTGACCATCCAAAGTACTATGACAAATGCATTAACAGCGCCGCCACATTTATCATCATCAATAAAAAAACAGCTTTTCCAGAGGGAAAGGCATTGCTTGTTACCGATGATCCTTTTGAAGCCTATTGTAAAATTGTCAATCACTTTAATCCATTCACCCCTTCTTTAAAAATGATAAGCGATACGGCAACCATTGGTGAAGGAACATTTGTTTATCCCAATGCATTCATCGGCAACAAGGTAACCATTGGAAAGAACTGCATCATTCATCCGGCTGTAACGATACTGGATAATTGCATCATCGGGGATAATGTTGTTATTCAGGCGGGCACCGTAATTGGCAGCGATGCTTTTTATTACAATGGAAAAAAGGACCGGGAACGCTGGTACAAAAAAATGCCCAGTGGCGGAAGGGTTATTATAAAGAACGATGCAGAGATCGGTGCTAACTGTACGATTGACCGTGGCGTAAGTCATGATACCATTATTGGAGAAGGCACCAAGTTTGACAACATGGTTCATATTGGACATGATACCATCATCGGAAAAAATTGTTTGTTTGCAGCACAGGTGGTAGTGGGCGGCTGTGCAGAAATAAAAGATGGCGTTACACTATGGGGCCAGGTGGCGATCAATAAAACTTTAACTGTTGGTGAAAATGCCACCCTGCTCGGCAGAAGTGCCATTGCTTCTTCCATTGAAGGTAACAAGACTTATCTCGGTGCTCCTGCACAGGAAGTTGGGATTGCAAGAAGGGAGTTTGTCTGGATAAAAAGAATCCCCGAATTGTGGGAGAAAGTGATGGGTAAATGATTTGGTGATTTGCAAATTTGAAAATTAGTTGATGAGCAGATGGTTCCCTGTTTTGTTAAGCATCTTCAAATCCCCCAATTATTAAATCATCAAATCAATTATTCTATTTTAAAATCATAAGGCACCATATCCGCTACTTTCTCCCAGCTCCAGTAGCCTGCCATGGTAATATCATTCTGATCGAAATAATACCCGTTCTGTTCTATACCGATGGCTTGTGCAGGTAAAAAGGTTACAAATGACAATTCATATTTTTTCGGGGCATCTTCACTCACATCGGTATACGTTTTATCCGGCAATTCGTTTTTATAAATCACTGCTACTTCTGTCTGGTTAGGATTGATCTCAATGATCGTAGTACTGTCGTTCCTGTCATAATTTAATGCGCCATAAAAATCCAGGCCTTTAATGGCAGTATCCACACCATTTGTTTTTACGATGAACTGTATTTCGAAACCCTCTTCTTTTAACTGCCTGTTGTAGGTGCTTCTCATAAAATGAAGAATAGATCCCTTGTAAGCTCTTATGCGGTTTGCTTTCCACAATTCCTGTTGTGCGGCATCCACGGCCTGCATTTCTTCAAACAAAGGATAGCCGGCATACACACTGGCGGAGGTATTGTAATCATGGGTAAACGAATCCAATGTATATTTTATCCTGTACCCGAGCGCTGTGTTTTCTACCAGCAGGGGTTCATCTGCCCTTACTTTGAGGCGGTTTCTTTTTTTAGAGAAATAAAATTTCAGCGTTTCTTTATTTTTTATCTCACATTGTTTGCTGTTGGTGGTTTTGCCAATAAAGTTTTCTATAAAGAAACTGCCATAGCGTTCCAGGCCGTCTTTTAATTCATTGCTGGTTTTGATCGCCACTTCATCCATCGCCTTTACCTGCAGTTTCATTGTGATCAGAATACTGCTGTCGCTGGCATCGGCAGTGCTGATCCTTTTTACCGAGGTTTCATAGCCTGCAAATGTTACTGCTAGATCGTAACCACCGTTGGGCAACCACAAAGTAAAAGTACCGTCTGTGCCAGTGGCTGTACCCATGGTGGTGTTCTGAGCAAACACGCTGGCTGCCTGCATGGGTGCTTTGGTATTTATATCAACTACCTTACCTGTTATTTTGAAATACGTGGAAGATTGTGCTGTTGATGCTGCTGCAACAAAGAGCAATAATACAATCGAAGTAAATTTTTTCATTTGGGATTGAATTTTAGTGGATACAAAAATACTGGATCACATGTTAAGTTTTTGTTGGAAGCGCTTACAGGTATACACAATGGTTTCTTCTATTGTTCTGTAGGTAAAGCCGGGCAAAAAGTCTTTTAATTTGCTGTTGTCAAAATGAACTTTGGCCAGGGCTGTTTTCGCTGTTTCTTTTGTCACCAAGGGATCTTTACCAGAGAACATACTTTTGACAGCCTCCAGTCTCCAGACTACTTTTGCAATAAAGGGCGTTACTTTTTTGTGTGGTGCTTTTTTCCCAAAGGCATTGGCCATTAAAGTAAACACATCTTTGAAGCTCCTGTTTTCTGCGCTGATGATAAATCGCTCAGCGGTGATATTACTTTCCATTAAAGCGATCATGGCTTTTACAACATCCCGTACATCCACATAGCCGGTTACACCTTCTGCATACCAGGGAAATTCATTGTACACGCTTTTGAACATTTGAGAGCTGCCGGTATTCCAGTCGCCATCGCCAAGTATCATGGTTGGATTTACCATCACGGCTTCCAGGCCTTCTGCAATACCCCGCCATACTTCCAGCTCGGCCATGTATTTGCTCTTGCCATAGTTGCTGTTGCTGGTTTCTTCTGTCCAGTTCATCTTTTCTGTGATGGCTTCGTTTTCTCTTATCCTCCCCAGCGCTGCTACTGAGCTCACATGCACTATTTTTTTTACACCGGTATTCAAAGCAGCATTCACCACATTGGCGGTTCCTTCAATATTTATTTTAAACAATTCGTATTTACGGGAAGGATTAAACGTTACGATGGCAGCGCAATGATATACTTGCTTTATATGATGCTGTTGCATAATTTCTTCCAGGCCCTGTACATCAAGGATATTACAGTTTACCTGCTGCAGTAAGTCGGCATTAAATGACGGTAGCGGCGTTTTATTAAAGATAGCTGTTACAGGATGGCCTTTGTCCAGCAGTTGTTGTATCAGTTCCTTGCCAACCAGTCCGGCACCACCTGTTACTAATATCATGGAGGAATTTTATATTGAAGAAGTGATTATTAATATTGATAAAATCCTTTTCCTGTTTTTCTGCCCAATTCTTTTTGCGCCACTTTTTCTTTTTGCAGTTGCGATGGCATAAACCGTTCTTCTTTATCAAAGGCTTCGTATATACTGTTGGATACTGCCAGGTTGATATCCATTCCAATCAGGTCCATCAGTTTGAAAGGCCCCATCTTAAAACCGCTTGCTTCCATGATGCTGTCTATATCTTCAAAACCGGCAACACCTTCTTCCACCATTTTCATTGCTTCCAGGTAATAATGCCTTGCCACCCTGTTCACAATAAAGCCCGGTGCATCCTTACACATCACAGGAACCTTCTTCATTTGCCGGCACAAGGTATAGATGTTTTGTGCAACCACTTCATCCGTTTGTTTGCCCTGTACCACTTCCACCAGTTTCATGATGGGGGCAGGATTAAAAAAGTGCATGCCAACAACCCTGGATGGATTGATTACAGACTGCTGAATATCGCTGATGGAAAGAGACGAAGTATTGCTGGCAAAAATCACCTCTTCAGTATTGATAGCTGCCAATTGATTGAACATATCCACCTTGGCTTCCGTTTTTTCAATGATCGCTTCTATAAAAACAGCTGCCTTACACTGGTTGATATCATTTATAAAATGAAGTCGTCCCCAAATAGTATTGCTTTCTTCACTGGTGATTTTTTGCTTTTCAACCAGGGACTGCAAACTTTTTTGAATGCTGATTTGTGCATTATTTAAAACAGTTGTATTGATGTCAAACAGCAATGTTGTAAAGCCATTTTGTGCAGCTACCTGTGCAATGCCGCTGCCCATGGTACCTGCGCCGATGATGCAGATAATAGATGTATTGTTCATACGGAATATTCTCGTTTGTTCCAGTTCTCAATTTTTAATCCCGGGATCTTTCCAAAATGTTTTTCATTGTTGGCAACAATTGTCATTTTATGTTGTAAAGCTGAAGCGGCGATTAAAATATCGATATCATCGACCATTGTTCCTTTTTCAGATAGTTTACAGAAAATACCGGCTGCAATTTCTGTTGTTTCTGTGTTAATTACCAAGACGCTTTTGGGAGGGAACATCTTTTTAAATATCTCAACTTGCCGCTTTGCTTTTATTGATTGAAGTCCGCTTAGAATTTCGTACTGATTGATGGCGGAAATAAAAGGAGCCTTATTTTTTGCACCAAAATGGTTTGAGAAATTTTTAACAACCAGTGAATAGTTCTTAAAAAAATAGCTGAGAATATCTGTATCAATAAGATAACTCATAAGCTTGTTCTTCTTGTTGCTGATTTTCTGCGGTTTGAAAGTGTCGTATCAAGGACTTTTAGTTTTTCGTTTGGTAGTTCATTCCATGCGCCTGCAAAATCAAGAATGTTGATTTTGCTTTTTATGGCTACTCCGTTGGCAGTATGTTTGCCATTTATGGCAATTACCCGTTTAGTTTTTTTACTACTTGTTTTAATCATAGTTTAAAACTACTCAATTTATCGTCAAATGCAAAAATCTACACCGCCCCGCTAAACTGCCTCAAAAACCGCACATCGTTTTCACTGAAAAGGCGCAAATCTTTTATCTGGTATTTCAGCATCGTGATGCGCTCCACACCCATTCCAAATGCAAAGCCGGTGTATTTATTACTATCAATACCACAGTTCTCTAACAAGTTAGGATGCACCATGCCACAGCCCAGTATCTCTACCCACCCTGTATGTTTGCAAACGTTGCAACCCTTGCCGCCGCAGATCAAACAACTGATGTCCATTTCGGCGCTGGGTTCGGTAAATGGAAAATAACTTGGACGGAAACGCACTTTCACATTTTCCCCGAACATTTCTTTTACGAAGAAATACAATGTCTGTTTAAGATCAGCAAAAGAAACATTATCCGCAATATACAAGCCTTCCACCTGGTGAAAAAAACAATGCGCCCTGGCGCTGATGGTTTCATTCCTGTACACTCTTCCGGGGCAAACAATACGGATAGGCAATTTGCCTTTTTCCATTTCTCTAACCTGCACACTGGAAGTATGGGTACGCAAAATCCAGTCGGGGTTTTGCGAAATATAAAAGGTATCCTGCATGTCCCTTGCCGTATGATTTTCCGGCATATTGAGTGCAGTAAAGTTGTGCCAGTCATCTTCCACTTCGGGACCTTCCGCAACAGCAAAGCCAAGCCGTTGAAATATGGAAACGATCTGGTTGCGTACCAAACTGATCGGGTGTCTTGTGCCAACTGGCAACGGATCGCCTGGCAGGGTAAGGTCCATTCCAACAGCAGCAGCTTCCTCACCGTTTGCGGTAGCATTTTTAAGTTCTTCGTATTTAGCTTCCGTAAATAATTTGAATTCATTCAGTAACAGGCCAAACTCTTTTCTCTTTTCAGCAGCTACATTTTTCATTTCGCCCATCACATCTTTTACAACACCTTTACTACCTAAATACTTTATACGGAACGCTTCTGCCTCTTCGCTTTTTTGGGCGATGTAATTTTTTATCTCTGCTTTGTATTCGGCTATCTTTTGTACCAATGTTTCCATGCCGCAAAAATAAGGAAATAACCCCGTCAGCGGCTATCAGCCCTGACGGCGGTTTTAAACAAGCAAATGTGTGTTGAACCGTCAATGGTGAATGGGAGCTTCCTGGTTCAGTTTCTTTAAGATTAATACGGATGCTGATAGTACATGTTCTTCTATTGACAATTCACCATTCACCTGATTTTACTATCTTTCCCAAAACGATTGCTATGTTCAGCTCAAAAATTGCCGGTATCGGTATGTATGTTCCCCAAAATGTGGTTACCAATAATGACCTCACCAAATATATGGACACCAATGATGCCTGGATACAGGAACGAACCGGGATAAAAGAACGCCGCTTTGCTCACCGCACTAATGAAACCACTACCACCATGGGTGTGGAAGCAGCGGCCATTGCCATTGAAAGAGCGGGCATTACACCACAGGATATTGACTTTATCGTTTTTGCCACGCTCAGTCCCGATTATTATTTTCCGGGATGTGGTGTGTTGCTGCAAAGAGCGATGAAGATGAAGGAGATCGGTGCATTGGATGTACGTAACCAGTGCAGTGGCTTTGTATATGCATTATCGGTTGCAGACCAGTTTATCAAAACAGGTATGTATAAAAATATACTGGTGGTAGGCAGTGAAAAGCATTCTTTTGGTCTCGACTTCAGCACCAGGGGAAGAAATGTATCGGTGATCTTTGGTGATGGTGCCGGAGCTGTGGTGTTGCAGCCCGCCAGCAATGAAGCACAGGGAATTTTAAGCACTCATTTACACAGCGATGGTGAAAGCGCTGAGATCTTAGCCATGTACAATCCCGGCACACATGCCAATTACTGGACAGAAAATAAACTGGCCGATTTTACGCAAGCCGAAGTGGGGGAGATGTTTATGAGCAAAGAGATGATCGACAATGCCCAGAACTTTCCATACATGGATGGCCCCGCCGTATTTAAAAAAGCCGTGGTAAAATTTCCAGAAGTGATCATGGAAGCATTGGCTGCAAATAATTTAACGCCTGCTGATATAAACATATTGATCCCACACCAGGCCAACCTGCGCATTGCACAATTTGTACAACAAAAACTCGGATTGAGAGATGACCAGGTGCATAACAATATCCAGAAGTATGGCAACACCACGGCGGCGTCTGTACCCATTGCTTTGTGTGAAGCCTGGCAGGATGGAAAAATAAAAGAAGGCGACCTGGTTTGTTTGGCAGCTTTTGGAAGTGGGTTTACCTGGGCGAGCGCATTGCTGAGGTGGTAATCTATTAGTATAAATTTCCGAAGTTTTTAAAACTCCGGAAATTTGATTACAATGTTGTTCTTGTAAAAAAGAGCCCGTCGATTTTAAAACTCACGCTTCTTATTATCCTGTCAACGTATCTTTAACCCTTCAACCTCATGGCAAGAAAAATAATTTACTTTATCAACCCGGTTTCTGGTACCAAAGGAAAAGCGGAAGTGATCAAACTCATTGAGAAAAGAACAAAGGAGCAAAACATTCCTTTTGAAATACTGCATACCAATGCACAGGGCGATTATTTTTTCCTGAAACAAAAAATTGAAGACGAAAACATTACAGACATTGTTGTATGTGGTGGTGATGGTACCGTAAGCCAGGTGGCCGCCAGCCTGGTAGAAGAGGCCGTTAACATTGGTATTATCCCCATGGGCTCTGGTAATGGACTGGCGCTGGCAGCTAAAATTCCTGTTAATCCGTCCAAAGCACTGGACATCATTTTTAATGGCAAGGCAAAATATATTGACTCTTTCTACATCAATCAAACCTTTAGCTGTATGCTCTGCGGTTTGGGTTTTGATGCACAGGTGGCACATGATTTTGCCAGGCAGGGCAGCCGGGGATTAATGACCTACATCAAGCAAACCATCAATAATTTTTTTACGGCAAGGCCTTATTCTTTTGACATTGTAAACCAGGGAAAGTCGTTTAACACAGAAGCCTATTTTATCAGCATTGCCAACAGCAACCAGTTTGGTAATAATTTTACCATTGCCCCATTGGCAAGCCTGGATGATGGCCTGCTGGATATCGTGATCGTAAAAAAGATGAGTAAGTTCCGTTTTCTATGGCAGGTAATAAAACAGCTTCGCAGGGGGCAGGTGGATGAATACAACGAACTGACCGTGCAGCACCGGGAAGTATTGTATTTTCAAACCCCCAGGCTGATGATCACCAACCTGGAGAATGCACCCCTACATATTGACGGCGACCCGGTGGCAACCACCCGGAAGTTTTCTATACAGGTAATACCGCAGGCATTTAAACTGATACAGCCCATAAGAAAATGAACAACGTTTGCATAATAATTTCTGACCTTTGACATACACCCGGTTGATGGAAATCATTTACACTTTATCTTACACCCGTTAACTTTACAGAATAAAATATACAACAATGAGAACCGTAGCAGACATCCTCGAACACAAGCCCCCTGTATTTAATGTGATCTCTTCCAAAGCAAAAGTGATAGAGGCGCTGCAGTTGATGAACTCAGTAAACCTGAGTTACCTTGTTGTAATGGATGACGATATCTTTCACGGCATTTTTTCTGAAAGGGATTACAGCCGGAATGTAATTTTAAAAGGCCTGCACAGTGACAGTACCAGTGTAGAAGAAGTGATGAGTACTTCTTTGCCAATCGTTAGTCTTCGTACCACGGTGGAGGATTGTATGCACCTGCTGAACACACATAAAACCCGTTATTTAATTGTTTTCTTCGACAACGAATTTAAAGGCGTGGTTACCATCAATGATGTATTGAGGGATGCCATTGAGAATAAAGAACTGGTGTTTGATCAATTGAAAGCTGCTATAGAGCAGGATGATAAGATTTTCTAACTGACCGAAGTTATTTTTTCAGCGCTTTCTCCAGCTCGTGCAGTACCTGCTGGTTGTAGCTGGTGGTAAAGGAGGCGATCACATCTTTTTTTTCTGCTGCAGTCAGGTGAAAACTTAAAGATGCCCTGCTGTCTTCACTAAAAGGCACATACATAAAGGTAAGCCGCTGTATTTTGCAGGTGGAATCATTTACTAAATAACCAAACTGGTCGCCCTGGAAAAAATCCTGCAGTTTGTACCAGTTGTGCTGCAACATACTGGCCGGCTTTACCAGCACATCTGTCACGGAGCCTGTTTCCAAAGGAAATTGCCAGTTGTCTTTTAACCTGTCCCTGAATTGTACCAATACCACACCACTAGTATTGGCTGTTATCCATTCTTTAAAGTTGTCTATAAAACGCAAAGCCGTTTCCTGCCCAAAATTATCCCTGATACCGGCATCCATTACTTCAATTACCGGCTCGCTGGGCAGCCATACATTGGGCAGTACATAGGGAAAGGTGGCATTCATCCGGAGTGTGGTCAGTAATCTTATATTGGTGGGATCCTGTTTTTTGAACAATGCGGTAAAGTCAACAGCATCCGGGCTGTACAAAGTGTCCTTTTCAAATGCAGCAGGCTTCATCATAAAACTCAGTGGTTGCGTGCAGGCCATCATCTTGCGGCCATCTCTTGTAATGGCAGAATTGAAGATCATCAAAGGAATATTGGCAGCATGTTCATCGGCAGCATAATCGTTGAGTTGTTTGTTTAGGATGCCACCTGTGTTTTCATTTAGTTTTTGCTCAAATGCGTACCCCCTGTCCTTAATATACCGGTAAGGGCCAACCGAAAATTTTTGTGCAGGGGAAAATATATCCCTGCTTACCAGTGAAGTGAATACTGGGTTCAGCAGGTCCTGTGTGATATTGGAGAGATATCTTGGGTTTTGCAGATCGATCTTTCTGCCCTGTTGTTTTTCAAGGTACAGTTCCCTGAAATAGGAGGCAGAGAGCATGCCGCCACTGGCACCAGTGATCAAAAAAGTCTGCTTCATCAACTGGCTGTTGCTTGCACTGTCAAGTTTTTGAAACATATTCATCACAAAAGCTGCACTGCGTAATCCGCCGCCGCTTACATTTACAATAACCAAAACGGGTTTTTCTGCTGTTTGTTTTTTCTTCCAGTTTTCCAGCAGTAGTATCATGCTGTCTTTATCTGCTTTTATTTGCCGGGGATTGCAAATCTGCTGCAGTGCTTCTTTGGTATAAGGCGGCCTTTCTTCCCTGTTATTGTAATTTACGCCATAGGCTTTATTACGGGGGTCAATGATTTCATTTTTGTACAGGGCATTGAGGGCAACAAACAGTACAATTACAAAAAGCACACTCCAGCTTTGCAGAAAATAAGTGAGGGCGCCAATGATGGAAACCATCAAGGCAAAAAAAATGGTGATACTAACGGCAGCGGGCACCTGGAAAAATTTAAGGTCGAGGAAAAACCCAGCCAGGATAAGAAAGGCAAAAGCAAACAATATCCCCTTGATGGCGGTAAAATTATGCCGCTTAAAAATACTGTCTAAAAAATTTTCGCTGTAATGGCTTACATTCCTTGCTTTGCGTAGGCTGAAGCGAATACTCAGATAATAACCTACTTTCATCCCAAAGCCATCCTGCTGTGGTTTTTTCTGTGGGTCATAAGCACTTCTGAAATGCTGCCGGTTGGCAATTACATGTGCCATCGAACGGAGTATGCGCCTGTCTGCACTAAAGAAAAAGATAAAAGAAAACGCCAGCAGCAATATAAATCCCAGTGTAAAGCCACCTACCAGTACCAGGTGTTCGCTTACTGTCATCAGTTCTTTATTCAGGTTAAACTGGAAAGAACGCACCAGGTAAAAAATGAGGAACAGCAGCGGCAGTATGGCATTGTTAATACAATATTTTAAAAAGGGTTTGGAGGCTGCCGCCAAAAATTTGAAACGTTTGGTGTGCAGGATAAAAGTGGTGATGTTCCAGCTCATGAAAAACACACCCATGGCCACACCTACCAGGCCGGCGCTGAGTGCATTCACATTGTTCATATACTCCGGTGCAAAAAAAAGGGCATCTGCCCCAAAGCCTTTCATCAATTCACTGTCGATGATACTGCCCAGCAGGAGCCAGAAAATAAGCAGTACCTGGTACTTGCGGAAATGCAAAATGAACAGTTGTACAGGAAAAGAAAAGTAAATATCGTTGAGAATGCGGCGCATATGGTTCGTTCACTAAATGTACAACGAAATACAACATCCGCTTAGTACCGCAACTTATTTTATATTTTAATGGGCAATCGCTTTTTTTCGTACTACAAACAATAACCCCGTAAGTATCATCAGCAGCACCATCGCTACAAACTGGTGGCTTACGCCCAGCCACACCAGGCGGTTTGTATAAGTGGCATTCATTACCGTTAGGATACCCAGTATCACCTGCAGGGCTATCAGTACAGCAAAGCCGGTACGCAGCCTGTTGAATAGTTTATTGCCTGCAATAGCTGTTGATTTGTACAACCAGCAGGCTGTTATAATAAACAGCAGGTAGGCAATGGCCCGGTGGATAAACTGGATCATGACAGGGTTGTAAAAAATATTTTTTATAGATGGCTGCAGCTCATTTAAACCGGAAGGTATCATTTTGCCATTCATATCCGGCCAGGTGGGTGCAACGATCGCCGCTTTAATACCGGCCATAAAACCACCATATACAAGCTGTATGATAAAAATGATCAGTATGGCATTGAGCAAACTTTTTAAGGAAGCGTTTGATACCAGCTGTTGTGGTTTTACCAGCATCCCCATTGCAAACCAGAGGGTGTAACAAAGCAATCCCATGGCTGCAATAAAGTGTGTGGTAAGTTCGATATGCCCCACAAAATATTTTTCCGGCACCAGCCCGCTTTTCACCATGATCCAGCCAATGGCGCCCTGCAAGGCACCCAGGATAAATAAAATGATCATGGGCGGGATCATGTTTTTTTTGAACCTGCCTTTAATTATAAAATACACAAAACCCACCAGGAAGACGATTCCCATGAGTCTTGCCCAGGCCCTGTGAAACCATTCCCAGAAAAATATGAATTTAAATTCGCTTAGAGAAAAACGCTGGTGTACATATTTGAACTGGTCGGTGGTTTTATATTTGTCAAACTCAATTTGCCAGGATGCATCATCCAGGGGAGGGAGCATACCTGTAATCGGTTTCCACTCTGTAATAGAAAGGCCGGATTCGGTAAGCCGGGTAATACCACCCAGTAACACCTGTATCACTATCATGCCTACCCCTGTCAGCAACCAGATGGCCACCTGTTTGGAAGAACGTTCTGTCATTTCTGTCATAGCGATGGCAAAATTAAAGGGGCAATGGCTTTTAAAAATGAAGTAAAATAATTTAGGCCGCTTTTACAGATATTTGTTCAACAGAAATGCTCCATCCATATTTCGATATCAGTTTAACCGAAGCCGGTCTTGATGAAGCCGGTCGTGGTTGCTACGCCGGGCCGGTGTATGCGGCAGCAGTGATATTGCCCAAGGATTTTTATCACCCCTTACTGAACGACAGTAAAAAGCTAACGGAGCAACAAAGGGACCTGTTGCGCCCCATCATTGAAAAGGAAAGTATCGCCTTTGCGGTGACCGCCGTGGATAACAGGGAAATTGACAAGATCAATATCCTGCAGGCATCTTATGCGGCCATGCACCGCAGTTTGGATAAACTGGATACATCTCCAGAATTACTATTGGTGGATGGCAACCGGTTCAAGCCCTACAAAACCATCCGGCATGAATGTATAATAAAGGGGGACGGTAAATATGCATCGATAGCTGCCGCCAGTGTGCTGGCAAAAACCTACCGGGATGAATATATGCTGCAATTGCACCAGGAATTTCCATATTATGGATGGAACAGCAACAAAGGGTACGGCACTGAAACCCACCGGAAAGCCATTTTTTCTAATGGGCTTTGTAAATATCACCGGATGAGCTTTAGTATACAACCCACTTTGTTTGAAGAAAATAATTAAATTTCTTTTTCGTTCATTAAACCTGCGGTACCAGCTAAGGTCTGAAGAGTACACCGGTTAGCAAAACACGATATTTAAAACCAAATTCAACAAAAAGTATTATGAAATGAGCCATAACATACAGTTGTATTCAACCGGAATGTTGACAGGCGAATTCCATATCACCAAAATCAATAAAAATTAAGATATGAAAACAAAACTTTTATTTTCAGCAATTATTTTAGCCCTTGCAGTAAACACAGCGGAAGCACAAACAGGCAAACAGGTAAGACAGCACAAACGCATTAAACAGGGTGTAAAAAGCGGTGAGCTTACCAAAGCCGAAGCCATCAACCTGCGCAAAGGCCAGCAGGAAATACGCCAGGACAAAAGAGAAGCAAGGGCGGATGGTGTGGTAACAACAGAAGAGAAAAAAGAAATACGCCAGGATCAACGACAGGAGAGCCGTAAGATCTATCGCAAGAAAAATAACCGACGCACAAGGAACTAATTTAAATCCGTATCGTTTCATACAAAGTAAAAGCGCAAATCTGTCAATAGGTTTGCGCTTTTTTTATTCGTTGTATTCAAACCATAATCCGCAATCCTCTTGTCCTTCACTAAACCTTCAACTCTAAACCCTCAACTCGTCACTCTCCAACCCGTAACTACACCTTATACCTTTCCCTCCACATCTCATTAAAAGTTTTCTGGCTAAAATCCAGGTCAGCCCTGTTTTGAGTCCATGCTTTAAAAAGGCTGTTCACCAGTTTGTTTTTGATGGGGCCGTTCCCAAGGTTCATCAGGCCCCTTTTCAAGCTGGCCGTCTTCCATAATTTCCAACCCATTTTTTCAGAGAAACTGCCCGTTCCTTCTTCCACAGCCTGTTTCCGGTTGTTGAGCAGTAATTCGTGGAGGTTGATCTTTACTGAACAAACCTGGGTGCAGGCGCCACATAACGAGGACGCATAACTTAAATGTTTAAAATCTTCCACTCCCTTAAGATTCGGTGTGATCACACTGCCGATAGGGCCACTATAAGTAACGCCATAAGCATGGCCACCAATGTTCTTATAAACAGGACATACGTTTAAGCAGGCACCGCAACGGATACAATACAAACTTTCTCTTTGCACCGGGCTTTGCAAAATGTTGGTGCGGCCGTTATCCAGCAATATCACATACATTTCCTCCGGGCCATCGGTTTCATTTTTTTGCTTTGGCCCCGTGATGATGCTGTTGTATACCGTCATTTTCTGGCCAGTGCCATAGGTAGCCAGCAGCGGCCAGAATAAACCAAGATCCGTTAACGATGGAATTACCTTTTCAATGCCCACCACCACAATATGCACTTTTGGAAAAGCACAGCTCAATCTTGCATTGCCTTCATTCTCTGTTATCGCTACACCCCCCATATCACTGATGATAAAATTGGCACCGGTAACACCTACTTCTGCCGCCGTATATTTTTTACGGAGAATATCCCGTGCTACTAATGTGAGCTGCTGAGGTGTAAGATTGGGAAGAGTACCTAATTTATTGGCAAAAAGTTTAGCCACATCTTCCTTGCTTTTGTGCATGGCGGGGGTTACAATATGATAGGGGGGCTCGCCATCTAACTGTTGTATGTATTCGCCGAGATCGGTTTCAATACTTTCAATGCCATTTTTTTCCAGCTCTGCATTCAGGTGAATTTCTTCCGTCACCATGCTCTTACTCTTCACCAGTGTTTTGCAGTTGACCTTTCTGCATATTTGCAGGATGGATTCAATTGCCTGTGCTGCATCCTCTGCCCAGATCACTTTACCACCCCTTTTGCTGAACTGCTGTTCAAAAGTTTCTAATTGTGTATCTAAATTTTCAATGGCCTTCCATTTCAGGTTCTTTGCTTTTTCCCTGGCCAGATCCACATTGGCAAACTGCTCTTTTCCTTCGGGAACTTTGGCGTTGTATTGGCTGATATTAAAATTGATCTTTCGCCGGTGTTCCAGATCGGCAGCTTTGATGCTGCTTTTGGCGATGAAATGCTGAGATATTTCTGACATGGATGTTTTTATTGATACAGCTGGTTGCAGGAAGCAGCGTAAGTGGCGATGTTCCGTTCAACTGATGTAATACGTATTGCCAAACCAAAATTACAGTTTAAAGTTCATGATAAAGGACGACCACCTTTAAAAGGTGGCCGACCTTATTTACATTCCAAACGCCTGATAGAACGCCTGCAAAATATCCGTACGCACATTCATCTTTATCAGCTTGCTGTTGGTACCATCAGGCGTTAAGCGGTTGCTTAAGAATACATACACCAAACGATATGCAGGATCAGCCCAAACACAGGTACCGGTAAAACCACTGTGTCCAAAAGCCAACGGAGATGCAGACAAAGCGGGATAGGGTTCGGCTCTTTTATAATTATCTTTTTCTGGTTTGTCAAATCCCAATCCACGCCGGCTGTTTTTATTATGATACGCTGTAAAAAGATCAATTGTTTCTTTTTGCAAATATCTTTTGCCATTATATATGCCGCCATTGAGCAGCAACTGCATGATGGCGGCCATATCATATGCATCACTAAACAAACCTGCATGCCCTGCCACACCACCCAACATCGCCGCACCGGGATCATGCACAGTACCAACAATCAGTTGTTTTCTGAAAACAGGTTCCTTTTCTGAAGGCGCAATGTTTCTTTTTGGCATGTATTCAGCAGGCCTGAAACCTGCCGTGGATAAATTCATGGGCCGGTAAAATGCGGTTTGCACAAATTTATCCAGGGTAGTACCTGTAATGGCTTCTACCAGTTTTGCAAGAAAAATAAAATCATTATCGCTGTACACATACTTTCCGGGTGTACCAAGCGGACTTTGGAGGAGGCGGCTATACATGGTATCGGTCCATTCTTTTTTCATGTAAAAACTATCCGCCACTTTCACAGAAAAAGAATCAGATGCTGTTGATGAAAAAAGATCAGGCCTTGCCGTTCCCGCAGAGTCTATAATTTCTTTGTAAAAAGGAATAAAGGGTACTAATCCTGCCTGGTGCAGCAGAATATCTTTTATCAGTAGTTTTTCTTTATTGGTTCCTTTTACTTCCGGCAAATAGTCTGCTAATTTTTTATGGAGAGCAATCTTTCCCTGTTCATACAGTTTCATAACGGCCAGCGTAGTGGCACACACTTTTGTAACAGACGCCATATCGTATACGGTCTCAAGAGATACGGGAGCAAGGCTGTCGTAAGTAAATTTGCCAAATGCTTTGTGATAGGCAATGCGGCCATCTTTTACTGCCAGTATCACGCAGCCGGGAGTAGCTTTTTTTACGATGGCATTTTCGGCCAGCGAATCAATAATACGGAAGGGGTTATCTTTTTTTGGGGCAAAAAAAAACTGCTGCTGATACCGCTGCCAAATGGGTACTCTTCACAAACCGTTACAGGCAATTTCCCTTTAGCTGCAAATTTACCTTCCAGCAAATTGGCTGCAGCCTGCTGCACGATGGGATCATCTTCATAACAGGCAAGTAGGTTACCGGCACCGCAAAAGTTTTTGATTGCATAAGGATTACCAAATACGAGCGTGGCGCTATTCGTTTCTTCCTGCAATTTTTTTACCAGGGTAACTGCAGCTGCACTGATGCCAAAATTATTTTCCGGTTTGCGGCTGTAGTTGTGAATACCGATGATGACTTTATTGTATCCTTTTAATTGTGTGGCCAGTGGTGCAATACGGGCATTGTTTTGTTTGTAGTCAAAGTAATAAATGACAGCACCATACTTTGTTTTCAAATGTTTTGCAAGATCATTTTCCCCATTTACGCCGATGGCGATATAAGCGACTTTGTTACTGTCGGCGGTTGTTAAAGGGAAAAATGCCCCGTCTTTGTTATTCAGTAATGTGATGGCATTTTCAGCGATCCGTTTTTTCATTTCCGGCACGCCGTTGTTGAGATCACCGGTAATATTGGTCAACGAAACGGAAGCAGGTTTTTCTCCCCCATATTGGTATTTTGCCAGTAATACTTTTTTACAGTGATAATTAATGTCTTCCCAGTTTAACTGTTTTTTATTGATGGCTTCTTTTATTTTTTTTATTGTTTGCTCCACGTCCGGAGGCAGGCAAAGCATATCATTGCCTGCAATGATGGATTGTACAGATGCTTCACCTCCCGGGAAATATTTTTGCACGCCCTGCATTTCAATGGCATCCGTAAAAGTGAGTCCCTGATAGCCCAGTTCGTTTCTCAATAACCCGGTAACATTTTTTTTCGAAATAGACGTGGCCCGGTTGGCGCTGCTGTCAATGGCTGGTATGTATAAATGTGCTACCATCACGCTGCCAACACCTGCTTTAAATATTTCTTTAAAAGGATACAGTTCCAGTGAATCTAACTGCTGCATTGATTTATTGATCACCGGCAGATCCAGATGTGAATCCACCGCCACATCGCCATGCCCCGGAAAATGTTTGGCACAGGCCATTACACCGGCATCCTGCATTCCTTTCATGTATTCGATACCGTAAGCGGCCACCTTATATTTGTCTTCTCCAAAACTCCGGTCGTTTATTACCGGGTTGTTGGGGTTGTTATTGATATCAACAACAGGGGCATAATTAACGGTAATGCCGAGCCGTTTGCATTGCTCCGCTACCAGTTTACAATAGTCATAGACTATATTTTTGGCTTCCACTGCACCGAGCATCATCTGTTTTGGCAATGCCTGCACGCTGTCAAACAACCGCATACCCACCCCCCATTCGCCATCTATACAAACCATCAACGGTGTTTGCGCAATACCCTGCAGTTCATTTACTATTCCCCCAAGCTTAACGGCACTGCCCTGAAAAAGACAAATGCCGCCTACATTAAAACGTTTAACTTTTTCTTTTACCAGCGAATCGAAATAGATGGCTGTCTTTGTTTTAAAATCGTATGAAGAAAGACGCAGCACCATCAGCTGTGCAATCCGCTGATCGGGTGTAAGTGAGTTCAGCACACTGTCTGCCCACTGTTCAGCTTTGTTTGCGCTGTTCTGTGCTTTTGCAGCCATGCTGACGGTTACAAGAAAAAATAAAATACTTTTTTTTATCATGCAGTAAATATATTCACTCACAAAATAAGCTATTTGAAATTTATTTTAACACAGTTCATTCATCTCTGCAGTACCAGGCAGGGTTTTAACTTTACATTCATGCATGGTAAAATTCTTTTATGAAAATATATATACCCGTTTTGCTTTTTGTTTTGTTACCTGGTACCGGTTTTTGCCAGCAAAACGATGAGTCAAAAGCAGTCAATCACTTTGATATCATGCTGGCGGCCAACCTGGCCATGCCGTTTCCTGAAATGAAAAAGGCCATTAAGAACAATATGGGCGACGCTGGTTTTGGTATTTCATTTCTTTGTCTCAGTAATCCATTATCGTGGGGCAAAGTAAAAAAAGCATCTCCTTTCCGGCTCGGTGCTGAGATCGGCTATACTTACTACGGCCGTTTTAAATCGCAGGTATTTGCGAACGGTTTTGGTGGCGATTATAAGACCAGCTATGGTATCGCCAAACTCAATGCTATTCTAAGGTTCCGGCCATCACACACCAACAGCTTCACACCTTTTGCAGATGTATTTGCAGGGGGTAATTTTTATTTGTCATCCATTAAAGAAAACCTGGGGCTGCTGGAAAGTTCTTTGGGTTTGCAATCGGTTGATTTTGGCGGAACTGCCAGTGCCAGTTTCACCAAGGGAATCGCTGTTGGCTTTTCTATGGGTTCTCTCCGGCCAGACAAAGGCAGGTTTGTATGCAGGTTGAGTTATACTGATGGATCTTCCATCCGGTATATTGTAAGAAACTCACTTCGCTACGATCCCAACTATAATCAGTTGATTTATGAAGAAGGCAAGGCGCCGTTGCGGTATGTGATGATAGAAATTGGTATCGGTATTTAATATCGAAAGATTAAAAAGATATTAAAATTTGTTAATCACCCATTTATGTCATTGCCCAGCAACGGATACCGTATATATTTACACCGGTTTTTCATAGGATATTGGATTTTAAAACGGGGCTGGATATCTATCCTGGCCCTTTTTTTATGTTGCAGGCTGATCTTTATTTAATCCCTCCAGTAATATTATGGTTTTAGACTTGCCAATGGTTGCTTCCAGTTCATCTACAGCAGCTTCTTTTATTTTTTTCACCGACCTGAATTTTTTTAACAGCGTATCAATGGTTGACTTACCTATTCCGGGTATATCTTCCAGTTCATTTTTAAAACTTCCTTTGCTTCGCTGGTTGCGGTGAAAAGTAATACCAAACCTGTGTACTTCATCCCTTATCCGGCGGATCAGCTTCAGGCTTTCACTGTCCCATGGCAGTTTAATGGATTCGCTGTCACCATAAAAAAATATTTCTTCTTCGTTCTTTGCCAGTCCTACCAGTGTCACCCTGCCTGTTAGTTCCAGTTCTATAATACTTTCCATGGCAGCACTTAATTGTCCTTTGCCGCCATCAATGATAATGAGCTGGGGAAAGGTCTCTTTTTCTTCTATCAGGCGTTTGTAGCGGCGGTAAACCACTTCTTTCATGGTTGCAAAGTCGTTGGCACCGATAACTGTTTTTACATTGAACCTGCGGTAGTCATTTTTGCTGGGCATGCCGTTCTTAAAACATACCATCGCCGATACAGGGTAACTGCCCTGAAAATTGGAGTTATCAAAACACTCAATATGGCGGGGAATATCTGCCAGGTGAAGGTCGTCCTGCATTTGCACCAGTACATTTTTTATTTCATCAGCAGGTTTATCTTCCAGGTGCAAGAGCTTCTTTCTCTTAAGATCTTCTTTAAAATAGTCCACATTTTTTTCTGACAACTCCAGGAGTTTTTTCTTGTCACCGGCCCTGGGTATGGTGACTGTCACATCAGGTGACGCCGTTTCAATTGGTATGGGTGTAATAATTTCCTTCGCTTCGCTGTTAAATGTTTCTCTCAACTGTGCCACCGCAATACTCAGCACTTCCTCCGGGGTTTCATCTAGTTTTTTTGTAAGGATAACGGTTTTTGTAAGTACAATGGCGCCGTTGTTTACAGAGAGATAGTTTACATAGGCCGTTTCTCCTTCTTCAATGATACTGAAAACATCCACGGTGCCCATTCGTTCATTTACGACGGCGGATTTGGATTTGTATTCTTGCAGGTATTCCAGCTTCTTTTTTATGATCGCTGCTTTTTTAAATTCCATCTGCTGTACCAATACCTGCATCTCCCATTTAAAATGCTGGATAACGGGGGAGAGGTTGCCCTTCAAAATACTTCTTACCCTTTCAAGTCCTTCGTCATAATCTGCCAAAGACTGCAATCCCTCGCAAGGCCCTTTGCAATTGCCCAGGTGATATTCAAGACATACTTTAAATTTCTTTTTTTCAATATTATTTGGAGTAAGGTTGAGTTTGCAGGTGCGTAAAGGAATATTTTGTTTTATAAAATCCAGCAGTTCCCTCACTTTGCCTACTGTTGTAAACGGTCCCAGGTATTGTGAACCGTCATTGATCTTTCTCCTCGTGAAAAATACCCGGGGAAACGGCTCTTTTTTTAAAACAATAAAAGGATAGGTTTTGTCATCTTTAAGATTGATATTAAAAATGGGCTGAAAATTTTTGATGAGCGAATTTTCCAGCAGAAAAGCATCCTGTTCATTGTTTACAATCGTAAATTCTATTTTATTGATCCGCTGTACCAGTTCATGTGTTTTATAACTGGTATAACTTTTCGAAAAGTAAGAACTGACTCTTTTACGCAGACTTTTGGCTTTGCCCACATATAGCAATCCGCCGGCTGTATCGTAGTATTTGTAAATACCCGGCTGCAGCGGAATGGTATGGGCGATTGTTGAAAATTCCTGTTGTGTCATTTAAACTGTATATACATGCTGCTGCTTAATCATCCAGGTCCCACACCCACTTTATTTCAGTTACCACAGGTGCTGTGCTGGTGTTGTTATTCCGGATCGTCACTATTTTAGCCCATTTATTCATCTGCCAGGTGAGCTGTTGGGTTACCGGCGTATTGTTTTCTGTAGTTGATTTTAAAAGGTAGATGCGCCGGATAGCATTTAACTCGGGGTCAAAGTAAACATCCCAGTGCCGTAGACCAAGGCTGTCGGGTAAGGCAGCTTTTGGATCATAAGTAAATGTAATGGCTGCCGTGCTTTGGTCATCAAACCTCGATTCCTTAAATAGAGCGGCCAGGTTATTTTTATCTATCAACGGGTTCAGAAAAGGTGCCAGCAGTGGTTTTACTTTTTCGGCGGGCAACCATGTGGAATCATCTTTTTTATTGATAGTTACTACCTGTAGAATTGTAACGGGTAATGAATCAAGTGCTGCAATCTGGTTTTGCAAAATAGAGGTAACCGGTATAAAGGAGACGTCTTTATTCGCAGCTGATGTATCAACCGGATTGGCTATGTCATCAGCGGTGGGGCTCTTATCCTGGCCGCAGCTCAGTAAAATTAAAAACGGAAGTAAGAAGACGGGGTGTTTTTTCATTTCCCAAAAGTAACCCTAGCGTTTATAAAAACAAAAAACCACTGCTGGTACGGCGCAGTGGCTTTTTGTTAAAATTTGTTCCTTGGGAACAGTTATATAAACGAACCCTGCTAAAAAAAATTGTTTTGGCAGGGGCGAAAAGTTATATCCAGGTTACAGTCGTTTTGTTATGCCCATTTTAAACCCAAAATTCTGCAGTCTTTCTTCCAGCGAATATACTTTGGTGTTGGTGGAAAAAAGCTGGGTGCGGTATTGAGGCCCCAACTGTAGTGTGTAGCCGCTTTTGTTAAAGGAGAAATAGGTTTCAAAGCCAGCATTCATATTAAAGCGGTTGAGCAAGGAGGGATCCTGTACATAACTCCGCCTGTCTGTTGACAATACAAAGGATCTGGCAAACAGCAGCAGGGTTGGTTGTAAAGTGGCACCTGCATACCAGGATACTTTATCAGATATGCTGGCCACCTTATAATCAGCTCCCACTGGCAGCGAAAACTGGAAGGTTTCGTTGTGCAGTTTGGTGGAATAATTGCCGTAAATATTGGTATAATTACTTGTTCTGAATACTTCGTAGGTCATGATGTTGTCGTCAGCATTCATGGTGAGTGTGGCGGCAACCGGGTGATTGGTTTCGTAAGCAAAAGCGTTGTAACGGGTGTAATTAAACTGTGCACCAGCTTTTATTCTTATTCTTCTTGAGATATCGTACTGAAGCGAAAGCCCGGTTTCTATCCCAAAAGATGGTTTGTGTTTTACTACGTCATCTGCATTGAAATTATTAAAGTTGCTGTTGGTGCCTGCCAGTTGTTTTTCTATAGCATTGTTCCGGATCTTTCTGTAAACGACTGATGGCGTAATGTAGGCCTGCACACCCAGTTTGCCTGCCCATTTCTTCGCAGCGGGTTTATTATGCAATGCGAAATCGTCTATCCAGGCCTTATCGCTGATCGTTACCTGGTTTTTATTTGTTAAAGCTGCTGTTGTTGCAGGCTTATCAGTTGTGGTAGATCCTGCAGTTGTTGCAGTGGCTTCTTTTTCATCTTTCACCAGGGAAGAAACAACAGAAGCTGTTACCTGTTCGGCAGGCTGCAAGCCAATGGCGGCAGTGGTGCCTGTTTTTTCAAGCATTAGCTTTTCTTCATTGCTCTCTTCAGTACCGTTCAACTGTTCATTGAAAGCCAAAAGTTTTTCAGTGGAAGGTCTATCTAAAGATGATCTTTCAGTTAATTGAATAACGGCTGCAGTACTGCTTTCTCCACTAGTGGCAATAGCAACATCATTCACCATACCCGTACCCGTATTTCCGGTATTGGCTACATCTGTTGCAATACTGTTTGAAATAGTAATGATTGCTTTACCCCTTGTTGTTTTAGTACTTGCTATGATGGCTGCTCTTTTGATGGAGTGATCATTCAACCCGCTGCTGTTGTTGGATTGAGTTGCTTTTGCAATGCTTTCTTTAGTATTACCAGAATTATGAACAGCTTTGCCTGCAGTCAACTCGTCACTTACTCCCGCTATTGAATAATTGGATATGTTTTTTTCTGATACAGGATTGGGAGCAACCGCCAGTTCAATAGCATTTTGATTATCCTGTTTTGCGGCATTGATGTTCTTTGCAGATTCAGTGGTATTCAAATATCCCACCAGGAACAGAAACCCGATTAGTACCACCGTCATCGAAACGGATGGCAGCCTGTTGCCCGGGTGCATATCATTATAGATACTGTACCATACTCTTTTAGAAGGGTACATCCTGAATTCATCTGTCTTTTCTCTCAGGAATTTCTCGAAATTCTCAATATTGTGTTTCTTAGTTTCCATTTGTCACAAGCATCTCCCTTTGCGGTTTAAGTCAGTTCGGTAGTTTGGTTTTATATGGCCGCGGAGATATGCGATATCTTTTCTTTTGGCCGCTGCAATATTTTTTTCTTTATTAAAATTTCTTCCAGCATTGATTTTGCCCTCGTGTACTGGGAACGGCTGGTACTTTCTTCAATATCCAGCATGTTGCCAATTTCTTTATGGGAAAAACCTTCAATGGCGTACAGGTTCAGTACCGTGCGGTATCCTAATGGCAAAGACCTGATACATTCCACCACTTCTTTTGCCTGCATGATAGAAAGAATAGATTCTTCCCTGATACCTACATTACCGGCATAAGCGATGTCCACACAGTCAGAAAACTTTTTGTTCTTTTTTAGTGCATTGATACAAGTATGTACCATTATCCTCCTTATCCAGCCTTCGAGGGCTCCTTCGCTGCGGTACTGATGGATCTGCGAAAACACTTTTATAAAACCTTCCTGCAGCATATCTTCAGCATCTTCCCTGTTTTTAGCGAAGCGGTAGCAAACCCCAAGCATTCGGGGGCTGAACCGGGAGTATAATGAATCCTGCGAGGCGGCATCATTTTGAAGGCAGCCTGCAAGCATTTGCTCTTCTGTCATATTGTGCTTGGTTTACTGACCATAAATATAGGCAAATAATGCGGCTTTTACGCTGCATGTGAAATATTATAATCGGGCAAAGGTTATTTTTTTCTTAAAAGACTATCGGCCGGGTAGTGGGCTTTCATGCTGTCCATTGAGGCGCTGGCCCAGGCAGTAAGGGTGGCTTTCTGTTCGGCGGTCAATACAGCGTCTTTATGTATGATCGTATAAGATGACAGGGGCATTTCGTTTTCTTTTACCTGCTCTATGATCTCTTCCAGCTTGCGGTATTGGCGGCGGGGGCTGTAAGTTGAAAATTCATTGAAGTTCACTTCCGCCTTACCTTCCTTTATATGATCATCGAGCCACCAGGCTACCGGCTGCAATTCAGCATACCAGGGATAACTGGTATTATTGCTATGGCAATCGTAACAGCTTGTCTGCAGGATGCCCTGCACATTTTCAGGCACCGTCAACACCTTGCTGATGTCATTGGCTTCAGCTTCTGTGCTTTCGTTGGTATTCTTATCAGGGTGAAAAAACTGGATGATCACCAGTGCTATAACCAGCACCAACAGGATTTTTCTGAACATGGACTTGAATTTTGCCTAAAGATAATATTAGTTTTTCAGTAAAATATTTCCCGTCATCTCTTTTGGTATGGGCAATCCCATTACGGTCAGGATGCTTGGTGCAATATCTCCCAGTTTGCCAGGTACCAACTCACCTTTCCAATGGTTATCAATTACAAAAAGCGGCACCGGGTTTACGGTGTGGGCTGTATTGGGGGTGCCATCCTCATTTATTTCATAATCAGCATTGCCATGGTCGGCCGTAAGAAAAATGGTATAATCTTGTTTTAATGCAGCCGTCACCACTTTTTCCACGCAGGCATCCACGGTTTCCACTGCTTTGATCACGGCCTCCCACACACCGGTATGGCCCACCATATCTGCATTGGCAAAGTTGAGACAAATAAAATCGGCCGGGTTGTCTTCGATCTCTTTTACAATGGCAGCTGTTACTTCATGAGCGCTCATCTCAGGCTGTAAATCGTAGGTCGCCACTTTTGGAGAAGGCACCATGATCCTTCTTTCACCCTGGAACGGCACTTCCCTGCCACCGCTGAAGAAGAAAGACACATGCGGATATTTTTCTGTTTCTGCAATACGGATCTGGGTTTTGCCATGCTGTTCAATAATTTCCCCCAGGGTATTTTTCAGGTCATCGTTTTCATACATCACATGCACGCCGTTAAAGCTCTGGTCGTACTGCGTGATGGTGGTGTAATGCAGCGGAATGGTGGTCATACCAAACTCAGGCATATCGGTTTGAGTGAGTACCTGGGTTATTTCCCTGCACCTGTCGGTGCGGAAATTAAAACAAATCACCGCATCCCCTTCCTCAATTTTAGTATTGGCTATATTGGCATTGATGATGGGTTTTATAAACTCATCGGTAATGTCGTTGTTGTACGAATTTTTAATGGATTGTAACAGGTCTGTTGAATGCACTCCGGAAGCATGCACCAGGGTATCATAGGCCAGTTTTACCCTTTCCCATCTTTTATCCCTGTCCATAGCGTAATAACGGCCAATTATGGTGGCAATACTGCCGGTAGAGGTGGCAAGGCCTTCCAGCAATTCCGTGATAAAACCCAAACCGCTTTTAGGGTCAGTATCCCTTCCATCTGTAAAAGCATGCACCAGCACATCGTTTAAGCCTTCTGCTTTACATACGGCACAAATAGCCTTTACATGGTTGATATGCGAATGAACGCCGCCATCGCTGACAAGACCGAGCAAGTGTAATTTTTTATTATTTGTTTTGGCATACCGGATAGCTGCCAGCATGATTTCATTTTTCTGAAAACTGCCTTCCCGGATCGCTACGTTGATCCGTTGCAGTTCCTGGTACACAATGCGGCCGGCTCCGAGGTTCAGGTGACCTACTTCGCTGTTACCCATTTGCCCTTCGGGTAATCCCACCATTTCGCCGCAGGTGATCAAAGTTGTATGAGGATATTTTTTATATAAGGAACTTACAAAGGGTACCTTGGCATTTTGGATGGCATCGCTGCTTTTTACCTTTCCCAGGCCCCATCCATCCATGATCAGCAGTATTGCTTTCTTATTTTCCATAATGAGTTCTTTTTATTAATTGTATATCAGGGCACCAAAGCTAAATTATTTGCAACGTTTTTGGGCAGCCCCCTGTCTATTTTAATATTAAAACCTAATATTGATACTAATACAGACCGCTGGCACGTTTTTAGTAAAGTGTACACTGTTAATTCAAACACAAATGAAACGAATTATACCCCTCCTCTTTTCCCTTTTCTTTTTCAGCTCCTTCAAGCCTGTTATCAGTATTGACGAAATGGTGAATGCCATGAAGACCGGCAATGTACCGGCCATGGCAATTTATTTCGACAATACAGTTGAAATTACACTGCCAGACAAAGGCAACAGTTACAGTAAAAGCCAGGCTGAAATGGTGCTGAAAGATTTTTTTAACACCAACCCGGTAAAAGGATTTACGGTAATTCACAAGGGGCAAAATGCAGGCTACCAGTATTGCATTGGCACACTGCTTACCAAGAACGGTAATTTCCGCACAACGATACAAATGAAGCAGAAAAAAGATGCCCAGGTACTGCAGGAGATAAGATTTGAAAGTATGTAGAGAACCCCAATAAATATTTTTAGCCCCGGCAGTTAATGTTGGGGCTTTTTTATTATTTAGATTTGCCCCGATGACATACGACGAACAATTACATCAACTGATTAAAAATGCCCTGGCCGAAGATATTGGCGATGGCGATCATTCCACTTTATCCAGTATTGATGCCCCTATTGCAGGGCAGGCTGTTCTCAAAATAAAAGAAGATGGCATACTGGCCGGCGTGAGTGTGGCGCAAAAGATCTTTCAGTATATGCAGCCCGATGCTGCATTCAACATAATAAAAACAGACGGGGAACAAATGAAGTACGGCGATGTGGCTTTTGAAGTATTTGCAAAAGTGCATACCATCCTGCAGTGCGAAAGACTGGTGCTGAACAGCATGCAGCGCATGAGCGGCATTGCCACCCTTACCAAACAATACACCAATAAACTAAAGCCATTTAAAACCAAACTGCTGGACACCCGGAAAACAACACCCAACTTTCGCCTGCTGGAAAAAGAAGCGGTGAGAATCGGCGGCGGGGTCAATCATCGTTTTGGGTTGTATGATATGATCATGCTGAAGGACAATCATATTGACTATTGCGGCGGCATTGAAAAGGCCATTGAAAAAGCATACCGGTATGTACAGGAAAAAAAGCCAGGATTAAGAATAGAAGTAGAGACGAGAAATGTAGAAGATGTAAAAAAAGTAATGGCGGTGGGTAAAGTGGATGTGATCATGCTGGATAACTTTAAACCAGAACAAATTACAGAAGCCCTGAAAATAATCGGAGGCACTTATCAAACGGAGGCAAGTGGCGGAATCAATCTTACCAATATTGAAGCCTATGCCGCCACAGGGGTCGATTTTATCTCCAGCGGTGCTGTGATACACCAGGCACGCAGCCTCGACCTTAGCTTGAAAGCGGTCATCCATAAACAGTAATACGATGCAAAAGAAAAAATTAAATTCTTTCAGCGGATTGGTTTACTCAACCGATCCTAATTTTAAAATGGCAGAAGATAGTGTGGAAGAACAAGAAACTTTGCCTGTTGCCAACCAAAAGCTCCGAATTTTGTTAGATAGAAAACAACGGGCAGGTAAATCAGTTACGCTGATCGAAGGTTTTATAGGTAAAGAGGCAGACAGGGAAGAACTAGGTAAAAAGCTAAAGGCCTTTTGTGGAACCGGCGGTTCGGTAAAAGACAATGAAATATTGATACAGGGCGATAACCGGGATAAAATACTACAGTGGCTTCAGAAAAATGGTTATACAGCTGCAAAAAAAAATTAATATCAATACTTTATTACCATTTTAGCAAATTCAGTTCCCATTTTCACCAACAAAACAGGCTGTTTGCACTATATTTACAGTCATTAATAACTATTCATGGTGTCAAAAATTTCAGGCGGCGTTACTGTGTCGGTGGAAACTTTCTACCAGCCGGATTACAGCAATCCCTCCAATCATGAATTTATGTTTGCCTACCGCATCACCATCGAAAATAACAATCCATTTCCCATTCGGTTGCTCCGCAGGCACTGGCATATTTTTGATGCCACCGGCAGTGTAAGGGAAGTGGAAGGAGAAGGTGTGATCGGAGTGCAGCCACTTATCAACCCCGGTACCAACTACCAGTATATCAGCGGTTGCAACTTAAAAACAGAAATGGGAAAAATGTACGGTACCTACAAAATGGAGAATGCCAATAACAAAAAATTATTTGAAGTGGCTATACCGGCATTTGAAATGATGGTGCCATTCAAATTGAATTAAATTTCTTCTATATAGGTCCAGTAGTTCCTCAAAAAAAACAGATGGCTAAACTTACTTTCAACAACAGCAATAATCTTTTTTACCAGAGCTTAAAAGAGGCAGTTGACAATTACTTTGAAAAAAAGCATTTAAAGAAAACAGGCAACTGGCGTTTGTATATTAAAACGGTTATCCTGGTGGGTAGTGCCATTGCTTTTTATTGCAGTCTTATTTTTTTACATCCGCCTGCAGTGGTTGCGGTATTGCTGTGTGCCATGCTTGGCTATACGCTTGCCTGTATTGGATTTAGTGTAATGCACGATGCCAACCACGGCAGTTACAGCACCAATACTAAACTGAACGACCTGTTGGGATTAAGTATGAATGCGATGGGAGCCAGCGCTTATTTCTGGAAACAGAAACACAATATCATTCATCATACCTATACCAATGTGGATGGCATTGATGATGATATTGCAAAAAGCCCCATTATCCGCCATTGCGAAAGCCAGCGTTGGGTGCCGGCGCATAAAATTCAGCATATCTACCTGGTACCGGTATACGCACTCAGTACACTTTTCTGGATATTCATCATGGATTTTACCAAGTATTTCACGGGCAGGATCTATACTACCACGGCATGGAAGATGAGTATTCAAAACCATATTATTTTCTGGGCTACTAAAATTTTATATGTGGCTTTTTACATGGTCATACCAGCGATGGTCTGGGGTCCAGGTCCCTGGCTGGCTGGTTTTTTTATAGTGAATGCTGCCATGGGACTTACGATGTCCATTGTATTTCAACTGGCGCACGTGGTGGAAAATACCGAGTTTGAAACCATTGCCATTGATGAAACAAAACATATAGAAACTGCCTGGGCCGAACACCAGTTAAAAACCACCTCTAATTTCGCTATGAACAATCCTGTGATCTCCTGGTTTGTTGGCGGACTGAATTTTCAAATTGAACACCATTTGTTTCCTAAAGTAAGTCATATACATTATCCTGCCATCAGCAAAATTGTAATGGAAAAATGCAGGGAGTACAACATGCCTTATAATAAATATGATACCATGTCTGAAGCTGTTGCCTCTCATTTCAGGGTAATGAAAGAATTAGGGAAAGCACAGGTGGTTGTTAAAAAGAAAACGCAGTTACAGGCAGCTTAATATGTTTAGAAGTTTGGTGGGTTTAGGGGTTTAGAAGCATTTACTTACCTTAAGACTCTAAACTAAACATCTAAACTTCTCCACCCTAAACCCAATCAGGGCTGATACTTCGATTTATTAAGTTTAGAAGTTTAGTGGGTTTAGAAGCATTTACTTACCTTAAGACTCTAAACTAAACATCTACACTTCTCCACCCTCAACCCAATCAGGGCTGATACTTCGATTTATTAAGTTTAGAAGTTTAGTGGGTTTTGAAGCATTTACTTACCTTAAGACTCTAAACTAAACATCTAAACTTCTCCACCCTCAACCCAATCAGGGCTGATACTTCGATTTATTAAGTTTAGAAGTTTAGTGGATTTAGAAGCATTTACTTACCTTAAGACTCTAAACTAAACATCTAAACTTCTCCACCCTCAACCCAATCAGGGTTTATATTTCGCTTCCTGGAAGATCAGCTCTTCATCGAGTTTTATTAATTGCTCCGGTGTAGTTGCTGGTTTTTTGTCCATGTATTTTTTTACAATTTGCCAGCCGGTATAGGAGCCAATGTTTCCCGGTGCTCCTTCGCCCAGTTCATCCGTTTTAGGTCCCTCTTCAATATAGCGTTTAAGTATGTTCATATCAATGGCCTGTAACAGGTTGGCTTTTACAAACATATCCCAGATCCGGCTTTCATTCTTATCGCAGTCTTTCATTTGTTGTTCTGTATAACCGATCAGTTTGTATTCCGCAGTGCCGGGTAAAAACTTATGCAGGGTATACAGGCGTTTTCCTTTTGCCACCATCTGGTTGACCAGGGTTTTATCGCTTTCTGTTTCGGGATAAATATCATTCAATGCCTGTTTTGCAATATTGATATGGATATAGTCCGGCTCAAACGTCCTGCTGATATACTCAGGATAAATGGCCTGCACCAGCGCTGTTTTATAAATAGGATTGTCTTTTCCCAAATGATAATGCAGGCCAACGATCACTGCACTGTCACCAATGCCATCGCCTTCACCGTCAGCAGGGCCAATATAAGTGACGATCTTTGCAGGCACTTTGAACCGGGGGAAATAATATTTAACATACTGCATGGTCTTTTCGATATCTTTCTCATAAGCAGAAAAATCGCTGAAGATCTTTTGGGCGTCGGTATAAACGCTGCGATAGCTGTTTACAAAAAGGTTTACATAAGCCGCCGTGGTATCAGCGGGCCACTTAGGGTCGGCACCCAATACCTGGTAAAGAAAAATATTGGTAAAAGCCGGGTCGGTGCTTTGTAACTGCTGCAGGTAACTGGTAAGGGATGCGGTAGTGGTGTCAAATAATTTCTTATCAAACCGCTCTGTTGCCAGGTCAATTTTTATGTGGGAAACATCGGGCGCTTTATCCGCATCGCATGAACATAAAAACAGTACAGCAATGCTGGCAACAATAAATGGCTTCCTCATCAAATATGCTTTTTTAATTTTTACCTTTACAAATAATTCCTGCAAATATACAGGCACAGTTTATGAAAATATATTTAGCGCAGCAGAACTATCACATTGGCAATTTTGAAAGTAATACAGAAAAGATCATCCATGCCATCCACCAGGCCAAAGATGACGGGGCGGATGTGGTAGTATTCAGCGAGCTGAGCGTGTGCGGTTATCCGCCCAGGGATTTTTTGGAATTCAATGATTTTATCGAAAGAAGCTATGCTGCCATTGATAAAATAAAAGAACACGCTACGGATATTGCAGTGATCGTGGGCGGGCCAGACAGGAACCCTGTCAAGGAAGGAAAGGATCTTTTTAATGCAGCCTTTTTTTTATACAACAAAGAAATAAAAGCTGTGGCGCACAAAACCCTGCTCCCTACCTATGATGTGTTTGATGAATACCGTTATTTTGAACCAGCTTATGAATGGAATGTAATAGAACATAAGGGAAGAAGAATTGCCCTGACCATTTGTGAGGATATCTGGAACCTCGGTGATAATCCTATCTACCGCATCTGCCCCATGGATAAACTGATGGAACAGCAGCCCGATGTAATGATCAATATTTCTGCATCACCATTTGACTATACGCATGATGAAGACCGCAAGGCCACCATAAAAGCCAATGTGCTTAAGTATAAAATGCCGATGTTCTATTGTAACTGTGTGGGCAGTCAAACCGAGATCGTTTTTGATGGTGCTTCCCTGGTATTTGATAAAAACGCCAACCTCTGCGGGCAATTGCCGTCTTTTGAATCGGCGCTGCAGGGTTTTGTATTGAATGAGGATGGTACAATCAATACCCCTGTGATTGAACCAGCCAGCCGGGTGCCGGAAAAGGAATTAACTCCAGCCGGGCTGGAAGAAAACTTAAACATTCACCAGGTAAATGAAGCATTGGTACTCGGCATCAAAGATTATTTTACCAAGATGGGTTTCAGCAAGGCCATCATTGGCAGCAGTGGCGGTATCGACAGCGCAGTCACCATTGCGTTGGCCTGCAGTGCGCTGGGTGCAGCAAATGTAAGGGCTGTGCTGATGCCCTCGCAATATTCCACCGGTCATAGTGTAAGTGATGCAGAACAGTTGAGCCAAAACCTGGGCAACCCATATGATATCATTCCCATCAAAAATATCTACGATAGTTTTTTGCAGGAACTGAAACCCATTTTTAAAGATCTTCCTTTTAGTATTGCAGAGGAGAATATTCAAAGCCGCTCAAGAGGCAATTTGTTGATGGCGATTGCCAATAAGTTTGGGTATATACTGCTCAACACCTCCAACAAAAGCGAACTGGCAACAGGTTATGGAACACTGTATGGAGATATGGCCGGCGGGCTTGGTGTATTGGGCGATTGTTATAAGATGCAGGTATATGCTTTGGCAAATTATATCAACAGGCACAGCGGGATCATTCCAAACAATATCATTTCCAAAGCACCTTCTGCTGAATTAAGACCAGGACAAAAAGATTCCGATTCATTGCCAGACTATGCCATTCTTGATAAAATATTGTATCAATACATTGAAAGAAGACAAGGACCCGGTGAAATAAAAGCATTGGGTTTTGATGCGGCGTTGGTAGACAGGGTATTAAAAATGGTGAATGTGAATGAATACAAACGAAACCAGTTCTGTCCCATCATCCGTATTTCTCCCAAAGCATTTGGCGTGGGCCGGAGGGTGCCGATAGTAGGGAAATACCTGGGTTAATGTGCCATGCTATCCAGCATTTCATGAGTTTCCATTTAACACAAATTTTTATTGTATAAACATTGCGGCAGCGTTTTTGTAAAGGCAATGTTTGTATTTTGTGCGAATTGGGTTTTGTGAGGCCAATGTTATTTCCTTTAGAAAAGAATAAATTGAGTGTATGTTACAAACAGCCGAAGATATACGCCTGCTGAATGAGAAGATCAGCAGCGCAGCAGGATTTGTTACCAGGATCAATGATGAGTTGGGTAAAGTAATTGTTGGTCAGCATGGCATGATCGAACGTTTGCTCATCGGCCTGCTCAGCAACGGGCATGTATTGCTGGAAGGCGTACCCGGATTGGCAAAAACGCTGGCGATAAAATCGCTTTCGCAAACCATCCATGCCGGCTTCAGCAGGATACAGTTTACACCTGATCTTTTACCGGCCGATGTGATTGGCACCATGATCTACAACCAGGCGAAGAATGAATTTTATGTACGCAAAGGCCCCATTTTTTCCAATTTTATTTTAGCAGATGAGATCAACAGGGCGCCGGCAAAAGTACAAAGCGCCTTGCTGGAAGCCATGCAGGAAAGACAGGTCACCATTGGCGATACTACTTATAAACTCGAGGAACCCTTCCTGGTATTGGCCACTCAAAACCCTATTGAACAGGAAGGCACCTACCCGTTACCGGAAGCGCAGGTAGACCGGTTTATGCTGAAAGTGGTGATCGATTACCCATCTAAAAGCGAAGAGCAGCTGATCATCCGGCAGAATACTTGGGGGCTTTCATCACCTGCCATCAACCCGGTGGCATCCAGGAGTGAAATACTCACTGCAAAGGAACTGGTAAGACAGGTGTATATGGATGAAAAAGTGGAGAATTATATCCTCGATATTGTTTTTGCCACCAGGTTTCCCGACAGGTATAATTTACAAAAACTAAAACCAGTGATCGGTTTCGGGGGTTCACCAAGAGCAAGTATCAATTTAGCATTGGCTTCAAAAGCATACGCCTTTTTAAATAAACGTGGCTATGTTATTCCTGAAGATGTAAGAAGTATTTGTAAAGATGTACTGCGCCACCGCATTGGGTTAACCTATGAAGCGGAAGCAGAAAATATCAATGCCGAACAGGTGATCAATGAAATTCTCCGGGTGGTGAATGTGCCTTAAGAGAATGTTACTTGTTGCTCATTTTTTTAATGCAGGCAGTTGGTTAATACGCTAACAGATTCAGTTTAATAGAGAAGAAGAATACTTACTTCCATCAGACACTTAAAAACGAGCAACAAGTAACGAGAAACGGTCAACGAGCAACAAGTAACAAGAAACGGTTCATCAGCACACCTGAAACAGAAAAGAATGTTGACAACAGAAACGATATTAAAAAAAGTTCGTGAGCTTGAAATAAAAAGCAAAAGACTTACGACCAACCTGTTTACAGGCGAGTATCATTCTGCTTTCAAAGGCAAGGGCATGAGCTTCAGGGAAGTGAGGGAATATTACCCGGGTGATGATGTACGGTTTATTGACTGGAATGTGAGTGCCAGGTTCAGCCATCCGTTCAGCAAGGTATTTGAAGAGGAAAGAGAACTCTGTGTTTTTTTATTGATCGATATCAGTAACAGCAACCTCTTTGGCACTACGCTCAACCGTAAGAAAGACCTGATCACTGAAATAGGTGCCGTACTTACTTTCAGTGCCATCAATAACAACGATAAAGTGGGTGTGATATTTTTTAGTGACAAGATGGAAAAATACATTGCACCCAAAAAAGGCAGGCAGCATGCTTTGTATATTGTAAGGGAACTGCTGAGCATGGAACCAAAAGGAAACGGCACTAAAATGGAAGATGCCATTAAATTTTTTAATAAAACATCCCATCAAAAGAGTATCGCATTTTTGCTAAGCGATTTTATTGATGTTGAGTATGAAAGCGATCTGAAAGTGATTGGCGGAAGACATGATGTAATTGGTCTCCGTATCTATGATAAGATGGATATGTATTTGCCCGATGCCGGTTTAATGCAGGTGGAAGATCTTGAAACAGGGCAAAAAAAATGGATCGACAGCAGTGATAAACTGGCACAGTATAATTATCACCAGCGTTTTTTACAACAAAGCGAATTGTCTAAAAACTATTTCAGGAAGGCAGGTGCCGACCTGCTGCATATACGTACCGATGAAGATTATGTAAAAGTGCTGCAACAATTTTTTATTAAACGAAGCTGACTGCAAAGGATAACAGGCGATGGTAATATCAATCCGGAAAATAGCGTTGGCATTGGTTTTTTGCTGCATCAGCTTTGTTGCTGTCATTGCACAGCCGGCAGTCAGAACAACAATTGATAAAAAAGATATTGTAATAGGCCAGCAAATAAAATTACAGGTGGTGGCCGATATGCCCCGACAGGATTTTTTTGTAAAATGGCTCACGATACCTGCATCAATACCGCATTTTGACCTGGTGGAGAAATCAACCATTGATTCTGTTTTTGAAAACCGGCAATTGGTAAAACTTTCCCAAACCTTTACCTTCACCAGTTTTGACTCAGGCAAATGGACACTGCCTGCTTGTGAAATTCATTTTAATCCATCCAGTGGCGGAGCGCCCTTCAATTTTTTAACAGACAGCTTTTCAATTGATGTTTCTTACAGGGCAGACAGTACAACCGTGTTGAAGGATATAAAAGACATCCGGGAAGTGCCCGCTTTTTCATCCCTGCAATTCTGGCTGATACTGGTAACCGGTTTGCTTGTATTGGGTTTAATTGCCTGGCTTATTTATGGTCTTCTTAAGAAGAATAAAAACAGCATTGTAGTACCAAAAGACCTTCCGCCGTATCAATATGCAATGATTGAACTTGACAGATTAAAGCAGCTGAACCTGGCCGAAGCAACAACGGTAAAGATCTATCACACCAGGCTCACAGAAATTTTAAAAACCTATCTGTCGTCCATACATGGCGAATATTTTATCAGCAGCACCACACCAGAAGTATTGATGCTGCTCAATCAAAAGTCACTGGACAGAACCATGTTATCAAAAACTGCAGATGCTGTGCGCCGAAGCGATGCAGCCAAGTTTGCAAAGTATATTCCCCTGCAGGAAGAGAGTGAACAAAGCTGGCTGACGGTGAAGCAGGTGATAGAATTGACAGAACAACTCCAACACAAAAAACCGGACGAAAGTGGTACTTGATTATTTTGAAAATATTGAGTTTGGGCAACCGCTGTTTTTTTTATTGGGTTTGCTGTTGCCTGGTATGATCTTTTGGTACCTGAAATATAATGACAGGCAGTCTGCTGCAGTTAAAGTGTCTTCGTCCAAAAGTTTTATTAAACTCAACAGCTGGAAGACCGCCTTGCGGCATATGCCCTTTGTGCTGCGGCTGCTGTCATTGGCATTTATCATTATCGCACTGGCAAGACCGCAGACAAAAACAGAGCAGCAACAAACTGAAGGGGAAGGAATTGATATTGTACTATGCATTGACGTTAGTGGAAGTATGACGGCCCAGGATTTTATTCCGAACCGTATGGAAGCTGCCAAAAAAGTGGCCGGTGATTTTATCGACAGGAGAGTGGCAGACAGGATCGGGATCGTGATTTTTTCGGGTGAGAGTTTCACTCAATGCCCGCTTACTACTGATAAAGCAGTATTGCATGCAGCGGTGGCAACCATACGCAATGGTTTATTGCAGGATGGTACCGCTATTGGCGACGGGCTCTCTACCAGTGTAGACAGGCTCAGGAGCAGCAGATCAAAAAGCAAGGTGGTGATATTGCTGACCGATGGCGAAAATAACGGTGGGTTGATAGGCCCCGATAATGCTAAGGAAATTGCCAAAGCCTTTGGAATAAAAGTATATACCATTGGTGTGGGTACAGAGGGCTTTGCGCCCTTTCCGCAAGCTACTTCAACTGGTACCACAGTACAGCAACAAAAAGTAACGATCGATGAAAAACTCCTGACAGCCATTGCCAATGAAACAGGTGGTAAATATTTCAGGGCAAAGGATAACAGCAGCCTGGAAAATATTTATAAAGAAATAGACGGTCTTGAAAAATCAAAAGTGGAGATCGCTTCACTTACCAGATACGGTGAAAAGTTTTTTCCATTGCTGATAATAGCACTTGTATTACTCTTGCTGGAGGTTGTACTCCGTTTTACCCTGCTTCGGAAATTTCCTTAAACAAATACGGTTTTTGTATTGCAGGTAAGTTGCAGCCTCAATAGCTCCGCATGAACTTCACTATCTTGCAGCCAATGAAGGCAACAGTGTATAAAAGTACCGGCAGCTGGTACATCCTGCAAAATGATGCAGGTGAAATTTTTAATGCCCGTATAAAAGGCAAGCTGAAAATTGATGGCATCACGTCTACCAACCCGGTTGCGGTTGGCGATATCGTGTTGGTGGAAATGGAGAATGAATTGGAAAGCACCCTTACGATCACTGCAGTGGAGCCAAGGAGAAATTATATCACCAGAACTTCACCGCACAATAAAAATCAACACCATATCATTGCGTCCAATCTGGATCAGTCTTTGTTATTTGCAACCTTAAAAGATCCCAAAACTTCTACCGGCTTTATAGACAGGTTCTTAATTACTTCCGAAGCCTATCATATTCCTTCTATCATGGTGTTTAATAAAATTGATCTCTATAAAAAGAAGGAACAGGACAGATTTGATGAAGTAAAAGACATGTATGAAGCGGCCGGGTATAAAGTAATGGGTATGAGCATCACTACACAGGAAGGCTTGGAAGAGGTAAAAGCATTATTAAAAGACCGAACGACGCTGTTAAGCGGGCATTCAGGTGTTGGCAAATCTTCTTTTATCAATACCATATTCCCCGACCTGGCTTTACGTACGCAGGATGTAAGCGGCTGGAGCGGCAAGGGGTTACATACCACTACTTTCGCCGAAATGTTCAACCTCGATTTTGGCGGCAGGGTCATCGACACCCCGGGTATCAGAGAGCTGGGTTTGGTAGATATTTCAAAACAGGAACTGAGTCATTACTTTCCCGAAATGCGGGCAATAATAAATGATTGCCAGTTCAACAACTGCCTGCACATGAATGAACCGGGTTGTGCTATAAAAAAAGCGGTTGAAGAAGGCAATATTCACCTGGAACGTTACATCAGTTATTGTAACATCCTCGACAAGACGGAAGAAAAAAAATGGTAGTAATCATTTTTTCTGCCATCGAGATCACGATTTCAATTTGTGTTCAGTAGTTTGATCCCCACCTTAACGGATGGGCAGGCGTGGCTACAATAAATTAGTACGCTCTTTTCTCTAAAAAGTGCGCCAATTCAAGCACTGCATTGTTTTCTTGCTGAACATTCTTTTTGTGTTGCGGAAAAATAGACACCCCGTTAAAAATATTGTACTGCAGTGTCAGTAACTGGTTTTTGTAGTGAAAGTCCCAATCAAGGCTTTCAGCATCATCCACCTGGTTGAGAAAGCTTACCTGCAGTTCAACTGAAAGGGTGTCTGCAATAGCGTAAAATTTTGAGATGCCACAGTTATCGTCGATAACTGCTACGGTGTTGCCGTGGGGAGTTTTCAAGTGGTAGCACATAGTATTAGGGATTTAATGATTTCGGATTAAAACTTTTATCTGTAAAAGTCTGAAAAACGTTCTTATCCCACTATTCTGCCTGCCAGCTTTTGAACAGCATCAATTACCGCCTCTGAACTTGGCTTTCTTGCTGGCCTTACTGGCCTTTTCATCACCAGAAATTAATTTTTCTGCACCCACATTCCGGCCATCTGTGCCGCAACCCATTTTCTGGCTCTTTTTAAACAAAGAGCAGGCGCTTAAAAAATACAGGCAGGTAACTGCTACTATTATTTTTTTCATGTATCGAAAATACTAATTTTTTGTCTCCTAACCCCCTGGAAGTAAATTAAATTACTAAAAGCGGGTTTAGAAATTGAGCCCTTTCAAAGCCCCCTTTAGGGGGTTTGGGGGCTAAACCAGCTGCTGTACATCAAATAGTTATCAGCAATCCGGTTGATCTCACCCTTGATCAGTTCCTGGCTGATGGTTTTTACCTTTTTGGCGGGCACACCAGCATAAATACTGCCGGCTTCCACCACGGTTCCTTCCAACACTACTGCCCCGGCTGCAATGATCGAATTGCTGCCCACCCGGGCATTGTCCATTACGATAGCGCCCATACCAACCAGCACATTATCCTCTATAACGCATCCATGTACAATTGCATTGTGTCCGATGCTCACATTATTTCCGATAAGGGTCTTGGTTTTTTCATAGGTACAGTGGATCACGGCGCCATCCTGCACATTTACCTTATTGCCGATGCGGATGCTGTTCACATCGCCCCGGATCACAGCATTGAACCAAACACTGCAGTCGTTGCCCATTAACACATCACCTACTATTGTGGCATTGGGAGCAATAAAACAATTGTCGCCCAGCTGCGGGGAAATACCTTTTACGGGAAGAATGACTGGCATGGGAAAAGTTTAAAGTTTGAAGTTTAATTGTTTAAAGTACTGCAAGCGGTACCTTTTGTTAAACCAGTTGTTTAGTTTAGGTACTAAGTTTTTGAATAAATATTTAGTCCCGTAAGCTTTCGCATAGGCGTCAAGTTAATATTTGATACAAGTCTGTCATTTTCTTTCTATCCCTTCGTTTATCATAACAGCAGTGTTTTAGAATGAGTAGCTTTAACTGGCTGCTGCTTATAGTAAATACCTGCCTGATATTTATAAATGCATATTTACACAGTTTAAGCAAGCTGATGCTTTTATCATCCGGCACATAAACTTTGTGTACAAACAAGCATATAAACAACAGCATTAAATAAATACTCACCCGTACCCTGTTTTCATTGGTACAACCTTCATGCAGTAGCTGTTGCATATGAAAACCACTTTTCCACGACTTAAAGATTATCTCTATGTGCCAGCGTACCCTGTATGCCTGTATGGCCTGCGGGGCTGTCCATACATTATCTTCCACATTGGTAATAAGTACTGTATAGCGAAGCCACTGATAATATGCTTTGCTGTGATTAAGGCGTTTGTCCCTGTCACGCTTTGCTTTTCTTATTTTCTCTGCTGCCTGCTGTGTATCAAGGGGTATCATTATCAACCGTACTCTTAATTTTTGTTTGGCACCGATATACACCCATTGGTCTTTTGATATTGGCTTTCGTAATAATCTTTTTAAACATAGTTGCTTGCCCTTTTCGTCATACAGATTTACATCAAAGCGTAAACGACTTAAAAAATAGGCTTGCCGGGTGATGAGTGCAGAAAAGCACGGCAATGCAAAATACCCAAGGTCTCTAATAACCAGATCCCCTTTATTTATCCATTGCAAAACAGAACTGCTGGCTGACTGGTCATTATCAGTAAACGATCCCAATGAAAAATGAAGAAACTGCATCTTTTTAACATTGATAATCGATTGTATCCTCGCTACGGCTTTTTGTTCACCACGGCTGTAGTTACCCTTAAACACAGCATGCAATGCCTGTGGCAAACAAAGTGTTGTACTGTCCTGAAGAAGTACTTTGCCAAAACATGAAAACAGACCAGCCTTAAATTGTCGCCTGCTCTGCCGCAATAAAAAATACTCCAGTAGTGATTGGGCAAAGGCAACAGCCTCCTTGCCTATACGGTCAAAGACGGCCTGCTTGCTTACACTGCCTCCACTTAGCAGACTTATCTGGATAGCCCATTGGCTAAACGTATTTTGCCCGCCAGCGCAACTAAAAATAAAACCAAGAACAAAATCAAGTGCCGTTATCTTTTTAGCAGTTCGTTTTATAAAACCGCTGCTACGGCCTTTTTTATTAATGACAGACTTGTCAAAGAACTTATGAAAGTTTTTTTTACCTTCATCCTTGAAGAGCAGCTTGTAGACATTGTAAAATGTGTTTAGAACTACAAGTTGCTTTTTCTTTTAAAAATCAACACTATCTTAGTTTTCCACCGATGTTAATTGTCCCTTAGCTTGACGCCTATGCGAAAGCTTTCGGGATTGTGTCACTCACTTGTACTTTTAATTCTTTACTCATCAAGAAATTTCCAATCTGGTTCTCTTTCTTCATTTTCTTGCGGAGGTCTTACATATTGTATCATTTCTTTTTCACAAGCACCAAATAACCTGTAATTCTTTTGGGCTTCATATAAAGAAACTTTATTGGCCCCACCATTATAATCCGTGTAACTTAACTGTATGCCATCATCTTCCCAAAAGCAAACCGGGCATAATTGAAAACTATTATCTGCCTGTGCTGAGAATGTTTTATATCCGCAACAGGGGCAAGGGAAGTTCATCACTTTTTATTTCCTCAAATATCCACCTTTCTCTCCGAAATTTGCACCCATGAACCAACGCCAGTTATTTTTACAGCATGTAGGGCAAACTTCCCCTGCGCCTTTAGCATTGGAAATTGTAAAAGCCACCGGCAGCAAACTGATTGATGTTAATGGAAAAGAATATATTGATCTCATTGGCGGTATCAGTGTTTGCAATGTTGGTCATTGTCATCCCAAAGTGGTGGAAGCTGTAAAGCAACAGGCGGAGCAATACATGCACATTATGGTGTATGGCGAATTAGTGGAAACACCCCAGGTGGCGTATGCGAAAAAATTGTCGGAATATTTGCCTGCATCGCTTAATTCAGTTTTTTATACCGCCAGTGGCAGCGAAGCAGCAGAAGGTGCCATGAAACTGGCCAAGCGATTTACGGGCCGCACAAAAATTATTTCTTTTAAAAACAGTTACCACGGCAGTACACAGGGTGCATTGAGTATAATGGGTGATGAATACTGGCGCAATGCTTTCCGGCCCTTACTGCCGGGGATCATTCAACTTAATTATAATTCCTTTGATGACTTGCAGCAGATCACTAACGAAGTTGCTTGTGTGATCGCAGAAACGGTACAGGCAGAAGCCGGCGTACTGGTTCCTCAAAACGGCTGGCTGAAAGCGTTGCGTAAAAGATGTAATGAAACGGGAACTTTATTGGTGCTGGATGAAATTCAATGTGCCTTTGGCCGGAACGGAACCCTGTTTGCATTTGAACAGTTTGATGTGGTACCCGATGTTTTATTATTGGGAAAAGCATTGGGTGGGGGAATGCCCTTAGGAGCTTTTGTTGCCGGTAAAAAAATAATGGACAGCCTTACCCATGATCCGGTGCTGGGCCATATCAATACTTTTGGCGGTCATCCTGTTTGTTGTGCTGCCGGTTTAGCAGCATTCAATGTACTGCTGCAGGAAAATTTAATCGATGGGGTAAAAGAAAAAGAACAACTCTTTGTTTCCTTATTAAAACATCCCGCCATAAAAGCGGTAAGAAGCTGCGGCCTGATGATGGCCGTGGAGTTTAATAGTTTTGAAACGAATAAAAAGATCATTGACCTGCTGATAAACGAGGGCGTTTTCACCGACTGGTTTTTGTTTGCATCCAATTGTTTAAGGATAGTGCCACCGCTGGTTATCAGTAATGAAGAAATAGAAACAGCCTGCAACCACCTCATTTCTATACTCAACAAACATTCGTAATCTTCTTAAAATAAATTTTGAAATATGCATCCAACTCATTTACTTTGTATTTCAAAGTGCTTTTATGAGTGAGCAACAACAATCTCTCCAGGACCTCCAGCATATAAAAAAAATGATGGAAAGAAGCAGCCGCTTCATTAGTCTGAGCGGACTAAGCGGTATTGCTGCAGGTGTATGTGCCTTGATAGGTGCATGGTTTGCCTGGAACCGGCTGCATCGCACCTACAACGACACGGATGACCTGGGAACGATCATCGCAACCAATGGCGCCGTAATTCTGGATGAATTATTCTGGATCGCCACCTATACTTTTATCGCCGCTTTTATTTCTGCCTTTTTCTTTACCTACCTCCGCAGCAGGAAAGACAAAGTACCGATGTTTGGTAAAGCCACCATGCGCCTGCTTTGGAATGTAGTGATACCAATGGGAGTGGGGGGTATATTTTTAATAAGGATGATGTACAATGGAGAGTTTGAGCTGGTAGCGCCTGGCTGTCTTATTTTTTACGGGCTCGCCCTGGTAAACGGAAGTAAATACACCTTGGGAGAAGTCAGATTTTTGGGCTATGGTATGCTGGCTCTTGGTATCATGAACCTGTTGTATGTTGGCTATGGCCTGTATTTTTGGGCCATGGGTTTTGGTATACTGCATATTGTGTACGCTATTACCATGTGGATGAAATATGAGCGCAATAGTAATTGATTAACGGAGTTAGCATACAGAGAGCATGAGTTTAATAGAAGGCCTCAATAAAATATTTGATAACCGCATCCGCCTGGGCATCATGAGTGCCCTGATGGTAAATGAGGAAGTAAATTTTAATGAATTGAAAGAGCTGCTGGATATAACTGATGGAAACCTGGCCAGTCACCTGAAATCACTGGAGGAGAGCGGCAGCATAAAAGTACAGAAGGGATTTATTGGCCGTAAAACCAATACCACCTATTCTGTTACCAAGGCTGGCGAAAAAGCTTTCAAGGCCCATATTGCAGCATTGGAACAAATGATCCGGTCAACAAAGTAATTTTTTTGTCCAAATACTTTGAAATTCAAAGTGCTTTTAAAAATGATGAATTTTATTAAAACAACTTTTTTCACTTTCACTATCTGGATAGTGACAGCATTGGTCAACGGTTTACTCTATGCTGTTATTTTCTCACTGGGTAATATGGGTAACGACTATTTTATTGAAACCGCCGGGATGGTTTTTTTCTTTTCCTTATTGATTTCAGTACCGGCCGTTTTTGTATTGTGGATCGTGTTTTTAACCAGTTGCCAGAATGAGCAGCTTACCAGGATTTTGTTGAGAACGGTTTTTATCTTATCCCTGTTCACAGTTATTGTCATTGCCCTGGTTCCGGGTGGCACACAAAACGGACACTGGCTATTACAGTCATCCATTATCATAGTTTCAGCAATTATTTCATTAATGCTGCACCACCGGTTTTTAAAATCATTTTTTCATCCTCAACGCAACATCCATGTATAAAGCAATATCAGCCGCCAGGGCTTTTATCCTTGTATGGCTTACGCATAAACTGGCATTGCCGCTGTTAAAATGTATCCGTAAGCCACAAAAATTTTCTTATACAAAAGAAGAACTGTACAAAATGGATGAGGGCGTATTGGGAAAAGACCTGGTAAGGATGCTGGATAAGAACAGGCTTGAAATGTTGCCCTACTACATAAAACATGACATCAAACATATTTTGCTTGATTATGATACTACGGGGGAAGGAGAAGTATGTCTCCAGTGTTTTATGCTGGGCAATGGTCATCTGTCCTTTCCTGTGGCAGCAACAGTTGGTTTTGGTTTAATTACCATGCCTGAATACTGGGCACTTTTTTTTAAAGCCTATCAAAGAGGCAAGCGGTCTGCATCCCTGCAACATTGGCAATGGCATTCATTACTTGAAATATCCACGCAGTCATTAAAGGACAAAATTAACAGCCCTGTTGTGTAAAATAGTATAGTAAACCACCACCAAACAATATATATTATGAAATCAGCTTCACTTAAAACTGCGCTTGTGATCACAGGGGCCGTTTTGTTCAACATTATTTTCTGGCAGGAAAAACTCGCCATCAACACGTTGCTGTTTGATGTGTTTATTTTAGCTGCCGTTTTTTATTTATACCAGCCCTCTTTTAAAAAGCCAGTGATGCGATGGTTGCTGCTGGCCCACCTGGTAACTGTTGTCACCGTTATCATTCACAATACCCTGTTAAGCAAACTGGCCTTTAGTTCCACCCTGCTGATGGTAATTGTTTTTACACAATATGAACATCGTTCCTTGTGGTACGCAGGGGCTTCTGCCGTGATGAACTATATCCTCGTGATACCTAGTTTTTCTTCCAGCATTGGGCAAATAAAAAAAGGGAGGCACAATTTTTACAACACCAAGAAAGTATTGCGCTTTATAGTGATACCTATTTTTATCCTGATCATTTTTTCCATGCTCTACAGTTTTTCCAATGCGGTGTTCAATGAAATATTGAATGCTGTTGGTCTTGCGCTGGAACAGTTTTTTACTAAATTTTTTGATTGGTTTAATATTAGCCGGCTTGGATTTTTATTGCTGGGGCTATTTGTAACCGGCGGATTATTATTGAAAAGCAATGCCGGTTATTTTTCAAGAACGGATATTGAAAAGCAAGACAGGCTTAACCGTAAAAAAAATGACCTGGCAAAATGGAAGCAAACAGCCCTGTATGATCTGCTCAGTTTGATCATGGGCAGGTTTGCCAATGGCGTGCTGGCTTTAAGAAATGAAAATACAGTAGGTATTATTAGCCTGGTTTTACTCAACCTGCTGTTGTTTTTTATCAACTGGCTTGATGTGGTGTATGTATGGTTTGGTTTCACCTACACACAAGGCATCAACCTTACCGAATATGTACATGAAGGTGCAGGGCTGCTGATCTTCTCCATCGTGCTGGCCATGCTGGTGCTGTTGTTTTTCTTCCGGGGGAATTTAAATTTTTACAAAAAAAATAAATGGCTTAGGGTGGGTGCTTATATCTGGATCATACAGAATATTATCCTGGTAATTTCTGTTTTCTTTCGTGATTACTACTACATACACGAATATGGGCTGGCATATAAAAGAATTGGGGTGCTTGTTTTTTTAACACTCGTACTGGCAGGACTTTTAACCATGTATATAAAGATCAGCCGTGTAAAAACCAGTTACTATTTATTAAAGATCAATGCATGGGTAGTGCTTGCAGTGCTGGTGATCTCCTCCTGCATTCACTGGGATGAAACCATTGCTGATTATAACCTGTCAAGAAAATCAGCCCTGCCCCTGGATGTAAAATTTTTGTTGTCGCTTTCCGATAAAACACTGCCCTTACTCGAAAAGAACCAGGATGTGTTTACCAAAACATTTATTAGCAGCCCCCACAATGATGAAGGCGATAGTTATTACCGCGGACAGTTGTCAGCCAAAGAATATTTTGAACAACGTAAAGCAGCTTTTTTCAATGAGCAACAGCACTATACCTGGCTTTCATGGAATGCAGCAGACAATTACGTAAAAGCAAATCTGCCCAAGCCTGCAACAGCCGTTGTAATCAATTATAAATGATAAAGAGATGATCTCATGTACAAACAAGTATGTAGCAACCGTATTAGTTAGTTTATCTGTCTGGCTGCTGGCCAATATATTTAACGCTGTACTGTTTGCCATCGTTATTGCCGCGGGCGGCACTGGCGATGAGTTAAGCATCGTTGGTTTTGTACTGCTTTGTTCGGGGTTGTTTTCGTTGCCTGGGTTATTGATTTTTTGGATCCTGTTCCTTTTTCTTATCAGGAAGTCTAATTTATTCCAGCTTCTTTTAATTACATCAGCCGTTGTGTCTTTTTTATCGGTGATCGTGTTCTTTGCTTACCTGGCCATTTCTTTTGGTGCCGACAGGGGTACATGGATCATCGTGTTGCCTGTATTAGCGGCAGTAGCTGCCACCACCCTGCACCGCAAATCAATAGACAAATTTGCAATTACTCAAAATGAGCTATACCAATCAAAAAATAGTGAGTCCCTTGAAACATAAAAATACTTTCATACATGCAGCCGGTGGCATCGGTCATGCGTTTCGCAATGAAGCGAATTTCAGGATACATGTGGCAGCACTGGCGCTGGCCGTTGGCCTGGGGGTGGTGTTACAGATCAGCGCCGTGGAGTGGCTGTTTGTTGCCGGCTGCAGTATGTTGGTATTGTCGATGGAACTCGTAAATACGGCCATAGAAAATGTATGCGATCTGATCTCAACCAAATTTCATCCCCTCATTAAAACTATTAAAGATGTTGCCGCTGCAGCAGTATTGGTAAGTGCTGCAGGAAGTGTGGTTACGGGCTGCATCATCTTTTTTCCAAAGATCCTTACCGCAATAAAAAATTTACTATGATAAAATTGTCCACTGCAGAAAAGATCATTTTTTCTTTCCTGCTTTTTACAGCGGCCTTGCTGCTCTTGCGTATCATCTATGCCGATAACCTGCGTTATATCTTTTTAATGTGGAACCTGTTCCTGGCCTGGATCCCTTTTCAGTTGGGCCTGATGATCACCTCCAACCCTCAGTACAACAGGTGGTTGAAATACCTGTTGATGGCCGGGTGGCTGCTTTTTTTTCCCAATGCGCTGTACATCATCACCGACCTGGTTCACCTGCAGCATTCCAGGGATGATGCCCCGGTATGGTTTGATGCCCTGTTGTTGTTTACCTCTTCTATCACGGGGCTGCTGATGGCTTTTATTTCGCTATACCAGGTTGAAACCTGCATCCGCAAAGCGATCACGGCAAAGCATGTAAATAAGATCGTTACTGCTGCCATCTTTCTTGGCTCCTTTGGTGTGTACCTGGGCAGGTTTCTCCGGTGGAACAGCTGGGATATACTGGCCAACCCTGTTTCCCTGCTGGTTGAAGTACTTGTAAGGTTTGTTAACCCGTTGGTTCATTACCGTACCTGGATGGTAACGGTACTGCTTACCTGCTTATTTTCGCTTTTGTATCATGCAGGAAAAAAGCTGCCACAACTGCTGGGTACCGGCAATAGCGATCTTCATTAACAGGATAAATAAAAAAGGTCTTTCTCGTGGAGAAAGACCTTTTTGTATGAGCCGGTCATATTAAAACATAATTCCCAGGCCCAGCGATATCACCTGGTTTTTATAGGCAGGAGTGGTGCTTGAGCCATCTCCATTATTATTTTGAAAATCTATATTGTAGCGGAGCGAAGCAACAAAGTTTTTGGTGCCTGCTTCCAAACCAATTACACCACCCAAAACATTTTTTCTCAGGTTGTCATTGTCTTCTTCCACAATGCTTTCATGAGTGGCATTGGCCACGGTAAACTTTGTTTTGGTAGATGCAAGAAAAGAGAACTGTGGACCCACCACGATGCCAAATCCCGCCACAGGTGTTATTTTAGCTAACAGCGGCACTTCGATAAAGTTGGTCGTGCGCTTGTATTCGTAAGGAGCACCCAGGGCAGTTCCACTTTCTTTATAGCCCTTTTGTGAAAACTGCACCTCTGGCTGAATGCTAAAAACGCTCGCAATGGGAATATTAACCAATGCCGCAGCATTAAAACCAGTTTTAGAACCTGTGGTAACATCATTGTCACTTGACTTTATCATGTTAGATAGATTTACACCAGCTCTTAATCCAAAACGGATCGGGTTGGAAGCAGTGGTTGTTTGTGCCTGCAGGCCAACTGCCGCTGCAAACAGGGAAGCTGTGGTAAGCATGATCATTTTTTTCATAGTAGTATTTATTTTGTTTTACTGCTGTAATGAAAATGCTGTGCCAGACAGCTATTGAGTGTACCGGGAACATTTTTTGCAGAGCGAGAGGCAATGCATTCTACAATTTGAGTACCACCCTGTACATATGCGCAACAAAAAGCCCGGTTGTTGTAAACCGGGCCTTGCTATACAATCAATCAATTTTAAAAATCCAGTCCAAGACTTAAATACCAAACAGGTTTTCCTCTAAAAAGCCCGTTCATTTCCCAGGCGGCATCCACTTTTAAGAAATAACCCAGCAGCATGCTCCTGGCACCAAATCCATAACCACCGGCAAACGGACCAATACCACCTACTGTTTTCTGTACCTGCACGGGCGGATTTCCGTAAATACTTGTGGGCCTTGCAATACCTTTGTAGGCACCATTCCATGCTGTACCAAGATCTATGAACTGGGTAAGCTGGAAATTTCTTACAAATGCATTGTTGATAGGGCGGTTGAAAAAAGTGGTCCACACCGGCAGCCTGAACTCACTGTTGAGTATAACTGCATTATTTCCGTTTGCCACATTCTGTACGAAGCCACGCATATTACCCAGCAATGTCTGGAATGCATAATCAGTGTCGGGTGAGGGTATATTGTTGGGATTGAAGAACCTGTAAGTGCCGTCGCTTTTTGTATTTCTTCCAAACATCAGCCAGCCATCCGCACCACCGAGGTAGTAAATTGTTTTTTGGCTGCCCCAGCTGAATTCTGCTGCTGCCCTGCCAGCCCAGATAAAGTTGCGGTAGATAGGGTAGTAATACCTTACATCAAATCCCCAGTTAAAATTGTACTTGCCAGGTTTTGGATTGGTAGAGTCAGCCTTGGTAATATCTGTATTCCAGTCAAAATAAACTTTATACCGCAATCCCGTCCAGATATTCTGAGTTGGGTTTAACGTATTGTCATACACATATTCGGCATGCGTAAGTGCAAAGCGGCGTTGTGTATTGGGCAGTTTCAAAGTCTCGTCTGTCCTGATGTCGGTATGAATCAAATTCCGGTCATTTCTGATACCCAAAGAAATACCCACCCTTTTGGTACGGTCAAATGGATAGGAAATGTTTCCCATGTAAATATTTGAAAATATTTTACCGGTAAATTCATCCCCGTCAAATTGGGGGTCGGGGTCAAATACTACGGATTCATATGCATTGCGGTAGTAAGTAAGTCCCCAGTCATATCTTTTCTTATAGTTCTCATATCCAAAAAGCCACTCATTATCTTTTAAATTGGTGGAAAGCCTGAAGCCACCGAAGATCCGCTGGTCTTCCATCAGTTCGGATGTGCCTAACCGTATGAGGCCGTTCAGCGATGTATTGGAGCCCAGCATGATAGGCCCTGCACCGCCTGCATAAGGCTGGTACCGGTTGAACAGGATGGCATTGCTGAATGAAATACCGCCATAGTCGGCGCCAAATTTCACGGGCTTATAAGGATATAGCTTTGCCTTACTCAGCGGATCGTATTTGTTTTCAATTGCAGGCACTGTTTTACCCAATAAGCTGCTGCTGTCCCTGGGTTCGTCTTCAAAAGTATTTTGAAACAGGTCATCGGCTTTGGTACTGTCGCCTGGTAAAGGCTTGTCAAATCTTTCTGCATCTTCCGCCTCGATCTTGTCATTCATGATCACCCTTCTCATGTACGAGGTAGGCGGCACCGTTATATTCCTGCGGCGAAGGGTATTCTCGTCAATTTTTAATTTGTACAATACTTTCTCATCACTTTGCCTGGTTACTTCACTTACCTGCTGGTTGTCTCCAGCCACCCTTGTTTCGGCCAGGTTACTCTGGTAATTGCTCAACGGGAAAGTATAAGTGGAGTCGGTTGATACCGCCACAACCGCCACCGAATCAATATCTGTTTTTTTCCAGGCTTTTAAAGTGCTGTCCACTTCTTTCTGCGATGGATTGCGTAAAAATTCATCACCAATGATAATCAAAGTATCCAGTCCTTCGGCCCTGGTGGTAAAGAAACCTGCATACCTGTTGGCCACCCCGTTTTCATCACTTACAAACGTAAAGTGGTTGATGTTGTAAGGCATGGGATAACGGGCATTGCCGTATTTTAAATTGCTCAGCTGTGTAATCTGGTTCAGCTCCGCTTTGGCATTGGCATTGTTTACAAAAAATATATTGTACCGGTAATGGCTGGGTATGGAACTGTCGCCACCCCTTGCATCACCCGATGGCCGGTTACTGGCAAACATGATCCCGTTCTTGCCTGGCAACGCTACATACGATGGATCGATATCAGAATACACATCGTTGGTTATCTGCTGTATTTTTTCATTCTCCAGGTTCAGCGTAAAAATATCAGAATGGCCATTTTTGGTGGCACTCAGCAATAAAGTGCGGCTGTCCAGCATATATTTCACATCCTGTACCTGCTGAAATTGATCCGTGAGGTCGAGTTTAGGATTCCTGATTCTCGTTACCAGGTCGTACACAAATAATTTGAGCCTGCCTTCGTGGCTATACATCACCGTTATCCGGGAGCCTTTGGGATCCCAGGCAAGTAAAGGGTAATCGGGGTTTACTTCATTGCGGTAACTGCGGGTACCGTATTTTAATAACACCACCTCTTCAAAATCTTCATACAATTTCACCTTCACAAATCCTTTTTTAAACTCCACCAATACAAAGGAATTGTTCTTTTTATTGGGGTTTACATTGATGCGGTAGTAATCCTGGCGCTGGTTTACATCAAAGCTTTCTATCTGCTGACCTTTAGGATAAGGTTTCCGCCTCCTGATATCTGTATCGTATTTTTCTTCCTCGTATTCCATGAACTCGGCCAGCAGGTCTTTAAATTTAAGTTTGCACACCTGCATACTGGCCCGGTTGAGGTTTTTATACAGCCTGGCCAGGTATAAGAAATAGGTTACGTTTTCCTTTTTATATTTTTCTTCAATAAAATACCAGAAAGCATGACCGGCCAAACGGGGATTGGCAAAAGAAAATTTATAAAATTTATTGTACTTGCTGCTCAGGATCTCACTTTTTAGTTCATCATCCAGCTGGGTGTTCCAGTTTTCTGCGGTAAAGTCCACATACCCGTTGATCAGCCATTCCGGAAGGTCGAGCAGTGCCTGGTTACCGGCAAATTCACCCAGGTCTTCACCAAATAATACATTATCAGTAATGATCCTGGCAATACCCTGGCGTATCTGCCTGCGGAGATGGGCATGGTCGCCGTTGAAATAGACCACCATCTTATTGTTCACCAGTTTGGTGGTACCGCTGGTATTTTGCCAGTCAATATCCATCCCGATATTGCTTTGCTGCATATCTGCATACTCATTGTACACCACGATGTTGGCCCTGCGTTGCAGGCTGTACTCGGTAAATTCTTCAATCTGGGGCAATTCCTCCTCGGCCACCTGCATTACAAACTTGGCTATTTCCTGCCCGTTTTGATTAAAGAAGGTATTGAAGTTCCTGCTTTGATAATACTGCCATTTGAATTTTTTATACTGTACCCTGTTCTTTCCAAATTTTACTGTTTCTACAACCTGTGCATATAGGGGAGTGGTACAGATAAAACCGAGAACGGTTATAAAAAGAAGCCTGCTAAACTTAACCATACTAATTTTGCCTTTTGTAATATTAAAATTAGGCTATTCATGCCAGCCGTAAAAATATCCCTTTATTGTTAAAAAATTTGTTACATGTGGAATATCAAGTGCTTTGTCTTCAGCCCTATCCAGGAAAATACCTATATACTGTACAATGAAACCAATGGTTGCCTGGTCATTGATCCCGGTTGTTATTTTGATGGTGAAAAGGACCGGTTGCGGGGTTTTATTGACAAGAGTGGCCTGCAACCCAAAAAGCTGCTCAATACCCATTGCCATCTTGATCATGTGTTTGGCAACAAATTCGTTCATGAAACCTATTGTTTAACGCTTCATTTGCATGAAAACGAGCAAAAAGTACTGGAGTTTGCCCCCACTTCCGGGCTCATGTGGAACATGCCTTTTGATAACTACCAGGGAGATTTTATCCTGCTGAAAGAAGGTGATATCATTACATTGGGCGAAGACGAACTAAAAGTGATTGAAGCGCCTGGCCATTCGCCAGGGCATGTATGTTTTTATTGCGAAAAGCAGCATTTTATTATTGGCGGCGATGTGTTGTTTCAAAGAAGTATTGGCAGAACGGACCTGCCTGGTGGAAACCATCAAACCTTGCTCAACAGCATCCGGACTAAGTTATTGGTGTTGCCGGATGAAACAAAGGTGTATAGCGGGCACGGAGAGCCCACTACAATTGGGGAGGAGAGGAAACATAACCCCTTTTTGATAACGGCAGGTTAAAAATTTTTAAACGGAAACGATACCCTTCCGGAGTTTTTTAAAACTCCGGAAGGGTAATACAATATTTTACTTTTTTACCACCACACTTAGTATTTGTTCCAGCATTTGCTGCTGTTGTTTAAAATATACATCCATAAAATCTTTTGGAAGGCTGTAATAATTATCTGTGGTACCGGAATTTGGATTGCCTTTGCTTTTAGCGGGTTCTATTGAACTGGTATCATCATCATTTAACAGCCATTTACGGGTTGCATCAAACTCTTCTGCAACACGTTTTACAAAGGGATCATTTTCTGTTACATCTTTTTCATCATTCTCGTAACGGCTGTAAACGGGTTGGGAAACGTTTAGTTTTCGGGCCATTTCATTTTGGTTGAGGTTATTGGTTACACGGAGGGTTAATAGCTTTTTTCCGAAGCTCATAATAGGAAAGTTTATATGGTTAAAAAATAATACTGCTTAAGCTATTCATGCACTGAATAACTTATTCTGAAAAATGAATAAGCTATCTGAGGTATGAATAAACAATTCGGGATCTTATTTACATTTTTGACATGCAAAACAAATTTGTTAATCCCGGTTTTTTTGGGGGGCAGTAAACCTAAAAAAAGGTGTTGTTTTCCTGGGAACGGGGTATAAACAAATGTAAGTAAAGTGGTTTTAATTTTCTGTTTGAAAAATTGCTTAGTAAAAACACGAAGATCATCACTGCGGAAATTACTGTTTTGTCACCCACGCAACGGCTGTGGCCAGGCTGTTGCAAGGCTTGAATTATTTCTGACAGCTTTGCCTTTAAAATAGCGAGGTAAGACACAGGGTTGGACTGTGAAATGAAGTGAAAGCTTCTTCAACAATGAATGTATAAAATTTATTAAAATGAAAAAAGTATTTTTAATTCTAACAGTATTTAGTTTTGTAATTACAAGTTCTGTTTTTTGTCAAAAACATATAACGGAAGTGCCACAAGCGATTAAGGATTTAGGCGGAAATTATTCCGAGTATTATCTTGAAATGGCAAATAATATTATCGATCAGGAAAAAAACTTACTTTCACATTCTCAGGCCTACCCGAATGTTGAAGCGTTGTTTTTTGAACAGGGAAAGATATTTGGTTTTGATAAGGCAACAGATTACCCTGAAATGACAAATAATTTAAATGAAATTTTTAAAAATGGAATTAAGGGGCTTGATAATATATCTGTGAATAACATTGATAAGAATTTATTTGAGCTTTTGAAAAATTTTGTCAGCGGAATCGAAAAATTAGGAAGTAAGGAGGAATTAGACGGATATCAAATACAATTTGTAAACGAAATTAAAAATGCTGGTTTATCAGAAGAACAGTTAGCAACTGCATCTCTCTTCTTAACAAGCATGAACGCAACTCTTGAACCTATCGTTTTAAATTTTTCAAATGAGCAAGGTAAATGGAGTTTGTGGGGTGCAATAAAATGTGCAGCCGGTACAGTTGGTGGTGCAGTATTAGGTGGTATTGCCGGGGCTGCTGTTGGTACAGTAACCTTGCCTGTAATAGGAACAGTGAGTGGAACGGCAGTGGGATTTTATGGTGGTGCCCTTACTGGTATGGCAGCATCCTGTGGAAGTTAACATTAAACAACCTTTATATGAATAATATCAAATTTGCTATCGTTTTAGTTTGCGCTTTATGCAGTTCACTAATCGCAGTTAACACTATTTTGAACAACAAATCGTTCTTTTTCCAGACTTCTGCAATTGTAGGTTCTCTATTGTTTTTATTCCTGTTAACATTAGCCATTAAACAGAAGTTTTTTAAAAGATCTTGATTTTTGCAAGCTATTCAAAGTGCCAGCTGATTCTGCTTATCCTTATAATAGCAAATGTTGTTTATTTGCCAATTTATTATAGTTTCAGCCTGAAATTTGTGAACTGTCATTTACTGTAGTTTTTTTGTAAGATTTTATTCATAGAGTAATTACTGGCAGATAAAAAGTATCTGCCCGTTTTATAGATCTTTACATTGTTTCGGGAAAGCAATGAAAAGCAAATGTCCTTCCATCAAAATTCATCTAATTTAACTTTCACTCACCTTGTATTGCAGGCATCTCATATTACTTGGGCTGTTATTTTTTTGCCATAGCTTAACTACTTTAAGCCAGGATTCCCTGCAATCAAAAAAATCCTCTTCAAAAATTACTGCAGCCAAACCCATCAAACCCGAAATCTTCACATCCGGCTTTATTGATATAATGAACAACGGTCAGATAAATGCCAGTGCCCGTTTTATAAAGCTATATATTGGTGAGCCTGGCAAGTTTTCAATTCCTGTTTCCTTTTATGGCGGTGTAAGCAATAATAATTTTCAAAATCAAACCGCCACACTTAATAAAAGCAATGAACATTTGGTAAATCAATACATTAACCCAATGAGCGGGTTAATAAATATCAGCATTGACAATGTCATTTATTTTACAAAACAAAAAGAGAAGGTAACAAAGAGTGGGTTTGTTTATCAATTTGGCGAAAGGCTTTTAACTGGTGTACGAATAGGTCCGGTCAGCAATCCGCTCACTGGCAAACAGGTAAATTTTTTAAACAGTTTTGCGGCCGGTGGCTTTCTTTTTCAAACAGGCGCATGGGAAAAAACAGAAACTAAAAATGTAGGTGTGTTTTGGCTGAGCTTACGTTATCACTTTTGTTATACAGGAAAAAAGCAACTCAAAGAATTTTTACCGGATATAGAAACAAATGGAAAATATAATGGGTATTCTATCGGGTTTGGTATTGAGATAAATAATGTGGTAAGTATGAAAGCGATCTATTACAAATACACCAAAGCACCTGAGATAGATTATGGCTTGCCCATCTATCAATTCACTTTCAACTATGCTCTAAAAAATAACTGATCATTTCTTCTCCATACACAACTCCACCAGCACCCCGTTAGTTCCTTTAGGATGGAGAAAACAAACGAGTTTATTATCTGCCCCTTCTTTAGGGGTTTCATTCAGCAACACAAAGCCTTCGCTTTTTAACCTGTCCATTTCTTTATAGATGTCCTCCACATCAAAGGCAATATGATGGATTCCTTCACCCTTTTTTTCAACGAACCTGGCGATTACGCCGTCGGCGGTGCTGCTTTCCAATAATTCTATCTTGGTGTCGCCTTGTTTGAAAAAAGCGGTGTTGACTTTTTCAGTTTCCACGGTTTCTGTTTTATAACAGGCCGTATTTAGCAGCTTTTCAAATAGCGGAACGGATATGGCCAGTTCCTTTACAGCAATGCCGATGTGTTCAATTTTTACCATGTTGCCAAATTTGCCCCAGACAGTTTACGAAATCCGCAAAATGACTCCGGAGGGTGCTTATAGCAGCTAAAATAGAACCTTTTGTAGTAATTTCGTGTTAGTATCATTAAACGAACGTCAAATGTTGAAATTACCGATTTACCTGGATAATAACGCCACCACCCCAATGGATCCGAGGGTGCTGGAGGCAATGACCCCGTACTTTTTAGAGCATTTTGGAAATGCCGCCAGCCGCAACCATCCTTTTGGCTGGCAGGCAGAAGAAGCGGTGGATTATGCCCGTGAACAAGTGGCCAAACTGATTGGTGCTGATCCTAAAGAGATCATTTTTACCAGCGGTGCCACCGAAGGCGATAACCTGGGGATCAAAGGGGTGTATGAAATGTATGCCAGCAAGGGCAATCACATTATTACCGCCACTACCGAGCACAAAGCAGTACTGGATACCTGCAAACACATTGAAAAAATAGGGGGCGAAGTAACCTACCTGAAGGTAAAAGCCGACGGACTGATCGACCTGAAGGAACTGGAAGCTGCTATCAAGCCAACCACCATTTTGATCTCTATCATGTATGCCAATAATGAAATTGGCACGGTACAGCCGGTGAAAGAGATCAGCACCATTGCCAAAAAGCATGGCGTACTGTTCTTTACGGATGGCACACAGGCAGTAGGCAAGATACCCGTAGATGTAATAAAAGACGGTATCGACCTGATGGCCTTTACTGCTCATAAAATGTATGGACCTAAAGGTGTGGGTGCTTTGTATGTTCGTCGTAAAAACCCGAGGGTAAAGGTTACGGCTCAAATGGACGGCGGTGGCCACGAAAGAGGCATGCGCAGCGGCACCTTGAATGTGCCGGGTATTGTGGGTTTTGGAAAAGCCTGTGAGGTTTGCCGGTTAGATATGGAAGAAGATAATAAACGTATCAGTAAAATGAGGGACCACCTCGAAACAGAATTACTGAAGCTGGAAGAAGCTTACGTAAACGGCAGCCGGGAACATCGTTTACCGCATGTAACCAATATTTCTTTCAAGCATGTGGAAGGCGAAGGTTTATTGATGGGCTTTAATAAAAATATTGCATTGAGTTCAGGTTCAGCCTGTACCTCGGCTTCACTGGAACCATCGTATGTTTTAAAAGCATTGGGTTTGGGTGATGACCTGGCACATAGTTCACTTCGTTTTGGATTGGGCCGTTTTACTACGGATGAACAAATTGAATACACGATCAAAGCCATCAGCGAAACCGTATTAAAACTAAGGGAGATGAGCCCGCTGTGGGAAATGTATAAAGAAGGCATTGATTTGAGTACGATCGAGTGGGCGCACCATTAAAGTAATTTGATAATAAACTGATATGAAAATTTGAAGATGGTTTTCAGATCAGGTGGTTCAACATCTTCAAATTGATTCATTTTCAAATTTTCAAATTTTTTATCATGGCATACTCAGAAAAAGTAATAGACCACTATCAGAATCCTAAAAATGTAGGCACATTGGATAAGGGCGCAAAAAATGTAGGTACTGGTTTGGTGGGTGCACCAGAGTGCGGCGACGTAATGCGTTTGCAAATAGAGGTGGACGATGCTACTGGCATGATCACCGATGCAAAATTTAAAACCTTTGGTTGCGGTTCGGCCATCGCTTCTTCTTCACTGGCTACAGAATGGCTGAAAGGAAAAAGTATTGAAGATGCATTAAAGGTTGACAATATGGATTTCGTGGAAGAGCTAAACCTTCCTCCTGTAAAAATTCACTGTTCGGTGTTGGCAGAAGATGCTATCAAGGCAGCCATCAATGACTACAGGGTGAAAAATGGTTTGGAAGCCATTAAGTTTGAGGAGAGTGTGGTTCATTAATTAATTTGATGATTGGTTGATTTGATGATTTGAAAATTCATCAATTTGGTTATTAGCTGTGTTTTAATCATCAAATCTTCAAATCAGTACATTATCGTATTTTGCAATTACTATGACTACTACAGAGAATTCAATTTTCATCAGTGACAAGGCAAAAGCCAAGGTGATCAGTTTGATGACCGATGCAGGCGTGATCGATGATCCATCTTACTTTTTAAGAGTGAGCGTGGTAGGTGGCGGCTGCAGCGGATTGAGTTACAAAATGGATTTTGACAATGAAACCAAGCCGATGGACCAGGTGTTTGAAGATAAAGGTGTAAAGATCGTTTGCGACCTGAAGAGTTTTTTGTACCTGGTAAATACCGAACTTGAATTTAGCGACGGTTTAAATGGCAAAGGTTTTTATTTTAATAACCCTAATGCCAGCAGGAGCTGCGGTTGCGGTGAAAGTTTTGCAGTATAGCAGCCTGCTATCATCTGATTATGACGGGACAGCCTCAGGCTGTCCCGTTTTCTTTTCGATATACCGTGAAAATACCGTAGCAACACCGTGAAAACACTGTTTGATTTGTCGATTATTTTTCTAAATTTCACATGATCAAATTTCGGGGCTAACAAATTGAAGTACAAGCAAGTGCAGTTGCAGGGTACTATTTGAATCTTTCCGCACCTGTCACTCACTTTTAACTGAACGTTTTATTGCAGAAAAAGGTTTACATATCATCTACCTACAAAGACCTTGTGATTTACAGGGATGCTATCCGTGATATGTTTTTGAGCAAAGGCCTCCAGGAGGATTTTGACCTTGTCTCGATGGAAGGGTATGTGTCTGAAAGCGGTAAAAAAGCCATTGAAGTATGCCTGGAGGATGTTCGCAATGCTGATATTTATATACTCATCCTGGCCAAACGCTACGGCTCACTGATAGAGGGCAAAAATATTTCTTACACCGAAGCGGAATATGATGAAGCGGTATTTACCGCAGGCAAAAATCCGCAGTATAAAATATTTGTGTTCTATAGTAATGAAGAAACGGAAGCGGTTGATTTTGGTGAGGCAAAAAATATAGAAAGCATCGGGCTGGATAATTTTTACAATAAGGCCATGCAGCAGAATGCCTGTTTCATTAATTCATTCACCACTCCGGATAATTTATGCAAACAGATCCTGCTCACGTTCATGCACAGCTTTACAAAACCCTCCGTTAAAAATGATTATAAGGAAGCACTGATGCTGATCAACAGGAACGACCAGTCCTATGCTTTTTTAAAATCAATAAAGAAGAACAGCAATGCTTTTTATTTTACATCAGTGTATGAAAACAGCCCCAACGATTTTTTAGAAAGACTGTACGATTTTGAGATGGGGGGAAGGCTCCGCAAGTGCCGGATAGATCTGGGCCAGTTTGACAATACCGTGTATGAAAAATTCAAAGAAACCTTTAAAGGTGAACTTTCTAAACAATGGTCAGATGACCAGGAAGAGTATGTGTATGATGCCGATGACAAACTGTTCCTTAGCCTTGAGATAAATTCAATACAGGTAAAAAATGATATCAAACTCGATTATATAGAGAAAGTACTGACAGAGTTTTTACCAAAATTTCTTACTACCGATGGAAACAATACAACCGGTAACCGGGTGTTCTTTATTTTCTATACCTATACACAGGACGAGGATCCGATGAACAGCAAGTTTGAGAAGCTGCTGGCTAACCTCAAGAATACGGTGAAAATTTCCAGCGGGTTCAATGCCATTAATTCTTTGAACGATGTTACAAAAACAGATGCCCGCAACTGGCTCGAAACTTTTTTCAGGGAAAGGGAATTTGATGAGGATGAAGTGGACGAGATACTGCAGGTGGGTAACCAGCCATTCAAAACTTTTAAGATGAAAGAAATAAGCAAGATTTTTAAAAAATGGATAAAGGAAAATTTTACCAATAGCTAAAAAACCGTCTATGCATTTACAAATACAGCACCAGGAGAAAGACCGTTACAAACCAAGTGATGAATTGCTGGCAGCCGTCAATACAGCGCTGTTCCTGCAGCGGCCTTTGCTTTTAGCCGGCGATCCAGGTACAGGCAAAACCGAATGTGCAGATTATGTGGCCAGGCGGCTGAAAGAAATGTATAAAGATAAATTTACCGGCGAAAAAGCGCTGCGGTTCAATACCAAGTCAGTATCCCAGTCAACCGACCTGTTTTATACTTATGATGCAGTGGCCCATTTTGGAGATAAGGATTGCAGACCTAAAGAATCTTTTATTTCCTTCAACAGCCTGGGTATTGCGTTGCTGGCAACAAATGCCATTAACAAAGAGTGGCATAAGTTCAGCAATTATGAAAAAGAAGTGGTCAATAAATATTCAGGTTGTGGCTCTGTGGTGCTGATAGATGAGATTGATAAAGCACCCAGGGATTTCCCCAACGACCTGCTGGCCGAACTGGAGAAGCCACCTTTCAAATTCAGTATTAAGGAAGTGGCAGGCTTTGAAGTGGAGCAGGATACCAGCCTGCCGGTGGTCATCATCATTACCAGTAACAATGAAAAAGGCCTGCCCGATGCCTTTCTGCGCCGTTGTGTGTTTCATCATATCAACTTTCCAGGTGCCGCAGCTTTAAAGGATATTGTAACGGCAAAACTCAATGGGGAGAATCCCTATTTTGAAAATGCCATCTCCCTTTTCCTCGATATCCGCAGTAAAAAAAATATCAATAAGCAACCTGCTACTTCTGAACTGATCGACTGGATAGCCTGCCTGAAAGAGAAAGAGCTGCTCAATAACAGTTTAACCAACTGGCGGTCGGCAGGTACAGACTACAGGAAAAAGATCGCAGCCACACTGGGCATTATCGCCAAAACAAAAACGGATTTTGAAATACTGAAAAAGGAAATTGAAGGATAAGAGTAACGATAGTTCAATGACTAACGGCATCGGTAACCCTGTTTTACCGTTGTATGATTTTTTTATTGCCCTCAAACAGAATGATTTCTCTGTTTCTCCAAGGCAGATAGCAGACTGTAACCGTATCATTAATGAATATGCACCGCAGGTGCAGAACGAAGAAGCATTGTGTGCTTATCTCTCTGCGGTAATTGCCAATACCAGGGAAGAACAGGTGCAGTTCAAAGAACTGTTTCAGTCATTCTACAAAGAGCAACTGCCAACGCCACCACCTCCGGTGCCCACATGGAAAAAGCGCTTTGTAAATCATATCAAAGTAAACATCATATGGTGGCTCTCTATATTGCTGGTGCTGATGGCTTTTTTGGCTATTGAGTATTTTACAAACAGGGTTCCCGCTATACCCGTACTTGAAATAGAGGTGTACCAGGCAGACAGTGTTACCGATGGCAGGGCTGATGTGCGTATTTTTTCAAGCGATACCAGTAACAGGTTTAATGTAAGACCCAAGTATGATTGGGGGGATGGAAGCGCTGCAGATTCGGTACCCTGGCATCATTACAAGAGAGATGGTCAATACAGGGTAAAAGCGGGAGTGATTATTTTGTACAACAATAAACCCGTTGATACTGCCACCGCATTTGATTCTGTAAGCATATGTGTGCAGCGGCCGCAACTGAAAATTAAAGGGTTACCCATTGGCGATATTGTGGTGGGCTCCTCCATCAATTTTTCCACAGACCTGCCCGTGGTTAATGAAAATGACATCAACTGGGTAGTAACCGGCGATACGGTGGAGCGTACAGGCAAGGGAAGAAATTTTACAGTTACTTTCACTAACACGGGCAGCCATTCAGTGAGTTGCAGCTTTTCACCTGCCGGCTCTTTTTGCACAGCCGCAGACAGGATAAACCTGGCCGTTAAAGATACCCACCCTCATCCACCGGTATTGCTTGCTGCTGCACCTGGTGCAAATGAGGTGGCAGCATCCCCCAAAGTAAACCCTTATTGGTACTACCTAACGGTAGCGATTGTACTTATTGGTCTTTTTTTGACGGCTTTTTTTGCCGTAAAATGGAATAAGGCAAGAAAGAATATTACCCCCCTCGGCCCGGAAGCGGAAAAAGAATACCAAAAAGTGATAGCTGCTCTTTCCGGGCAGGAAGGCAGCAGGGACCTGGTATTTACCGGTAAAAACTACCTGCCTTTGCCTGAAAAGGAACTGGGTAATGTGGCAAGGATGATGCGGATGCGGATCAATGATGAAACGCCTTTCATGGATATCCCGGGAACCATCCAGGAAGCCACGGAGAATGCGGGTTTTTTTAAGCCTGTGTATAGCAACCGTACAAAGCAATGTGAGTACCTGGTGCTGTTGGATGATGTGAGTGCCAACAGCCAGCAGGTAAAACTGTTTGAATATCTCCTTGAACTGCTGGTAAAGCAAAATGTTTTTATTGAAAAATATTACTACCGGCGCTCACCTGCTGCCTGTTACAATGCCGCCCTGCCGCATGGCATCAGCCTTGAAAAACTAAGTGAAAAATATCCCCGCCATGTTTTACTGATCATGGGCAACGCATACCAGCTTTTATATGATGTGTATCCCATAATAGATAGAACTTATTTACGGTTGCTGCAACGATGGCAGCACAAAGCCATTATCACACCTGTATCATTTATTGACTGGGGTAATAAAGAAAAAAAGGCTTTAAATGAAGAGCTGCCTGTGGTGCCGGTAGATATACCAGGTCAGTTATTGCTGATGAAGAAATTGTTTATCGAAGAGATAAATATAACGGCAGCCCTTCACCAGTACAGCGGGCAGTTGTACGAATCAGAGAGCCTCGATTTTGAGGACATCGATGAGTTGTATGAATATTGTGAAACTGCTGATTGGGCCAATAACCAGGGGGGTGAATATAGTAACGTTTTGTTTCAGTGGATTGCAGCGCTTGCCACCTGGCCAAAAATTAATTGGGAAATGACACTGGCAATTGGCAAGGCTATAATGGATAAACAAGGCTTGTCATCTGAACTGAACTTTACCAGCCTGCTTCGCATCGCAAGGATAAAATGGATGAGGGAAGGGCGGTTCCCGGATTATACCCGTACGGCATTGCTGAAAACACTCACGAGGGAAAATGAAATAGTTGCCAGGGAAACCATCCTGTTATTACTGAACGAGATACCGGAAGACGCACTGCAGCAGGATCATTTTGCCTATGAAGAAAAGGAAACGCAACGGCTGATAAATGAATTTATATTATACGCTTACGATCCTGAAAAATATGCATCTTACAAAAGAGCGAAAGATGTATTTGGAAAGATGAATGCCAATGGGGAGATAATGGACCAGGCCGTATTACATTATCTTGATAACCCCCGTTTGCAATGGAATACGTTGATCAATACCCCGGTTACACCTGGTTCCGGCGAAACAACTGCACCTTCCACGCTAACCGGTTATTTTACGGCCGAATCAGGATTTGTAAAGAAAGTCTATCTATGGTGTACCTCCATTTCTGCCGTGGTATTTCTTGCGGCACTCTTTGCATTGGTTAGTTTGATCGTGATGGGTATCAGTGGCACAAAACGGTTCCCGTATTTTATGAAGTCGGGGATTGCAGAAAAAAACATACACTTTACAGTGAGCTTGCCCTCCGCTGGTAATACCCGTTCCGTTGCCGATACCATTCTTACGGTTGATACTGCTTCAGTGCTGCTGGATGGCCAGCCGGATTATATTGTGCCGGTACGTATCGGTGATTCCCTGACAAATATTAGTATTTCAATTGATGGCAATACAGTGTATGACACAATGGTTAAAATAAGTAAAGATGCTTATGTACTTTCTTCACCGGTAAATCAAACTGATACAGTGCAACCGCCACCCGAACGGCCTGATACAACTGAGCCAGGTAAGGATACATTACCACCTGATCCTGGCAAGATTGAAAAAGCAGTTGTGTTTATTGAAGTTTCTGATAACAGCCTTATTGGCTCTGCCAACCAGTTCAGGAGGGAATTAGCGGCAAGGAATGACCTTGATGTGAAGGCCGTTACTATAAAACAGTATAGCTACAACAGCGAAATAACCTATTATGATGCCGGAATGCTGGCAACGGCTAACAGGATCAGGGAATACTATAATAAGTACTATCCTTCTATGAATGTGCAGGCAAAATCACGCCTGGCAGGACGGATTCAAAACAGTAAAAACACCGTAGTTGTTTGGATAAAAAAATTAGAGGCCGCTACAACTGCTCCTGCCGCCGCTATATATAAAATTCAATATGCAAAACTGCCGCCTACAGTAAAACAGGGCAGCGATATGAGTGTTGCTTTTGAAATTGCAGCAACAGCAGGTACTGCTCAAACGAACCCCGTACAGCAAAGCGGCAGCATTACCGGAACGATATGTATAAATGAAGGGAACATCTGTACAAGTTTTTACACCGGGCGGTTTAGCAATGGCAGCAGGTCTGTTGTGCAACAATTAAATACCAAAGGATTGCCACCAGGAAAGTACCTCGTAAATGCAGTGATACCCGAATTCAAAATTGACCAGGTGATCGGAACGTTTACGGTTGAAAGTATCAAACCAGTTTTGCCAGTATGTGATACTATAAGTTCTGTAATCAGCCGGGGCCAGGGTGATATATCCAAGAGTTATTATAATACGGATATGGAACGGTTGGGTATTAAACTGGAATTGATGAGCCTGGATGAAAAGAAAGAAAATGCTGATTTCGTTATACAAAAAGAAGGCTGTAGAGAGGAGAAGCTAACGCTGTATACAAGAAAAAGCCAGACAATAACTTTTTGTGATGGCAGTAAACTTACTTTGCTGTTGAAGCGGTTCCGCAAAAATCAAACTGCTGCTTTTTATGCCGAGATCATGTTTGATGCGGTGTATTGCGATGAGCCAAAAAGCAATATCGGGAACCCTCCGGCACAGATGAAAAATTAGGATATGGATGAAGCTTTCCGATAAGCTGACCAGCCTTTACCTGTACCTGCAGTCACCACATAAACTGTCCCGGGATATGGAAGTACTCTTCCCCATCCACAACCGCATGTACAGGCGATCATCAAAGCGTTCCATGGCATTTTAAAAGACTGAATAAAGGTAACCCGGTAAGGGAGCTGCAGGGGGCATACAGATCAGGTAATGATGATTGAGTAAAACAGGGTGAAAAGAAGGGTAATCCAATTGCATAACAAACAATTTTCTTTGGCAAAAGGCTTTGGCTGTATCTTTCGCTTATAATAAAGAATACATGACAGCACAGCAATTGATTGCCCAATACGCTTTACAACCGCATCCCGAAGGCGGCTGGTACAAAGAAACCTACCGCAGCAAAGAAACCATTCCTGCTGCATCTTTAACTGGAAGGTTTGATGGCGAAAGAAATTTTTCCACTGCCATTTATTTTTTACTGGAAGAGGGTAATTTTTCTGCCTTTCATAAAATTAAAAGTGATGAGTGCTGGCATTTTTATGCCGGGCAGGCGTTGCAGGTGTATGTATTGAATGATGATGGCAAAATGGAAGTAATAAAATTGGGTAGTGATATTTTGAGGGGAGAATTGTTCCAGTATGTGGTACCAGCCAATTGCTGGTTTGCCAGCCGGCCGGCACCTGGAAGTGCATTTTGTTTTGTTGGTTGCACCGTGGCACCGGGTTTTGATTTTGCAGATTTTGAAATGGCGAAGGCGGAAGTGCTGACGGAGTTGTATCCAGACTATGAGAAAATATTTAACGAATTATGCAGATAGAATTTATTTTCTTTATGTAATTAACATCTCATCGTCATCCCTTTAAGCAAACTAACTTTATGAAGGAGCCAATAAAAATTGTTGCGGTGTTGATCACGGCATTACTTTCCTTTCTAAGTTCCTTTTGCCAGTCTCCGGGCCTGCTGGTAGATGGAAAATCAAACAACGGCGTTTCTTTGCAGGGGCTTCACATTGATGTAAGCATATGTGGGCACATTTCCCGTACAAGCTGGAAAATGGTTTTTAAAAACAATACCAGCCGCATACTGGAAGGCACCCTCAATTTCCCAATGAAGGAAGGCATCAGTGTAAGCCGGTACGCCATTGATATAGACGGAAAAATGAGAGAAGCGGTTCCTGTAGACAGGACTAAAGGCGCAGAAACATTTGAGGCCATTGAGCGAAGGGCAGTGGATCCCGGGCTGCTTGAAAAAGCAGATGGCAATATCTTCAGAACAAGGATCTATCCTATTAATCCAAACAGCACAAGAACTGTTGCCATTGGTTTTGAAGAGGAACTTACTTCACAAAGCGATTTGTATTACAGGCAGCAGGTGCCAATGGATCTAAAAGATACGCTCGCCGATTTTTCCTGTACAATAAAAGTAATGCAGGCAGCACTTGCTCCTTCCATTGAACAAGCCCCTGATATAGATGCCAGGTTTATAAAAAATGATGGAGTATATACTGCCGAAATTAAGCGAAGGAATTTTGTACCCTACGGCAACCTCGTAATTTCTATACCAAAACAAAACAATACTCTCTCTGTACTTGCGCAGGAACTTGACAATAAAAGCTATTTTATTCTCAATATGGATTTGCCAGCTGAAGTACGTGAAAAAATACTTCCTAAAAATATTGCATTGCTTTGGGATGCTTCTTTAAGCGGTAGCCAGCGAGACCTGCAAAAGGAAAAAAATGTTTTAACCTCCTACCTTAAAACAGTGGGTACAGTATCAGTTACACTGGTAACATTTGGTAACAGCATTTACAGTACAAAAAAGTTTGAGATCGTAAATGGTAACCCACAGGCACTGATGGATGAAATTGACAGGATAGTGTATGACGGGGCTACAGATTTTGGATGTTTTGGCACTGGAATGATTCAGGCTGATGAATATATATTATGCAGCGATGGCAGGCAAACCTTTGGCAACCAGGGAATCCAAACCGGCAGCCGGCCGGTCCATTGTATCAGCAGTGCGTCCAGTGCCGACTTTAGTAACTTAAAGTATATTGCTTATAAAAGCGGGGGCGTTTTTATTAACCTTCAGCAGGAGGCAGCGGAAGATGCTGTAAAAAAACTAACTACAGAGCCGCTGCGTTTTCTTGGGCTGAAGCAAAACAATGCAGTGGCAGAGTATTTTCCAGCCCTGCACGTATCCGTTAGTGGTAACTTCAGCATTGCAGGTATCGCCACAGCACCAATAGACGAAATTGAATTACAATTTGGTTATGGAAATGAGATCAGCCTCACAAAAAAGGTAAAGACAGACTTCCAGCAACAAAGCTGCGGGGGATTTAGTATTGCAAAAATATTTGCACAGAAAAAAATCAGTGAACTTGACATACAATATGATAAAAACAAAACTGTTATTGAAAGCCTGGGAAGTAAGTTTGGTATTGTAACCCGTAATACCTCACTCATTGTGCTGGAAACGCTGGATGATTACCTTCGTTATGAGATAGAGCCACCTGCGGAATTAAAAATGCAGTACGACAGTATCATGCAGATCCGAAAAGAAAGAATAACAGATGGGCAACAAAGTAAAATAGCAGCGTCGAAGAAGATGTTGCAGCAATTAAAGGAATGGTGGACAAAAGAGCCAGTGGAAATGATCAGTAAACCTATGCAGGATGATCAGTTACCACCACCTCCTCCAACAACCCAATCAACCATTACACAGTCAGCCAGGCCAAACAGGAAAAAAGGGTTGAGACCAAGACCCAGTGGAAACACGATGATCATTACCGGTAAAGTGGTTGACAAGGAAGGAACATCCGTTCCGTTTGCAACAGTAAAAGTTAAGGGTACCAGGACAGGTACATTAACAGACGCAACGGGGAATTTCTCTTTAAGTGCAAAAAAAGGTGACGTAATTCAATTAAGCGCAACTGGATATAGCAGCTGCGAGAAAAAAGTAGTTGGAGCAAGATTGCAAAATGCTGTTTTAGAAAATAATCCTAACCGTTTAACTGAAGTGGTGGTTACAACAGCCGCTGGGTTAACAAGGGATCTTACCGGATCGGTAAGCAGTGCCATCAGTCAACAATCATTTACTTTCCAGTTCAACAATAGTGATTCATCCGTATTGCAAGGCAGGGTCGCAGGCCTGAGTGTTGCCACAGGTTATACCAATGTTGGTAATGCACTTTATTATAGTTCTTCCAATGCAGCACCGGGAGAAATGGAAGAAAGTTCAGGGACTTACCAGGATCTGTATGATTCTGTTGGTTATCCAGTCGGTAATAGTGAGGAGGATTCTTCAGTCATTCGTACGATAAAAAAAGAGGAAGCAGATTACTTGCTCGAGCTTAAGAAGGTAAGCAAGGAAGTACGATATGAAAAGTATATCGAATTGAGAAAGGCGTTTGAAAACATACCAGTATTTTACTTTAAGGTGGGCGCTTATTTTATTGAACAGGGTGATAAACAAACGGGAATAAAAATTTTGAGCAACCTGGCAGAAATGGAAACAGCCAACTATGAATTGTATAAAATGCTTGGTTATAAATTAAAAGAAGCAGGCGACTTTGATGGGGAGATCAAGGCATTTGAGAAAGTGAAAGCATTAAGAAGTAATGATCCTCAAAGTTACCGTGACCTTGCCCTGGCAAAAGCAGATGCCGGATTGCACCAGGAAGCGCTTGATATATTGTACGAGGGCATGGAGAGAAAATACAGTAGTGAAAAGAACGGTATCTACGCCGGTATTGAAGAAATATTTTTGATGGAGATCAACAGGCTGGTAGCGCTGTACCCACAGGAGGTCAGTACAGGTAAGATATCAAAAGAATTACTGGCGCCGTTGCCGGTAGATATCAGGATCGTTATGAACTGGAATAAAAACAACAGTGATATCGATTTGTGGGTAACAGACCCTGCAAATGAAAAGTGTTTTTACCAGCACAAAACCACTGCAGCAGGAGGAAGGATATCCAATGATCTGACCCAGGGTTTTGGGCCTGAGCAGTTCATTTTGAAAAAAGCCTTAAAAGGAAAATACAAGATCGAAATAAATTATTATGCGGACAGGCAGGTTACCATTGCAGGTCCAACGACTGTAATGGCAGAGATATTCCTGCATTATGGAATGCCGGATGAAGTAAGAAAAATTATCACCCTGCAAATGGAAAAAGGAGCTACGGGTGCGGTGTACGTTGGAGAAATTGAGTTTTAAATTTTTAAATAATGGCATGCCGGTCTGAAAATGACTTCAGGCCGGCATTTCTAAAAATCGGATATGGAAGTCTTATTTTTTAATTTATCAACCAGCATTCCTGTATGCTAAAAGCCAATTTGATCATCCGTTTATGTAAACCTATGCTCCCTGCAGTGATAGTTACCAGTTGTATATAGGGGTGAAATAACCAAGGGAATTTTTTACTGATCCGGCAGATTTTTCTTCTTCTCATAAAATGCCGGCAACCCCAGCCTGTATTTTACCGCAATCAAACGGATCGCAAAGATCAGCAGTATGCAAACGACCTTGGCCACATCTTCATCCAGTTGTATTTTCCGAAACAGGAAATAGATCAGTCCGCCAATGATACTGGCCATGGCATAAATTTCTTTTCTGAACACCAATGGCACATTGTTTAACAGTACATCCCTTATCACACCACCAAAACTTGCGGTGATAGTGCCAATGGCAATGCATACGCCCGTACTAAAGTGCAGGTCAATCGCCATTTCTATCCCCACGATGGTGAATAGACCAAGCCCTAAAGCATCAAATAAAAAAAGCGTGGTGGTGAATTGCCGGAGCCGGGCTTCAAAAAACATAGAACCGATGGCAGCAATAAATATGGTGATGGTGGCGGTTTCGTTTTGTAGCCAGCCAACCGGCAGGTTGCCGATCATCAGGTCTCTTAAAGTGCCGCCGCCAATGGCAGTTACAAACGACAGGATGATGACACCAAAGGGGTCCAGCTTTTTTTCCATAGCAAAAAAAGCACCCGATACTGCAAACGAAAAAGTGCCGAGTATTTCAATGATATGAAGGAAACCGGTGTTGAACATACTGTATTGCAGGCAGGCGTTTATTCTGCCATCATCTCTTTCACCACCCTGATAATGTCTTCTGTGTTCGGTTTGCTGAAATAATCACCATCGCTGGCGTAAGAAGGCCGGTGTGGTTGTGCAGTAATGGTACGTGGCGATACATCCAGGTAGCGGTAGCCACCCTGCTCTTCCATCACTTTGTTGAACATGTATGCAGCAGCGCCACCCGGCACATCCTCATCAATAAACACAATGCGGCTTGTTTTTTTGAGTGAGTCAACAATGGTATGATGAATATCAAATGGCAACAGCGTCTGCACATCGATCACTTCGCAATGGATGCCCATTTTGTCCAGCGTTTCTGCAGCTTCTGCAATAATTCTGAGCATGGAGCCGTAAGAAACAAGGGTAATATCTTCGCCTTCTTTTACAATTTCAGGAATGCCTAGCGGTATTGTATAGGTCAATAAGTTGGACGGTAGTTTTTCTTTTAAGCGATAACCATTTAAACACTCAATGATAATAGCAGGGTCATTGGCCTGCAGCAGGGTATTGTACATGCCTGCAGCCTGCACCATATTTCGTGGTACGCATACATAAAACCCACGGAGAGAATTGATGATCATTCCCATAGGGGAGCCACTGTGCCAGATGCCTTCCAGGCGATGCCCCCGGGTACGAACGATCAGCGGGCAGCTTTGTCCGCCGGCCGTACGGAAATGTGTGGTGGCTGCATCATCACTTAATGGCTGCAGGCCGTATAGCAAATAATCCAGGTATTGTATTTCAGCAATGGGTCTTAGTCCACGCAGGGCCAGCCCTATTCCCTGGCCCATGATCGATAGTTCCCTGATGCCGGTATCAGAAATCCTGTCTGCACCATATTTTGCCTGCAGACCTGCAAAGCCCTGGTTCACATCTCCAATAAATCCTACGTCTTCCCCAAATGCCGCTACTTTATTGTTGCTGGCAAAAAGCTCATCAAAATATTTGTTCAGCACTTCATAACCATTTACCACAGTGGCATGTTCATCATAATATTTGTCGATCACCTTTACTTTTAAGGCACTCTTGGGGCCCTGGTTGTACAGGTAAGAGTTGTAGATAGCGGCATTTTCTTTACGCAGGCTGTTATAATAATCCTGCAAGGGACCTGCGGCGGGCTGATGATGGCCGGCTGCATCCAGGGCTGTCGCCAGCGCTTTCATTATCTCCCTCCGTAGCGGTTCTTTATTGCCATTTAAATGATCAGCAATGGAGGCAACTGTATTTTTAGCATCTCCTTCTAAACTTTGCGCCAGTGATACCAACAATGGCAATGCCTCTTCGGTTTGTTTTTTTACGGGGGCTAAAAATTTGTCCCATGCCCGCTGTTTACTTTCTTTAACAAAATGCTTGGCGGTCATTTCAATGTCGTTCAGCTCATCTTCTGCTGCCAGTTCATTTTCCAGCATCCATTCCCTCATTTGTTTGATACAATCCCATTCTTTTTCCCAGGCAAGGCGTTCGGGTTTCTTATAACGTTCATGACTGCCCGAAGTGGAATGTCCCTGGGGCTGGGTGATCTCTTCTATATGAAACAAGGCTGGTGTGTGGGTATCCCTGATCTTTTGAATGGCAGGCTCAAACACTTCGCACATACCGGCATAATCCCAGCCTTTCAACTTATATATATCAATGCCATTGCTGCCATTGGTTTTTTGCATGCCTTTCAAAGCTTCGGAAATAGACCCCTTGGTGGTTTGGTATTGTTTGGGCACAGATATGCCATAGCCATCATCCCATACAAAAACAGCCAGGGGCACCTGTAACACGCCTGCCGCATTGATCACTTCCCAAAAATGGCCTTCGCTGGTGGAGGCGTCGCCGATGGTGGCAAAACAAATTTCCTTGCCGTTATCGCTCAGGTTGGTATGCTGCTTAAATACCTCCACATTGCGGAATAATTTGGATGCCAATGCCAATCCCAGTGATCGGGGCATTTGCCCGGCTGTAGGTGCCATATCGCTGCTGCTGTTGCGCATTTTTGCCAGTGGAAGCCAGTCTCCGTTATCATCCACATTTTTAGTGGCAAAGTGAGCATTCATTTGCCTGCCTGCGCTAAAGGGATCATTATTGATATCGGGATCAGAAAACAGTTGAGAAAAATACTGCTCCACATTGGCGATACCAGCTGCCATCATAAAGGTTTGGTCACGGTAATAACCGGCCCTTGTGTCACCCGGCTTGAAAAACTTGGCCACTGCCACCTGCGCCACTTCCTTTCCATCGCCAAAAATGCCAAACTTGGCTTTACCGGTCAGTACTTCCTTTCTTCCAAGGAGGCTTGTTTCCCTGCTTTCGCAGGCAATTCGGTAGTCTTTCAGCACTTCATTCCTGAAGTTTTCAAAACTCAGTTTTTCAAGCGTGGCAGCATCGTTACTGTATAGTGCATCCATGCGGCAAATGTAAATTAATAGTGGCGGAGATTGTTAAAAATATGTAAACCGGCCCACATTTAAAAACCTTTTTATGCTATGTTGTATATTTGGAACGTTATTTGAAAAATCGGTGTTTACATGAAAAAAATAATAACCGCAGTTGCTTTTCTTTCAATATGTTTTATTGCGAAGTCGCAAGACGCTCCTGCTGCCCAGGCTGTACAAAAGGGAGTGCCGGCTGCGGAAGACAATTTGGGGATGAAAGAACTGGAATATGATTTTGGCAGGATACCACAGGGTAAGCCCGTAACCCATATTTTTACAGTTGAAAATACAGGAAAGGATTCGCTCAGCATTTCCAATGTACAGGCAAGTTGCGGGTGCACCACGCCGGAGTGGGAGCGGAACAAAGCAGTGGCGCCGGGTGAAAAGACTAAGATTACCGTTGGGTATAACGCGGCGGCTGAAGGGGCCTTTACTAAATACATTACCATTTTATACAATGGAACATTAAGCAAGCAGGTAACCATTAAGGGCGAAGTTTGGAAAACGCCCGCTACATCGGCACCCGAAAACAAAGACCTGAAAGCATTGTCAGAGGATTGATCAAATTTTTATAAACAAACAAAAACTGAATAATAACATGAAACAAATCTTACTTTCTGCAGCCGTATTCGCATTAACTGCCACTGCATTTGCACAGAAAAAAATTGCTGAAGTGGCCCGTTTCGCTACAGAAACAATCGATTTTGGAAAGATCAAACAAAATGCTCCTCAAAAAGGAACATTCGTGGTAACCAATATTAGCAATGAGCCGTTGATCATTGAACAAGCCAATCCAACCTGCGGCTGTACCATCTCTGATTATACCAAAGAACCCATTGCACCTGGTAAAACAGGCGTTATCAATGCTACTTACAATGCAGCAGCAGTTGGTCATTTTGAAAAACACCTTACTGTAAAGTTTGCAGGTGTTACAGAAATGAAGTCTATTACTTTTGTGGGTGATGTAGTTGCCGCTGATCAGTTTGACAAGGAAAAAACAGACGAGCCAACAAAAGCTGTTGCGCCACTTGTTAAAGAAAAGGATGCTCCTGCAGATGTTGCAGTGCCTGTAAAATCAAAGTCTGCCGCAAAAACAAAGTCTGCTGCCACCACTTTGAAAAAAGCACCTGCTAAGTCAGCTACTAAAGTAGCCGTTAAGAACTAATTGGATATTTTGTAAATAGATAAGCCGGTACTTGCTACCGGCTTTTTTGTGCTTTTTATAAACCGTCATCCTGATGTTTGCCTGGCCCATTATTGTTGGCAGCTTACCGGTATCACTTTTGGTAAGATAATTGGTACGTATCTCCATAAAGCACATCATGCGTTTACTACAAACAATATTGCTGTATTTGGTTGCTTCGGTATGTTTTGTCAGTTGCAGCCGCAAGCAGCATGCTGCATCATCCACAGTGGAGGTTAAAAAAGCGGAAACCAAAACCGTTGTAAGAAAAGTACCCAAAACCCCCACTCCCAAAATAATAACGGTGGATGACAGGGCGGCAATTAAAACACCGGATGGAAGATTGTATTATGATCTCGGGGGAAAACGCTATTGGAAAAATTTTAATGATGGCAAATATTACCTCTATAATAAAACGATGTACAATGATGCTGCATTTAAACCGCATTGATGTTTAATAATACATCTACAGAATTCCGGCTGCTCTGTAAGGCAGCCTTTTTTTGTGATAATAAAAAAACTTCTTTAACAAAAGCTTTCATCACTGTTAATAATCTATAACAAGCTTTTTCACTCTTATACATACAGGCGGCTGTAAACCCCGTTTGTATGATTACTATGAAAAAGAAAATTCTACTCTCATTCAGTTTACTGGTTTCAATTGTTGCATTCGCACAGCAGCCTGTTTCCTACGGAGTGTCAGCAGGCGCCGGTATTTACAATATGCGGGGCGAAACAGTCAACGAGCTGAAGCAGGTCTTGAATTTTACTGACGGCATTATTACCACGCATGCTGTAACAGGGTTTAACGGTGGCGGCTATGTTAATATACCTTTAGGTGGAAACCTGTCTGTTGAACCAGGCTTGTATTATTCTGCCAAGGGTTACCAGTTAAAAGGTTCTTACACAGTGAAGGATATCAGTATCCTGAGTGCCAATGCTGTGTCTACCTTGCGTACAGGCTATATTGATATGCCGGTGTTGTTGAAAGCAGATTTTAATGGGTTGCAGGTGTTTGCCGGTCCGCAGGTTTCTTATTTAACAGGTGCCAGTCTCAATACCAGGGCCTCCGTAGCTTTTTTTGATCTGCTCAACAGCGATATGGATATTACCAGCAGGTTCAACCGCTGGGATGCTGCTGTTACTGGTGGCGTAGGTTACCAGTTCAGCAACGGGCTTCGCCTTACAGCAGCATATGAACGTGGTTTGATGAAAGCAGATGCGGAAAGAAACACCCAACTATATAACCAGGGAATTAAGATTGGGGCAGGGTTTACTTTTTAGATAGGTATGATGACAGACGAAGCATGCGCAGGCTGTGTCAGCGGATCTGGCACAGCTTTTTTTCAAAAGCGCAGTATCCCTGGTAAATGCGCCGGGTAAATGTGCATTAAAAAAGATGACCGGTTGGCATTCATTCATTATTTAGCAGGATATTTGCAACCAGTAAAAAAAAACAATACATGAAATGGATCGCCTTTATCCTTGTTGCTGTTATCAGCGTCACTTCTGCAAATGCACAATTAAAAGCCGCTGCTGTGTGTCCCAATATGCTGGTGGATGTACTGGAAGGAACTGTCAATAATAAGTTGTATGCAACTTCCACCGGCGGTGAAGTTCAAAAATTATTCCCCTGCTTTACCTCTGTAGTGGAAGAAACAAATGGAACTACCTGCGGGGGTGTGATCTATAAAGACAAGGACATTGCTTTTTATACAGAGCGGGATTATATTGAAATAGGCAGCAATTTTAGGGGAACGCTCGAACCAGCACTGATGGGTGTTAACAGGGCGCAACTGTTTAAACTATTGGGCAATCCCAAATTAAAAGATGGCACCTGGGAAGCTTATCAAACAAAATATGGTGTGATGATCCTGTACTTTGATGGAAATGCCAAAATTAATAAGATCCAGATAAGCAGTAAAACAACTGACTCTATCAAGTTGTGTGAATAAACAGCTGCAGTACAATCCTTTCAATTAATGATTTAACAACACAGGCGTAACAATGGTATGATGCTGCGGTGATATTTTGCATGAAATATCCACCCATGGCACTGATCATTACCTGTACTGCACGCATTCTGCTGATAGCAGCAGTTATATTTCTTGTATTTGGACCCCGGAAAAAAGACCGGGGTACAGGCGCAATCACTGAATAAATTTTATTGAAAGCCCATCCAGGCCCTTATATAGATATTGTAAAGCCAATAGATACCATTGGCAAAAGCAAAGTTGAGTGCCCTTGAACCGTATTGCTCATCATCCGGCAGCAACAGTATTTGCTGGAGGTAGCCTTCTTTCAGATCGTATAATTCGATCCTGTTGCGTTTTGCATTGAGCAGGCCGGCCGGCGAAGCAGCTAAGCCGGTATGCACCACGGTTGTTTGATTATAGTCTGGGTTTTCATTGTCTTCATTTTCAAATTCCCCTGGCCCAAGCACTTTGGGTTGTCCAAAATGGATGGGCAGTTTTTTTGTAACGGCTCCCTTGTTATTATAAAAAACAAATTTTCCTTTATCAAAAAAATAAACCGTTTGCGAACCGGGGTCATAAGCAGCCGTACTGTTTTCATCCGGCTGTTTCATGCCGGGCATTTCGGTTTTGGTGCCCAGGGGCACTCCCTTACTGTTGAGAATATACGAAAACCAGCCACCATCGTTAGCGGCATTACCACATATTTTTTTAGTGACAGCATTGTACCAAAGCCCTCTTACATCCTGCATGGCCGCCAGGCTGGTGTCCGTCAGTAACTGTCCCTTTGTATCAAAAACACCCAAAGGAAAATCCTTGCTGCCGCTAAAAACTGCATAGTATTTTTTTGTAACAGGGTTCCAGCAAACAGATGCTCCTTTTACGCCGTTGTTAACGTCAATGTCATCTTTGGGCATCTTCAATTCCAATACTTTTTTAAGTTGTACCGGTTGTGCCGGCACACGGGTTGAAACGAATGAAATACCGGCAAGCAGTACAATTTTTATTAGGTTCATATAAGCTTTTTTGTAAAGCTTATTAAATTATTACATATGTGCAATACCTGCTGAAAGGTATTTCCGGATATTTCAGCCAGGAACCATATACTGGCTTTATTGTATCTTGTTATGCTTTAAGGATTATGGAAGTATTGTTGTCTTTTTCTTTCCCGGGAACTGTGTTGATATTTGCCGGGGCGTTTATTCTTGGTTTGGCCAAAGCCGGGCTAAAGGGTATTGATATGCTGAATGTCACCATCATGGCATTTGTATTTGGTGGCAAAGCTTCTACCGGAGTGGTATTGCCGTTGCTATGTGCTGCAGATATTGCTGCTGTACTATACTACCACCGGCATGCACAGTGGAGGCATTTTTGGAAACTGGTGCCCTGGATGGCGGCAGGTATTTTGATAGGCGTGTACATCGGCAAAGACATGGATGAAGTCTTGTTCCGTAAGATGATGGCGGTGATCATTGTTATTACGATCGTGATCATAGTGGCAATGGAAGTGAAAAAAGACAAGGCTGTTTCAAACCATCCCCTGTTTGCTGCTTCCACCGGAATAGCCGCAGGCTTTACCACCATGCTGGGTAATTTGGCCGGGGCTTTTGCCAACGTATACTTTTTAGCGATGCGGATGCCAAAAAATGATTTTATTGGCACAGCTGCCTGGGTGTTCCTGGTCGTAAATTTATTTAAGCTGCCATTTCAAATTTTCTATTGGAAAAATATTACTGCCGAAAGTTTAAAAATTGACCTGTTGTTGTTGCCAGCCCTTGCAATTGGCTTTGTATGCGGTATAAAAATCACAAAACTGCTAAAAGACGACAGTTACCGAAAACTGGTGATGTTGCTGACACTGGCCGGGGCTATTGTAATTTTTTTAAAGAAATAAATGTGTGAAAAATTAAATCCATTGATAACCAGTAGTATTTTGCTGCCGGAGCAGCTTTAATAAAATTAAATAAAAAAGGTATTGCTTTTTGGCAAAGAACTTGCGAAGAGTAGTCAAATTCCAATATCAATGAGAAACATTCGTATGTATGCTTTCCTGTTAAGTGTATTAATTACAGCCTCCTGTAAAAAAGACAATGACTTTTTAAACAAAACAGGCAACAGCATGGCAACCACCGGAATCAACGCGGCTGCAGCACTCACCAGCTCGAAAATTTATTATGTAAGTCCTTCAGGAAATGACAGCAGTACCGGACTTTCTTCTGCAACTGCCTGGAAAACCATTGCCAAAGTAAACGCCACCGAATTATCTCCCGGTGACCTGGTATTGTTTCAGGGCGGTCAAACATTCAGCGGCCGCCTGTATATCAGGAACAGCGGTATGGCCGGTTTCAATATTAAATTCTCCAGCTATGGCACTGGCCGGGCCACGATCAACGGCGGCAGCGGTACGGCTGTTTATGCGTATAACTGTTCTTATATTTCTATCGACAGTTTGATCGTGGCAGGTAACTGGAACGCCACCACGCAATTGGGCAACGATGCCTATGGTGTGTTGTTTTACAATGACCTTGCAGGAGGTATAAAGCTGGGTGATGTGGCTGTGAACCGTTGCGAAGTAAAAGGCTTTGCCAGGTCGGGCATAGGTATTTTATCCTGGCCTGCTGATGGAAGCCAGAGCGGTTATACTAAAGTTTCTGTAGTGGGTAATAACGTTCACGACAATGGCGCCTGTGGTATCACCACACTGGGTCCATCGCCTGCAGCAGGCAGTACTGCCTATGCATTTAATACGGTGTATATTGGTTACAACAGGGTGTATAATAATTTAGGTGTAAAAGCAAGTACCGGCAAACACAGCGGCAACGGAATCCTTGTTGGTGACGCGGCAGCAGGTACTATTGAATATAACGTGGCGTACAATAATGGCTGGTACAATACTTCCACGGCTGGCGGCCCGGCTGCTATCTGGTGTTACGATTCCAGAAACCTTATTTTTCAGTATAACGAAGCACATCATAATGGCACGGGGCCCGGCACACCAGACGGCGACGGTTTTGACCTGGATGGAGGGGCTGTTAACTGTATTATGCAATACAATTACAGTCATGATAATTATGGCGCCGGTTTTTTGGTATGGGAGTACGGTAACCCAAGGATAAAAAATTCGGGTAATATTATCCGTTATAATATCAGCCAGAACGACAATACCAATAATAACAATACGGTATATGGTGGCATCAGTATGGGACCCAACTGCAACAATAACCTGGTGTACAATAATACTTTCTGGAGTGTAAAAGGTTCTTCCGTATTTGTAACAGGCGGCACCGGCAATAAATTTTACAATAACATATTTGCCACACAAGGCACCGCACCCTGTATTGTAAGTACCAGCGGGAGTTTCTTTATGAATAATAATTATTTCAATCCGGCAGGATTCAGGGTGAGGTTTGCAGGCAGTACCTATACAACGTTGATTAATTTCAGAAACACGGGTAATGAAAAATACAATGGGGTTGCTAAAGGATACAATGTGAACCCCCAGCTCACGAACCCCGGTACTGCAGGCAATGTGAATACCGGTAACCCGAATGTGATCACTGAGTATATTCCCCTGAGCGGCTCAGCCATGATCAACTCGGCGTTTAATTTAACCACGCTTGGGTTGAATGTTGGTACAAAGGATTTTAGAAAAGGCAGCATACCATTTGGTGGCGGCTATGATATTGGTGCCTGCGAATGGCGATAAAATACTTTTATGTTACCGAAGGAAAATGCAATCAACGGCGTATAAGCTGTTGTACATTTTATAAAACCAGTTTATGCCCGGTAAAAAATTCCTTGTAATCACCTCTTTGGCAGCGTCTGTCATTCTCTTTCAAAACTGTTCCAAAAAAGATATAGGGTCAGTTGTTAACGTGCAGCCTGTGAGTGTACTCAATCTGCCGGAAACGCCCTATAATTATAGCAACATTTCTTTTCCGGCGCATATCGCTGTGGCTTTGGCAGCCAATGATAACACCCCGCTGAACAATGCTATTACCGATGATGGGGCTACATTGGGCAGGGTGCTTTTTTATGAAAAAAATCTCTCCTTCAATAAAACCATTAATTGTGCATCCTGCCACAAACAGCAGCAGGGTTTTACAGATGAGGCAAGGCTTAGCGAAGGCTTTGAAGGCGGGTTAACCTCCCGTAACTCGATGAACCTGCTGAATGTGCGCTTTTATACATCCGGAAAAATGTTCTGGGACGAGCGGGCCGGCTCACTGGAAGCGCAGGTGCTGCAGCCTGTTCTGAATCACATAGAGATGGGCATGAGTACAGACAGTGTATTAGCAAGGTTGAACAGGTTGACGTATTATCCTTTATTGTTTACAAAAGCATTTGGTTCTGCAGATATCGATACAACCCGGATCGCCAGGGCGCTTTCTCAGTTTATCAGGTCAATCGTAACCTACCAGGCCAGGTACGACAGGGTGAAGCAGGGCCTTGATATGTTTACTGCAACGGAAAGGGATGGGGAGCAATTGTTTTTGAATGCTTCGGGGCCGGGCGGACCAGGTGCGCCTACCTGCGCTACCTGCCACACGCCACCCATGTTTTTAAATTCCGGTGCACCGCCCTTTACACTGCCGGATAACGGGGATCTTGGAATATTAAATGAAGGCCGGTTTAAAGCCGGCAGTCTCCGGAATATAGCTGCTGCGGATAACCTGTTTCACAATGGCAGTATCAGTAATGTGGAAACCATGCTCAGCAGCCAGATCCCGGCACATGGAGTGGCACCACCAGACAGGGCTAAAATTCTTTCTTTTTTACGAACGCTTACTGATTATACTGTTACTACAGATACAAGGTTTGCCAGCCCTTTTAAATAGTATCTGCGCTTTTTTCCCATCCATAGCGGGTAACCGGTGATGGCTGTCATGCTGCGGGGTGCCTGTTATCAGCAGTTAACAATAGGTTTCCCGTTAATTTTGCGGTTCATTAAGTTTCTTTACTGTATTATACAGTATCATTCAACCAGTACCACATATGAACCGGGAACAATACATTTTAGCAGAAGAAGCAGTTAAACTGATCAAACCTGGAAACAGGGTATTCATACACGGTAGTGCCGCCACACCACTGCATATTTTACGGGCGCTTCAAAAACGATACAATGAATTGAGGGATGTGGAGCTGGTAAGCATTACCACATTGGGTGATATCAGTTTCAGTTCGCCGCTTTACAAAGACAGTTTTTTTATCAACTCCTTATTTGTTTCAGAAAATAACCGTGCTGCTGTCAACAGCCACCAGGGCGATTATATACCCATCTTTTTAAGCCAGATACCACAATTATTCAAGGAAGAAATATTGCCGTTGGATGTTGCCATTGTGCATGTGTCGCCACCTGATGCACATGGGTATTGTTCCCTGGGTACATCTGTTGATATTGCCAGGGCGGCTGTAGATACTGCACCCTATGTGATTGCACAGGTGAATGAACGGATGCCCCGTACACATGGCGATGGCTTTATACATGTAAGTAAAATAAATGCGCTGGTGCGGCATAATGAAGAACTGCCTGAAGTTGACTACAGCACAAAAAGTGATGAAACCACCAGGATGATAGGAGGTCATGTAGCTTCGTTAGTAGAAGATGGTGCCACACTGCAGCTGGGGATTGGCGCTATTCCCGACCAGGTGCTGAAAAATCTGATGTCACACAAACACCTTGGCCTGCATACAGAAATGATGAGTGACGGCGTGGTGCAACTAATAGAAAAAGGTATTATTGACAACAGCCGCAAAAAATTAAATAAGGGCAGGTCTGTTACCGGTTTTATGGCCGGCACAAGAAAACTATACGATTTTGTGCATGACAATCCCGCCATCAGGGTGGTGGATATCGGTTATGTAAATGACACCAGTGTTATCAGGCAAAACCCGAAGGTAACGGCTATCAATAGTGCCATAGAGATCGATATTACCGGGCAGGTGTGTGCGGATTCATTCGGTACTTACCAATACTCCGGTATTGGCGGTCAAATGGATTTTATCCGGGGAGCTTCTTTATCAAAAGGCGGTAAACCCATCATTGCACTCCCTTCTGTTACATCCAAAGGCATATCGAGGATAGTGCCGTTTTTAAAACAGGGCGCTGGTGTGGTTACTACCCGTGGACATGTGCATTGGGTAGTAACCGAGTATGGTAAAGTGAACCTGTTTGGTCTCAATCTGAAGCAAAGAGGCAGGGCGCTTACCAGCATCGCACATCCAGATCACCGGGAAATACTGGAAAAAGCATTTTTTGAACGGTATGGCAGCTAAAAAATCCGGCTGCAGGTCAGCAGCCGGACAAAATGATCCTGTAAGATTGAAAATTATTTTCTGCCCTTTACTTTCTTCACCAATTTTTTCACCAATTTTTTTGGTGCGGCCTTTTTGGGTACCGCCTTTTTTACAATTTTCTTTATTTCTTTTTTGGGCGCTGCCTTTTTTACTGCTTTTGCAGCTTTCTTCACCACTTTCTTTTTTACAACAGCCGCTTTTTTAACCAGCTTTTGTACGGTTTTCTTTGCAGTTTTGGCTGATTTTTTAGGTGCCGCCTTTTTTACTGCCGGGGTTGCTTTTTTAATGATCTGCTGCACTTTTTCTTTTACAGCTTCCACTGCGTTGCCGGTTGCTTCCGCCACTTTTTCTTTTACTACATTCAATTCTCCTGCCAGCGTGCCTGCTTTTTCAGCAAGATTGAATAAGAGGCCATTTTGAGGTATAACTTTCAGATCTGTTTTTTTCTTTGCCATGATGGGTTATTTATTTTTTATAAATATACTGAATAAGTTTTTGGATAGATTTTTGTTTACTGTAAAAGGTATAAAAATGTGCGTATGGTATCACCTAATGTTAATGTAGCTTTTACGATCGTTATAAAAATAAATGGCAGGCTAAAAGAATTCAACTTCCGCAAAAGGAATAATGGCCTTTATGACGGCAATACAAATGACGAATACAGTATCCGTTATTATTTTCAGTTGCAAAAGGAAGATCAGGGTGGCTGGCAGTTAAGCGGCCAGAACCTGCCACCATGGGTTGTCAATAACCAGCCGGTAATTGTAGAAGCGCTGGAAGCTAAAATAAGCTGACGGCTATTCTCCAAACCACACATTGTGCTGCTCTTCCACCCTGATAAAAGTGGTACGCTTGGTCAATTCCTTTAACGACTGTGCCCCCACGTAGGTACAGGTGCTGCGAACACCACCCAACAGATCCTGCATGGTATTGTTTACAGAACCACGGTATTTTACAGTAACTGTTTTACCTTCACTGGCACGGTATTCAGCCACACCGCCTGCATATTTGTTCATTGCAGTATCCGAACTCATACCATAAAACAACTTGAATTTTTCACCATTCTTCTCTACCAGCTCCCCTCCGCTTTCATCATGACCGGCCAGCATCCCGCCCAGCATCACAAAATCAGCGCCGCCCCCAAAGGCTTTACTAACGTCGCCGGGTACCTTACAACCGCCATCCGAAATGATATGGCCTTTAAGACCATGTGCCGCATCCGCACACTCAATAATGGCGCTCAGCTGGGGATAACCCCCACCGGTTTTAACCCTGGTGGTACATACAGACCCCGGCCCAATACCTACTTTAATAATGTCGGCTCCTGCAAGTAACAGTTCCTCTACCATTTCACCCGTCACCACGTTGCCCGCCAATATAACTTTATCAGGAAAAGAAGCCCTGGTACTTTTTACATAATCAACAAAATGTTCACTATACCCATTGGCCACATCAATACAAATAAACTGAAGGGAGGGACATTGATTGATGATGGCTTTTAATTTTTCAGCATCTGCTTTACCCGAACCCGTGCTTACGGCAATATGCTGTTCAATACCAGCCGGCGCAGCAGCAATAAATTTTTTCCACTCCGCTGGCGTATAGTGTTTGTGCATGGCTGTAAAAGCCTTGTGCTGCGCCAATACTAGTGCCATTTCAAATGTGCCAACCGTATCCATATTCGCTGCCATTACAGGCACGCCTTCCCATTCTGTGCCCGTATGCCTGAATTTGAACGACCGGAGCAGGCTTACTTCGGCCCTGGATTTTAGTGTGGACCGTTTGGGTCTTATCATCACATCTTTAAAACCAAGCTTGATATCATTTTCAATTCTCATAGTAAAATATTGAGAGAGGTAAGTTAAGCAAAGAGCACTTATCTGCCAGTACAAAGTTTTACCGGGTCTCTTATTTATAAAAAATGGAATGCTGCTGGTAATCACAGGCAGCATCCCACACAGCAGCTGCAATTATACGATACCGATCGTTATGTTCAGTAATCGTGTAAACATTTCCCCTGATGCATTACTAAACTGATCCGGTTGCTGTGCTGTATTGGCTGCTGCAGCATGATCGTGGTGTCCTGTTTGCTGCATTGCCACAGAAGGATAGTAGGCTCCTTCGATGTAAACACCGAAATGACAGAAGCCGGGAATATTGGTATCATGTAGGTGCAGGTGCCAATCACCACCATGGTGGCTCACCAGTTTGCCCTCTCTGTCTGAAACCATCGCACCATCACAGTCCTTTTTTTCAAACTGTGCCAGCAGCAAGGCAATATCCAGTTTGCGGCTGTAGCGCCTTGACTCCTCAAGTCTTTTAATGATTGCCAGCACCTTTTCTGGCGGCAGTACCTGGCTGATGTCGAATGCAGGAGAAGTAAAGCGCACCAGCGTTTTGTGAAATTGAATGCTGCCAAGGCTTATGTCTGGTTTTACAGACCAGCTTAATTCCTGTCCACGCCGTACAAAGGGTGCATCTGTATGCAGGTTTACTGAAAGTCTTGTTCGGCCATAAATATTAACCAGTATGCTGCAGGCAGTGTTATCATTACTGTTAGTGCTCACAGAGCGGCCATCAAGTCCATGTTGCACGGGCGTTTGTATATTACGGGGGGCCACACGTTGTTTTGGGTCAACCAGTAACCGTGCATACCGGCCGCCACGAATAGGACCGGCTGCCACCGGATAGGTCAGTTCCCCAATATCCGGCATCATCATTTTATCCATTGTGCGTGTTTTATAAGCGATCATCAGTTCCCACTTTCCTACCCAACAGTTATTGCTGGTATTTCCCTTTTGAATGATCAATGTAAGCCTGCCGTTTGCTCTTTTTGCTGTTACATCAGGGGGAGGGCAACAATGATTACATCCTGTATGACTATGGCCTTCGCTGTTTCCGTACAGCAAGTCTCCATTTGGGCCATGCAGCATAAACACCCAGTTTTTATCCCGGAAATCCATGCCCTGGGCTGTTATCAAAAAGGAATCTTCCGCAGAGGTGGCAAAAAAATCGAGATGGGCATGTTCGCCGGCAAACAGCTCTATAACGGGATCGAACAGGGTAGTAAAGCCAATAGCTCCTGCCAGCGCATTGGAATAAAATTTATCTATCACACCCGCACTTTCCCCATGAAATATTTGTGGTATGCTCAATGCAACCCCTTTGGCTGTCATGGATGCAAGTGTAGGATAATCAACATCAGCACCGGTGCCAAAGCCCATTGCAAAGATGGCGGTGTTGGTAAAGCTGCCGTCGGGAATACTGTTCATAGGTGCTCCTGAAGTAAGCAACCCATCCGTAAGAAATGCCATGTAGCGCCGTTCACCGGCGGGCAGCCCGCCAAAAGGAGCCTGCACCAATGTGGTTTGTACATTGTTGAGTGCGTCTGCTAACGGGGTGCCACCCGCAGGTGTTACGGGTGCAATAGCGGCATCAAAAACAGCTTTGCTGTATTGTGGACCTCCTGTTTTTATTAATCCATATCCCGGTGCTGCAAATACATTGGCAAAATCATTAGCAATAATGCTACGGAAAGTTTTTACTCCTGCCACCACGTACACAAGGCCGCTGGTTTTTACAGCTTCGCAATCATGCAAAAAAGCTGATATGCCTCTTGTTGCAGCATCCCACTTGGTAACATTTCCCATGCCGGTCATTGGATCAGGGGTAAGCCCCATCATACTTCCTGTACGGTCAAGGCCAAGGCCAATAATGGGAATACTGTCGTAGGTATAATTGAGTGATCTGAAATCGAGTGTGTCCACATTTCTTTTTATCCCCAGGCCGCTGTAATCTGGCATAGGTATGGCCGGCGCTACGGTTGACGTGGTGGCGTAACCGGGAGTGCCGCCTGTCCAGGGATACATGATATCGTTCCGGTGATGCTGAGGATCACCCCCTGCCATTGGAAATTCGTCCATATGACCGTCCATTTGCCACATGGCCCATAGCCTGTCTGCATTACAATGCAGCATATAAAACAGGGGATCGAATGAAGACACTTTTGCATCCGTCATGTGCCCAACAGCGTTGCCTACCCACGGGTGCATGGCATTGTGCATAATGGTATGCGGATCCACTAATCCTTCCCCGGCTTCGAGCGCCGCCTGGAAAGAAGGATAATCAGGCATTGCAAGACATTGTCTTATTTCATTGGGTGATGGAAGTGCGCCAAGGGAACGGAAACTTCTTTTCAATCCGCCAATACTTGCAGAGGGAAACATGGCTGGTAACCGCCATCCGGGCAAAGCAGCAGGCCACCAGGCAGGTAAGGCGGTGGCATTGGCCGGCATGGCAGGTACACCCCCTGCAGCAGGAGTAGCTGCAGAGCCTGGCCTGTTATAGGCAAAGTAACCCTGGTTTACAATATTGGCCGTGGCTACGTCACCGTTAGGCCCCATAAATGATGCTACGGTGAGTGTTGCCGGATCTGTCCAGTCCCAGTAAGGAATGGTTATTCCCGGTACATAGGTCTGCAGTTGCAGCTCAAACCGGTACAAAAAATACCGGTGCCAGCTTAAAAAACCATAAGCTCCAACGCCACCATGACCAAAATTGACATTGGTAAATCCGCCTGGTGCATTGGCGTTTTGAATTTTTGCATGCACTGCCACGTATTCATCCCAGCGGCTATACCGGTCAGCTGCAGGTGCGGCGGGGTTTACAATATCGGCCTTCATCAGTACGCAGGCCCTTACATAGTTTTCCTTTTCAATTGCTGACAGGAATTTTGCATTTTTCCTTACTCCCATGATACAAGTTTTTTAAAATGTGTAGGAATACTCGCACACTGCCCCAGGCAAACCAGCGGCTAAGCTTTACCGTTAGTTATTTTAAAAGGCAGCGTTAAAGGTGTGAAACAAAAAATACCGGAGTAACAGAGGAGGGAATTTTACAGGACAGGATGAATTAGGGCATAAGATAGGTGCTATATTTTATATCTCATAGTTTTAATGGCATGTAAATATCCTTATTGGTAAATACGCAGCATACCGTATTTCTACTGTCAACGTGGTTCAAAAAAATGCATCGTAGTGATGGGGCTTATAAAAATCTTCAGGTAACTTGTAAAAACGCTATTCAAAAAAATACCCTGCCAGTTCCCTGCCCTGTAGATTTATTAACTAAAGTAAACCAATGGATGCTTTATGGCGGCCTGGTTGTACCTACTCAAAACCAGGTATATTTTCAGCGTGCAACGGCAAACGGCCTGTTGCTGAACGAAAGTCAGTAACAGGCCGGTAATATAATTGACCAATCGAAAATTAAAACACTTTATCCTTATCCATATCATCTCTATACGAAAGTCTTTCCCTGGCACTATATTTCAGGTCAAGGTAACTGAAAAGTTTTTTTCTTGTTTGCGGCTTGCGTTCGTGGTTCAATTTTTTTTCTTTTCCTGCTATTGAAAAGGAATAGTTGAAAGAGTTGGGCTGCTGCATAGTTTTCTTTTTTTAGTGTACTTTTTTAGTGTTCCGGTCATTTTGCAAACACAATGCCAGCCCGGAATCAAGTATAAAAAGCTGCTTTTTGATACCCCGTTCATCCCACCCATGGAATTTTATTCCACAAAAAAGAAAAAAAGCGGTATCGGGTACACAGGAAATGGATGAGTGACAGGCTCACATCACTGGCAAACAATTTGAAATGATACCATCCGGTATACCTGGTGACGACTGTCATAGGGTAGTAAATATTTTAAGTCGGTCTTATAAAACTTTACAATGAATTTTTTACAGGTATCAACTGGTTTTTCATGGAAGGAAGTACTACTGGGAGGGGAGAACTGGAACTTTATCCCGGAAACAGCCCTTCGTACATTGATCATGTTTCTCATCATACTGGTGGGGCTTCGGATACTGGGCAAGCGGGGAGTAAAACAATTGTCGGTATTTGAACTGGTGGTGATTATTGGGCTGGGTTCCGCTGCAGGCGACCCGATGATGTACAAAGACGTAGGCATATTGCCAGCGCTGGTGGTGTTCATCCTGGTGATATCCCTGTATATGATCATCACCTACTTTATTGGTAAGAATAAAAAGTTTGAGAAGCTGGTAGAAGGCAAGCCGGTGTGCCTGATACGAGATGGCATGTTTGCCATTGATAATTTTAAAAAAGAACCCTTGGGGGAAGATGAATTTTTTTCTGAACTGCGGATGAAGGGAGTATCCCAATTGGGCCAGGTAGAGCAGGCAATTGTAGAAAGTTGCGGCGGTATCAGCGTATTTTATTATGCCGACGATGAAGTGAAGTATGGTTTGCCGGTATTGCCCGGCTCATTGGACAAACAACAGCAACGAATAACAGAAACCGGTTACTACTCCTGCGTTTTTTGCGGCTATACTAAACAGTTGATGCCTTCAAAGGAAACCATCTGTGCCAGCTGTAAAAAAACAAAGTGGGTAAGATCAAGTAATCAAAAGCGTATCAGTTGATTTTCGTTTACCCGTTCCTTTTAGTACCTGGAACTGTATCGTATGATGAAGATTTTGAAACCGGCACTACAGGTGTAAGTGGTTTTCGTTTACCCGTTGTATCCCGCCAGGGTGTTGCTGAGGGAATATCAGCAGGCTGTTCATATTCCGGCGGGTTTGTTTGTCCGCTGGTTGGATTATCAATAGGGTTGGTAGCAGGCGGTGGTACTGGAGTACTTGGAAAAGGCTGACTGCTGATGGGTTGCTGGCGGAAGCCCTTTATAGTATCTGTCCGCTGACTCCAGGCACTTGCCACAGGTTTTTTAAAAAGACGAAAATTATCCACCGGTGATTGTGCGGCAGCTGTAAAAATACTGCCGGTAATAAATACAAGAATAATAATTGTTTTCATAATACAGATTATTTGAATTGTATACACTGACAACAGTTACCATGCCATTAAAAATCCTGCATGAATGTGACAGGGGATGAAGGTATCGGGTAAAATATTACACCTGCCTTTCATCTTCCTGTGGCAGATTTTCCCAATTTGTATGTTACCGGCCGGCACAGGAAGCTGAATAATGAGGGCACAGGCTTTGTTTAAATATTCTAAAACATAAAGAAATGAAAAAGGCAATTGTAACCGGCAGCATTTTATTTTCCATAGTATGCTGCACTGTCACTGCTACTGCACAGGATAGCACTACCGCGGGCCAAAAGGTAAAGAAAGCAGTAAAGAATACAGGTAAGGCTATCGGTAAGGAGGCTAAAAAAGTGGGAAATAAAACAGCCGAACTGGTATCCAAGGGCAGCTCGGAGGTAATTGATAAAACCTACGATGGAAAGACCGGACCAGATGGGCAGAAAATATTTATCAATGACAAATCTGAATACTATTGGGTGGATGATAAAGGTAAAAGGCACTATGTAAAAGAAGATGAGTTAAAAGATAAAAATGAATAAAAGTATAATCTAAGTATCCCGTTGAAATTTAGATCCGCTCCCGCAGAGGATCACAGGCGCTACAACTTCCGGAGCTGGGAAAGCTGCGGAAGTTTTTTTTTATTCCTTTTAAGCTTATTGTATGATATCATTGACAAACGCAACAGGCGGGGCTTTATAATTGAGTGCTGTGGTGGTGCCACAAGTAACGTCAACGGTTACCCCTGTAATGCCTGCTGCCATATCGCTGGCCAGGAAAACGGCTGTTTGGGCAATGTCTTTCATCAGCGGCATTTTTTTCAGCATGGTGTCATCTTCTATTTTCTTTATAAAAGATCGGGCTGCAACAGGATCATGTTTCACTGCATCTATAAATACCTGTGAATCCGGTGAACCTGCTGAACGGATATTAACTGATCTTACACCGTATGGACCAATTTCAGATGCCAGCCCCATGCTGAAATTTTCTATCAGCTTACAGCAAGGTCCAAATCCACCAGCAAGGGGATAGCCAATACCTCCCGGAGTGGCAGAAAGTGAAAGTATTACTCCACTGCTTTTTTTGATCATTGCCCTGGCTGCTGCCGTGGCTGTTATAAAATGGCTTTCCGCTGCCCTGAAAATGGGTCTTGTAAAATCTTCCAGACTCATGTCAATTAATGGTATTCCTTGTACGTCGTGATACTGGATAAGATTAAAAGAGATGTCAATGCCGCCTTCCTGCTCAATTCTGCTCACGCATTCTTTCACTTCCTGTACTTTAAGCGCATTTACCTGTAAAGCTGTTGCTTTTCCACCGTTTGCAATGATCCTGCTGGCTGTTTGTTCTGCCAACGGCAGTTTATTTCCAGTTACAAAAACCTTTGCACCCTGTTGCGCAAAAGCTTGCGCTACCGCACTGCCAAGTGAGCCGGCACCGCCATAGATAACGGCATTTTTATTTTGTAATAGCATGGGGTATTTTTAAGTACTAAGGTATGTGGACAGGTTTTTCTTCTGCAGGGCCGATTATGACAAAGAGCGGGGCTTGTATAGATGCGTTTTCAATTATCAAGCGGGTTGAAATGAATATAGCCAGCCCCTTTAGCCGCGATGTCTTTTTTTAAAATACCCGGATATGCTGGCTGGCAACAAGTATATTTACTGTATCCCCCGGAAAAAAGTGAGTTGCCGGCATTTGTGAATGGACAATTTAAGATCTTACCAGGGGATCCACTTTATTCATTGGCAGGTTATTTGAAACTTCTTTTGTAAACTTATTATTCATGCAACCGAACATTACAGCAGAAATATCCATTACTATCTCCGCAGAAAAGAAAGCAGTGTGGGATGCTTTGATCAACCCAGAGATGGTAAAACAGTATTTTTTTGGTTGCCACCTGTCTACTACCTGGGAACCCGGCACTCCCATTGTATTTAGTGGTGATTGGAATGGAAAACTGTATGAAGACAAAGGCATCGTACTGGCATTTAATCACGAGGAGATGCTTCAGTTTACTTACAAAAGCAGTCATAGTAAAATGGAGGAGGTATCCGGCAATGATGCTGTCATTACTTATCGTGTTGGGGGCGATAATGGTCATATAACGGTCACCATTATCCAGGAAAATATACCTGACACAAAAACCAGGGATCAGGCTATTGAGAACTGGACAATCGTGCTGGGCAAACTGAAAAAACTGCTGGAAGCAAACGATGTCATGGGAACATAAATATCACCTGTGATCATTGGCGAACATGTAGAAAATGATCACGGACGCATTTTAAAAACTCATTTTATTTCAGGTTGAAAAGGTGGCAAAAGTGGCTGTTCATCCGGTATTTCCGGTTCTGGTGCTTCATCCGGTATTTTAATTCCCGGTTCGGGTGCTACAGGAACAATCTCAGGTAATCTTCCCGGTGATTCCAACGGCGTTTCCGATGGTGCAGGATATTCGTCCGGTATATCAGGTACTTTTCTTGTTGGCATAACAGGTGCGTTAATGTGTCCAATTAAATTTTTATATCTCCCTCAATAGAGTCATCAAATGTTTTGCCCATCACAGCGCCCACGGCAGTTTTTACCAAAGCCACCAGGTTGCCGTTCTTATTGTCCCAATAGTAGCCTTGCTGTGGGGCAACTTTTATAACGGTGATGCGGGGGTCATCTTCGCCTTCGGTAAACCAGGCTTTTATGATTGGCTTCCACAATTCCTTTATCAAACTTTTATCTTTTGAAATGGTGGCCCTTCCATAAAGCGATAAAAAATCAGAATAGTCTGACCCTTTAAAAAGTAACTGTACGTGACCGTCTTTTTCTATTTCAGCATTTTTATGGCTGTCATCTGCGCTCAGGAACCAGCAATTGCCATTGTCATCCACTTCCTGTACACTCATGGGCCGGGTAGCAAAAGCTGACCCTTCTTTAATATCAGTACAAAAGAAACAAACGGATGACTGTTTAACTGTTTCTCTAATTTTTTCAATGGCTTCGCTGCCGGCAAGACTTTTGAAATTTTCTTCCGGTTGATTCTTATTGATACTGTCCATAGTTGTAATTTTTATTGATTTGATTACAAAGGCTGTACCAGTAACCATCTTACTCAAATGGCCATCGCTGGCGTGATTTGTGTGCAGTAAATTGCCCGGTAGTATTTTTTTTGTTCACTTTAGTACACACTTGTTTTAATCCAATCATATTTATACGATTGACCAACCTGCCGTACATTATACATATTAAATTGTACAGTTAAATGTGCCTTTTTTACACCGCAGGTGAGAGGTGGAATGTGCCTGGAAAATGGACTATCGCAATGGTTGCACCTGCACATTAACAGAGCGCAACAGTTTGAAAGCGTTTAAGCTGTATGTTTAGTGGATAGAGGTCCATCGATATTTGTTCTTATTGTATGGTAAGGTTACCAGGCAGCAACAATGTTTTGTTGCTGTTTATTCTCAGGCTGGCTCCTGGTGATATCACCTGCTGTACGTTGAGGATACACTCACCCGCAGGATCAACAATAATTTCATTTCCTGCAGGCAGCGGATTGGGTGGCACATTGTTACCTTGCCAGTTGGATGGTTCATTCCAGTTGCCATTGCCAGTGAAAATATAAGTGCCGGCAATAGCAGCAATAAAACCTGCGTTGCCAATGATAAAGGAAGAATCAAGACTGCCTGGCACAAACGGCCCTGCAGTGAATTGCACTGGTCCGCCTGCAGGCAATAAACTGGTTGCCGGGTCATATATCCAGCCGCTGGTATAATGCCCCATTACCATGGCAGCGGATGGGTCAACAGTGGCACCTGCCACTCTTTCGCTGTCGGCGTAGTTAAAGATCAGTGAGGTGGTTTGGTCTGTAACGGGAACGCCTGCACTAATATTCCAGGTGCGGTTGATGGTTTTTAAGATATCAATATTGCCGGAGGGTTCAATTCCAGGTGCTACACTTACACTGTAGCTTTTGGGAGATGCACTACTGTTAGTAATGGTAACGGCATTATAGACTGCTGCGAATGGCGCCACCGGGAATAACTGGCCGGCTGTAACATTATTAACGGTGAGTTTACCAATGCTGTTTGTAACGATGGCTGGTATTGGCGAGGTGGCAGCCTGGGCGATCCTCCCGGCGGCAATAGCAGCGTTGTACTGGTTAAGCTGCAGAAAGCCATTTTGCAGTTGCAGCTTAAATGGTAACTGCAGGTTGTTTTGCAATGATACACCGGCTGCATTATTCACTACCAGCGAAATAGTATCGGTGATATTGGTTAATGCAAGATTTTGCAGGGTACTGCCATTCAACTCCAGCGCATTTTGTCCGTCAAAGCCTTTCGTGGCTTTTATGTTTCCGCCCGTTTGAGATACCGCTCCGCTTACCTGCATTAAAAAAGCACCACCGGGTGCATTGCCCGATGTACGGTTGGTAAAATCAAGCGTGCCGCCCGTCATGGTAAACCGCCCTTTTACTATCAGTGTATTAGGATAGGCAGAACCCAGGTTGTCAAAGTTGAAAGTGGCATTGCCAATGACCGTGCCGCCAGTAATTTTAAATTCGCCGGTGATAGTATCTCTAAGGTTATTGACATTGCTGTTGGGAGCTGCCAGTTCCAGCCTGCCCCCGTTTACTTCCAGCGAATGGATCGTATATCCATTGGGGTTAGTACTCATTCTTACAGAACCGGAACCCGTGTTTACGATCCGTACACTGTCCATTACTGTATTGCCAGAGGGCAACAGGATAGCGCTGGAACCACTCACTGTTTGAGCCGCACAGTCCCATATCAGCAAACCTTCGAAACGGGCGCTGCTGTTAAAGTTCATATTGGTGCCGGCAATGCCTTTTACACTGATGAGTGATCCATTAGTGTAGTGCGCATTGGGGGCACTGCCACCGCTGCGTTGCCAGTCGAGCAGGGAGCCGTTTAAAAAACTGATGGTGCCGGCATTGCCATTGCTGATGCCACCATTCATCACTGAGCCGGTATTGCCCGCCGCTACCCTAACGGTGCCGGATATGCTGGTGTTGCAGAAACTGGCAGGAAACGAGTTAACATTCCAGGTGCTGGTAAATGCACCCAAAATAAAAGTGCCTTCTACCACCGCATTGGTGGTGGTAAAGTTGCCAAAGGTTTGTATAGAAACACCCCTGGTAGCTGCGGTACCTTCAATGGTGAGGCTGCTGCCGGCACCAATTCTGAACACCGTTAAACCAGAAACACCTACATTTCCAATGGTAAGCAGGGTAGTGGCACCACTGCTCAGTATAACCGTACTGTTATTGATGATCTGAAGCCCGGCAATATTGGGGTTTACATTCACATTGACGGTGGCAGTAACGCCATCAAAAAAAACGGTGTCATTAAAAGTAGGAACACCATTGGACCAGTTGGCCGGATCAGACCAGTTGTTAGAGATCTCAGAACCCGTCCAGAAATTGACCGAAGCATTGGAACAAAGGCATACAATGGTAAAACTAATGAGGGCGTAGATTTTTTTCATAAACAAGTTTGTGCAGTAAAAATAGGATGCGCCTTCGCTGCTGCCAAACAAAGTCAGGTTAAGTTTTGATTTTGTTTAAATTTTATTTTGTAATTAATGTCTAATATTAAACAAGCGAGGTGCGGACTTAATGTAGAAAATTAATTTTTTCTGTTGTGCCGGCAAAGCGTTTTCCAGGAAATATTGAAGCCACACTTTATACATTAAGGAGTAAATTAACCAGGGATTCCATCGAAATAAAATATCCGGGTGGAAGTAAAAATGATCATCTGCCTTCTTACTCATCAAACCCCGGTCTTTTAAATTGCATGGCAGCCGGAAAAATCTCCAGCGCCCCGTTTTTGATACGGCTCAGCAGGGCCAGCGCTTTTAATGCACTGTCTTCGCAGACAGGCAACAATTGATACAACAGCAGCCAGGCAGCAATACTTCTTTCAATGGCAACAAGGGCCACTTTGACGCTGCCATCACTGTCTTTTGGATAATCATCATCATTAACTGTTTCATCCTCCAGGCCTTGCAATGCCCGTTGCAGTTTGATATCAATAAAGAAAACATACCACTGTATGATCTCTTCACAATCGCCGCAGTTGGCCATTGTGTGTACCACATTGTCTTCGGTTTGCAAACCCATGTGCAGGTGGTTGATCAGTTCCCGGTTTTTATCCACCAGCTCTTTGGGGAGGCTGGATTCAAAAAATGGTAAAACGATCCCTTCATACTGTTTACATAGTTGCACCAACGGTTGTTGCCGTACTTTTTTATCCAGGTCGGCGTCTTTTTTATGATGGGCTTTTTTTTCTTCTTCACTCATTACGGTATCCAGGTCAATAGCTCTTTCGGCAGCAGCTTTGTACAGCAGTTCTTTTGTCTTTGCAAAATTGCTGGCCATGCTGTTCCAGAATGCCTCATTGCTGATGTATGACTTTTCAGTAACCGGTCCGTCAAAATTCCGGCAACGGCTGGTAAAGGCGCAGCGCTTACACCAGCGGTCGCAGTAGTTGTAGATGCCGGAGATGAAATGTTGTGATATGGTGAAGGTTGTTGAAGATTTATATATTTATTTTTAATCTCATTTTTGTTCTTTTTGGGGTGCCACTTTTTCAAATAACGCACTGCTGGCAGCCCTCGTTTCATTCAACGTTTGTATTAATTCCGCCGTTTGCCCTTGTTGGGCAATTTCTTTAATGATATCCAGCTCTTTCTTCCGAAGGATGATGTATTCGCTCAGCAGGGCTGCCTTTTCATGTGCAGCAGGCGATATATCGTATTTGATCGATTCTTTGAATAACCCTTCCAGTTTTTGCCAGCCGGGCAGTGCCTCCTGGTTTATTTTTTGAGTTAACAACAGGTCCGTTAAAGCAGTATCGGTCAGTATTTGGTATTCACGGGCACCATGTTCATCAAATTGCAGCAGCACCTTGTTGAATTTTTCATTGTCGCGGTAAGCAGCATCTTTTACAATGCTGAGTGCCTGTTCCCTTTCTTTTAATGATACGGTGTGTTGCAGCAGGTAAAAAGCTGTAATGCCCACCGTTAGTGCCAATACCGCAGCCGGGATCCATTTTAACTGCTGCCCGTTTTTTTCTTTATGGATCATGGGTACAAAGGCATAGCCGATGATAAATCCGCTTACAAGGCCACCTGCATGTGCTGCATTATCCACGCCGCTTTTCATTCCATATACCAGGTTGTACACAACAAAAATACCGATGCTCTGTAACAATGATTTCCGGATAGCAGCAGGCACCAGCTTCGTGGTGAGCAGTGCCAGGAAAACACCATACATTCCGAACACAGCACCGGAAGCTCCAGCTCCATTAATGTCTTCCGTATGCCACCAAAGGCTTACAATATCAGCCAGTACACCTGTACACAGGTAAGCAGTAAGAAAGCGTTGCTTGCCCAGGAATGGTTCCAGGTACACACCGATGGTATAGAGGCAATACATATTCATCAGCAGGTGTATAATGCCAAAATGAATAAAGATGCTGGAGACCAAACGCCACCAGTCGCCACTGAGGGTCAACGGCGTATAATTGCTGCCCCAGCGGATGTGCACCAGGCCATCCGGCTCAAATAAACCGGCTCCATTAAAAGCCATGAGTGCAAACAGCAGCACATTGATTCCGATGATGCTGTAAGTAAGGTACAGGTTACTGTTATGAAGATTAAAGGCGGTATTTACTTCTTCCGAGTCTTTTATTTCCTGCTCGGCCCGTTGTTGTGTGTATTGGCGTAGTGTGTTAAGTGCTTCCTTATGCTGGTTGAGTACATGCGCTGATGTTAATTGCGCTTCGTTAAAGGCTTCAATAAATTTGCCGGTATTCTTTTTATTTTTCTTCAGCAGGTCAACAACCTGGTTGTTCAGCATTTCGCTTTCAACAATCAGTTCTCCATTTACGGCACGGCAAACCACCATAAAGTCTTTGGTTTTAAACACAGCCGGTGGCGAAGCTGCAATGGCGGTTTCGCCGGCATACTCCAATGTCCATCCCAAATCGGTAAATGCCTGGTAGGCCACCAACTGGGAGGTTTCAATGTCTTTGTAGAGGGGAAAAGATTGCTGGTATCGGGGCATAGAATTTTTTATGAAAGATGTGAAATTTTTGGGAGACTGCCAGAATATTTAGTGCTTTCTGCTTTTTATCCCGCTTCTTCATATCTTTTTAAATTTCTTTCAGCCGATGTTCTTTTTAATAACGCTCTGTGCAATTTGTTTTTTCTCCAAGCCCGCTTCTCATTTCTTCATGGCGCACTCCTGGTTGGTATTTCCAGCATGCAGCTGTAGTTTGCTTTTGTTTAATTGTAAGATATTATCTACCTGGTATATTCAGGCTTTCATATGTATGGAAGCGCTTTGTAATTTATTAATGTATCCAATTCAAGCTACTGTTTCCCCGCCTGCACCAGTCCCGTAAAGCGAATCGCACTCCTGTTGGTCAGTATCACATCCAGCGTGGCGCTGCCATTACTGTACAGGTTAAAACTCAATTGTTGAACTTCGCTATAGTCTTTGGGTTTGATGCTTACATGCCATTCGCCTTCTTTGGGCCGCAGTGTTTCGGCGATAAAATCTGTGGAAGTAAAGTCAAGTGGTCCCTTGCCCGACAGGATATTGGCGCCCACATTCGCTTTGCCATAGTAGGGCAGGTAGCAGATGATTTTTTTGGTTGCGTATTGAAAAATAAAATCACTGGTCACCACACGGGTACGACCTGTGAGGGGCATGGCCTGTATGGGTACAAACTGCCAGCGGGCACTATCGATAGCCTTGCTGATGGAAACAGGATCGGCAGCAGGCAGTGGCCGGGTGGAAGAACAGGAAAGCAAACTTGCCAGGATGATGACAAAGCCCATTATTTTTTTCATGGAGATCTTTATTTTTTGTGATGCAATAAATGCGCCAGTAGCAGCTGCAAACACAGGCCAGTTAGCTGGCAGCGCTGCGGGTCTCCGCTTCTCTGCGTGCCACCATTCTCCTTCTCTGCCTTCCATTTCTCAGCATGTACCAATAGTTAAGTAAGCGCTTCTCACCAGCTCTCATTACCTTCACTACATGAACACCCGCCTCTACAATACCTTACTGCACCATCAAAGTACGTATCACCCGGTGGTAGATTTTGATGCTAATAAAGATAAACTGCTGCTCATGGATCTTTCAGCATCCAGTAAAGAACTTACTGATGATATCATTTCTTATACCAAACATTTTGCCTGGTATATCGATAAGAAATTAGCAGACTATACCTATGGTATCGGTGGCTACAATGAAGACCGCATATTGTATAAGCGAAGCCCGCTTTTTGCAACAGCAGGGTCTCAAGTTCCCTCCTTTGGAGGGGATTTAGGGGAGGCCGGGACTATCCGTTCCATCCACCTCGGCATCGATATCTGGGGACCTGCCGGTACCAAAGTGTATGCTCCACTCGGCGGCATGGTGCATAGTTTTGCTTTTAACAACAACTTTGGAGATTATGGCGCCACTATTATTTTATTGCACCAGATAGAGACCATTTCTTTTTATACCCTGTACGGCCACGTTAGTTTGAAAGACCTGGCTGCGGTACAGGAAGGCAAGTACGTCAACAGGGGCGAAGTGATTGGACATTTTGGTGAAGCAGCAGAAAACGGCGACTGGCCACCGCACCTGCATTTTCAAATAATTGAAGACCTGGAAGAAAAAGAAGGGGATTATCCCGGCGTATGCAGCAAAAAGGAACGGGAAAAATATTTGCAGAACTGCCCGGATCCGGATGTGATCCTGAATATGATGAATAAAGTTTAATGGAAGCTGGTACCACTGATACCGGCAGTGCATGCAGCAAAGCCGATCACCATCAGCAAACCGCCACTCAGTAAAAACCCCTGGGCATATTTTTTATCAGTAGCCAGCAAAAGAAAAAGACCGGCCACGATCTCTATAATACCGCCAAAGAAACCCAGCAGTCCAAAAGCCATCATAAAATCATTGGCTCTCATGGCGTCATCTGTTGCAGTCCATAGAGCAGCAAGTACCAATGCCACTGCAAAACTTATTAATACAGTTTTTAATTGAAAACTCATTGCCCGGTTTTGATGATGCAGACGCAAACAGTTATTGTTTGCGCCTGCTGAATTTTATTAGTGTTGTATGATCACTTTGTACGTTGCCGTTTCTTCATCTGTAATGATACGCAGCAGGTAAGTGCCATTGGGATATGCTGCTGTATGGATATCTTCGTTAGAGGAGGTGATGGGCTTGCTTGCCAGCAGTCGTCCTGTGGCATCCATCAACTGCAGGGTTGCTTTGTTCACTGCTTCGGTTGGGCTGCTAACGGCAACGAATGAGCCGGCAGGATTGGGATACACTACAAACCCGCTGTTGGTTTTATTTTTTACCAGCACCACACGGCTGTAAGTAAAGCTGCCATCAAAATCCGTTTGTTTGATGCGGTAGTACAGATTGCCTGTTGGGATACCCGTATGCGTAAACTGCCAGTTGCCCTTGCTCACATTATCAATCGTTAATTCACCGGCTTTGTTCCAGCTTTGTCCATTCCTGCTGAATTCTATAACAAAATTGGCGGCATTTACCATGGGCGTTGCCACCTGCCATTTTACCAAGGCACTGGTTTGATTCAGCAGAGAGGCAGCAGCACTGATAAAGCGGACAGGCAGCACGTTCAGGCTATAAGGAGTAGGCCTGTTCTCATCAATATCACTTGAATTGCCATTCTTATTCGGGTCGGTAAAAGTGGAGTCTCCGTTATTAGAGGAGTCTGACACAGATACAGTGGTGAAGGGTGTTGCAGCACCGATATTGGCATTGGCAATAGCTGAATTAATATAGGTGGTTGAAGGCACCAGGTTACTGGCACGGCAGCTTAACTGCACCTTAAAATAGTAATCCCTGTTGGTGAGCACTTTATTTTTGAGATTTTGCCCCGGCAACAACAATGACGTATTGGTGGTGCCATTATAAGTAGGGTTTAAAGAAAGATTGGCTGCGTTGGCACCCGGCGCAAAAGAAACACTCACATTGGAAACATTGCCTGCACCAAAAGTCCTGGCCAGGTCATCAATAAGGTTAATGTTATTCAGTACCACGTTGCCCAGGTTTTCGGCATATATTTCATACACCAGGTCGGTGGTACTGCTGTTTACACTGGTGGCACTTAGCAACCTTTTAGTACAGCCCAGTGCCGGGGTTAAGCTGGTATTATCAATGGGCGATTCACCGTTTTGAAATATTTTTTCTGTACCGAGCGTATTGGCGGCAATATTATAATCGTAATAATAACAGGAGCCGCCGAAATTCATACCGGTGATCTCCAGCAATCCGTTCAGGTAGGCGATACCGTAACAGTCTTTTGGCATCAGGGTTAAAAACGTGGCCGTGGCAACACCACCGGGCGTATTATAATTGGTGATCTCATACAACCTGCAGGTGCCATTTCCCAATACGGCAAACATTCTGCCGTTAGGCAAAATGGTAAGGTCTCCACTTTGAATGGTGGTAGGAAAATTTCCCGCCGGGAACTGTATTGTTTTACTGCTGAGGACAGCGCCATTGTCCACATCAAACTTATCAATATTACATTGGCCGGTAATGCTGTTGTAATTTGAAAAGGACCATAGGTCACCGTTATTGTCAAATTCAAAATTGTTAGATACATAATTGTACGCATAGGTAGGCGCCACAGGTATACTGGCGGGGCAGGTAATGGTGCCTGGCAAACCCATATCCATCACCCATATATTGGTATTGATACCATTTTTAATATCGGCGAGGTAGATCCTGTTGTTAAGCGGGTTATACGCAATGAATACTGAAAAATAACTCGATTGCTGTTGCGATACATCGCAGCTGGAAATTACCTGGGGTGCGGGCGACAAAGGATTTTTTATCAAAGAAAAAAATGGCACATCGCTATTGCAGCTGTTACTCCCAAAGTTTACCAGCAGGGAGTTTTGTGCAGTTGATTGTTTGAATGCAAACAGGGCAGCGAATACAAATGCTACGCTGAAAGTAAAAGCAGATTTCATACGTTCAGTTTAATAATACACAATAGTTACAAAGGGGGGGGCGGATTTCAGAGGAAAAAGGATCAGGTTAACAGGCAGTTGTGTAAATGTAAAACTTTTTATGGAAGAATATCAAAAAGGGCGGTTGTGTTTTACCCATTCCCTGATGTAGTCCACAATGGTGCTTGTGCTGGTGCCAGGTGGGAATAATTTGCCTACCCCCATTTTATTCAGTACGGCCATATCTTCATCGGGAATGATACCGCCGCCTGTTACGAGCACATCGGTCATGTTTTTTTCTTTCATCAGGCCCATGATCTTTGGGAATACGGTGTTGTGGGCACCACTGAGGATGCTTACGCCAATAGCATCCACATCTTCCTGTAAAGCTGCATTCACCACCATTTCGGGTGTTTGGCGCAGTCCTGTGTAGATTACTTCCATACCGGCATCCCGCAGGGCAGTAGCAATTACTTTGGCGCCACGGTCGTGGCCATCTAAACCTACTTTAGCAACTAATACTCTGATGGGCCTATTCATATAACAATGGAAATAATTATGAAAGTAAAGATAAAGTATGTTCAATCCTTTTCACCGTTTCCTCCCTTCCGATCATTCCTGCAATATCAAACACCCCCGGCCCAAATTTACCGCCTACCAGCATGATCCTGAAAGGCAGCATCAGTTCACCCGGTTTTAACTGGCTGGCAGCAGCGATCTCTTTCAATTCTTTTTCCAGTTCGGTATGTTCCCAAACCGGCATCAGCTTATAAGCCCTGATCAGTTCTGCAAAGAACAATTGCTTCTTTTCATCCCATTTTGGTTTGATGGAATCGATATCAATATTTGCCGGAGCCTGGAAAAAGAAAGAGGCCTGTGTATAAAAATCATTGAGCAAACTGCAACGGTCTTTTACCAATTCAAGCACCTTCTCAAAATAGCTGTCGTCCTGTATTGTTATGCCATTGGCTGCAAAATGCTCCTTAACTGTAAACTGAAAACGGGAAACAGGTAATTTTTTTATCCATTCCTGGTTGAACCATTTGGCTTTTTCAAAATCGAATTTGGCTCCGCCCTTATGCACCCTGTCGATACTGAATTTTTCTACCAGTTCCTCCAATGTAAATATTTCCTGTTCGGTACCATCATTCCATCCGAGTACTGCTAAAAGGTTGATAAATGCTTCTGGTAAAAAACCAATTTCTTTAAAGCCCTTGGTGAGTTCGTTTGTTTTTGGATCGGTCCAGTCCATGGCATACACGGGAAAACCAAGCCTGTCGCCATCCCTTTTGCTGAGTTTACCATTGCCATCCGGTTTTAAAATCAATGGCAGGTGCGCCCATTGGGGCATATTATCCAATCCAAACAAATGTTTCCACAACAGGATATGCACTGGTGCACTTGGCAGCCATTCTTCTCCCCGGAAAGCATGGCTGATCTTCATTAGATGATCATCCACTACTACGGCCAGATGATAGGTAGGCATTCCATCGGCTTTTAAAAGCACTTTATCGTCCACGTTATTGGTATCAAATTCTATATCGCCCCTTATCAGGTCTGAAAAGGAAACAAACTCATTGGCGGGGACCTTGATCCTGATCACATAGGGCATTCCTTTATCCAGCAAGGCCTTTGTTTCTTCGGGTAACAGGCGCAGTGAGTTGTTCATCTGCATCCGCACCTGATGATCATATTGAAGACTGTTGCTGCCGGCAGTCTTTAGCCGCTCCCTCATGGCTTCCAGTTCTTCTGTGGTATCAAATGCATAGTAGGCATGCCCCTCTTTTACTAACTGTTCCGCATATTGGCGGTAGAGTTGTTTTCTTTCGCTTTGGCGGTAGGGGGCATGTTCGCCGCCGTGTAATACACTTTCATCGGGTTCCAGGCCACACCATTCCAGGCATTTAAAAATATATTCCTCTGCGCCTGCTACAAACCTGGTTTGGTCAGTGTCTTCAATCCTTACAATAAAGTCACCACCATGCTTTTTGGCAAACAGGTAATTGAACAAAACCGTTCTTACACCTCCTAAATGAAGCCCGCCGGTAGGGCTGGGGGCAAATCTTACTCTTACTTTGTTAAACATAGCGCAAAGATATACGGCACCATCCACCTTCCCAATTTTAACAAGAATAGCGGCCTTTTATTATGGAGTTGGTAAAAATGAATGAAAGGTTGCCAACCCTTCTGTAATTTGCCGCATGTTCTATTTTGTAAAAACGCCCTGGTGGTTAAAGAAGCTGTACCCGGAATGTGTGTGGCAGATGCCCGGGCAACAGAAGAAAATATACCTCAGCTTTGATGATGGTCCGCACCCGGTGGCCACTTCCTTTGTGCTGGAGCAGTTGGAAAAGTACAACGCAAAAGCTACTTTTTTTTGCATTGGTAAAAATGTGGAGGAATATCCCTTTGTGTATGAAGAAATACTGGATGCAGGACATACAACAGGCAATCATACTTATAACCACCTGAATGGCTGGAAGACTGCAGATGCAATGTATCTGGACAATATTGTACTGGCAAAAAAGCGGATCGATTCCCATTTGTTCAGGCCACCCTATGGCCGGGCAACTAAGTTTCAGCTAAAACTATTAAAGGAAAAGGGGATGTTACCCATCATGTGGTCGGTACTGAGCGGTGATTTTGACACAACCCTCTCAAAGGAAAAATGCCTGGCTAACGTGTTGAAACAAACCAGTGAAGGTTCTATTGTAATATTTCATGATAGCACCAAGGCTTTTGAGCGGCTGAAATACGTTTTGCCCCGTGTGCTGGAGTATTTTTCCGCAAAAGGCTTTCAATTTGAAAGAATAACCAGGGATAAACTGCAAATTATGCAGGAATAATCGGGAAGGTCCTATAAAAAAATTGGGCCGGAGTAGAAACTCTGGCCCGTTTTTAATCCGTACCCTATGAAAACTGGTTGCAAGATAGTTTGATTTTTGATAAATCCAAATAATTTGTTAAGTATTTTTTGACCTTAAAATGCCCGTAGTTAGTGATATACAACACAAAGCAGGGTTATTTTTGCGGCGGTTCAATTTTAAAAAACCAGAAAATGATTTTAATAGATACACACTGTCATCTTTACTCTGAAGAATTTGCAGCGGAAATAGAAAAGGTGATTGAGCGGGCCGAAATGGCAGGTGTTCAGCAATTCTACCTGCCGGCAATCGACAGCAGTGCCACCGAGGCCATGCTTCAACTGGAAGCCCGGTTCCCAGGTAAATGTATTGCGATGATGGGCCTGCATCCTTGTTATGTAAAAGACAATTACAAACACGAATTAAAGCTGGTGGAAGATTGGCTGGCCAAAAGAAAGTTTGCCGCAGTAGGGGAGATCGGCCTCGATCATTACTGGGACAAAACACATGTAAAGGAGCAGGAAGAAGCTTTTCGCCTGCAAATTGACTGGGCAATACAGTATCACCTGCCCATTGTGATCCATACCCGCAATGCCATGCAGGAAACCATCAATATTGTAAAAGAGTATGTGCCAAAGGGAATCAAAGGGATTTTTCACTGCTTTGGTGGCAGTGTGGAAAGTGCGGAGCAGATCATTAACGCTGGATTTTACCTGGGTATTGGAGGCGTGGTCACCTATCCCAAAGCCGGTTTACAGGAAACCCTGCAGCATATTGGGCTGGAACACCTGGTGTTGGAAACAGATGCACCCTATCTTACGCCCATTCCTTTCAGGGGCAAACGCAATGAAAGCAGCTACTTATCATATGTGGTGGAAAAGATCGCCGGGATAAAAAAGGTATCCGTGGAGGAAGTGGCAGCCATTACTACCGCCAATGCGCAAAAAATATTCGGCGTATAGAAAGTGAAACGCTATTTTTGCCGTCCTTTAAAAATTGGAGAGTTGTCCGAGTGGTTGAAGGAGTCCCGAATGCTTTCGGGAGAAAGTGTAAATACGAGAAACTGTATCAAGGGTTGTAATAAAAGGGAAAGAAATAGATCTTGTTTAATAA